>Ga0209717_1000508_pt1 | contig 47258 bp, 36 predicted proteins | sample AD_UKC048_MetaG_FD_184418 | JGI IMG/M metagenome (GOLD analysis project Ga0209717, IMG submission 184418) | Active sludge microbial communities of municipal wastewater-treating anaerobic digesters from USA - AD_UKC048_MetaG (SPAdes) (version 2) | ecosystem: Engineered > Bioreactor > Anaerobic >...
GGACCTTGTAAATCTCCCAAAATTGCTGTGGTATAACCAAACTCTTCGTTAAGTTGTCTAACAATTGCAATTCTTTCCTTTACATCATTATAATCAGCATGCGAAAAATTGATTCTAAACACGTTTACACCTGCGTCAATCATATCCTTTATGATTTCTCTTGTACTACATGCAGGCCCAAGAGTGGCTACAATTTTTGTTTTTTTGTTTGTTGACATTGATATTAAAAAATTAAATTATTTTTCGATTTTATTTTATGTGTATCTACAGAATAGGCTGTAGATATGTTTTCAATTGTATTCAATAGAAGCTGAATTTCTTTAATATCCATCACTTCTTCTGTGTTTTCTATTTTTAAAAAATAATCCACTTTTTTAAATTCAGGAAGTAAAAACACTTTTGTTGACACTTCCATATTTAAATTTGAAAACAGATTTTGATTGTTCTCTTTTTTCTGTTGAATTACTTCATTTTTGTTTTGAATCAAATTCCAGGAAATTTCTTTTTCTTTATCATAATAATAAAATCTCGAGAAATTGGTCTCTCCTTCTTTGATGTTAATATGAATTTCATTCTTGTTACTTATTAAATTTATGGGCAGTTTTTGATTGATAAAATAGGCTAGTCTATAGTCTTCTAATGAAGTATGAATAGCCACTAGTTGATAATTAATTTCGTCAAAATCTTCAAAATCTAATTTATGAACAGCCATTTTATTGAAAAAATAAGGTGTAAATATAGTATTTCTATTGTAGCATTGACTTCAAAAAAAGCAAGTTTTTTCTAATTGAAAAACGAAAACGTTGTAAATTAAAGAAAATTCAGCTATTTAGCATCGATTTTTTTTTGAAACGCAAAATAGGCTCTTTGTGAGGCTTTTTCTTCTGCTTTCTTTTTTGACGTGGCTCTAGCTTTTGCAATAACTTTATTGTCGATGCTTAGTTTTACGCCAAAAAAGCGTTGCCCATCAATTCCGTTATCTTCAAAAATATCATAATGAAATTGTTTTTTTTCTTTCTGACACCATTCAATCAACAGGCTTTTGTAGCTGATTACTTTTCCTTCTAATCTGGCAATATCTACATAAGGATTAACGACTCTTTTTTGAATAAACTTTTCGCAATATTCATATCCTCGGTCTAAATAAATGGCGCCAACCAAAGATTCAAAAACATTACCGTGAATATTTTCTCCAAAATGTTGCACAGGCACTTTGCTGTCTATGAAACGAACCAAATTTAGGTCTTTCCCAAGTTCGTTCAGGTGTTCTCTACTGACAATTTTGGACCGCATTTTGGTCAAATAGCCTTCGTCACCTGCTGGTACTTTATTGAATAAATGAGCTGCAATTACGGAGCTCAACATTGCATCTCCAAGAAATTCTAATCGTTCGTAACTAAAAGCATTTCCTTTTTCATCTTGTTTATTAGAGGAGCGATGCGTGAATGCTTTTTTGAAATAATCAAGATTAATAGGAACAAATCCTAGTATTTCGCTAATAGAATCAAAAAAAATCCCGTCTTCAAGAGAACGGGATTTTGAAAATATTTTTCTAATTAGTCTCATTCTAAGTATTAGATGTCTAATTTTTTTACTAAAACGCAGGCATTATGACCTCCAAAACCAAAAGTATTGCTCATCAAAACTTTCACATCTCTTTTTTGGGCTACATTAAAAGTGAAGTTTAATTTAGGATCAATGTTTTCGTCATCCGTAAAATGATTTATGGTAGGCGGAACAATTCCGTATTTTATAGAAAGTATAGAAGATATGGTCTCTATTACACCAGCGGCTCCAAGTAAATGACCAGTCATCGATTTGGTAGAATTCAAATTCATGGTGTAAGCGTGTTCTCCAAAAACGTGCAGAATAGCTTTAGATTCGGCTATGTCCCCAAGAGGCGTTGATGTTCCGTGCATATTTACACCATCAACATCTGTAGGACTTAAGCCCGCATCTCTTAAGCAATTTAACATAACATTTTTTGCACCTAATCCTTCTGGATGTGGTGCTGTGATATGATACGCATCGGCAGACATTCCACCACCACCAATTTCGCAATATATTTTTGCGCCACGAGCTACGGCATGTTCGTATTCTTCAAGAATTAAAGCTCCTGCTCCTTCGCCTAAAACAAAACCATCACGGTCTTTGTCCATAGGTCTGGAAGCTGTTTTTGGATCATCATTTCTTGTAGATAAAGCGTGCATGGCATTAAATCCACCCATTCCTGCAATTGTTACTGCGGCTTCTGAACCACCAGTTACCATTGCATCAGCATGACCTAGTCGAATGTAATTGAAGGCGTCAATAATGGCATTTGTAGAAGAAGCACAAGCCGAAACGGTTGTGAAGTTTGGACCTCTGAATCCGTATTTAATTGAAATATGACCACCAGCAATATCGGCAATCATTTTTGGTATGAAGAAAGGATTGAATCGAGGTGTTCCATCTCCTTTGGCAAAATCAAGCATTTCATTTTGAAAAGTTTCTAATCCGCCAATTCCTGAACCCCAAATAACTCCCACTCTGTCTTTGTCTAATTTTTCAAGATTGAAACCAGCATCTTTTACAGCTTCCTCAGCTGTAACTATCGCATATTGTGCATAGCGATCCATTTTTCGGGCTTCTTTTCGGTCTATGAAATCTTCAACATTGAAGTTTTTTACTTCACAAGCAAATTGGGTTTTGTGCTTTGAAGCATCATAATGAGTTATTGTCGCGGCGCCACTAACACCGTTAATAAGGCCATTCCAGTATTCTTGTATATTATTTCCTATAGGAGTAAGCGCTCCTAAGCCAGTTACTACAACTCTCTTTAATACCATAACCTAAGGTTTTTATCTATTTTCAACAAATAAAACCCACGCTTTCTTATCTGTAATACTACTACAAAGAGACATGGGGTTATTTTATTTTAAATATTGTTTTGATTGAAATTCAATCGAAATTTAGTTTTAAAAATAATAGCACCCGATTTTCAAAAAACTAATTTTCAAAAACAAATCCCATTTTTTTTGGAATTTGAAATTTCTAAATTTTAGATTTTAAAGATCGGGTGTTTTTTTATTATTTCTTAGCTTCTTCGATATAAGAAATCGCTTGACCTACGGTAGCAATGTTTTCAGCTTGATCGTCTGGAATTTGAATATCAAATTCTTTTTCGAATTCCATGATAAGTTCTACTGTGTCTAATGAATCAGCTCCTAAATCATTAGTGAAGCTAGCTTCTGTTACAACTTCGTTTTCGTCAACGCCTAATTTGTCTACGATAATCGCTTTTACTCTTGATGCAATGTCTGACATAATCTTTAATTTTAAAATTTAATTTGTTGGCAAAAATAAAAAACTTTATTTTAAAACAACTATTTAGTTAATAAATGTGACAGCTAATTTATAAAATAAATTTAACAAAGACTTTATAAAGTTATTTATTATCACTTTTTATTCTTTTTTTTGCATAAATGAAATCAATTTGGTTATGAAGAAAATCGTAATTTTCGCTTCTGGATCGGGTACTAATGCTGAAAACATTATAAAACACTTTAAAAGCACAAACACCGGAACAGTCGTTTCTGTGTTTACAAACAACCCAAATGCCAAAGTGATTGAAAGGGCCAAAAACTTTCAAATTCCAACGGAGATTTTTTCAAAAGAGGAATTATTTTCAGGCAAAGTCTTACAAAAAATACTTGCCATTGCCCCAGATTTGATAGTTCTTGCTGGTTTTTTATTAAAATTACCCAAAACCATCATCGAATCCTATCCCAATTCTATAATAAATATTCATCCCGCTTTGTTGCCAAAATATGGCGGAAAAGGAATGTATGGAATGAACGTGCACAAAGCCATTGTCGAAAATAAGGAAAAGGAAACCGGAATTACTATTCATTATGTCAATGAAAATTATGACGAAGGAAATATTATTTTTCAAAAAAAAGTAACCCTTTTAGTTACAGATACTCCAGAAGTTGTAGCCGAAAAAATTCACGAACTGGAACAAAAATACTTTCCATCAGTTGTAGAAGATGTTCTAACTTCCAACTTTTAACCTCACATTTTGAATCACGACGTACACATATATACTGATGGCGCTGCAAAAGGTAATCCCGGTCGTGGCGGTTATGGTGTTGTGATGGAACTCGTGGGAACGCCACACAAAAAAGAATTCTACGAAGGGTTTCGTCATACTACCAATAATAGAATGGAATTACTGGCCGTAATTGTGGGGCTCGAAAAACTAAAAAACCCCAATATGAAAGTTCTGATAGTTTCGGATTCAAAATACGTTGTGGATTCCGTTTTAAAGAAATGGGTTTTTGGCTGGGAGAAAAAAGGTTTTGCAGGCAAGAAAAACCCCGATTTGTGGAAACGATTTCTTGTGGTTTACAGAAAACACCAAGTCGATTTCAAATGGATCAAAGGACATAACAATCATCCTCAAAACGAGCGTTGCGATGAATTAGCGGTTTTTGCATCGAGCCAAAAAGAGCTTTCAGTTGATGTTTTTTATGAGAAAGAGGAGGAGAAACTTTTGTGATAACTTTGAGACTTCCAAACTTTGCAACTCTAAAACTTATAAACTATCTTTGCCGCTTAATTCGAAACTCTTCAGATGAATAAATTACTGATTGTTGGAACCGTTGCTTTCGACGCTATTGAAACGCCTTTTGGCAAAACAGACAAAATCTTAGGTGGTGCAGGGACTTACATAGGACTTTCAGCTTCACATTTTAATCTTCAATCAGCCATTGTTTCGGTGGTTGGCGATGATTTTCCTCAAGAATATTTAGATTTATTGACTGATAAAAATATTGATATTTCAGGTTTAGAAGTTGTTAAAGGTGGGAAAACCTTCTTTTGGAGTGGATTGTATCACAATGATTTAAACTCCAGAGACACTTTGGCAACCGAGTTGAATGTGTTAGCTGATTTTCAGCCAAAAGTACCTCAAAATTTCAAAACTGCCGATGTGGTAATGCTAGGAAACTTGCATCCATTAGTACAAAGCAGTGTTTTAGACCAAATGGATGTTAAGCCTAAATTAGTAGTTCTTGACACTATGAATTTTTGGATGGATTGTGCATTGCCAGAATTATTAGACGTGATTAAGCGTGTAGATGTAATCACAATCAATGATGAAGAAGCAAGACAACTTTCTGGCGAATATTCTTTGGTGAAAGCAGCCGTGAAAATTCACGCAATGGGACCAGAATATGTGGTTATCAAAAAAGGGGAACACGGAGCGTTATTGTTTCACGATCACCAAATTTTCTTTGCGCCAGCTCTACCATTAGAAGAAGTTTTTGATCCAACAGGAGCCGGAGATACCTTTGCAGGAGGATTTGCAGGATATATTACGCAAAGTGAAAACGTATCTTTCGAAAATATGAAAAACGCTATAATTTATGGTTCTAATCTCGCTTCCTTTTGTGTAGAAAGATTTGGAACCGAAAGAATGGTGCATCTAGAGAAGGATGAAGTGATTGCGAGATTACAGCAATTCAAATCTCTAACTCAATTTGATATAGAAATATAAAAAATTTGCCTCGAGATTTCGAGGCTTTTTTTATTAAGAATAAACGTAATTTATCAGATTTTAAACTAATAATTTGCGATAAAAACAACTAACTACAAATTACAACAACACAATGAGCGACGCAATTAAACACGAATGTGGCATTGCCCTTTTAAGATTAAAAAAACCGTTAGAATTCTACAAAGAAAAATACGGAACTGCTTTCTACGGGATAAAAAAAATGTATCTCTTAATGGAAAAGCAGCACAATCGAGGTCAAGATGGAGCTGGTTTTGCAAGCATCAAACTTGATGTGGAGCCAGGCGAACGATACATAAGCAGAGTTCGGTCGAATGCTTCCCAACCTATTCAAGATGTTTTCGCCCAAATAAACGAAAGAATAAATGATGAATTGGCTGCCAATCCTGAATATGTAGATAATGTAGCTTTGCAAAAACACAAAATCCCTTACATAGGCGAATTGTTTTTAGGACACGTTCGTTATGGTACTTTCGGAAAGAACAGCATCGAAAGTGTCCATCCGTTTTTACGTCAAAACAACTGGATGCACCGAAATCTAATTTTGGCTGGAAATTTTAATATGACCAATGTAACGGAGCTTTTTCAAAGCCTAATTGAACTGGGTCAACATCCAAAAGAAATGGCGGATACCGTTACGATAATGGAAAAAATCGGACATTTCTTAGACAATGCGGTTACTGATTTGTATCAAGAATGCAAAAATAATGGATTGAACAAAAGAGAAGCTTCACCAGTAATTGCCGAAAAATTAGATATCGCCAGAATTTTGAAGAGGGCTTCCAAAAATTTAGATGGTGGTTATGCAATGGCAGGACTTTTGGGACACGGAGACGCTTTTGTTTTTAGAGACCCAGCAGGAATTCGCCCAGCTTATTTTTATGAAGACGACGAAATTGTAGTTGTTGCGTCCGAACGTCCGGTTATTCAAACGGTTTTCAATGTGCCTTTCGAAAAAGTACAGGAGTTACAACCTGGAAATGCTTTAATTATAAAGAAAAACGGAACAGTTACCGAAGAAGAAATTCTCCCGCCAACTATCAAAAAAGCTTGTTCTTTCGAAAGAATTTATTTCTCTCGAGGTAGCGATGCCGAAATATATCAGGAGCGAAAAAACTTAGGAAAACTAATACTTCCAGCTGTTCTAGAAGCCATTGATGACGATACAGACAACACCGTTTTTTCGTATATTCCTAATACTGCCGAAACTTCTTTCTACGGAATGGTCGAAGCGGCTCAGGATTTTTTGAACCAAAGAAAAAACAATTACATTCTCGAAAACAGAAAAAAATTAACCAGAGAAAAACTCGAGGAAATACTAGCGGTAAAAATTCGTACCGAAAAAGTAGCCATCAAAGATGCCAAACTGCGAACTTTTATTACCGAAGACAGCAATCGTGATGATTTAGTAGCTCACGTTTATGATGTGACTTATGGAGTGATAAAACCAACGGATAATTTGGTAATTATTGATGACAGTATTGTTCGTGGAACCACACTTAAAATGAGTATTATCAAAATGATGGATCGTTTGAAACCCAAAAGCATTGTTATCGTTTCATCGGCTCCACAAATTCGTTATCCGGATTGTTACGGAATCGATATGGCAAAATTAGAAGGTTTGGTTGCTTTTAGAGCGGCTTTAGATTTATTAAAAGACAGAAATTTGTATCATATTGTCGATGAAGTTTATGTTAAATGCAAACAACAGGAAGATTTTCAAGACAGCGAAGTGGTCAATTTTGTCACCGAAATCTATGCGCCATTCCAGCCGCAGGAAATTTCAGATAAAATAGCAGAACTTTTAAGTTCACCTGAAATCAATGCAGAAGTGAAAATTATTTTCCAAACGGTTGAAAATTTGCATATCGCTTGTCCGAAGAATTTAGGGGATTGGTACTTTACAGGCGATTACCCAACTCCCGGAGGGAATCGTGTTGTAAATAAGGCATTTATGAATTTTTATGAAGGAAAAGACGCAAGAGCTTATTAATGAGTTACTATTTAAGTATTTTATCGAGTATTTAAGCTTTTCGTCTAAAAAACTTGTACACAACAGTATTTGAATATATATTTGTCTCACCATAATATTAGTAGGTTAAGTTTATGGTAGATTTGGGGCAAAAAGGGTGGAAGAAATTCCACCTTTTTTATTGGAATAAAGTCAAAGAATCTTAAAACTGTTGCTTTCACCCCGATTTGATACTTATCCCAATATATTTTAAATAAATAAACGTTTAAAACCACAAGGTTATTAACTTTGCATTACCGTAATTTAGTAGATTAAGTTTATGGTAGATTTGGGGCAAAGAGGTGAAAGCAATTTCACCTTTTTTATTGGAATAAAGTCAAGGGAATTCACCAGCCTTTTTTTGAAAGATTTTTATAATTACTTCTTGTACAAATTATTGTGGTCGATATATTCCCAAACTTTTTCTGGTAAAAGAGGACGTACGTTCTTTTTTAATTTGATATTTTCCCGAATAAATGTCGATGATATTTCTACTATTGGCGCACTAATAATATGAATTTTGGGATGGTTTTTAAAGGCAGAATTTTGCAACTCCGATGAAATTCTAGGGTACACATAAATTTCGTGGTTTTGCAAAATTATCTCGTGGTTTTTCCATTTGTGTAAAGATTTCAAATTGTCTTCGCCCATAATTAACGAAAAAATGTGTTGCGGAAATTTTTCCTGCAAATGAGCTAAAGTATTCACGGTATAATTTGGTTGAGGTAACTTGAACTCAATGTCCGAAGGTTTGATTTTTGGATAATCTTCCGTAGCCAAAAAAACCAATTGCAGTCGTTGGTAATCATCAAGCAAAGTCTGTTTGTTTTTCAACGGATTGTGAGGTGTTACAACCATCCAAATTTGGTCTAAACCGGAATATTCGGCCAAGTGATTGGCAATAATCAAGTGCCCAATATGAATGGGATTGAATGTTCCAAAATAGAGACCGATTTTCATTTTTTTGCCACGAATTACACTAATTAACACAAATTTTTTGCTAGAATTTTAAGAATTGAATCACACAAATTCTTGAAATTCGAAGCAACTTATTTCACAAAATCTTTCACCAATTGATATGCTTCTTTCAACGCAATTTCCAAATCGTAGTTTTTGATGACAACGTCAAATTGTGGAGCTGTCGCCAATTCTACGTGGGCTTTGGCAATGCGCATATTGATTTTTTCGTCACTTTCGGTAGAACGTTCTTTGAGTCTTCTTTTTAGTTCATCCACGCTGGGTGGTTTTACGAAAACGGCCAAAGTTTCCTCAGGGAATTTATGTTTGATGCGTAAACCTCCGGCAACGTCAATGTCGAAAATCACGTTTTTTCCTTGCGCCCAAATGCGTTCGACTTCACTTTTCAGAGTGCCGTAAAAGTTATCTCTATAGACTTCTTCCCATTCCACGAAATCTTCGTTTTTAATGTGGGTTTTGAATTCTTTCAGAGACATAAAATAATAATCTTTTCCGTTTACTTCTTCGCCACGAGCTTCCCGCGTTGCTGCCGAAATCGAAAACTCCAAATTCAAGTCTTCTTGCTTTAATAAATGTCTAACGATGGTGGTTTTTCCTGAACCCGATGGAGCCGAAAACACTATTAATTTTCCTTTTTTCATTTTATGCTGAATTTATTCCAGTATCTTTTTTTTAATTACGAATTACACGAATTTCCACTAATCAATTTGTGATAATTCGTGTAATTTGTGGCTAAATTTTACAACACATTCAAAACCTGCTCCTTAATCTTCTCCAATTCGTCCTTCATCATCACGACTAATTTTTGCATTTGAGCGTGATTGGATTTGGAACCCATTGTGTTGATTTCACGTCCCATTTCTTGGGTAATGAAACCTAGTTTTCTACCATTGGCTTCCGTTCCGTTAATGGTTTCTAGGAAATAATCTAGGTGATTGGTCAAACGCACTTTTTCTTCGGTGATGTCTAATTTTTCTAGGTAATAAATCAATTCTTGCTCAAAACGGTTTTCATCAACATTGACTTTTAACTCAGCAATCGCAGTCTGCAAACGGTCTTTTATTGCTTGAACACGTTCTGGATCCAATGCCAAAGCATCATTCATATATTGTCGAATGTTGCCAATACGCAACTGAAATTCTTTTTCTAATGAAGCACCTTCGTCTTTTCTAAAATCTCCAATATAATCCAAGGCTTCGAGAATCACTTTTTGAATTTCTGACCAGTCATTTTCGTCGATTTCTTCTCGTTCGGTTTTTAGAGTGTCCGGCATTCTGATAGCCATTTTCATCAATTCGGTTTCATCAGCAGCGGGATATACTTCGCGCAATTGATTGATGTAGGCTTTCACGATGGGCACGTTCACTTTCGTGGAGGTTTGCTCGGCGGTACTTTCGATAAAAATCGAAAAATCTATTTTTCCTCTTTCGAGTTTCAAGGCAATTTGGTTGCGTAAACCCAGTTCCATTTCGCGGTAAGAAGAAGGCATTCGCACGCTTAAATCCAAACCTTTGCTGTTCAGGGATTTTACTTCTACTGTAATTTTTTTGGTTGGTAATTGCAAGCTTGCTTTACCAAATCCAGTCATTGATTGTATCATATAATTTTCTAAAAGAATTCAAAGATAAGAAAAAAGTGTTCAGTGGTCAGTCTCAGTTTGATAGTGAGCCAATAATTTGTAAATATTAACCTTTCTTTTGTGTAACCAAATATACGCCTGTAAATATCAAAATTGCCGAAATGATTTTTACTAAAGTCAGTTCATCTTTTCCCAAACTAATGGCAAAAATAGTTGCAAAAACAGGTTGAAGATACACAAAAACAGCTACTGTTGTTGGTTTTAATTCTCGCATCGAAAGCAAATTCAGCATATAAGTTCCAAAGGTCGAAAAAACTACCACAAAACCTATTTTCCAATAAATATCCATTGGCATCGAAGTCCAATCAACAACTTGGAATTGGCTCCAGCCAAAGGGCAAAACCATTATAAAACCAATCAAATAAATCCATTTGGCAAAGTTGAAAGGGTTGTATTTTTGCATCAATTTTTTGACAATGACTAAGTACAATCCATAAGAAGTAGCATTGACAAAAACCAGAAAGTTACCCAAAGTCGGATTCGTTGCATTTTCTGAAGATTTTCCGTAAAGTATCAAAAAAGCAGTGCCAATTAATCCTAAAACAATCCCAAAAATCATTCGTTTACGCATTCGTTCTTTGAGAATAATTGCCGAAAGGATTAGAACAATTATGGGCGTCGAAACCATAAGTACCGACGCTGAAATTGGGGAAGTTAAACTCAATCCTTTGAAGAAAGAAAGCATATTTAAAGCCACTCCAAAAAATGCCGCTGCAATTATTCGTAAGTAATCTTTTGAATCAATTTGCTCCTTCCGAATTTCCTTTGATTTCCTGCTGAAAAGCCAAACTAGCCAAAATAAAATAGTGGCTCCGCCAACACGCATTATAATGAAACCATAAGCGTCAACATAATTTGGCATTACGTCTTTGGCAATGGTAAAAGTTAAGCCATATATTATGGAAACGATTGTCGCGCCAATAAGTGCGATTGTTCTTTTAGACATTCGATAGTGCTTTCATTACTTGGAGCATATTTTGCTGGCTGTTGCCAATGTAAATTTTGCCATCAATTATAAAAACGGGACGACTTAAAAACGTGTAATGTTCCAGAATGTATTTTTTAAAATCATCTTCGGTCAAGGATTTGTTTTTTAAATCCATTGATTTGTAGAGTTGTGCTTTTTTGCTAAAAAGGGCTTCGTAACTTCCAGAAAGACGGTGCATTTCTTCCAATTCTTCTAACGTAATCGGATCTTGTTTGATGTCGTGAAATACTAGATTATGGTCTTTTGGTAACGACTTGATTATTTTTCGACAGGTATCGCAGGAAGCGAGATAATATATTTTGTTCATAATAGTACGTGCAATTTCTTTGTGCAAAGAAAATTCATTTACCACGGAAAATGATTATTTTTATCGAAAATTTAAAAAAATGCAACGAACATTCGAAATTACCAGAACGAGCAGAAAAATAGTATCCCAATTTTTAGACAACTACTCTTTAGATCAACTCAACAAAATCCCCAATGGATTCAAGAACAACCTTATTTGGAATATTGCACATATTGTGGTGACACAACAATTGTTGGTTTATAAATTCTCAGGTTTGCCTATGCTAGTTTCGGACGAATTGGTACAGAAATATATGAAAGGAACCAAGCCAGAGCTTGATGCAACCCAAGCTGATGTTGATGAAATCAAAACTTTGTTGACAAAAACTATCAATCAAACCGAAGAAGATTATGATAATGGAATTTTCAAAAACTATCAAGAATATCCCACTTCAACAGGTTTCGTTTTAGGAAATGTAGAAGATGCAATGGTTTTTAATAATTTTCACGAAGGGCTTCATATTGGGATTATGATGAGTTTGAGAAAGTTGATTTAAGAACTACCAACTTAAAGCAAAAATCCCAAAGCTGAACGATTTCTAGCATTGGGATTTTTTATTTTTTAAAATTGGTTTCTACTATTGTAAGTAATAAATGTATCCCACATTGAACCAAACCAACCAATCATTGGCTTTGTTCTCTTTGTAAAAGTCAGGATTAGGATTTAGTCCATCTACCCAGTCTGAAAAATAATATTGCAATCTTAAATCGACCATCAAATCAGATAAAGGAGACAGTTTATAACGGGTTCCCACACTTGAAACCACAGACCAAACCGAACTGGATTCAGTAGAAAATCCATAAGAACGATCATCAGTAGGTGTTAAATATTTTGGAAAAGTTGTCAATGGTGTTCCCAATGGACCCATTGTGGACCAAGCTTTTGCGTTATAAAAACTATATTGCCCGCCAAGACTAATAAAGGGCGCCCAGCTTCCTATAGTTTCGGTAAAGTCACGAATACTCAAAGGGAAAAATTCTAATTGCATCCCAATATTGGTTACGTCAGTGCTTCCGTCCATTGCTTTTAATTGTTCTTTTCCAAGTGAGGGCTTCCCTTCAACCCATTGCCCAAAATGATCTAATTCTGTTTTGTTATAGGACAATTCACTTCTTAACTTGAAGTGATCATTAAAATAAGTTTCGGGAGTATAACAATTACATTCAGCTGTATAGGAGAAATTCATGTAATGAATGATTCCAATTCCATATCCAGTGTTGCCTGCATTTGTCGATAAATCATGTCTTTCGCCATAGTCAGACTGAAAGGCCACAGGTCCAGCAATTGCCCCAATTTCGTGTGAAAATCCAAACTGAGCCTGAGCTTTATTTGAAATCCCAAAAAGAAGGAATAAGTAGAAAAATGTAATAGATTTTGGGATCATTAATTATAAATTACTTTTTTACAAATATATAAAAACATCATTCAATCCTTATGTTATGGAAGTAAATATAATAAAACGATAATCATTATAAATATTATCTAAACAAAATATACGATTTTTTGTATTTTTATAGCAATAGTTTTGATTTTAAATAAAATCATTCCAACATCAATAAAAAGAACTTCCAGGTGTTAAGAAATCACAAATTAAGCCGAAAATATTCTTATATAATGTATATTTGCACCTTACGAAAACGTTTTCTTAAATAAAAATATTTTGGTTAAGTAAACGATTAATATTAACTTTGGTATACTAATATATTTCAAAATGGAAGACAAAATCAATAATTTTATGGCTCAAATTGAGGCCAAAAATCCAAATGAGCCTGAATTTATTCAAGCGGTTCGAGAATTTGCCGAAACAGTAATTCCTTTTATAGCTTCGAAACGAAAATATGATGGCAAGCACATTCTCCTTAGAATTGCAGAGCCAGAAAGAAGTATCACTTTTCGTGTTACTTGGGTCGATGACAAAGGAGAAATCCGAGTGAATAGAGGTTTTAGAATTCAGATGAATTCAGCTATTGGTCCGTATAAAGGAGGAATTAGATTTCATAATTCGGTGAATTTATCGGTGCTTAAATTTTTGGCTTTTGAACAAGTATTCAAAAATAGTTTAACCACACTTCCAATGGGAGGAGGAAAAGGAGGGTCAGATTTTGATCCTCAAGGCAAATCAGATGCTGAAGTAATGCGTTTTTGTCAATCTTTTATGACAGAATTATGTCGTCATATTGGACCAGAAATTGACGTTCCTGCGGGAGATATTGGAGTTGGAGCAAGAGAAATTGGTTATCTATTTGGTCAATACAAACGAATTAGAAATGAATTTACAGGAGTTTTAACTGGAAAAGGACTTGCTTACGGAGGATCGCTGATACGACCAGAAGCAACTGGTTATGGAGTAGTTTATTTTACAGAGCAAATGCTTAGAACAATAGGGCACGAAATCAAAGGAAAAACTTTTGTTATTTCTGGATTTGGAAATGTGGCTTGGGGAGTTGCCTTAAAAATAAATGAATTAGGAGGAAAACTTTTGACTATTTCTGGACCTGATGGCTATATTTATGATGCAGACGGAATTTCTGGAGAAAAAATAGACTATATGCTTGAAATGAGAGATAGTGGAGACAATAGAGCCGAAATGTATGTGGAGAAATATCCGAATGCCGTTTTTCATAAAGGAAAAAGAGTTTGGGAAGTGAAAGCAGATATCGCAATTCCGTGTGCGACACAAAATGAATTAAACGAAGATGACGCTATAAAACTTGTTGAAAATGGAGTAATTTGTGTTACCGAAGCGGCCAATATGCCTTGTACTTTGGAGGCAATTAAATATTTATTAGGGAAGAAAATTCTTTTTGCTCCTGGTAAAGCTGCTAATGCTGGTGGAGTTGCTGCTTCTGGATTAGAAATGACTCAAAACTCTATTCGTTTGAACTGGTCAAGCGAAGAAGTAGATCATAGATTAAAAGATATTATGGTTGGAATTCACAATCAGTGCAAAAAATACGGAACCGATGATACAGGATATGTTGATTATGTAACAGGAGCCAATATAGCAGGATTTGTAAAAGTGGCCGATGCTATGCTAGCTCAAGGAGTCGTTTAGACTTTTTTTAATAGATTTATTAAAACCTTCTCTCTATCTGAAAAAACAAGATAAATAGAAGGTTTTTTTGTAGATAACAAAAATCCATTACTTTCGTTTGTATTATATTTGTGAACGAAATATTTATTCAAATGATAAAAAACGGGTTTCAATATCTTGTATTTCTTCTCTTTTTGCAAATAGGTTTCGCCCAAAACACAATGTTGTGGCAAGGCTATTTTTCTTACAATGACATTAGAGATGTGTCTCAATCGGCGACGGCCATTTTCGCTGCCTCCGAAAACGCTCTGTTTTCAAAAAACAGCAGTACAAATCAAATTAAAACCACAAACACTATCGATGGACTTTCTGGGCAAACTATCGTGTCTTTATATTACAGTCCTACATCCAATAAAACTCTTGTAGGCTACGAAAATGGATTGATGACAGTGATTAATGAAGCCGATGGCAGTATGCTTAACGTAGTTGATATTATAAATAAACAACTTCCGGCCAACATAAAAAAAATCAATCATTTTATGGAATATAACGGGATTGTTTATGTTTCTTGTGATTTTGGAATTGTACAATTCAACTTAGCAACCATGCTTTTCGGCGACACTTATTTTATTGGCAACAATGGAGCCGAAATAAGCGTTTCTCAAACAGCAGTATTTAATGGTTTTATATACGCATCAACAATTGACGGTATAAGAAAAGCCGATATTGCGAATAAAAATTTAATTGATTTCAACCAATGGACACAAATTGCCACAGGTAGTTGGTCCAGTATAGAAACTTTTGACACAGAACTTATAGCCATAAATGCTACTGGGAATATTCACAAATACAATTCAGGCTCTAATTCATTTACTAGCTATCTTCAACTTCCACAAGCCGCTGTCGATATGAGGACTTCGGAAAATTATTTACTAATTACCACACTAAACAGCGTTTATATTTACAACAAACAAATGATTCTTGTTCGTCAAATAAACAGTAGTCAAATTATAGAAACTACAGTAAGTTTCACTTGTACCACCACTATTGAAGATAAAATTTATATTGGAACAAAAGAAAACGGAATTTATACAACTACAATTTCAGTTTCATCAGCCTTTGAAAACACAATGCCCTCAGGACCTAGTCGAAACAATATTTTTGCACTTCAAACCACTGCTACTTCGCTCTGGGCAGTTTATGGCGATTATGATTTATTTTATAATCCGTATCCAAAAGATAGTTATGGAATAAGTAAATTTAGCGAAAAGGGATGGTTAAATATTCCTTATCAGCAAGTACTTGGGGCAAAATCATTGATAAGAGTCGGCATTAATCCTAGTAATGAAAATGAAGTTTACATTGGTTCTTATGATGCAGGGATGTTAAAAATAGAAAATGATATCCCTAACGTTTTATATAATCCAACAAATAGTGCAATAGAGGCAATTGCAAACACCAATGATGTATGGATAAATGGATTAGTATTTGATAAATCAGGGAATTTATGGATGAACAATAGTCAGGTTGATAATGCAATAAAAGTCCTTAAAACAGATGGAACCTGGCAGAGTTTCTCGACACAATCAATTATAGGCAACCCAAAAAATACTACTTATGGGAGAATGTCTATTGATAAAAATGGAACAAAATGGACCGGAACTATTAATAATGGTCTTGTAGGCTTCAATGAAAAAGGCAATGTTTTTAAAAAAATAACGGTGGGCGCTGATACCGGAAACTTGCCTAATGAAGATGTTCGTGTAGCTGCGGTGGACAATAATAATCAACTTTGGATTGGAACTTCAAAAGGATTGAGAGTTTTGTCGAATGTTACTAGTTTTTTAACAGAAGATAAATTAACAACAAAGCCCATAATCATCTTGGAAGATAATCTTGCTCAAGAATTAATGTATGAACAATTTATTACCGACATTGTTGTGGATGGAGCCAATAATAAATGGATAGGAACAACTGATTCTGGTGTATTTTTGGTTTCCCCAAACGGGCAGGAAACTAAATATCATTTTACTATCACCAACTCGCCTTTGCCCAGTAATTCAATCAATGATATCGAAATAAACAACATCACAGGAGAAGTTTTTATTGCCACAACTAAAGGAATGATTTCTTTTAAAGGAACAGCAACATCAGCCAACGAAGATTTGAATAATGTATATGTTTATCCAAACCCTGTACGTCCAGATTTCGAAGGGACTGTGAAAATCGCTGGATTATTAAATAAAGCTACCGTAAAAATTACAGACATTGAAGGGAATCTAGTTTACGAAACCACTTCCGAAGGGGGAACAATAGAATGGGATACCACCGCTTTTGGCAAACATAAAGTGGCTTCTGGAGTGTATATGATTTTTGTTTCGGCAAGTGACGGAATTGAAACCAAAGTCAAAAAAGTAATGATAATTCGGTAATTTTCAATTGGATTATGAACAATAAAAATTGTTTTGATTTTTTAAGATTTTTTTTCGCCGCAAATATTCTATTAGCTCATCTTTGCGAACTTTCTCAAAGTAAAAGTCTGGAGTTTTTATCCAATTTTTCTAATGCAAGTATCGCTGTCAAAGGATTTTTTATAATCAGTGGGTTTTTAGTGGCAAAAAGTTATAAAAATACGCCTTCTTTAAAAGAATATTTTATCAAAAGAGCCAAAAGAATTTTACCCGCTTATTTTGTTGTTTTAGTATTTTCAGCAATTACATTATCATTTTTTAGCAGTTTTAGTTTTTCAGCCTATTTTTCGGATATAAATGTGTATCAATATTTAGGATGGAATTCTATCTTTCTAAATTTTATGCACCCTTGTTTGCCGGGTCTTTTCGAAAATAATCTTATGTGCGCCGTAAATGGTGCATTATGGACTTTAAAAGTCGAAGAAGGTTTTTACATTGTTTTGCCCTTTATTTTTTATGCCATTAATAAATCGAAAAAACCTTTTTTAATACTCGGAAGCCTATATTTTTTATCTCTTTTGTATTGGTTTGTGATGGATTTTTATCTAAATCAGCCCTTATTAGCTAAACAATTGCCCGGCTATTTGGCTTATTTTGCAATAGGGATTTTTCTATTTTTGAATTTTGATTTCGTTTTGGAAAACAAAAAAATGCTTTTGGCTTCAGCTATTTTATTATTGATTCTTTCAAATTTTTCAGATTTTCAAATAGACGTTTTTTATCCGGCAGCATTTGGTTCAATAGTTATAATTGCTGCTTACAGTCTTCCTTTTCTTAACAATTTTGGCAAATATGGCGATTTCACTTATGGACTTTATATTTATCATTTTCCAATCATCCAGCTTTTTAGACAATATAATTTATTCGAAAAATATAATCCAATTTTAATGGGAATCACAGTAATTTTAATTACTTTATTTTTTGCTGTTTTGTCTTGGTTTTTAATTGAAAAAAGATTCTTGGACAGATTCAAAAACAGTGATGTTAAACGAACTCCGGTCGTATGTTAATCAAAACCAAAGCCATTGTCATTTCTTCTCTCAAGTACCAAGAGAAAAGCTTGATTGTAAAATGTTTTACACAATCGCATGGTTTGAAAACTTACTTTGTTCGTGATGCTTTTTCCTCCCGAAAATCAAACCAGAAAATAGCCTATTTCCAGCCATTGACTATTCTCGAAATCGAAGCCGTTCACAAAAACAAAGGCACTTTGGAGAATTTCAAAGAAATCAAAATTGCAATTCCTTTTCAAACTATTCATTCAGACATTTTCAAAAGCACGATTGTGATGTTCATTTCCGAAATCTTGCATCATTCCATTCACGAAGAGGAGGAAAACGAACACCTTTTTGCTTTTCTAGAAACGGCTTTGTTTTGGCTCGACAATCACGACGAAACCGCTAATTTTCATTTAATTCTAATGCTTGAAATAACAAAATATCTTGGTTTCTATCCCGACATTTCCGAAGTGGAATTCCCTTTTTTCGATACCAACGAAGGGGTTTTTACACCGTTTCACGGTCTGGGTTCACTCACGGAACACGAAACCAATCTTTTCAAAAAACTCATCCATTTGAAATTCGACAACGACCAAAAAATCTTTCACGTAATCGAAAGGCAAATCCTCCTCAAAATCCTGATCGATTATTACACTTTCCATCTCGATGGTTTCCGAAAACCAAAATCTCTGGACGTTTTAAAGGAAGTTTTTTCTTGAAATGATTTGCCATAAAGATTTACAAGATTATCCATTAAATAGATTTTGATTGAATTTTCGACACAGTTTTAAGTTTGCGTTTAACTTAAGAATCTGCGTGTCTTCGAGGCAAACAAAAAATCGTGAAATTTGTGGTCAATAAATCAAAATTCCTTACTTTCGCACCATGATTAAAGAAAAGGATAAAATGAGCATAAAATTTACTGAATACAAAGGACTTAACCTGCCTACAGTTGCATCGGAAGTACTTGATTTTTGGAAAAAAGAAAACATATTCGAGAAGAGTGTAACCACTCGTGAAGGCAACCCGCCATTCGTATTTTTTGAAGGACCACCTTCGGCAAATGGATTGCCGGGAATTCACCACGTAATGGCACGCGCCATTAAAGATATTTTTTGCCGTTATAAAACCCAAAAAGGATTCCAAGTAAAGCGTAAAGCGGGCTGGGATACGCACGGTTTACCAGTAGAATTGGGTACCGAAGCGGCATTGGGAATTACCAAAGAAGACATTGGAAAAACTATTTCCGTAGCCGAATACAATGAAGCCTGTAAAAAAACCGTGATGCGTTACACCGATGTGTGGAACGATCTGACAGAAAAAATGGGGTATTGGGTCGATATGGAAGATCCATACGTGACCTACAAATCCAAGTATATGGAAACCGTTTGGTGGATTTTGAAACAAATCTACAACAAGGATTTGATGTACAAAGGCTACACCATTCAGCCGTATTCTCCAAAGGCGGGAACAGGATTATCTTCACACGAAGTAAACCAGCCAGGAAGTTATAGAGATGTAACCGATACAACGATTGTTGCCCAATTCAAAGCTTTAAACGAAACTTTACCTTCATTTCTTCAAGGATTTGGAGACATTCATATCTTGGCTTGGACGACAACACCTTGGACTTTGCCTTCGAATACAGCGTTGACAATCGGACCAAAAATCGATTATGTTTTAGTTAAAACTTTCAATCAATATACTTTTTTACCTTCGAATGTGGTTTTGGCTAAAAACTTGGTTGGAAAACAATTTTCAAAGGGTTTTTTCGCAAGTACTGAAGCTTCCGATTTCGAAAATTTCAAAGAAGGAGACAAGAAAATTCCATACCAAATCCTAGCCGAATGTAAAGGAGCTGATTTAGTTGGAATTCGTTACGAACAATTAATGCCGATGGTATTGCCATACCAAAATCCGGATAATGCTTTCCGAGTAATTTCAGGAGATTTTGTTACCACCGAAGACGGAACAGGAATTGTGCATACCGCGCCAACATTTGGTGCTGATGATGCTAAAGTGGCCAAAGAAGCTGTTCCTGAAGTTCCGCCAATGTTGGTTTTGGACGAAAACGGAAACCCAGTTCCATTGGTAAACTTGCAAGGAAAATTCATTGACGGTTTAGGAAATTATTCTGGAAAATACGTTAAAAACGAATATTACACCGATAACGATGCTCCTGAACGTTCAGCCGATGTAGAAATTGCCATTCAATTAAAAGAAGAAAATAAAGCTTTCAAAGTAGAGAAATACGTGCACAGTTATCCACATTGTTGGAGAACCGACACGCCAATTTTGTATTATCCATTGGATTCTTGGTTTATAGAAATCACGGAAGTTCGAGACAGAATGTTCGAATTGAACGAAACTATCAATTGGAAACCAAAAGCAACTGGAGAAGGTCGTTTTGGGAATTGGTTGAAAAATGCCAATGATTGGAACTTGTCGCGCTCTCGTTTTTGGGGAATTCCATTGCCAATTTGGAGAAACGAAGAAGGAACAGAAGAAATCTTGATTGGTTCTGTTGAAGAATTATACAACGAAATAGAAAAATCTATCGCTGCAGGTTTCCAAAAAGAAAATCCTTTCAAAGGATTCGAAATTGGAAATATGGACGAAGCAAATTATGATTTGGTTGACTTGCACAAAAATGTAGTTGATGAAATCACCTTGGTTTCTGCTTCTGGAAAACCAATGAAACGCGAATCCGATTTGATTGACGTTTGGTTTGATTCCGGTTCAATGCCATATGCACAATGGCATTATCCTTTTGAAAACAAAGACAAAATAGACGAAAACAAAGATTTTCCTGCTGATTTTATTGCCGAAGGTGTCGATCAAACTCGTGGTTGGTTTTATACTTTGCACGCGATTGCCACTTTGGTTTTTGATAAAGTAGCCTATAAAAATGTGGTTTCAAATGGTTTGGTTTTGGACAAAAACGGACAAAAAATGTCCAAACGTCTAGGAAATGCAGCCGATCCGTTCGAAACATTAAATGAATACGGACCAGATGCCACGCGTTGGTATATGATTTCGAATGCGAATCCTTGGGACAATTTGAAGTTTGATTTAGAAGGAATTGCTGAGGTTCGAAGAAAATTCTTCGGAACTTTATACAACACTTATTCTTTCTTTGCGTTGTATGCTAACATTGATGATTTTACTTACGCAGAAGCGGAGGTTCCGTTAAACGAAAGACCTGAAATAGACCAGTGGATTATCTCTGAATTGAATACTTTGGTAAAAGTAGTGGATGAAGCGTATGCTGATTATGAGCCAACAAAAGCGGCTCGTGCAATTTCGGAATTTGTACAGGAAAATTTAAGTAACTGGTACGTTCGTTTGTGTCGTCGTCGTTTCTGGAAAGGCGAATATGCACAAGACAAAATCGCTGCTTACCAAACTTTATATACGTGTTTGTTAACCATCAGTAAATTGGGTGCGCCAATCGCTCCGTTCTTTATGGACAAACTTTACAGAGACTTAACCTTGGCAACACAGTCCGAAAAATTTGACTCAGTACATTTGGCCGAATTTCCAAAATATGTTGGAAACTTTGTTGATAAATTGTTGGAGAGCAAAATGATGAAGGCACAAACCATTTCGTCACTCGTTTTATCCCTTCGAAAAAAGGAGATGATTAAGGTGCGTCAACCGTTGCAAAAGGTAATGATTCCGGTGCTTGACGCAGGTTTTAGAGCTGAAGTTGAAGCAGTTTCTGACCTGATAAAAGCGGAAGTAAATGTGAAAGAAATCGTGCTTTTAGACGATGCTTCGGGGATTTTGGTAAAGCAAATTAAACCCAATTTCAAGGCTCTTGGGCCACGATTTGGAAAAGATATGGGATTGATTGCCAAAGAGATACAGGGTTTTTCGGCAGCTCAAATCAATCAATTGGACAAGGAAGGAAGCCTAAGTATTGTTATTTCGGGAAATAGTATAATTTTATCATTAGAAGAAGTGGAGATTTCTTCGCAAGATATTGAGGGTTGGTTGGTTGCCAATTCAAACGGAATAACGGTGGCACTTGATATAACCATTTCGGACGAATTAAAACAAGAAGGAATTGCCAGAGAATTAGTAAACAGGATTCAGAATATAAGAAAAGATTCTGGTTTTGAGGTTACTGATAAAATTAAAGTACATTTGCAAAAAAATTCAGACCCGAGCCAAAGCGAACAGGCGAAGCAATTAGAAAATGCTGTAAAAGCAAACGAAGCCTATATTAAATCAGAAACATTAACCGAAACATTGGTTTTTGAAGAAAATATAGACAACGGAACGGAAATAGAATTCGACGAGATAAAAACAAGAATATCAATTACAAAATAATTAGAAAATGATAGATGAAATAGCAAGATACTCAGACGCTGATTTAGCTGAGTTTAAAGAGCTTATTATTAAAAAAATAAACAAAGCACAGGCAGATTTAGATTTGATAAAAAGTGCTTATATGAATGATTTAAATAACGGAACCGACGATACTTCTCCTACATTCAAAGCGTTTGAAGAAGGTAGCGAAACAATGTCGAAGGAAGCGAATTCGCAATTGGCCATTCGTCAGGAGAAATTCATCCGTGACTTGAAAAACGCACTTTTCCGTGTAGAAAACAAAACTTACGGAACTTGTAAAGTAACAGGCAAACTAATCAGCAAAGAACGATTATTGATTGTTCCTCACGCAACAATGAGTATCGAAGCCAAAAATTTGCAACGATAAACAATTGAAATTTCAATACTAAAATTCCAAATTCCAACAATAACTTATTAAATTATTGGGATTTGGAATTTAATTTTTAGAATTTACCTATTTTTGCGCCATTAAAATTCACAAAATGTCTTTACGAAAAGCTTATCTGATCGTTTTTATCATCTTATTGGTAGATCAACTTTCAAAAATTTACATCAAAACTAATTTTATTTACGGCGAAATCGGGCAAATTGACGTTACTAGTTGGTTCAAAATTCTATTGATAGAAAACGAAGGAATGGCTTGGGGAACGGTAATTCCTGGAACTTATGGAAAATTGTTTCTTACTGTTTTTCGTCTCGTTGCTGTTACAGGAATTGGGTATTGGCTTTGGGATTCAGTCGAAAAAAAGCACAGTTCAAATTATTTGATTGTAGCTATTTCTCTCATTCTTGCAGGAGCTTTTGGCAACATCATCGACTCTGTTTTTTACGGTGTAATTTTCGATGACAGTTACGGACATTTGGCTACTTTATTCACAGACAAACCTTATGGAACTTGGTTTCACGGCAAAGTGGTCGATATGTTATACTTTCCGTTATTCGAAGGAAATTGGCCTGAATGGATGCCAGTTATTGGTGGACAACATTTCAAATTTTTCAATGCGATTTTCAACATTGCCGATGCTGCCATTTCTACTGGCGTTGGGATTTTGATTGTTTTCAACAAAAAAGCATTTCATCATCAGCAATAGTAGGATAGGAGTTTTTAGTTTTAAGTTAAAAACCAAAATAAAATAAAAGGCAAGAGAAAAGAATAATTCTTTCTTCTTGCCTTTTTGCTAATTCCACATTTTGGAATTAAAAAGATTATTTTGCCGCAGCATATCTTTTAGAAACTTCATCCCAGTTAATTACATTAAAGAAAGCTTCAATATAATCTGGTCTTCTGTTTTGGTAGTTCAAGTAATAAGCGTGTTCCCAAACATCCATTCCTAAGATTGGAGTTCCACCACAACCCACACCTGGCATCAAGGTGTTGTCTTGATTTGGTGTTCCGCAAACTTCCAATTTTCCGTCTTTTACACAAAGCCAAGCCCATCCTGAACCAAATTGAGTCGCTCCAGCTTTGGCGAAAGCCGCTTTAAAAGCATCAAAAGAACCAAAAGCGCTTTCAATTCCTGCTAATAATTCACCTGTTGGCAATCCGCCACCGTTTGGAGACATTATCGTCCAAAACAAACTGTGATTAAAATGTCCACCGCCGTTGTTACGAACAGGCATGTTTTTCATATCCAAATTTTTCAAGATATCTTCAATGCTTTTACCTTCCAAATCCGTTCCTGCGATAGCAGCATTCACGTTGGTAATGTAAGCATTATGATGTTTCGTGTGATGGATTTCCATCGTGCGCGCATCAATATGAGGTTCCAATGCATCATACGCATAAGGTAATTGTGGTAATTCAAAAGCCATAATATAGTTGTTTAATGATTTATAAATATTTTATTCAAAATTAAACAATTAACTTTGGAATTGGTAATTCTATTTCGTTATAGTTTTATTAAATAAATTGATAGTGGTTTTTAATGTCACACTGAGCTTGTCGAAGTGAGGAGCTTTTTCCTGCTGTCATTCCAATCTCGCCAAGAAAAATGGCGAGGATTTTCCCTTCCATCAGGGCTAGGGCATTCGGGATAAGAAGGGAATTAGGTTTTCTAAAGATTTGACAACTTTAAAAAAGTTGTCAAATCTGTCAGTTCAAAATCGAACCCAAAAGTCAATAAAATAAAAAATAAAAATCTGCGAATTAGCGGTAAATAAATATGCAAAGACCCTCATTTTCCATATACGACGCATCGGCAGGTTCCGGAAAAACCTACGCACTGGTCAAAGAATACCTTAAAATCATTCTCGTTGCTCCTAAAAATGATGCCTATCGCAACATTCTCGCCATTACGTTTACCAATAAAGCGGTTCACGAAATGAAAAGCAGAATCGTGGGCAATTTATCCGAATTTGCCAAAGACGAACCGAGCCAAAAAGCACAGGATTTAATGCAGGATTTGGCAATAGAAACGGAACTTTCCATCATTCAAATCAAAACCAAATCACAGCAAATCATCAAGCATATTATTCACAATTATGCAGCTTTTGATATTTCGACCATCGATAAATTTACGCACAAAGTCATTCGAGCATTTGCTCACGATTTGGGTTTGCAAATGACTTTCGAAGTGACTTTAGATACTGAAAATTTACTCATTGAAGCCGTTGACGCCATCATTGCCCAAGCCGGAGAAGACGAAACTTTGACCAAGTTACTCATCGATTTCACGATGGAAAAAACCGACGACGACAAATCTTGGGACATTTCTCGCGAGATTCTGGAAACGGGTCGTTTGGTTCTCAATGAAAACAATCGAAATGAAATTACCCATTTTCAAGATAAATCCATTTCCGAATTTGTCGAAATAAAAAATAAACTCGCCGAAGCTTGTAAAGTTTTGGAAAAAGATAACACGACATTTGCCGAAAATGCTTTGTTGTTAATCGAAAAAAACGGAATTGATTTGAAATCATTTTCAAGAGGAACGTTTCCAAATCATCTTCAAAGTATAGTGGATGGAAAATTCAATCCAAAAAATAAAATGTTCCGAGAATTTGAGGACATTTCCATTAACAAAACCGCCAAAGACGGCGCAATTATTGAAAACATCATTCCCGAATTATTGCAAATTCTCGGCACTGTTTACAAGAATTTTGAAAAGCGGGATTTCTACAAAGCATTTCTAAAAAACATCACGCCATTATCGTTGTTGAATACAGTTAGTAATGAATTGGCTAAAATTCAGGAGGAACAAAATGTGCTTTCCATTTCGGAATTTAACGCCATAATTCATCGGGAAATTCAAAATCAACCGGCACCTTTTATTTACGAAAGATTAGGCGAACGTTATCGTCATTTTTTTATCGATGAATTCCAGGATACTTCCGAAATGCAATGGCAAAATCTGATTCCGCTAATCGATAACGCAACATCCAGTGAAATTGATGGAGAAAAAGGAACTTTGATGATTGTGGGCGACCCAAAACAATCCATTTACCGTTGGCGTGGCGGAAAAGCCGAGCAATTTATCGAATTGAGTAAAGAACACAATCCGTTCAATAATCCTGAAAAAGTATTAGAACATTTAGATAAAAATTACCGCTCGTATTCGCAAATAATCGAATTCAACAACGACTTTTTTCAATTGTTGTCTAATGAATTTGAACACGAAGATTACAAAGATTTATACGAAAATCACAGTCATCAAAAAAGCAATGCAAAAACAGGTGGTTACGTCAATATTTCTTTCATTCCAAAAATAGAGGAAGGTGAAGAAGATGAAGCATTGGACAAAGCCGAATCGTATTTATTGGCAACTTTAAACACGATTCAAAAAGTACAAAAGCAAGGTTTTGAACTCAAAGACATTGTTATCCTGACTCGAAAACGCAGTCACGGAATTGCCGTTGCCAATTATTTGACCGAGCAAGGAATTCCATTGTTGTCCTCGGAAACCCTGATGATTCAAAACGCTACTGAAGTTCGATTCATTATTTATTTATTAAAATATTTAAAAAACAGTTCCGATTTAGAAGCCAAAGCGCATTTTCTTCATTATGTCGCCGACAACATTCAGGACAAATTGGACGTTCACGATTTTATCGCACAAGGAATGGACAAAAAACAAGAATCCGAATTTGAAAATTGGTTAACGAATTTTGATATTTCGCTTACATTTCAGGATATTCGAAAAAAGTCACTGTATGAATCGGTGGAAACCATAATAAGTAAATTCCTCTCCCCAGCCCTCTCCAAAGGAGAGGGAGCCGAAACTAAAAAGTTGGGATATATGACTGGCGGAAATTACTCTCATTTGTTGATAGAAAAAGCTCAGGAAATGAGAAAAAGTCCAACAAACGCAGAAAAGGTTTTGTGGTCGGAAATAAAATCTAAATCTATGGGTAATAAGTTCAGACAACAACATCTGATAGGAGATTTTATAGTTGATTTCGTTTGTTTGTCGAGGAAATTAATAATTGAAGTTGATGGAGATTATCATTTTACGGATGAACAAATTCAATTAGATAATGAACGAACGATTGCTTTAAATCAATTAGGGTATAAAGTAATTCGATTTACAAATAATGATATTTTAAAAAACATTCACAGTGTTTTAAGTGCAATTCAACAAGAATTAATTTTACAAGAGAAAATTCAAAATTTCAATCTATCGGTTTCGTCTCCCTCCCCTTCGGGGAGGGTCGGGGTGGGGAATGCCTATGTCCAATATTTTCTGGATATTGTTTTGGAGCGCGATGTGCGCAACCAAGCAGGAATTTCAGATTTCTTGAATTATTGGGACAAAAATGCAGAGAAATTCAGTATTCCATCTCCCGAAGGAAAAAATGCAGTCCGAATTATGACCATTCACAAATCGAAAGGATTGGAATTTCCTGTCGTGATTATGCCTTTCGCCGACGAAGATTACAGTCGTAGTCCCAAAAACAAATTATGGATTGATACCGAAGTAGATGATTTTGGTTTGCCTAAAGTTTTAGTAGATAATAGCAAAGCCGTTGAAGGTTTTGGAGAAGCAGCAAAATCGGTTTACGTTCAAAAATCACAGGAAGAATTATTGGACAATGTGAATGTTTTGTATGTGGCTTTAACTCGTGCCGAAGAACAATTGTACGTGATTTCGGATATGAATTTAGATTCCAAAGGCGTTGTAAGAAAGAATAATATGTCCACTTTTTTTGTTAATTATTTGGATAACAAAGGAGAATTCGACGAAGAAAAATTCGAATACGAATTTGGAAATCCAACAAAATTGTCTGCTGAAAGTGATAAAACCGATGATGTGCAACTGATTCGATCCGTTGGCGAAATTTTGAATCCAAAAAATATCAAAATTGCCCAAAGAGAATCCGTAATGTGGGGAACGCATCAGCAGGAAGCCATAGAATACGGAAATGTGGTTCACGAGATTTTGTCTTTTGTAAAAACCAAGAGTGATGTGGATTTGGCAATTACTAAAGCTGTTGAAAGTGGATTAATCAGTTTTAATCAAAAAGATATGGTTTTCAAAACCATTCAGGAAATTGTGAATCATACCGAGCTTTCGATTTGTTTTGAAGAAGGAAATGAAGTGTTAAATGAGCAAACAATTATTCAAAAAGAAGGCAAAACCATCAAACCAGACCGAATGGTTTTTACTAAAAATAAGGATGTTTTTTTATTGGATTATAAAACGGGATTGCATAATCCAAAGTATCAATTGCAATTGGAAAATTACCAAAATGCCATTGAATTAATGGGTTACAAAGTTGTAAAAAAATTGCTCATATATATAGGAGAACAAATCAATGTGGTAAATTTGTAAAAAATTGCATTTAACCATTATAAACAAAAATATGTACGGAAAAATAAAAGAATATCTGCAAGAAGAACTTCAAACCATTGAAGATAACGGCATTTTCAAAAGGGAAAGAATCATCACTTCGCCACAAGGACCTGAAATTACTGTTAATGGAGAAACGGTTTTGAATTTTTGTGCCAATAATTATCTCGGGCTTTCGTCACATCCTGAAGTAATTCAAGCGGCTAAAGATGCTATGGACACCCACGGCTTTGGAATGTCTTCTGTTCGTTTCATTTGTGGAACGCAGGATATTCACAAAACCTTAGAAAAAAAGATTTCGGATTTCTACGGAACCGAAGATACGATTTTATATGCTGCAGCTTTTGATGCCAATGGAGGAGTTTTCGAACCTTTGTTGAATGAAAATGATGCGATAATTTCGGATAGTTTGAACCACGCTTCTATTATTGACGGCGTTCGCTTGTGCAAAGCGGCACGATACCGATATGAAAACAGCAATATGGAAGATTTGGAACAGCAATTAATAAAAGCCAATGAAGCTGGTGCTCGTTTCAAATTAATTGTTACTGATGGTGTATTCTCTATGGATGGAGTTGTCGCGCCTTTGGACAAGATTTGTGATTTGGCAGATAAATACGACGCTATGGTTATGGTGGATGAATGTCACGCCGCAGGATTCATTGGAGAAACTGGAAAAGGAACCCTCGAAGCCAAAGGAGTTATGGGAAGAGTTGATATAATTACAGGAACTCTTGGAAAAGCACTTGGTGGCGCAATGGGAGGTTATACAACGTCCAAAAAAGAAATTATTGAATTGTTGCGTCAACGTTCCAGACCTTATTTATTTTCAAATTCATTGGCGCCAGCAATCGTGGGAGCTTCTATAAAAGTTTTTGAATTATTGGAAAAAGACACCACGCTTCGGGATAAACTGGAATGGAATACCAATTATTTCAAAGCAGGAATGAAAAAAGCGGGTTTTGATTTTATTGATGGAGATTCTGCAATAGTTCCAGTAATGCTTTATGATGCAAAATTGGCTCAAACTATGGCAAATGAACTTTTAAAGAAAGGAATTTATGTTATTGGTTTCTTTTTTCCAGTAGTTCCAAAAGAAAAAGCAAGAATTAGAGTACAATTGTCAGCTTCACACACAAGAGAACACTTAGATAAAGCTATTAAAGCTTTCGTTCAGGTTGGAACGAGTCTAAATGTCATCTAAATGTTGTTTTTATTGACTTTACATGTGTTTTTTTTAACTTTTTATTTTGTAGTTAAAAAATTACGTGTTACTTTTGCTTTAAAATTAACTAAATTGTAATTAAACTTAATTAAGTATGAAACATCTTAACAAACTTTTACTTGCTGTAATGATGGTGTTGGCGATGAGCTCTCACGCACAAAACAGTAACAATCCTTGGGCCCTTTCGTTTGGCGTAAATGCAGTTGACACACGAGCAAGTGCTGGTGGAGGAAAAAATTGGTTAGATTCCCACGTTTCTCAAGCATTCAATGTAAGTGAAAATTGGAATATCCTTCCTTCAGTATCTTACCTTAGCTTAGCAAGATCAGTTGGAAACAATTTTTCTGTTGGAATTCAAGGGTCTATCAACAAAATCGATAAATTTGTTGTTTTTGATCCTAGTAACCCAAACCATAATTCTACTGGTTATGTAGTGACAAATCCAGGTGATTTAATGTACTATGCTGTTGACGCTAACGTAAAGTACAGCTTCATGTCATTAATTGGTTCTAAAACAATTGATCCATCTTTACGTTTAGGTGGAGGTTACACTTGGTTGGGAGACAAAAGCTACGGAACTGTTAATCCAGGTGCTGGTCTAACTTTTTGGTTTTCTGAAAATGTAGGTTTGGCTTTAGAAACTACTTATAAAGTATCTCAATTTCTTGGTAATGATCGTAACGAATATGGAGATATTTATACTCCTAAAGCTCCTTCTCATTTTCAACATTCTCTTGGTATTACTTTCCAATTTGGAGGTAAAGACACTGATGGAGACGGAATATATGACAAAGATGACGCATGTCCAGAAGTTGCTGGCTTGAAACAATTCAATGGTTGTCCTGATACTGACGGAGATGGAATCGTTGACGGAAGCGATGCTTGTCCAGATGTATTTGGTTTAGCTGCTCTAAACGGTTGTCCTGACACTGACGGAGATGGAATTGCTGACAAAGATGATGCATGTCCTGAAATTGCAGGTTTAGCTGCTTTCCAAGGTTGTCCTGATACTGACGGAGATGGTTTAGCTGATAAAGATGACAAATGTCCTACTGTAGCTGGTCCTAAATCTAATGGAGGTTGTCCAGTATTGGATGCTGACAAAGATGGTGTTCCAGATTTAGAAGATGATTGTCCTACTGTAGCTGGTCCAGTTAGCAATAAAGGATGTCCTGAAGTAACTCCAGAAGTTATCGAAAGCCTTAAAATTCAAGCTAGATCTGTTTTCTTTAATACAGGTAAATCTACTTTCAAAGTAGGTGATGCTGCAACTATTGCTAGTTTAGATGCTATGAGAGAAATCCTTAGAAACTATCCAAACGCAAAATTCAGTATTGAAGGTCATACAGATAGCGATGGTTCTAATGCATTCAACCAAAAACTTTCTGAAGACAGAGCAAATGCTGTTAGAAATGCCTTGATTGAAAAAGGAGTTAAATCTGATAATTTGACTGCTGTAGGTTTTGGTGAATCTAAACCAATTGCTTCAAACAAAACTAAAACTGGTAAAGCTCAAAACAGAAGAACTGAAGTTAGACACGTAGGTTCTATATACGAAGGTAAATTGTAATTTACTTTTAATAAATAATTTTAAAAAGCCGTTCTTAATTGAACGGCTTTTTTTATATTTATAGAATGACAAATACTTCTTTTTTAGATAAAATCGCAACCGTTTTAATTGAAAACTATTCAAGTAAACTCTCCAATACCATTGTGGTTTTGCCTAACAAGCGTGCCAAAATATTTCTGGTTGAAGCCTTAAAAAAACAAGTTTCAAGTAATATTCTTTCTCCTGAGATTATTAGCATTGAGGAATTCATTCAAGATATTGCCAGTATTCGTAATATAGACCCCATAGAATTGTTATTTGAATTTTACGAAGTCTATTTGTCTATTACCGAAAAACCGAATCAACAATCTTTTGAACTTTTTGCCAATTGGGCGAAGACATTGCTTCAGGATTTCAATGAGATAGATCGCTACTTATTAGATCCTTCTCACGTGCTTTCTTATTTAAAGGACATTGAAGACATCAAAAAATGGGGAATTGAAGTCGAAAACAAAACGCAATTACTCGAAAATTATATTGATTTCTGGAAATTATTACCCAATTACTATCAATCCCTTTACAATCATTTGTTGAATAAAGGAATTGGTTACCAAGGATTAATTTATCGGGAAGCTGTAAACAATCTCAATCATTTTTCGGATTCCATAAAAGAGAAACAATATATTTTTGCAGGTTTCAATGCCTTGAATGCTGCCGAAGAACGAATAATCCAACATTTAATAGCATCTGATCAAGCTAAAATATATTGGGATGTTGATCAAACTTTTCTAAATGATCCGTATCACGATGCAGGATTGTTTGTGCGTCGTTTCAAATCGAGTTGGAAACATTATAAATCCAATCCTTTCGAATGGATTGTCGATGATTTCTCGCAGTCGAAAAATATTCAGGTTATTGGTACGCCAAAAACTATTGGTCAAGCCAAAATCGCCGGAAGTATTATAGAAAATATTATCAATGAAAACCCAAATACAACACTAGACAAAGTGGCCGTAGTTCTTGGAGAGGAAAACTTGTTAGTGCCACTTTTATATTCTTTACCATCCACTGTTGGAGCTTTGAATATCACAATGGGATATTCGAGCAAAAACAATCCAGCACAGATTTTGATTGCCAAATTGTTCAAAATGCACACCAATGCTTTGTCTCGAAATGCTAAAAATTATGTCTTGTATTATAAAGACGTTTTGGATATTTTGACGCATCCTTTGGTGGAACCTTATGCAAAAACCAATGCTTTGGTAAATGTTATTAATCAAAACAATTACACGTTCATAACTCATCAGAAATTGATGGAGTTGAATTCAAATCCAAGCGATTTGTTTCTTTTGTTGTTTCAAAAATGGGAAGATGGTTCGATGGCGGTTTTGGAAACAATTTCGAGTTTGTTGCAAACCATTAAAAACAATTTGAGCAACGACAATGAAGAGGAAAAAATCACCAAAGCCTTTGTTTATTCTATTTTCAAGACTATCAACAAACTGATTAATTACTATTCACAGCATTCGCATATTGATAAAATTGATACACTTCACGCTATTTACAAACAGGTAATTGATTTGGCCGAAGTTTCTTTTGAAGGGGAACCTTTGAATGGTTTGCAAATAATGGGAGTTTTGGAAAGTCGTGTTTTGGATTTTGAAACCGTGATTGTCACTTCAATGAATGAAGGGAAATTTCCGGCGGGAAAATCGATGAATTCTTTTATTCCGTATGATGTGAAAAGGGAATTGGGTTTGCCTACTTTCAAGGAAAAAGATGCCATCTACACCTATCATTTCTATCATTTATTGCAACGCGCCAAAAACATTTACTTGATTTACAACACGGAAAGTGAAGGTCTGGATGCTGGCGAAAAAAGCCGTTTTATTACCCAATTGGAAGTCGAAAAGCAAACCAAGCACACGCTAACCCACGAAATTTACAATGCTGTTTTACCAGAAACGGCTTATCAGCCGATTGTGGTTCCAAAATCGGAATCGGTGATGGTGCGTTTGAAAGAAATTGCAGAAAAAGGATTTTCTCCATCAGCATTGACGAGTTATATCCGTAATCCGATTGATTTTTATTTCCAAAAGATTTTACGCATCAGCGAAGTCGAAGAAGTCGAGGAAAACATCGCTTTGAATACTTTGGGAACTATTATTCACGAAACTTTGGAAGCTTTATATACTCCATTTATTGGAAAGTTTTTATCTGAAACAGATATTTTAGGTTGCTTCAAGCTTTTGGATGCCGAAGTATTGAAACAATTCAAGTTGGTTTACAAAGAAGGTGAAATCAAAAAAGGGAGAAACCTGTTGGCTTTTGAAGTGGCGAAGCGTAATGTTTCAAATTTCTTGAAAGTCGAATTGGAAAGTATAAAAAACGGGGAAGCGATAAAAATTCTTCATTTGGAAAAACCGTGTGAAAGAGTTTTAGAACATCCAAGTTTGCCATTTCCTATAAAAATTGCTGGAAAAGTCGATCGAATAGAAGAACGTAACGGCATCATCCGAATTATCGATTATAAAACTGGCAAAGTAGAAAAGACAAACGTAACGCTGAAATCTTGGAAAGGATTGACGGATGAAATTAAAAACGATAAAATAATTCAGATTTTAGCGTATTCCTTTATGTATGAAAATGAAGCAAACGGCAAACCAATTGAAGCCGGAATTATTTCGTTCAAGAATTTAAAATCTGGTTTTTTGCCTTTTAGTTTAAAGGATGGAAAAGAAGAAAATACAACAATTGATTCCGCTATTTTAAATGATTATCTGGAGCAAATGGTTTTGTTGTTGAATGAAATTTTGGATGAAACAAAACCTTTTGAAGAAAAGATTTAAACACAAAGACCACTAAGGTTTCACAAAGAACACAAAGATTTTTTAAGCACTTTTTAAAAAGTCTAATAATACCTTTAATAATTCGTCTCGATTTTCAATATGGCTCATATGTCCGTCGGGAAAAGTGACAAGTTTGACAGCAGTATCTTCTATTTGTTCTAATGTGGTTTCGTAAATTAACACAGGATCTTTTTTGCCGAGAATCAGCATTTTTGGATAAGGCGTGAGGTGTAATAAAACTTCTCGGTCTTTGCGGATTTTCATTCCTTCGAGTGAAGCTACAACTCCTTGTAACGGTGTTTTTAAAGCTTCGTTTTTTACCTTTTCGATTTCATCAACCAATAGTTCTCTGTTATCTGGACTAAAAAGATTGGTAATCGAAAGTCTGATAAAAGTGGTGTAATCTTTCTTTACTGCTTTGATGGCACGATTCCGATTGGCTTTTCGTTCCTCGCTATCGGCTTTGGAAGTTGAATTTAATAAAACAAATCCCCTAATTTTTTCAGGATACAATTCGGCGTAAGCTAAAGCCACATAACCACCCATAGAATGTCCAATGAAAACGGCTTTCCGAATCCTTAGTTTTGATAAAACCGCTTGAACAACATCCGCGTTGTCTTCCATAGAATGGACGTAGCCCATACATTCCGTTTCGCCGTGACCCAATAAATCTAAGGTTATAAGACGGTGTTTTTTGCTCAATTCTGGAACTAAATCCTGCCACATCGTTTGGTTTTCCAAAAAACCGTGAAGCAACACAACGGCATTGCCTTTCCCAGTATCGGAATAGGAGATTTTCGTGTTTTTGTAAAGGATTTGATTCATTGGTTTAAACTTGGAACAAAAATAAGGTTTTATTTTTTGAACCATATAAGTCATTTAAGTTTTTCTTATGTCACTTATATGGTAAAATAAAAAACGGCTCACATCTCTGCAAACCGTAGTTATTTTGTCATTTCGACGAAGGAGAAATCACATAACGAGAGCAAGTTCAATCAGCAACAGATGTGATTTCTCCTTCGTCGAAATGACAAAGTTAGATTTGAAATTAGGACTAAAACTTATTATCCCCATCCAATAAATTACCTAATCCGCCAAGTAAACTACCTTCCTCACGATTATTTCCTCCTGCTCTTGGTGCTGAAGCAATAATTCGATCGGCAAGACGACTGAAAGGCAAGGATTGTATATAGACAGTTCCAGGGCCGCGAAGTGTGGCATAGAATAAACCTTCGCCGCCAAAAATGGAGTTTTTTATTCCGCCAATAAATTCAATATCATAATCTACATTCTGAGTAAATCCTACAAGGCAACCCGTGTCTACTTTTAGAATTTCGCCATCCCTAAGTTCTTTTTTTGCCAAAGTTCCTCCTGAATGTACAAATGCCAAACCGTCGCCCTCAATTTTTTGCATAATGAAACCTTCTCCGCCAAAGAAACCACGGCCCAATTTTTTAGAAAATTCGATTCCCACTGATACGCCTTTGGCCGCACATAGAAAAGAGCTTTTCTGGCAGATGAATTTCCCTTGAAATTGTGTTAAATCAATAGGAAGTATTTTTCCGGGATAAGGCGAAGCAAACGAAACCTTGCTTTTGTAATTATTTTGATTGATAAATGCAGTCATAAACAAGCTTTCGCCAGTTAGGACGCGTTTTCCTGCGCTGAGAAGTTTGTCGAAAATCCCGGTTTGTTGTTGAGAGCCATCGCCAAAAATGGTTTGCATTCGGATATTATTGTCCATCATCATAAAGCTGCCTGCTTCGGCAATGACAATTTCTTGTGGGTCCAATTCGATTTCAACATATTGCATTTCTTCTCCGAAAATTTGGAAATCTATTTCATGTGCTTTCATTTGTATCTTTTTTGAATTAAACAATAAGTCTAAAAAAGGATGTAAAAGTTACTATTTTTTTATGGATTTTGAAAATGATTGAGTAGATGCAATAAATTATAAAGAGATAAAAAAAACGGCTCACATTGCTGTAAACCGTTTTAAATCTAAATTCTAAATTCTAAAATTAATTCATCAAACTTTCAATTTCCTCAATTTCAATTGGAATATTTCGCATTAAGTTGAAAGGTTCACCAGTTTTCTGAATTACTACATTGTCTTCTAATCGGATTCCGAAACCTTCGGCAGGAATGTAGATTCCCGGCTCTACGGTGAAAACCATATTGGCTTGCATCGGTTCGGTTAGTTTTCCGTAATCGTGGGTGTCCAATCCCATATGGTGGGATGTTCCGTGCATAAAATATTTTTTGTAAGCTGGCCATTCCGGGTTTTCGTTTTGAACGTCAGCTTTGTCGATAAGTCCTAAGCCAAGCAATTCTGAAGTCATTATTTTGCCTACTTCAAATTGGTATTCTTTCCAAAGCGTTCCTGGAGTCAGCATTTTGGTTGCTTCGTTTTTTACACGAAGAACAGCATTGTAAACTGCTTTTTGTCTATCATTATAACGTCCTGAAACTGGTATAGTTCGAGTTAAATCACTGGAATAATTGGCATATTCAGCAGCAACGTCTAATAAAATCAAATCTCCGGCTTTGCATTGTTGGTTGTTTTCGATGTAATGCAACACATTGGCATTGTTTCCAGAAGCGATAATGGGTGTGTAGGCAAAACCTTTGGAACGATTTCGAATGAACTCGTGAATCAATTCGGCTTCAATTTCGTATTCCATTACGTTGGGTTTTACAAAAGGAAGCAATCTTCTGAAACCTTTTTCGGTAATATCGCAGGCATTTTGGATTAAATCCAATTCTTCGGTCTCTTTTATGGAACGAATGCGTTGCAAAATAGGATTACTTTTGGCTACTTGATGCGCTGGATATTTGGCTTTCCACCATTTTACAAAACGTGCTTCACGGGTTTCGGTTTCCACGGAGGCACGATAATGTTCGTTGGTATTGATATAAATTGTATCGCAATGTGTCATCATTTCGAATAGCACTTTCTCGAAATCCTGCAACCAATGTACAGTTTTGATTCCCGAAACTTCAAAAGCACGGTCTTTGGTTAGTTTTTCACCTTCCCAAATCGCGATATGTTCGCTGGTTTCCTTCAAGAATAACATTTCTCTTTGGTTTTCATACGGAGCGTCAGGAAAAAGCAACAAAATGCTTTCTTCTTGGTCAACGCCTGACAAATATAAAATATCACGATGTTGCGCAAAAGGCAAAGTGCTGTCGGCAGAAACGGGATAAATGTCGTTGGAATTGAAAACGGCTACGCTATTTGGTTTCATTTGAGCCGTGAATTTTGCGCGATTTTTTATATAAAGTTGTCGGTCAATTTGATGGTATTTCATATGTAAATATTTATTGTTTTTTATCGGTCATATGTAATTCGCATATCATCATCGTTGTTTGTAACCAATTTTGGGTTATGCTCATTTCATTTCTATTTAAATTTAAAAATCAGATTACTCAAAAGTAGAAACTTTAGAAACAAAAAGGGAAGATTAGCAGGTTTAATTTTTATTTGGTTGATAAAAATATTTTAAAAATGAAAACCTGCCTTTTCAACAAACTTAAAAATAGCTGTTTATCAAGAATTAAGTAAAATTACGTAGTAAATAATATCAATATCTTAAAATACTGAGTACCTGAAAGTGTTGTGTTATTTATTAAATAATTAACAATTGATTAATTATAAATAAGCTACAAAAGGTTGCTATTAAGGTGAAATTACTTTAAATTTGCTTAAATTTTTATAAATTATATTCAAATTACTTATGGCAAAATCTGCAATATTGAATTCGTCAATTGCTAAAAAAGTGGCAATGGCGCTTTCAGGACTTTTTTTGATTTCGTTTCTATCGCTTCACTTTTTTATTAATATGGTATCGGTTTTTAGTGCCGAGGTATTTAATGCGATGTCACATTTTATGGGTTACAATCCGTTAATCCAATTTGTTATGCAACCAGTTTTAATTGCTGGAGTTATTTTTCACTTCGTTATGGGGTTTGTTTTAGAATTGAAAAACAGAAGCGCAAGACCAATTTCTTACGTAAAATATAATGGAGCAGCAAATGCTTCTTGGGCTTCAAGAAATATGATTATTTCTGGAGTGGTAGTGTTGGCTTTTTTAGGCTTACATATGTATGATTTTTGGTTTGCTGAAATGAACTATAAATATATTGCTGTAAATGCCATCAATGAAACGAGATATTATGAAGAATTAGTTCATAAATTCGAAAATCCAGTTCGTACTGGTTTGTATTGTATCGCATTTTTGCTTTTGTCATTACACTTATGGCACGGTTTCAATTCTTCATTTCAATCTGTTGGATTTGCTAATAAATACGCAAAAGCGCTGCACAAACTAGGATATACTTTTGCAATTGTAGTTCCTTTTGGATTTATTTTTATTGCTTTATTTCATCATTTTAATCATATTTAATATTTAATTATAATGGCATTAGACTCAAAAGTTCCTAGTGGTTCGATTTCGGACAAATGGACAAATTATAAAGATCATATTAATTTAGTAAATCCTGCTAATAAACGTAATATTGATATTATCGTTGTTGGTACTGGACTAGCTGGAGCATCTGCAGCAGCAACATTGGCAGAATTAGGATATAACGTAAAAACTTTTTGCTTTCAGGATTCTCCGCGTCGTGCGCACTCGATTGCAGCACAGGGAGGAATTAACGCAGCAAAAAATTATCAAGGTGATGGGGATTCCACTTTTAGATTGTTTTACGATACTATAAAAGGAGGCGATTATCGTTCACGTGAAGCAAACGTTCACCGTTTGGCCGAAGTTTCGACTAATATTATTGACCAATGTGTTATGCAAGGTGTTCCATTGGCTAGAGAATATGGTGGATTATTAGACAATCGTTCTTTTGGAGGAACATTGGTAGCCAGAACATTTTATGCAAAAGGTCAAACAGGACAGCAATTATTATTAGGAGCTTATTCGGCGATGAACCGTCAAATTGGTCGTGGAAAAATAAAATCACATACACGTCACGAAATGCTAGATTTAGTATTGGTTGACGGAAAAGCTAGAGGTATTATTGCTCGTGACTTGGTTACTGGCGAAATCGAAAGACATTCTGCTCACGCTGTAGTTATTGCATCTGGAGGATACGGAAATGTGTTTTTCCTTTCGACTTACGCAATGGGAAGTAATGCTACCGCAGCTTGGAAAATACACAAAAAAGGAGCTTATATGGCTAACCTTTGTTACACACAAATTCACCCAACTTGTATTCCTGTTTCAGGAGATCACCAATCGAAATTGACTTTGATGTCAGAATCATTGCGTAATGACGGTCGTATTTGGGTTCCTGCAAAGCTCGAAGATGCTAAAGCCATTCGTGAAGGAAAGAAAAAACCAACAGATTTATCAGAATCAGAAAGAGATTATTATTTAGAAAGACGTTACCCTGCCTTTGGAAATCTAGTTCCTAGAGATATTGCCTCTCGTGCAGCTAAAGAAAGATGTGATGCTGGTTTTGGAGTTAACAAAACTGGTGAAGCTGTTTATCTTGATTTTGCAGCAGCTATAGAGCGTTATGGCAAAGAACAAGCTTATGTTAAAGGTTTAGATGCTAAGGATACAAAATTAATTACAAAATTAGGAGCCGCTGTTGTAGCCAATAAATATGGTAACTTGTTCCAAATGTACGAAAAAATAGTAGATGAAAATCCTTACGTTACTCCAATGATGATTTACCCAGCGGTGCATTATACAATGGGTGGAACTTGGGTTGATTATAATTTGCAAACTACCATTCCGGGTTGTTTCTCTATTGGAGAATCAAACTTCTCGGATCACGGAGCCAATAGATTAGGAGCTTCGGCATTGATGCAAGGTTTAGCCGATGGTTATTTTGTATTGCCATACACCATTGGAGATTATTTAGCACCAGACATCAAAACGGGTACAATTTCTACAGATTTACCAGAATTTGTTGAAGCAGAGAAAAAAGTGAAAGATCAAATCGAAAAATTCATAAACAATAACGGAACTCATTCTGTTGATTATTTCCATAAGAAATTAGGAAAAATTATGTGGAATAAAGTAGGTATGGCCCGTAACGCTAAGGGATTGACCGAAGCTATCGAAGAAATTGCCGCTTTACGCGAAGAATTCCACAAAGATGTAAAAGTTCCTGGAACAGCTGATAGTTTCAACCAAGAATTAGAGAAAGCCGGGCGTGTTGCCGATTTCCTTGAATTAGGTGAATTGTTTGCCAAAGATGCTTTGCACCGAAATGAATCTTGTGGAGGTCACTTCCGAGAAGAATACCAATCCGAAGATGGTGAAGCACAGCGCGATGATGAAAACTTTGCTTATGTTGCTGCTTGGGAATACAAAGGAAAACCTAGCGATGCTGTTCTACACAAAGAACCATTGGTATTTGAAAACATTAAATTAGTAACTCGTAGTTATAAATAGAAATTAGTCAAAGGTCAAGTGTCTTAAAGTCAAATGACTTTTGGATTTCGACTTTAAGACTTTCAAACTAAAAAATATGAAACTTACATTACAAATATGGCGTCAGAAAAATGCCAAAGCAGAAGGAAAAATTGTTGAATATCCTATTGATGGAATCGAGGAAGATATGTCTTTTCTTGAAATGTTGGATGTTCTTAACGAAAAATTGATAAACAAAGGAGAGGAACCCGTATCTTTTGACCACGATTGTCGCGAAGGAATTTGTGGAACTTGTTCTTTGTTTATCAATGGAGAAGCGCACGGACCAGACAGAGGAATTCCTACTTGTCAATTGCACATGCGTATGTTCAAAGATGGTGATGTCATCTTTATCGAACCCTTTAGAGCCTTAGCTTTTCCAGTAATCAAAGATTTAGTGGTTGATAGAAGTGCTTTTGACAGAATTCAACACGCTGGAGGATTTATATCGGTAAATACTTCTGGAAATCCAGTTGATGCCAATACTATTCCAATTCCAAAACACGATGCCGACAGAGCTTTTGATGCAGCAACTTGCATTGGTTGTGGCGCTTGTGTAGCCACTTGTAAAAACTCATCGGCAATGTTGTTTGTTGCTGCCAAAGTTTCTCAATTTGCTTTATTACCGCAAGGAAGAGTAGAAGCAACTGATCGTGTTTTAAATATGGTCAACCAAATGGATGCTGAAGGTTTTGGTAACTGTACCAATACTGGAGCTTGCGAAGTGGAATGTCCTAAAGGAATTTCATTAGATTATATTGCGCAAATGAATAGAGAATATTTATCGGCAAGTTTGAAATAGTTTTTCAAAAAATTTTTATATCAAAAACGTTCCGAGAAATTGGGACGTTTTTTTTATATCAACCCCTTTTCAAAAGCAACTCTAACCAATCCTGCACTATTTTTTACCCCTAATTTTTGAATTAAATTGCTACGATGTGATTCGACTGTTTTGGTGCTTACAAATAGTTTTACTGCTATTTCTTCGGTTGTAAATTCTTGAATAATTAGGTTTAAAATTTCTTTTTCACGAACGGTCAGTTTTGGAATAAAATAACTTGAATTATTGATGCCAATAGAATCATTGAGTAAAATGTCACTAATCTTTTTAGGAAGGTATCTTTTTCCTTCAATGACGGATTTTATGGCCTCGGTTAATTCTTTTTTATCTGTGTTTTTCAACAAATAACCCATAGCGCCATTTTTGATGATTTGTTTAATAAAAACTGTGTCTTCAAAATTGGTTAATGCAATTATTTTTAAATTTGGATGTTTTTCTAAAAGTTCTTTACAAGCATTTATGCCATTTCCGTCGGGTAAATTAATGTCGAGCAGCAATACTTTTACAGCTGAATTTAAATTTTCAAAAGTGTCTTTCAAGTTTTCAAAAGACTGTAAAACTTCAATTTCCTTGTTCATTTTGAGCATAGTTTTAATGCCTTCAATAACAATGGTGTGGTCTTCTGTAATGGCTATTGGAATCATTTTACTTTATTTAAATCAATAGAAATGGTATAAGAAGTTCCGGCAGAAGAACTGTTGACATCCAATTGTGCGTTGAGAAAATCTATTCTGGTTCTAATGTTTTTATGACCAATTCCTTTATAAATTGCATTTTTATCAAAACCAATTCCATTGTCTTCTACTGTTATAAAAAGTTCGTCTTCTCTATAATTGAATTGAATCATGGCTTCACTTGCTTTGGAATGTTTGAGAATATTAGTAGTTAATTCCTGAATAATTCTGTAAATAATGGTTTCCGATTTCTTAGAGAGTTCGATGTAGTTTCCAAAGTACTGAAAATCTATTTTAAAAGAATCCGAAGTATTTATTTTAACACAATATTCCAAGACAGTTTCAATTAAACCATAATCTAAAATTGAAGCTGGCATCAAATTATGCGAAATGCTTCTGACTTGTGCGCAAGACTCGTCTATCATATCGATGACCTTAGTCAGATTTTCGGTGTCTATTTTATTTAATCCCGCATCTTCTAGAGTTGATAATCTATATTTAATTGCCGATAAATCTCCATTTAAACCATCGTGAAGTTCCTGTGCAATGCGACGTCTTTCGTTTTCTTCACCATCAATTAACGCTTCGAGTTTAGCGATTTCTTGTTGTTGTTGCAATGCAATTATTTCTTTATTCTTGATTTTTTGTCTTTGTCTAAAGAATTGCCAGATTCCCGACGAAAATAGGATTAAAAAAAAACTTGCAATTAAATACATTTGTTTTTCTTTTTGACTTTTGATTAAATCTAATTCTTGTTTAAGAAGTTTGTTTTCGTTTTTTATATATTGTTTTGTAATGCTTTGAATATAATCGTTATTGTAGAGAGCTATACGCTCATTTATTTTTAATAACTGCTGTTGTGCAAAAATCAAATTTTTTGACTGGCTGTTTTTTTCTAATACTTTAATAGCGATTTTAAAGAAATAGGCTTGATAAGCAATATTTATTTTTTTTTGTTGTATTAGTTTTATTCCTTTTTTGAACCATAGATCAATTTCTTTTTGATTGTTTGGATAACAATTTAGCATAAATCCATAATTACTTAAAACAATATCATAATAATTGTTTTTTTGAGCAGATTGAATACTTTTCTTTAGATAAAATAATGCAAGATCTATCTTATTATCATCAAGATAGATAAGACTAAAAGTTTGTTCAACATTGGGGATACCTCTTTTACTATTGACTTTTTTTGCGTATGAATAGGCTCTTGAATTATACCAAATTGCAGAATCAGATTGATGAAGAAACAGTTTTACTTGAGCTAAGTTGTTATAAATATGCTCACTTAAAATAGAACTCCTGATGTGTTTTTTTTGAATTTTAACGGGTTGAAAATCTCTTGATTTCCAGAGCCATTTTTCGGCTTCTTTTGGCTTATTTAATTCGAATAAATTAATTCCTTTAAAAAAATAACCGTTTGAAACAAGCAAACTATCTTTTAAGTTGTGTGCGACTGCTATCGCTTTTTCAGCTTCATTTATTCCAAATTGATACAACCCATTATAATAAAAAAGCTCCGATTGTAAACTGTGAATGAACACTCTTGTACTGTCATTTTTTTTTAATGAAGTCTTATTTTTTGTAATATCTAACCATTTTTGTGAGGAAAGTATATCATCTTCCTCTAAATAATATTCAGCAGTAAGGAAGGAATGTTTTATTTGGCATTCTTTGCTTTTACAATTTTTGTAGTCTATACTATTTCTTTTTATTTGCAAAGACTGAGCGTTACAAGTAAAAAAAAATATAATTAAAAACGAACTTAAATATAATTTCATAATATCATTTACAGTTAATTTTTAAATTTAATTGATGTGCTTTTTGATAAATTTACAACATTTTTTCAAATAAGTGTCCTCTAGATGATGCACTTTGTTCTTGAAAGATTGTATTTTAACTCCTCTTTGTTGAAAATAAAGGACGTTTTTGAATATAAATAAACTTATAGTTTACAAGTATTTTAATCAATTAAGAACAAAAAAACTAATTGCAATTATTGTTTTATATTTTTATTCTGAAATATATTTTCTCCAGAAAATATTTTAAAAACATTCATACTAATTAATAAATGTAATAAAACACGTTACAAACTAAAGAAAAGTCAATAGGAATCTTAATTCTCCTTTGAAGTTAAATCTGTTAGAGCAGCGTTTTTTTACCTTTTTTTTATGCAATTAGTTATTTTCAGTAAGATATAATTTTTTATGTGTTGATATAAGTTAAAACAATTATAATCCCAAAAGACACATATAGAAGCGCTAATAAGATTTCTAATCGGTTTTTTGCAATTAAAAGGTAAATCTTTTTCACAGAATAGCTTAAATTTAATATGGTTTTATTGTTTAATTATCTTTTTTGTCGAAACAGTTTCTCCTGAATAGATTTTGAAAATATATATTCCATTTGATAAATGACTTATATCAACTTGAGAGGTATTCTCTGTTTTAGTAGCAACAGTTTTTCCTAAAACATCTACGATTTCAATTTTATCAATAGTAAGATTATTTTGATTTGAAATTGAAATAATTCCTGTTGTTGGGTTGGGATAAAAGGAAAAATTAATATCCTCAAATCGTTTATTCGACAAAGTTATAGGACAAGTTACAAGTGTAGGCGAAAGTCTAGTGGTCTTGGTCCCATCTCCTAATTCTCCAGAAAAGTTAGTACCATTAGACCAAAGAGTTCCGTCATTTTTTAAAAATAAAGAAAAGTAAATTCCGTTATTTGGTTTTTGCCAATCAGTATCAGTACCTATTTGAATAGGAATATTTTTATCAATTATTGTATTGTCTCCCAATGCTCCTTTATTTCCTGAATTACTACTGCCACTTCCATTACCGCCCCAAGCCCAACGAGTTCCATTTGTTTTCAGGGCAGTACTATGAAGGTCTCCAGCCGAAATTTCCTTCCAATCTGTATCACTCCCTCTTTGAGTAGGAGTATCATTAAAATTCCCAAAAGAGAAACCATTTCCTAATTGTCCAAAATCGTTTTGTCCCCAAGACCATAAAGTTCCATCGTTTTTTAGAGCCAAATTAAAATTCCTACCTGCTGAAATTTTATTCCAATTGGTTGCTGTTCCTACCTGAGTTGGGATATTTTTGTCTTTATAAAGATTATCTGCCAAGCCTAATTGTCCATTGCCGTTTTCACCCCAAGTCCAAAGAGTTCCGTTAGATTTTAAAGCAATACAATGTAATGTTCCCACTGATATTTCTTTCCAATCACTATCGACTCCTACTTGTATTGGAACAAGTTTTTCTGTATTAGTGCCATCGCCAAGCTGACCAGAATTATTTCTTCCCCACGCCCATAAAGTTCCATCTGTTTTTAAAGCCAAAGAGTTTACTTCTCCTGTAGCAATTTTACTCCAATTGGTTTCTGATCCTATTTGTACAGGACTTATCCTTGTAAAATAGGTTCCATCACCTAACATTCCAAAATAATTTGCTCCCCAAGCCCAAAGAGTTCCGTCGTTCTTTATTGCTAAAGCATATTCATAACCTGCCGCAACTTCTTTCCATTGATTTTCTGTTCCAATTTGTGATTTAATTGGATTTCCTATACTTTCCTGTGTTCCAAGCCCTAATTGTCCCCAATTATTATAACCCCAAGACCAAAGTTCTCCATTGGTAGTAATTCCTATGGCAAAAACGTTGCCTCCTGTAAATGTTTTCCAACAACCAGTTGTGGTTTGTGAAAAGATACTTTGGTTAATAAAAAACGCTATAAATAGTATAGCCGTTTTTATTTTGAATATTTTTTTTTCCATAATCAATTTCTTTAAAATTTACTCTTTAATTATTTTTTTAATGGATACATTTTCGCCAGAATATATTTTGAAAACATACATACCATTTGATAAAGAAGTAATATCTACTTGAGAAGTATTCTCAGTTTTAGTAGCAACCGTTTTTCCTAAAATATCTACGATTTCAATTTTATCGATAGTTTCATTATCTTCATTTGAAATTGAAATAATTCCTGTTGTTGGGTTGGGATAAATATTTATTTTTCTATTGATTGAGTTGTCATTTAAACTTAAATTACTTATGTTAAACACAGAACTTGTTCCTTTGCAACCATTTACATCGGTTATCACAACCGTGTAATTTCCGTTTTGTGTAGCGGTAAATGTCTGATTTATTGCTCCGTCTATAGCCACGCCTTCTAAAAGCCATTGATAGGAACCCGTTCCTGTTGTACTCAAAATAGTTCCGATTCTAGTTATATGAGGAAAATTAAACAAATCACCATATTTTCTAAAATGGAAACCACCATCTGATGTTCCTAATGTTGAAGCTGCAATCCACTGTCCATTTGATAACACTAAAAGTGAGTTCAAGGCTTCACTTCCTGCGGCTTCCCTTATATCAATTACACGCAAACCATTGGCGCCAAATGTTGTGTCGGGAGTTCCATCGGCAAGGAAGCGAATGCCACAACTTACAGTAAACGGACTAGCAGGAATACTACCTCGCACAAGAATTTTCCCGTCGGCAAATAATTGCATACCCGTTGTGTCTCCGCCTGAAACGTAGTGAACTAGTCCTCCTGTACCAAACGTACTGTCTAATGTTCCTGATGGCGTTAAACGTAAAATATCGAAACTCGTATTGTCGAAATTTTTTGACATCAGTAAATTTCCATTAGAGTCAATTACGCTAGTAAGTGGTTTAAAAAATCCAGTTACTGCTATAGCAGCATCATAGTAAACACCATTATTCCCATAGGTTGTATCTATTTCTCCCGAAGGCAAAAACCGAGCTGCTAATAAACGGCGATCACTACTGGCTTGTGTACTTGTATAAGATGTTACTATCATTTTTCCGTCTGGGAGTAAATGTCCTTGGGTGTATTCAAAAAAACCAAAAATGCCTTGAAAAAAAGCCAACCCATCAGTGTTAAAGCTAGTGTCTAAAGTGCCATCGGTATTAAAGCGAGCAATGCCCGACCCAAGTCCACTGCCAAATCTTCCGAAGCATACTATTTTTCCATCATCCATAATACGCACAGAATCAAAACTACCCGCTGCATTAAAAATAGAATGTGATCCAGTTACATTAAAAGAAGTGTCTGGTGTTCCGTCGCTATTAAAACGACTAACATTAGCGCGCTGTTGCGATCCAGAATTTGAAGGAGCTTCTACACCAACACAAACTATTTTCCCGTCAGATTGTATGGCAAAGGCTTTGCCAACGTTTCTTACATTAAAAGTATGACGTAGGCTGCCGTTTGTACCGAAGGATGGATCTAAAATTCCACATTCGTCAAAACGCATCATAGCAATGGCAAAGTCACCACTAACACTTGTAGCAGTTCCACCATAAACAATTTTTCCGTCAGGTTGAAGTAGCAAATTTCCTCCAGATGCACCACTTAAAGGGACAACTAAACGAGATTTATTTGCAAAAAGGGAATCTGGAACAATATTTTGTCCTTTTGCCGAGTTTGTAATAAATAGTACGATAGCAATATTTGCTAATAATAAAAGAGTAATTTTTTTCATAATAAAT
>Ga0209717_1000511_pt1 | contig 47065 bp, 36 predicted proteins | sample AD_UKC048_MetaG_FD_184418 | JGI IMG/M metagenome (GOLD analysis project Ga0209717, IMG submission 184418) | Active sludge microbial communities of municipal wastewater-treating anaerobic digesters from USA - AD_UKC048_MetaG (SPAdes) (version 2) | ecosystem: Engineered > Bioreactor > Anaerobic >...
CCTGATTTAATAAAACATTCTTATCCAGCACCTTATCTATTGCTCGATTCATGCCAGTATACGGCAACCCAATATTTAAATGCATTCTGAATGCTAAATCACCTTCTTTTGATTTTAGATCAAGATGAGTGTGACCCTTGCCCAAACCCAGATTGTAAGAAGTATTATGATATTCCCAGATATCATTTGGGCTAGCCGTAATTCCTAATTTAATTTTATCTGAATTACCATATTTCGACTTCACCTCCTCGAATCCTCCCAAATTAATAAACGGCAATGCAAACAATTCTTCCAGCGTCTGATTCGGATTCATTACAAAATCCTGCAATACCATCAAACCATACAAAATGCTCGACTTGCCGCTATTGTTAGCGCCGGTAAGTACCGTAATCTTTCCAAGTGGAAGATCGGCGCGATTGATAGAGCGGAAATTTTCGATGTGAATTTCTCTGATCATTTTGCAAAAATACGGTTTCTTTTCCGAACATGCTACCTGCATAGTAGCGTGTAATTCAGTAGGTTATGCCTGGATTATATCTTAAACACCCGCGCCGCTTCCACCGCTTTCTGCCATCCCGCATAATACCGCTGCGCATCTTCCGCGGCCATTTCCGGCTTGAAGGCTTTATCCAGTTGCCAGTTTTGCGCGATATCCTCTTTGTTTGCCCAGTAGCCTACTGCCAGTCCGGCGAGATACGCCGCGCCGAGCGCCGTGGTTTCCTGCACCAGCGGGCGTTCCACCTGTACATGAAGCATGTCGCTCTGGAACTGCATGAGGAAGTTGTTGCGCACCATACCGCCATCCACGCGCAGGGTTTTCAGTTCGATGCCGGAGTCGCGTTCCATCACGTCGAGCACGTCCTTGGTCTGGTACGCCACACTTTCGAGTGTGGCGCGGATGAGGTGCGAACGGCTGCTGCCGCGCGTGAGGCCGAAGATGGAGCCCCGCACTTCCGAATCCCAGTACGGTGTGCCGAGGCCTACGAAAGCCGGCACGAAATACACCCCTTCCGAGGATTCGAGGCTGCGGGCATAGTTCTCCGTTTCGGCCGCGTCGGTGAACAGTTCCACCGTATCACGCATCCATTTTACTGCCGAACCGGCTACGAAAATGGAGCCTTCAAGGGCATATTCCACTTTCCCGCCGAGTCCCCAGGCAATGGTGGTGAGCAGACCGTTTTGGGAAGCCACCGCCTGCGAGCCTGTGTTCATGAGCATAAAGCAGCCGGTGCCGTAGGTGTTTTTGGCCATACCTTCCACGAAACAACCCTGTCCGAACAAGGCGGCCTGCTGGTCGCCGGCAATGCCTGAAACCGGCACGTTTTCGATACCCATAATGTCCTGCCGCGCATGGCCGAACACACCGGATGAGTCCATCACCGTGGGCAACATAGATTTCGGAATATCGAACGCCGTGAGCAGTTCGGTGTCCCAGTCCAGTTCGCGGATGTTGTACAACATGGTGCGCGAAGCGTTGGTATAGTCGGTGGCGTGGGTGCGTTCTTCGGTGAGATTCCAGAGCAGCCAGGTATCGATGGTGCCGAAAATCAGGTTACCGGCGAAAGCGTCGGCCTGTGCGCCGGGCACATTGTCGAGGATCCACTTGATCTTGGTACCCGAAAAATAGGCGTCGATCAGCAGCCCGGTTTTGTAGCGCACTTCGGAATCTAACCCTTTGGCTTTCAAGGCTTCACAGATGTCGACGGTTTGGCGGCTTTGCCACACGATGGCATTGTACACAGGTTTGCCGGTCCGTTTGTCCCACACCACGGTGGTTTCCCGCTGGTTGGTGATGCCGATGGCGGCGATGTTGCGGGCGCCCACTTTTTTCACAACCGTCCGGACGGTTTCCTGCACGGTCTCCCAGATTTCCACTGGATTGTGCTCCACCCAGCCGGGTTTGGGGAAATACTGTGTGATTTCCTGTTGGGCGACGGCGATGGTGTTGCCTTTTTTGTCAAAAACAATGGCGCGCGTGGAGGTGGTACCCTGGTCGATGGCGAGAATGTAGGACATGTTGCGGAGCAAGTGGTTAAATTATGCGGGTAAATGTCAATCAAAAATTGAAATTTGATGCGATTTGGAATTTTTTTTGTTGATGAGGGTTGATAAGGTTGATGAGGGTTGATATTCAGTCGCTCGAAAAGTATGAATTGTCAGCCTTACCGAGCGGATGAATATCAACCCTCATCAACCTTATCAACCCTCATCAACCCTTTAAACAACATTTCCAGCCCCAGCCCACTAATCAAAAACCGCTCTTTCCGGAAACCGCTGAGTTGCTGCGTCCAGTCGGTGAACCCGCCGTCGGCGATTTCGATTTCCCGGCCGTCGGGACCCGCGATGACGATTTTGAATTGCAGGTGCTGGTAATAGCCTTGTTCGGCAGCCGTAGAAGGAATGATTTCAACGGGTAATTCCGGTTCCATTTCCTGTAAATATGTGCTTACAGCCTCGAAAACGCGGTTGATTTCTCCGGGCCGGTCCAGCGCTTTGAGGCGAATTTTCAGGGGTTCGATCTGCAAGGTTTCTTTAAAATACGTCCTGTAAAACCGGACGTGCCGCAGCAAACTCTCTTTTTCAAAACTGAAACTGCCCGTATCACGCCCGGCAGATGTCAGCCCCAGAATGGTGAAATGCGCCGAGAAACCCGGCACGTCGGGAATTTCCTGGGCGCGCACGTGCCTGTGCGTTGTGCTGAAATGCAGGGGCGATTGCGGGAAATTCGTTTTCATGCGGCGTACAGCACTTTCCAAAGCCAGCACGTTGGTGGCATCGGCCGTTACTTCCGTGCCGCGTGTAGCGGAAATGATTTTATGCTGATGGGCTGTGGCTACGACGGAGCAGGCACCCAGCGGGCTCACCGGCGACAACTGGATGGGCTGAAAACCTGCCGCGCGGGAAAGTTTCAGCGCATTCAGTGTAAACTCCTGAAAATCAATGGTATCTACTTCGGCGGGCTGCACAAAACGGTTGGTTCGGTACGCCTCCAGTACATCCGCAGGCTGCATTTTATCTGTTTTTAGCCGAAATACTTCCAGCAGGAGCGAGTTCAGGTCGGCGCCGGAAATGCCGGAAGCGAGCACCCCGGCGAGGTCATGAACGCCACTTTTTTGCGATATCCGTTCGAGTATTTTTTGCAGCATACGATTCAGGTTTGAGAAGGAAACGAGGTGTTAGGTACAAAAATTCCGGGCTTGCTGTATTTTCGTTGCACTGTTTACCACGACGCCCTCTTGAATATGAAAACAACTTTGTTGCCGCTTGCAGCGGTGCTATTGCTGACGTTCACCACGACAGCGCAGACCTTTTCTTTGCAGGATTTTGCCGCCTTCTACCGGCTCCAGGGTGTCTGGGTGGCGCACACGGAACGGGGACTGGAATATGAGCAATGGGAAATCCGGAACCCGCAGCATCTGGAAGGAAAGGTCTCGATCGTTCATACTGACACGCGTGATTCCCTTCCCGTTTCGAGCGAAAACCTGCAATTGCATTATCAAAACGGACAGATCCTGTACACGGCCGAAGTGGCCTATTCGCATTCCAGCCCGGTCGATACGTTCCGGTTAAAGCGTATAGACCAGGGAGATTATATTTTTGAAACCGGTCAGGGGAGTGTACTGAAACGCACTGTTTACCACCCGGAAGCAGATTCCGTGCTTGAAAAGTACCTGGAAGTGCCCTGGGCAAACAGCACCGGCAGGTTTTCCCTTATTTACAGAAATACCGGGCAGGTGACAACAAATAGTCTGCTGAATCCGGCATACCTGCAACGCAAAGCCAAAGCACTGGCCGAGCCCTCCGTTTTTCAAAAGGAAATTGACGGGAAATTTCCGGAGCGCCTTTTTTATCAGGACAGCCTGGTAACGGTTTTGCGTTCCATCAGTCCGCAGGAGCCTTTCCACCTGCTGGTGATTCCCAATCGCCGTATCCCGACGCTGAACGATGCGACCCCGGCTGACGAAGCCTTGCTCGGCCATATGCTGCTTACGGCCCGGGATATGGTACAACGCACCACCCATGCCGAAACAGGCTACCGGCTGGTGATCAATACCAACGAAAACGCCGGGCAATCGGCATTTCACCTGCACCTGCACGTGCTGGGCGGCAATCGCACCGGCCCTATGGTCGATCAGACCTGGCGCAACGTGCGGCGCAGGCTGGCCGACAGCACGCACGTCACTTCATTTGAAAAACGGATACTGGGTTCCTGGGTGTCGAAAACGCCGACGGCGGAGGCCAGCATGAAATGGGAGCCCGACCTGCAAAACAGGTTTATGGTGCTGACTTACAAACTGGACGCGCATCCGCCTACAGGTCCGGCAGAGATTTTCGAAGGGAAAGCCTTTTACAAAAATGCGGGAAAATCCGATCGTTTCAATGCGCAGTGGATGGATTCCAACGGCGATATTTTTCCGGTGGAAGGTCATTACAACGGCCACGAATTCATTACGTTATGGGGAACTCCGGCAACGCAGCAGGGCAAATGCGTTTACCGGTTTTTGGATGATCAAACGATAGAACTTACCGACTGGCGAAAAGACGAGAAAAAGGGATGGGTGGTGTTTAACCGGTATACATTCCGGAAAACCTGACTATGAACCTATACCTCAATACGATCCGATTTAGTTAAAAAAAACACAAAACAGCCTGCGCCAACAACCATTCCTCTTCTTCCCTGCGTCCTTTGCCCATAACTAACCCACCTTCCTTCTATGCAACGTATAAACACCTTTTGCCCGCCGAAACCGGCTAAAATCTTCGTTTTTATTTTGTTTTTATTGTTTTCCTGGCAAATCCGCGCGCAGGACAAGTTTACCATCAGCGGCACCGTGACCGACCAGTCCAGCGGTGAATACCTGATCGGCGCTACCATCCGCGACGTGAAAAGCGGCAAGGGTACCGTCACCAATACCTTCGGCTTTTACAGCCTGACCCTGCCCAGCGATTCTGCCCTGATCGCCATTACCTACATCGGTTACAAACCCGGCGCATTCCAGTTTTTTCTGGATAAAAACACCGCACAAAATATCTCCCTCGAACCCGGCTCCGTGCTGCGGGAGGTCGAGATCAAAGGTGAACGCTACGAACGCATCGAAGAACGCGCGCAAATGGGCCGCATCGACGTGCCGATCCAGCAAATCAAAAACGTGCCCGCTTTCCTCGGCGAAAAAGACGTGCTCAAGGCCCTGCAACTGCTGCCCGGCGTTTCGGGCGGCGGCGAAGGCCAGAGCGGCATTTACGTGCGCGGCGGCGGTCCCGACCAGAACCTGATCCTGCTCGACGGGGTGCCGGTGTACAACGTGTCACACCTGTTCGGGTTTTTTTCGGTGTTCAACCCCGATGCGGTCAAAGACGTTTCGCTCATCAAAGGCGGTTTTCCGGCACGGTACGGCGGGCGCCTGTCGTCGGTGATCGAAATCAATATGAAGGAAGGCAACGAAAACGAATTCCACGGAGAAGGCACCATCGGCCTCATCGCATCCAAACTCACGCTGGAAGGGCCGATCAAAAAAGGGAAGTCCTCGTTCATCGTTTCCGGGCGCCGCACGTACATCGACATTCTGGCGCGGCCGCTCATCAAGGCGGGTTTCAAGGCCGACGGGAGTGATGGGGTAGTAGGGTATTTTTTCGACGACGTGAATGCGAAGGTGAACTATAAGTTTTCTGAAAAAGACCGCGTTTTCCTGAGTTTTTACGCCGGTCAGGACAAGTTTTACTTCAATATTGAAGAAAACGACGAAGAGTACGAAGACCGGTTCAAAGCCGGGCTGGGCTGGGGAAACATCACGACGGCGCTGCGCTGGAACCATATCTGGACGCCCAAACTTTTTGCCAACAGCACCCTTACGTTCAGCCGCTATAAATTTGAAACTTCCAACGGTTTTGAAAGCCGGGAATTTGAAAACAAGGCTCTGATCAGCGAAGACAAGTTCGACCTGAATTATTTTTCCGGAATCAGCGACGTGGCAGCCAAAATCGATTTCGATTACCTGCCCAGCCCGGAACATTATATTCGCTTCGGCGCGAATGCCATCCTGCATACGTTCAAACCGGGCGATTTCCGCTCGAGTTATTCTTCTTTCGAAGCAGGTGAAGATATCAGCAGTTTTAGTTCCAACTACGTACAACCCAATGTGCAGGCCACCGAATTTGCGGCCTACGCCGAAGACGACTGGAAAATAAACAGCAGTTTCCGGGTCAATGCTGGCCTGCACTTTTCCGGATTCGCCCTCGCCGGCAAACCATATTTCTCCCTGCAGCCCCGCCTCAATGCGCGGTACCTGCTCGATGGCGGCTGGTCGGTGAAAGCCGGTTTCAGCACCATGCGCCAGTATATCCACCTGCTTACCAACGAAACCATCGGTTTGCCCACCGACCTGTGGCTGCCGACGACCAAACGTGTAAAACCGCAGGACTCCTGGCAGGCGGCCGTGGGCACTGCCAAAACGCTGGGTAAAGACTACGAATTCAGCGTCGAACTCTATTACAAGGAAATGAACAACGTCATCGCATTCCGCGAGGGCTCCAGCCTGCTGCAATTTGAAGGCTGGGAAGACCGCGTATCGCAAGGCCGCGGCACCGCCTACGGGTCGGAGTTTTTCGTGCAGAAAAAAACGGGCAAACTCAGCGGCTGGATCGGCTACACGCTTTCCTGGGCTACACGGCAATTCGACGACATCAACTTCGGCAAGGAATTTCCGTACAAATACGACCGCAGGCACGATTTCGAAGTGACGGGTTCGTACAAATTCACCGAGCGTTTTTCCCTGGCGGCCAGTTGGGTGTACTCCACCGGTAACGCCGTGACGCTCGGCAACTCGCAGTACCTCGGTCCGTCGAACTACGGCAATTACCTCAGCACCATCACGCATACGCCGAAGCGCAACAATTTCCGGATGCCGTCCTACAACCGCCTCGACGTCGGGGTGGAATTTACCAAGAAAAAACGCCGCTACACGCGTACCTGGGCATTTGGCGCCTATAATGCATACAACCGGAAAAATCCGTTCTTCCTGTTTACCGATACGGAATACAACAACGGGCAAACCAAACAGGTGCTGAAAAAGGCTTCGCTGTTTCCGGTGATTCCGTATTTCGCCTGGAGCTTTAAGTTCTGATAAAGGTTGATGAGGGTTGATAAAGGTTGATGAGGGTTGATATTCAGCCGCTCGATGAATGAACAAATTCCCTCTTTTTTGAGCGGCTGAATATCAACCCTCATCAACCCTTATCAACCCTCATCAACCCTTATCAACCCTCATCAACCCTTATCAACCCTTATCAACCCTCATCAACCCTTATCAACCCTCATCAACCCTTATCAACCTCATCAACCCTCATCAACCCTTATCAACCCTCATCAACCCTTATCAACCCTCATCAACCTCATCAACATTCTCAACCACCCAACAATATGAAATACATATTCTTCCTCCTTTCCGCTTCCCTCCTGCTGGCATCCTGCACGGAAGATTTTTTCAGCCAGACCGTCAAGATCGATCCGCCGGAATACGACAAACAACTTTCATTTCACCTGCTGCTCGATCAGAAAGATTCAGCCATTCGCATAGTGGTATCGCGGAATTACGGCATTCTGGAAAGCCCGGAATCTTTCGACGACTGGTTCGTCAAAGGCGCTACGGCCGAACTGTACGAAAACGGGCAGAAGTGGCTGACATTCACGCCTTTAAGTGTCGACAGTTCATTTGTGCTGACAGCCGTTTTAACGCATCCGTTACAACCCGGCAGCACCTATGAGATACGTGCAGCGCATCCGGATTTCCCGGCCGTACGGGCTGTACAGATCATGCCGGCCGATTTTCAGATAGATTCGGCGCGGGTAAAATACAATGCCGTTCCGGGCGAATTCGGCGACCGCATCGATCTGGCGGAAGTGTTTTTCCAGGACCAGCCGGGGGTGAAAAACTATTACGAAGTCAAGCTGTTCAAACTGTTTTACGAGACGAGATACGACCCGCAAACCGGTGAAATGGATACACTAGGGGTGGTGGAAAATGCGGTGTATGTAGATGGCTACAACGACCCCAACGTGCAAGCCGGTTTTTACAACGGCGGACTCATCAGCGACCAGTTTTTTGACGGGCAGACCTACAAATTCCAGGCGCGTTTCGACAGCCAGTCATACGGCACTGCGGATAGTTCTATCGTAGTGCGCGTGCGCCACGTGACGGAGGACTATTTCAAATGGTCGCGCTCCTATGAAGCCAATTACGAGGTGGATGAAAACCCGCTGGTGGAACCGGTATCCATTTACCACAACCTGGAAAACGGGCTGGGGATATTTTCGGTGTCGAACAGAAAAGACATTGAAATACACTGATGCTGCAACGCGGATTACGCGGATGAATAGCGGATCACGCGGATTGGCCTGAAAAATGAAGAAAAATCTTCACTTACTCAAATCAAATCCGCGTAATGCGCTATTCATTCGCGTGATCCGCGTTTCAGGGTATCCGCTTGAAATCCATTTTTTGCACCGGCTGCACCAGCATGGGTACGTCTTCCACGACAATATCCGACTTGTCAAGCCCGAAGGCTTTTTCGTCGGACTGGCTGAGTTTTTTCAGGAAGAAATAACTGTTGAGCAGCAGTCCTTCGCGCAGGCTGAACTCGTTTTCCAGCGACAGGAATTTTTCGATCACCACGAATTTAAAGTCCGGCTCCGGGTTGTATTTCGTGCTTCCGTCGGGGCGGATGTGCAGACTTAGTTCCTTGTTTTTGACCAGATCCTGGACGATTTTTTTGAAAAACAACTCCGTGCGGGGTTGCACGCGGAAACCCAGGTTGATATCGATCCGGATCACTTTGTCGTCGAGCAGTTCGGCCACTTCGTAATTCAGGGTATATGGACTGTCCGTGCGGTTCAGGTGCAGGAACCAGTAAACGTCGGCGCGTTTGGGTTTTTTGGAAAAAATGGATTTGATCACTTTTTCCTCGATATGACTGCGGTGATCGGCCTTGGTGAGATAGATCAGGTGGGTGCTGAATTTTGGAATGGCATCGTCCTCGCTCAGTTCTTTCAGTACCGGCAGGTAAGTGTACAGATCAACGAAACGCACGAACTTGTTGTTGATTTTCCGGGCAAAATACCAGGAGTACATGATCGTGAAAAGTCCGCCGCCAATGATGAGGGTAATAAAGCCGCCCTCCGGAAATTTTTTCAGGTTGGCGATAAAGAAGGATAACTCGATGAAAATAAACAGCAATCCCAGAAAAGCCACCAGCCCGAGTGCCCATTTCCGTACACGGTACAGGTAATAACTCAGCAGGACCGTGGTAGTCATCATGGTCATAGTAATGGCCAGCCCGTAGGCCGCTTCCATGTGTTCCGAGTTCTGGAAATACAGCATTACGGCGATACAGCCCGCCCAGAGCATAATGTTTACGCTGGGAATATAGATTTGTCCCTTGAACTCGGTAGGCTGGCGCACCCCGACGCGTGGCCAGAAATTGAGCGACATGGCTTCACTGATCAGTGTATACGAACCGCTGATCAATGCCTGCGAAGCGATGATCGCCGCCGCAGTGGCAATGATGATACCCGGAATGAGAAACCATTGCGGCATGATTTCATAAAACGGATTCCGGCCCGACAGGTAATTATCGCCATGGTGCAGCAGCCAGCCTGCCTGACCCAGGTAGTTGACTACCAGGCTGGTCTTTACAAAAATCCAGGTATAGCGAATATTCCATTTGCCGCAGTGTCCCAGGTCGGAATACAAGGCCTCCGCACCGGTTGTACACAGAAAAACGGCGCCCAGCAACCAGAAACCATGCGGGTAGCGCGTCAGCAACTGGATGGCGTAATAAGGATTTAAGGCCCGCACGATATCGGGATAATGGTAAATCTGTACTGCGCCTAACACCAGCAACATGGCAAACCAGACGGCCATGACCGGCCCGAAGGCCCGCCCGACCGTTTGTGTGCCGAAACGCTGGAAGAAAAAGATAAATGAAATAATCACGATGACGATTGGCACCGTGGGCAGGTGCGGCGCTACTTTTTCCAGTCCTTCTACTGCGGAAGCAACGGAAATCGGCGGTGTGATCATGCCGTCGGCCAGGAGTGTGGCGGCCCCGATCATAGCCGAAAAAACGAGCCCTTTTCCGTAACGCCGAACCAGGGCATACAGGGAAAATATACCGCCTTCGCCGTGGTTGTCGGCCGTCAGGGTCAGGGTGATGTATTTAAAGGTAGTTTGAAAAACGAGGGTCCAGAAGACGCAGGAGACTCCGCCGAATACCAGCATTTCAGATATTTCCTTGGAATCTATGATGGCTTTCATCACATACAAGGGGCTGGTACCGATATCTCCGTAAATTATGCCGAGTGCGATGAGAAGTGAACCGGCGGTGACTTTTGAGGTAGTAGAATGACTGGGTTTCATGTGTTACTTGAACAACAAGTATTTAATTTTAAAAAAAACCACGACTATCATCGCGATGGAAAACATCCACCAGAAAATGATCTGTATCCATTCGGCCGGGGTGATTTTTTTATCGTCGTGCTCCATCCTGCCATCATTTTTTTGAGAAAAAGAACCGGGCAAAAGTGAGGCAGGAGGTATAAACCGGGCGTAAAAGTCAGGAAAAGGATATAAAGATTTTATAAAGAACTTCCTGAAAACCGGTAACCCACTCCGGAAGCGGTTATAATATGAACAGGCTGGTTCGGATTGTTCTCTATTTTCTTGCGCAATTGGCCGATATACACCCGTAAATACTGTGATTGAGTGCTGTACGGCGCGCCCCAGATTTCCCGCAAAATAAACTGGTGGGTCAGTACCCGGCCTTCATTTTGCACCAAAAGCAGCAGCAAGGCGTATTCTGTGGCGGTCAGGTGTACCAATTCGTTGTTCCGGCGCAGCTGCCGGGCTACGAGGTCGATGCGCAGGTTGCCGAATTCCCGTACAGGATTGTTTTCTTCCTGTCGCGAAACACGCAGGGCCGACCGGATGCGCGCCAGCAGTTCGCCCGTTCTGAAAGGCTTGGTCAGGTAATCGTTCGCGCCGTGGTCGAGCGCCTGTACGATCTCTTCTTCCATATTTCTTGCCGACAACACAATGATCGGTTTGGAATACCACTCCCGGAGTTTGAGCAAAAGCGCCTGCCCGTCTTCATCCGGCAGGCCCAGATCGAGCAAAATAAGGTCGGGCGGGTGCATGGCTGCCGCAATCTGGCCGTCGCGTGCGGTACCGGTTTCCATGACGCGGTAGTGCTGTGCCGACAGGGTAATATCCAGCAGGCGGCGAATCGGCGGCTCGTCGTCAATGATCAGGATGGTCGCTTCAATCATCGTTTTCCGGTTTCAGGTAATTGAGTTCGGCAGGAATGCTGATCCGGAAATAAGCGCCGGTCCCGGGCAGGCTTTCGACGGTAATGGTGCCGCCCTGCGCTTCCACGAACCCTTTCGCAATCGACAATCCGAGTCCCACACCGCCGGGGCCGGCATTGCGGCTGCGGTAAAATTTTTCGAAAATATGCGGCAGGTCGGTATCCGCAAACCCGTTTCCCGAGTCCGACACCTCGATCGTGCATTGCTGCTGCTGTGCATGGGCGGAAATGCGGATCAGCGAGTTCTGCGGCGTGTGTTTCACGGCATTGATCAGTAAGTTGTGCAAAACCTGTTCCGTCAGGCCGAAATCCAGTTTCACCAGCGGCAGGTTTTCGGGCAGGGAAACCTGTATCCGGTGTGTGCTCAAACTGTCTTCCAGCCGGTTCACCACCGTGTAAATCAGTTCCGAAAGATCGCACCAGTCGGCTTTGGGGCGTATAAACCCGGATTCGAGCCGCGACATGTTGAGCAAATTTTCCGTCAGCAGGTTCAAGCGCTCCGAAGCGTGCATAATTTCGAGAACAAGTGATTTGCGGTCTTTATCCGGCAGGTTTTTATCTTCCGAAAGCAAGTGGTCGGACGCGCCGAGGATGGTTGAAATCGGCGTGCGCAGTTCGTGCGACAGGGCGTCGAAAAGGGTGTCGTACAATTCCAGGGTTTGATGTTTCGCTTCTTTTTCCCGGGCCAGTTTTTCAAAAAAACGGATGCGTGCGGTGAGCACTCCGTTCAGCAGGGCTACGATAAAATACATGGCCAGCATCAACACGTCTTCATAACTGTTGATGTGAAACGTATACCGGGGCGGAATGAAAAAGAAATCCCAGATGAGCGCACTGAGCAAAGCTGCCAGCAGCACCGGGTACAAACGGAGGCGCATGGCAAGAAGCGACACCGTCAGCAGCAGGATCAGCGCAACGGAACGGTAACCGATGAAATCGGAAAAAAGGTAACAAACGCTTCCGACGCCGGTGACGGAGACGATACTGGAAATAAACTGCGCTGTGGTATTCGACCTGTTTTGCATGCAGGGAAGTAAGTAGTGATCGGGTAGCACGGCTTTCTTTAAGCCGTCGGGAGAAGGGCCCTTCAGGGCTCTTTCATTATTTTTTCTATAACTACGGCCATAAATGGCCTTATCCCGACGGCTTGAAAGCCGTGCTACCGATTCGTTCCTGCAAAGTTGGGAAATTTCCCTCAGCCATTCACAACTGACAACTCACAACTGACAACTCACAACTGACAACTCACAATTCACGACTCACAATTCACTCCCCCCCCAGCATCCTTTTCAGCACCGCCTGCGCGGCAAACACCCGGTTGGCGGCCTGCTGCTGCACCAGGCTGCGCGGACCGTCGAGTATCTCGTCGCTGAGTTCGATGTTTCGGCGCAACGGCAGGCAGTGCATCACCCGGGCATCCGGTGCGTTGCGCAGGTGCTGTTCGGTGAGCATCCAGTCAGAATCGGTGCAAAGCACTTTCCCGTAATCCCGGTAACTGCTCCAGTTTTTAACATACACAAAATCAGCACCTTCCAGGGCTTTTTGCCGGTCGTATTCGATGGTGGCATTGCCCGTAAAATGCGGATCGAGTTCGTATCCTTCCGGGTGGGTAATAACAAAATCCACGTCGGAACGGCACATCCATTCGGCGAAGGAATTGGCAACCGGCTGCGGAATCGGCTTGATGTGCGGCGCCCAGGTCAGCACCACTTTGGGCCGGCGCGCGGGCCGGTGCTCCTGAATGGTGATGGCGTCGGCCAGGCTTTGCAGCGGGTGCAATGTGGCCGATTCCAGGCTCAGGTACGGTTTTCCCGTATAACGAATAAACTGCTTCATGATGTGCTCGGAGTAGTCCGCTTCCCGCGATTGCAGGCCCGGGAAACAACGCACCCCGACGATATCGCAATAACTGCCCAGCACCGGCGCAGCATCTTTTACGTGTTCCACCGTTGTGCCGTCCATCACGGCGCCGTCGGTAAATTCGAGCGCCCAACTGTCTTTGTCGGCATTGATCACCAGCACGTTCATGCCCAGGTTTTGAGCGGCCAACTGCGTGCTCAGCCGGGTGCGGAGGCTGGGATTCATAAAAACCAGTCCCAGGGTTTTGTTTTTACCCAGGTGTTGATAATCAAGGGGTTGCGCTTTCAGACGGAGCGCTTCCTGCACCAGGGCGCTTACGTCGGGAATGTCCTGAACGGAGGTGAATTGTTTCATGAATCTGTTTACTTGTAAGCCACGTATCTGTTTTCGGCGTTGACTACCTCATCCACAAAAGCGCGGAATGCGGCGTATTCGCTCGCCGGTATATTGTTCCGGTTCACTTTAATGCGGCGGATAATTTGCAGCGAGGTGGCGGATAATTTTTTGTAGGTCAGGCTGTATTCGATGCCGCCAAAGCCCAGAACAAGGTCCTTGGGAATATCGGACAACTGCTTGCCCTGCGGCAGGTTCACCGTGATATCTTCCAGGTAATCGTCGGCATCTTCATATGCACCGTAGTTGATCGGGAAATTCCTCGTTTCTTCCTGAAACACGTCCGATTTGATAAACGTGTAATAAAATGGAACGCGGAAGGTCTTGAGTTCTCCGATCTCGATGATCTCGTTGCGCACGTTGTACTGCATATGGTACTGCAAGGTGTCCTGCAACTGGTCGAGTGCACCGAAAGCCACATTTTTCAGGGTGACGGGATTGGAAAACCGTTTGCCAATCAGACGTTGCATGTTTTCCAACTGCTCTTCCTTGCTGAGATTGGCGTAATCATCGCGCAGGTTGCGGGAAATGGCTCCGCCCAGGGTGGCATGGTTGACAATACTCAGATCGCGGTTTTTGATATCGATCTGTACCTGCTGGTGGCGGTAGTCGACACTGCGGTTTTTCGGATTGAGTTTGAAAATACCCGCAGCCGCTCCGGCTCCGTTGTATGGAATTTCCAGCGCGAGGCCGCCGATATCGCCGTTGGGCAGGCTTCCGAAGGGAAGATTGGAATCGGTGAGTTCCAGATGCCATACCTGGCTGCCTGCTTTTACCTTGACGATGCAGTGATTGAAATCCACCGAAGGCAAATTAAGTGATTCCTCGCCGTTTTCGCGCGTGTTCAGCAGCACCAGATTCGCTTCCAGTCCGGCCTCCCGTGCCATGGCGGCATAGAGGGTCGACAGGTCTTTACAATCGCCGAGTTTGGTTTGCAGTACACTGGAGGCTTTTTGCGGCATAAATGCGCTTTGCCGGAAAGACACCGAACTGTAACGGATGTTCTTAAGGATAAACGCATAAATGCTGCGCGCTTTTTCCTCCGGGCTGAATGTTTTTCCTTGCGGAAACAGATTTTTTACAGCCTGTTGTACCTCCTGATCCTGTTTGGATTGCAGCGTAGAAAGATCGGAGTACCAGTCGGCAACTTCTTTCCAGTCGTGTAATGTGCTGACATTCAGGCTTCTGGAAACATCGAACCGGGGCGGCATAAATGATTCTTCCTTCAAGGCCGGCTCGTTCAGCGTCTCCCAGGTGTATACTTTGAAATCCTCGACTTCCTGTACGGCAGGTTTTAGTTCGGTATGTACGATTTTGCTATCGAAGTCGAGATTTTTGGGGCAGAGCAGGACATAACGCGAAATTCCGGTCGGCACAAAAGCATTGAAAGCGTACGTGTCCCAGAATTCGCGGGCCATACGGCCGTATGCATAACTGACGATGCGATAGCGCAGGTAAACAGCGTCGCCCTTTTCGAGGTTGGTGAATACGAGTTCGTTGCCGTTTTGCTCGGCCGAAAATTTACTTCCACCGGGTTTTACAACTTCGGCTTTCTCCACGATCAGGCGTTGCCGGTATTGATTGTAGCCCAGGGTGGCTTCTTTCCAATCGTCGATGCCTTTTTCGTTCAGGACTTTCAAAACGATGGTATAATACGTTTCGGAGCAGCCTTCGGGATACAAAATAGTGGCGCGTTCGTCCAGAATGTAGTACCAGTCGAACTCGCGGGATTTATCCTGCAACTTGCTTTTTTTGATCAGTTCGTAAGGATCGTTCTGCGGCAGTAAAGTATTCAGGTTGGTGCGGTTTTCCAGTTCCCGGATGCGCCTGCGCACGTCGAAATCATTCGGGTTGTATTTTAATACCTTTTGAAAGGACGCCAAAGCGGATTCATTATTGCCGGATTGTTCGTGCAAGCGCGCTGCATATTCGTGGTAGGATGCGTGAAAAGGCGCCTGGGCAAGCAGCATGGCGACGTACTGGCCGGCCTTTTTGTTGTCTTTTTTGCTGTAATAGTAGTTGTACAGTTGTTCGAGGTAAATGACATTCCCCGGAAACTGCTCGTTCAGGTCCAGAAGCATCCTGACGGCTTTGTCGTTCTGGCCGATTTCGAAATATTCCTGAATCAGTTGCCGGGCAGTGGGAATTCCGAAATTCCGTTTCAGAAATTGTTCGTTAATCCGATTGGCTCCCTGCGGATCTTTTCGCAGGCGAAGCGCAACGTTGTGCATCATTTCATTAAAATAGGCGCTGTTCGGGTAGGCTTCACTCGCATCCTGAATAGTCGTCACCGCTTCTTTTAACTTTTCCTGCGCGATGTAGAGTTTAATGTAATCTTCATACAGGTTTTCATCGAACCCGAAAGTGCGCTCGTATTCGCTTGCTTCTTTTTCCGCAGCATCGTACTGTTCGCTTTTCATATTTTCCTGAAAACGGATCACGTAACTGGCCGGGCAGTTGGGATCGGTTTCCTTGACATGCTGCAACTCGCGGGTGAGTTCGGTCCTGTTTTCCGTTTGGGACAGAATACTGATGTACTCCATGTGGAGTATGCTGTTATCCGGCGCTTTTTCGAGGGCTTTTAAAATGACCGAATTCGCTTCCTGGTTTTTGTTGCTGCGGAGGTAAGTCTTCGCTAACAGCATGTAATTGAGCAGGTTATCCGGTTCGTTTTTGATTTTTTGTTCAAAAAACGTTTCCGGGAAAAACGGAATCATCGGCTCTTTTTTTGCCGTCCCTTTGGTATAGGGCGTGTATACTGCCGAACTGGTTAATCCGGGAATCAGGTTCGACCGCTCGTCTATAAAACGCAGGTTGAAATTGGGATAATCCTGGTCTTCAAAACCGATTTGTACCAGCACGCGGTTGTTGCCCTTTTGCAGCCGGCACTTCGTTTTGAACACGTCGTATTCGGTTTTCAGGTATTCCTGTTCGCTGATCAGCAACTGGTCGTTCACCCACACACGTATGTTGCCGGTGAAACCGAGCGCCAGAACAGCGTCCATGTCGGACGGTGCGGTGACGAACGTTTGTGCGAACACGACGCCGGTGCTGTAGCGCACATAATAGATGGTAGGTATCCATCCTTCGACAACGTACGTTTCAGGTTTAAACCATTGAATGTCAGCATCATAGGTCGATTTAAAAACCGCTCCCGGTTCGGGGTGCGCAATCGGTCCGTAGTTTTTATCGAAGCCGCTGCCGGACAGGTTATCGAAAGGACCCGCGAATTGCCATTGCGTCATATTCGTCGTGCTGTTCCACGCAGCGCGCATGTCTTTGAATTTCGATTCGGACAGGTAATGGTGGCCCATCGCATACTGTGCAGCGGCTTTGTAGATGCCCGGGCAATTCGGGTCATCTATCAATTTTTCCAGCATTTTTTCCTGCCGGGTATTTTTCTGTCCGTAATCTCCGGCGACCGCGTCGTGGAACCACAAGGGAAAATAGTACGGATAGGGATCTTTGAGAGCGGCGAGCGCTTTTTGCCAGGCATCCGCCGCTACTTTCTCATTACCATCGAAAGTTTCCAGCAGCACCAATGTGAGCGCAGCATCGGCGGCATGCTCAGGTTCGTTCAGGGCTTTTTCCAGAAATTCCCGGGCGGCTGTCCGGTCGTTTTTAGCCAGGGCGTCCCAGGCTTTCTGATAGTTGTCGGCAAATAGGGTGGGAGTGCAAAAAAGAGATAATACGATGAATAACAAGACACGCATCGAGGTAACGGTTTTTGTGTAAAAATAAATTTAAAGGATGTTTTTAACAGGATCGAAGGCTATAGGATAAATAGATTAAGGTGTTTTTAAAAAGACAATAATATCAAAATACAAGCCATAATTTAAAAGGCTATTCGACTTATTCTGACTCAGGCAAAAATAAGTTGAACAAACCTTCGCTTCTTTCTCCTCAAACGCTGTTTATCCGCCCGTTTGCGTCAAAATGCTTTTATGGATAGTCTGGTAAGCGGCTCCGAATTTTTTCAGAAAAACACCCGCTTCCTGCCGCGTGAGCGCCAGGGAAGGCAGCAGGCGAATAACGTTGGGTTTGGCCTCACCGGTAAATACGCCTTGTTTTGAAAGCAGTTCCTGCCGCAGCGACCCCATTTCGGCGGGCATATCGAGCCCGATCATGAGGCCTTGACCGCGAATTTCCCGGATGCCGGAAAACTGGCTCAATTCGTCGGTCAGGTATTTGGAAATAGCGGTGGCGTTTTCCATAAGATTTTCATTTTCAAGTACTTCCAGCACAGCCAGCGCTGCGGCGCATGCCAGCGGATTGCCGCCGAACGTGGTGCCGAGCATACCGTGCCAGGGTTTCAGGTGCGGCGCAACGAGGATGCCGGCCACCGGAAAACCGTTGCCCATACCTTTTGCGACGGAATAAATGTCGGCCCGAACACCGGAAAAGTCGTGTGAAAAAAAACGCCCGCTTCGCCCGTACCCGCACTGCACGCTGTCGGCAATAAATACGGCTCCGTGCGTGTCGCACAATTTCCGGATCTGTTGCAGGAACTTATCCGTAGCCACCTGAATGCCGCCTACACCCTGAATCCCTTCGGTAATAACGGCGGCAATTTCTTTGCCCTGCTTGCTGAAACACTGCTTCAGGGCTTCCGTGTCGTTGAATGGCAGGCGGATGATGTGATCCGTTTCATTGACGGGCGCCACGATTTTGGCGTTGTCGGTAGCCGCCACGGCCAGCGAGGTGCGCCCGTGAAAGGCGCCGGTGAAGGCTACCACTTTTTTGCGGTCGGTAGCGAAAGAGGCAAGTTTGAGTGCGTTTTCGTTGGCTTCTGCGCCGGAATTGCACAGAAATAATTGAAAATCAGGTTTTCCGGACACCTTTCCCAGTTTTTCAGCCAGTTCTTCCTGAATGGGCATATGCACAGAATTGGAGTAAAAACCGATCTTTTTCAATTGTGCCGTTACCCGTTTCACATAATGCGGGTGCGTATGACCGATGCTGATGACGGCGTGGCCGCCATACATGTCGAGGTATTTCCGGCCTGCCGTGTCCCATACCCAGGCGCCGCGCGCCTTGTCGATGGTAATATCCTGCAACGGGTAAACGTCGAATAGTTTCATATCGATGATGCTTACTTAAAAATAAGATGCTTTCAGCCCTAGCCCGGCCGTTTCCTCCAGTCCGAATAGCAGGTTCATATTCTGTACGGCCTGTCCGCTCGCGCCTTTGAGCAGGTTGTCGATGGCGGCATGAACGACCAGTTGGTCGTCCTGTTTCTCCAGAAACAGCAGGCACTTGCTGGTATTTACAACCTGTTTTAAGTCAATAGGTTCCGTACTGACGTGGGTAAAAGGATGTGCTGCGTAAAACTTCCGGTACAATTCATTCGCATCTTCCAGGCTACCTTCAAATGCCGTGCAGGCGCTGCTGAAAATACCACGTGTGAAATCGCCGCGCCAGGGAATGAAATGCACGGGCGCCGGCGCCTGACCTGCCAGTTGCGATAGGGATTGCCGGATTTCTCCCAGGTGCTGGTGCGTAAGCGTTTTATAAGCGGAAATGTTGTTGGCGCGCCAGGCGAAATGCTGGCTGGGTTGCAGACTCTGGCCCGCGCCCGTAGCGCCGGTAATGCCGGTGACGTGCACGGTTTGTAAAACGCCTGCCTGCGCCAGGGGCAGCAGCGACAACTGGATGGCCGTGGCGAAGCACCCCGGATTGGCGATGTTCCGGGCCTCCGAAATGGCCGCACGGTTCAGTTCCGGCAAACCGTACACAAACCGGCGGTCGCCATGCTGCGACTGGTTTTCCAGGCGAAAATCCTGACTCAGGTCGATGATGCGCAGTTCGTCGGGCAACACAACGCTATCGAGCAGTTGCCGCGCTTCACCATGCCCCACGCATAAAATCCAAACGTCCACATCCGTCTGATAATCAGCCGAAAAGCGCAGATCCGTGTCGCCGGCAAGATCGCGGTGAACGGATGCCACCGGGTTGCCGGCGTTGCTTTTGCTGTGAATAAACACGATGTCGGCCTGCGGATGGTGCAGCAAAATGCGCAGCAATTCGCCGCCGGTGTAGCCGGCGCCGCCAATGATACCGATGCGGATAGGGGCGTTTTTCACAGGTCTACTGGTTGTTCACGGCATGGAAAATAGCCGTCTGGTTTCCGAATATTTTGGCAAAACCTTTCACGTCGTCGCCCGACCAGCCTTTGTTCATTTCCCCGTAACTGCCGAATTTGCTGCTCATCAGGTCGTGCACACTTTCGATGCCGTCCAGTGTAAACCGGTATGGGTGCAGGGTGGCAAAGACCGTTCCGCTGACCGTTTGCTGGCTGTCCGTGAAAAATTTCTCGACGTTGCGCATGGTCGGATCCAGCAAATGACCTTCATGCAGCCAGTTGCCGTACCAGGCAGCCAACTGGTCTTTCCAGTACAGTTGCCATTTGGTGAGCGTGTGTTTTTCCAGCAAATGGTGTGCTTTCAGGATAATGATCGGGGCGGCGGCCTCGAAACCCACCCGGCCTTTGATGCCGATGATCGTATCGCCGACGTGTATGTCGCGCCCGATGCCGAAAGGTTGAGCGATGGCTTGCAGGTGGCTGATGGCGAGTGTCGGATTTGAAAAATTTTGTCCGTTTACGGCCGTCAGTTCGCCCTTGACAAACGTCAGGCTGATTTCTTCCGGCTTCGTTTTGGTCACAGGTGTCGGCCAGGCGCTTTCCGGCAGGTTGTCACGGCTTCCCAGCGTTTCGCGGCCACCTACGGAAGTGCCCCAAAGGCCTTTATTGATGCTGTAAGCCGCTTTTTCGAAGTTCATCGCCACGCCGCGTTCTTTCAGGTACTGGATTTCCGCCTCGCGGCTCAACTGCTGGTCGCGGATCGGCGTGATAATTTCCACATTCGGCAACATACTTTGAAACACCATATCGAACCGCACCTGGTCGTTGCCGGCGCCGGTACTGCCGTGCGCAACGGCATCTGCGCCGATCTCCGAAGCGTGTTCGGCCACGGTGATGGCCTGAATGATGCGTTCCGCGCTGACGCTGAGGGGATATGTGCCGTTTTTCAGCACATTGCCGTATATCAGGTAGCGCAGACAACTGTCGTAGTACTGCCGCGTTACGTCGGCTACGGCATACGAAGCCACACCCAGCGCGCGTGCATGGGCTTCTATTCGTTCCAGTTCTTCAGCGCTGAAACCGCCCGTTTGTACCGTGAGCGCATGTACCTGGTACCCTTTTTCGCGCAGGTACAGGGCGCAATAGGTTGTATCGAGACCGCCTGAGAAGGCTAGTAGGACTTTTTTCATTTTAGGTAAATAGTTATTGATAGTTATTGGTTATAAGTTATTGGTTATTAGTGTGGTAGCCTATGGCTTGATCAACTGCCTCAACCAATGGCTACCACACTAATAACCAATAACTAATAACCAATAACAAAAATTAATAACCGGCGGGTGCCGCCGCCACAGCCGGCCTTGCCAAACTCTGCAACTGCTCTGCCGGATCATACAACATAGCGGTGCACAGGCAGTTTTTACGTTCCTTGCTCACCAGGATATCGAAATTGATACAGCTCTGGCAACCTGCCCAGAAGGCGTCATCGTCGGTAAGTTCGGAGTAGGTAACCGGTTCGTAACCCAGTTCGGAATTGATTTTCATGACGGCCAGCCCCGTGGTAAGGCCGAATATCTTGGCTTCCGGGTATTTGGTGCGGCTCAGGTCGAAAATTTTCCGTTTGATCATCCGCGCCAGACCGCCTTTCCGGAAATGCGGCGATACGATCAGGCCCGAGTTGGCCACGTATTTACCATGCCCCCAGGTTTCGATGTAGCAAAAGCCGGCCCATTCACCGTCGAGGGAAAAAGCGATGACGGCTTTCCCTTCCCGCATTTTTTGCTGCAGGTATTCGGGAGTACGCCGGGCGATACCCGTTCCGCGTGCTTTGGCGGATGCCGCCATTTCCTCGCAAATCATGGGCGCCAGATCGAAATGCTCTGTCCCAGCCACAATGACCTTGAAAAATTGATGTTCCATTATCAGAATTGGAAAAATGAGTGCGAAAAAGATGATTCGAAACCCGAAGGGCCGCAAATCGATAAACGTACCATGCGCTCTTCTGCCCTTGCGGACAAAAACGCATACCACGAAACAGAGGTGGAATAGTGAGAAATTTTATCGTCGCACCCGGTACGGATACGGAAGCGTATTACCTAAAACCACTCCTGATGCAGGAACGGAAAAACCCCCATGGCTTTGGGCGACGAGCGTCGCGGCAAACAAGGACCCGATGGCAGCGTTTTTTTTCATTTTCAGTTCAACAAAAGTGCAGGAATCTGGCGCCTGCTTAAATTTTTGAAAAAGTTGAAAAATTGATTTGGTAATAATCTGGTGTAAAGCACTGCAAACAAAACGGAATTCAACCACAATGCAAGGGCTTTACGTGGGAATTAACAAAAAATTATTGTGATGGTTCGGCCCGTTGCCCGGAAATTTTATTCGCACAAGGACACAAAAAAGGGAAGATCCTGTAAAAAGGATCTTCCCGGACTATAATAATCAACCTTTGTAAACGATTGGGTTGGATGCAGAAGTGTCTAGGTTCTCCAACCTGGATAATGTGTGTTTAGTAACGTTGGTGAGGGTTGATGAGGGTTGATAAGGGTTGATAAGGTTTATAAGGTTGATAAGGGTTGATAAGGGTTTATAAGGTTGATAATCGGCATTTCGTTAGAATGAACATATTTTCTATTTTCGAGCGGCTGAATATCAACCCTCATCAACCTTATCAACCCTCATCAACCTTTAAAACTTATACACCGCCGCTACCAGCAGTGTCGTGCTCGTGCTTGTTGCAGCGCCCGAAGACGACAAAAAGACGTCTTCCGACGCTTTTTCAAAACGGATTTCCGGGATCAGCGTCAGGCCTTCCACCTTGAAATTGGCGGAAAGCGTGGTGGCGAGAATATTGCCGCCCGCTGCTGCGCCGCTGAAAACCAGCAACTGATCGTCGTCATTGAAATACTCCGAGCGCAGGGTCAGTCCCAGCCACGACGTCGGGTCGAGGTTCAGGTACACTGCCGCGCCATACCAGGTGCTCGCGTCGCCGTAATCGCCGTCGGTCGTCGGTTTGCTTTTTACCCCTGCCAGCGTACCGTTCAGGCCGATGCTGAATTTGTCGGTAACGGCGCCCGTAGCCACCAGGTCGATTTGCGACACCTTGGTCACATCGTCGGGTTTGCCGGCCTGGAAATTCAGGTATGCCTTGATTTTGTCGTTTTTCGACGCAACGCTGTATTGTCCGATGATGTACTTGTTGCTGAAATTGGCCGACTTCAGGTCGGTCGGGTTGGCAACACCCAGCATGAAGCCGCTTTTGCCGAAACTCGTTTCGGCTTTCAGGCCTGTGTGGAAAAACGGACCGTAGGAAAACATATACGACATGCTGTAGTTGCGGTTGCCGAATGCATCCACCAGTTCGTAACCCACGTGTGTAGCCCAGCTGCCGGCCGTGAGTTTGACTTTGTCCTTAATAGTGTACGACAAATACAACTGTTTGATAATGAAACGTGTGTTTGCATCATTGTACGAGAAATCTTCTGCCCGCTGGCCGAAACCGATGTCGGCAACCATGCCGACCTTGCCTTTGGTGTGTTCGCCTTTTACCGTAACCATACCCAGTTCGAACGAGTTTTGCGAATTGGTAAAACTCGTGAAATTATTCGCGGCTTCATCGCCCAAATTGTATCTGAAGTAAGCATCAGCGCCTCCGCTGAAGGTAAATGGACTGGGAGCAGGGGCTGCTGGAGCAGCTATCGTGGTGTCAACCGGCGTTGCGGATTGCTGGGCTTGGGCGACGAAAAGGCACGACAGGGCGATGCCTGTTGCAAAAAATCTTTGTAACATTGCAGTTCATTTTATGGATAGTGAAATGAATTGGTGCGGCTTAGCGCTTGTTCCAGAAGCGCGGTTAAAGCCGTACCTTTTTTTTAGAAGTGAGAGGCGAGAAGTGAGAAGTGAGCGGCCGTTATCTCGCCTCTCACTTCTCATTTCTCACGTCTAATCATTAGTCTTCGACTGAAACTTCCGAGAGTTTGCCGTTCGGCTGCGGAACAAGCAGGGTGCCCTGCATGTATTTCTCGTCATGCTGGGAAGCATCCAGGCCGAGTTCCTCATCTTCAGAACTTACACGCAGCGGTTCGATCAGGTTGATCAGTTTAAAGATCAGGAAAGAAACGATCGTGCTGTACGATACAGCGATGGCAAGACCTTTTACCTGCGTAAAGAAGAACTCGAAATTGCCGTAAAACAGGCCGTCAGCGCCGGCGCTGTTAACTGCCTTGGTAGCGAAAATACCGGTGAGAAGCATGCCCACCATACCGCCGATACCGTGGCAGGGGAATACGTCGAGCGTGTCGTCCAGGGTGGATTTCGACTTGTAATACACCGCAATGTTCGAAATGATAGCGGCCACCATACCGATGAAAATACTTTGCGGAATGGCTACGTAACCGGCTCCCGGTGTGATGGCTACGAGGCCGACGACGGCGCCGATGCAGAAACCGAGTACCGATGGTTTTTTACCTTTCAATACATCGAAAAACATCCACGACAAACCTGCGGCCGCAGCGGCGGTATTGGTGGTAGCGAAGGCCGAAACGGACAAACCGTTGGCGCCCAGTGCAGAACCTGCATTGAAACCGAACCAGCCGAACCACAGCAGTCCTGTACCGATCAGTACGTACGGTACGTTGGCGGGCGGAATTTCCTGGTTTTCCATGTGCGTAATCCGGCGTTTCAGCGCCAGTGCACCCATCAGTGCGGCGCAACCTGCGGAGATGTGTACGACGGTACCACCTGCGAAGTCGAGCACACCCATTTTAAACAAAAATCCGTCGGGGTGCCAGGCCCAGTGTGCCAGCGGGGCATACACCAGAAGGCTGAACAGCGCGGTGAAAAGAATGTAGGAGGTGAAACGAATCCGCTCCGCAACGGCGCCTACAACCAGTCCGGGCGTAATAATGGCGAACATCAACTGGAATAAGGAGAAAAGGGTAAGCGGAATGGTGGGAGCCAGGCTCCATGGCGCACCCGAGCCTACGTCCTTGTAGAACCAGTACGTGAACGGGTTTCCGATGAACCCGCCGATGTCTTCTCCGAATGCCAGGCTGAATCCGACAGCCACCCACAATACGCTCACTACGCCGGCAGCCACGATGCTTTTCATCATGGTGGAAATAACGTTTTTACGGTGTACCATACCTCCGTAAAAAAACGCCAGACCGGGTGTCATCAGGAAAACAAGTGCGGTTGCGACGATGATCCATGCTATATCTGCAGCGTTATACTTGCCGTCGTCTACAAACAGCGGCGTAGAAGGCGCAAAAATCGAAGCCACAGCCACGATCGCCAGCAATGCAAAAGGAGCAGCTTGTTTGAGTGTAATCTTGTTCATAATAAGCTGATTGTGAAGGTGAAATAAGTTTTACAAAAGTTGTTGAAAAAGGTCATGATTATTCTGGTCCGAGCCCGGCAGGCGGGTCAGAATGGTGTAATACTCAAGTGGTTTGAATCGATGCGTTGCAAAAATGTGGCGCGGCGCAACGCGCGTATTCCGGCCTCTCTCAAGGCGTTACGTTTGGTTATTCCTGGTCAGGAATTGTAAATGTTGGCCGGTAAATAATTTGGTAGGACTGTTGCAAAAGTAATTTATGTTCTGAGATTTCGGGTAATGGTAGGATAAGTTTTTTTATTATAGTTAAAATAAGATCTATTATTTTTCCGAACAAAATTTAACGAAATAAATCTTTTCCGGTTGCGCCCGCTTTCAAAATATCATTCTGTTTTCGATCATGCAAAAACTGGCCAAAACCGCTTGTTTAAAATAAGATTCCTCACAGGCCCAACAATTGAGGTGTTAAATCTCCTGTTGTTTCCCCTACTTTTGGCCTTTCAAACAGTGTTTTATTGTGCCGGATGGCCATCATGTTCAAACCTCCCAATAATATGAAAGTTACCTTGCAAAGAGTCAATGACGCGGTCCGGTTCGAAGGCCTTAATTCCGCAGGCAATAAAGTGGTGGTGGAAGGCAGCCCGGAAATTGGCGGCGAAGGACAGGGCATGCGCCCGATGGAACTGCTTCTGATCAGCCTCGCATCGTGCAGCAGTATGGACGTGGTGTCGATCCTGAAAAAAATGCGGCAGCCGCTGGAAGACATGCGCCTCGAAATCGAAGGCCGACGCGCTACCGAACAGGTGCCCGCCGTATTCACAAATATTCACCTGCACTTTATCCTGAAAGGCGACCTTCGCCCGGAAAAAGTGGAGGAAGCCATTCGCCTTTCCGTAAAAAAATATTGCAGCGTGGGCCGTATGCTGGAAAAAACGGCCGAAATCACGTACGACTGGAAAATAGATGGGAATGATGAACGATGAATGAGGCATCCCTTGCATTTCCACAAAACAGGAAAATCCGAAATATGAAATTTGAAACCGCCGCCATCCGCCTGCAAACGGAACGCTCGCAACACCGTGAGCACAGCACACCGATCTTTCCTACTTCCAGTTTTGTGTTCGACGATGCGGAACAGATGCGTTCCCTGTTTGCCGACGAGCAGGAAGGAAATATTTACAGCCGCTTCACCAACCCCAATTGCAGTGAACTGGAGCAAAAAATAGCCTTTCTGGAAGGTGTCGACCATGCCGTTTGCACTGCCAGCGGCATGGCAGCCATCTTTGCTTCCATCATGGGCCTCCTGCGCGCGGGCGACCATATGCTGGCCACCAAGGCGATTTTCGGCGCTACGTTTACCGTCATGACGCAGTGGCTGCCGCGCTGGGGCATCACCTGCGACTGGCTGGAATCGGACACGACCGACTGGCAGCAGGCCGTGCGGCCGAATACGAAAATGCTGTTCATCGAAACGCCGTCCAACCCCGGACTCGATATCATCGACCTGGAAGCCGCCGGGCGTTTTGCAAAACACAACAACTTGATTTTCAATGTGGATAATTGTTTCGCGACGCCTTATTTGCAACAGCCCGCGCAGTTTGGCGCCGATCTGATCGTGCATTCTTCCACGAAATTCCTCGATGGGCAGGGCCGGGTGCTGGGTGGCGTAGTGGCCGGCCGCGCCGACCTGATGGCGGAAGTCAAAAAATTCTGCCGCAGCACGGGTCCTTCGCTCTCGCCCTTCAATGCCTGGATTCTGTCGAAAAGCCTCGAAACGCTGGCAGTGCGCCTCGACCGGCATTGCGACAATGCCCTGGCGCTGGCGAAATACTTGTCTGCACACGACCAGGTGCTGCAAGTGCGATACCCGTTCCTCGATTCGCACCCTGCAAGCGCAGTGGCGCGCCGGCAAATGAAAAACGGCGGCGGGCTGGTAACGTTCGAAGTGAAAGGCGGGCTCGAACAGGGCCGCCGCTTCCTCGATGCCCTGCAAATGTTGTCGCTCAGCGCCAACCTCGGCGATACGCGCAGCATCGCCACGCACCCCGCATCGACGACCCACGCTAAAATGACGCCGGATGCGCGCCGCGAATCGGGTATCACCGACGGACTCATCCGTATTTCCACAGGACTGGAGCACATCGACGATATCATTTCCGATATAGATCAGGCATTGAAAATCAGTAAAGTATAATGCAGGAAGCCGACTATTTAATACCCCTGGACATTCCGGGATTACAATTTTTTCATCACCCGGAGCCCTTGCCGCTGGAGTCGGGTGCCGTGTTGCCTTCTTTTTCACTGGCGTACCACACCTACGGAACCCTGAATGCGGACGGCTCCAATGTGATCTGGGTATGCCATGCACTGACGGCCAATTCGCACGTGGCGGACTGGTGGGAAGGTATTTTCGGAAGCGGCAAACTGCTCGATCCGCAACGGTATTTTATTGTTTGTTCCAATATTCTCGGATCGTGCTACGGCAGCACCTGCCCGCGCAGTATTTCGCCCGAAACCGGAAAGCCCTACGGCATGGATTTTCCTGTTTTCAGTATCCGGGATATGGTGAAGGCGCAGGACTTGCTGCGCAAACACTTGCATATCAATGAAATAGCCCTGTGTGTCGGAGGTTCCTGCGGCGGCCATCAGGTACTTGAATTTGCGTACCTGCAACCGGAAATCGTCAAGAAAATCGCCCTGCTGGTCACCAGCGCCCGCGAAACGGCCTGGGCCATCGCCATCCACGAAACACAGCGGCTGGCCATTCAGGCCGATCCTACCTGGCGCGACGACCGCAACGAAGGCGGTGCGGCAGGTTTGAAGGCGGCGCGCGGTATCGGCCTGATCGGCTACCGGACTTTCAACGCCTATAAAGATAATCAGACGGACAACGATGACCGGCTGGATTCTTTTCGGGCCGCGTCCTATATCCGGTATCAGGGCGATAAACTCGTCCGCCGGTTTTATGCACAATGCTACTGGTTTCTGACCAAAGCGCTCGATACGCACCATCTCGGCCGGGGCCGGGGCGGGGTAGAGGAGGCCCTGCGCCGGATCAATATGCCTGCACTTGTCATCGCTATCGATACCGATATACTGATTCCGCCATCCGAGCAGCGCTTTCTGGCAGAATACCTGCCGAACGCCACACTGGTCGAACTGAAATCGCCTTACGGTCACGATGGGTTTTTGATTGAAACGGAAGCGGTGAACCGGGTGGTGACAGAATGGATAGAGAAGTGAGAGGGTGAGAGACGTGAGAGAGTGAGAGACGTGAGAGAGGTGAGAGGGTGAGAGACGTGAGAGCCCGTAGATTACACCTGATTATTCCCGGCATCCTTACTCCTAAACGCCTAAGTATGTCAGGTGTAATCTACGGGCTCTCACTCTCTCACGTCTCTCACCCTCTCACCTCTCTCACGTCTCTCACTTCTCTCACCCTCTGTCACGCGACCGTGATCTCCTGCTGCGGCCCTTCCTGCCACGGAAGTTTGGCCATCGAAACGACCAACACACCGTCTTCATAGCGGGCGCTGATGTTTTCGCGATCGATTTTTTCGTTCAGCACAAATTGCCGTTCAAAGGCGCCGGGCTGGTATTCGCGGCGCGTCCAGTTGGTAGATTGCTCTTCCGTTTGCTGCTTTTTGACGGCAATGGTCAGGACGTCGCCCTGCAGGGTGATCTGAAAATCCGCTTTGGAAAGTCCGGGTGCGAATACGAATAATTCGTACCGGTCGCTGTGCTCCTGCACATTGACAGGTGGTCGCATAAAACCTGATTTCCAGCGGTTGCGAAAGTGAGCGTGAGGGTGATGACCGTGCATAGGTCCGAAGCCGCGGTGCGCGTAGGCGCCACGTTCTGCAAAATTAGAATAACACATAATGGTTGAAATGTTGCCGGGAAAAGGATGTTCCCGGAGGTGAAAAAATTGTGAGTTGTGAGTTGTGAATAGTGAGTGGCCGTGACTCACAACTCACCATTCACCATTCACAACTCACCATTCACTACCCGATCTCTATCGTCCGTTTCTCTGAAAAGCCGTCGAAACGTTGCGGAAAACGGGGCGCGATCGGTTCTGAAGAATAAGGCTGGCGCTTGCTGTCCAGCGGCTCGGCCCAGTAACGTGCCGGGTATTGGCGGTGCCGGCGAAAACCGAACAGGCGGCGAATCCCGCTGAGAACGAAGGTTCCCAGAGCCAGTACGCCCGCTATCATGAATGCAAAAAACAGGATTTTGGTTACCCAGAAAAACAGCATGATAGCCAGGGCAAAAAAGAAAAAGAACTTGAAAGGTCGCATGTGAAAAAATTAAGTGGTTAATGGTTGGCAGTTGTCTGTTATCAGTTATCAGTGTTGATAATCAGGCAATTGCAGGTAAAAAAACTTGAACTAATGTCGGCTTGTACTTGGAATTGAAAATGTGAAAGAAGTGAGCGTTCGTATCAAACGTCGGCAAAGTTCAATAGCAAACACAGGAGCGTATCGGTGTACTCTACGAACTCTCACTTCTCACTTTCTCACCTCTCACTTCTAGATTTGGAGCGGAGCGGTGTACTCTACGGGCTCTCACCCTCTCACCTCTCACCCTTCTCACCTCTTCTATTGCGGCAGCGATCGCGCCATTCGGAACGGAATTGTTCGCGCTCTTCGTCGCTCATATTCATCCAGCGATGGCGGAGGTGGCGCATTTTGCCCCAGCCGGGTCCACCACCCCGCGGACCGCCGCCGGGCCTGCCGCGAAAGCCGCCGAACAGGATACGACAGAGAATCAGTAATCCGACGGCCTGCCAGAAAGTGAGCATACCCACGCCCAGCACGGGCGGCAGAATGTTGTTCCAAAGCCACATGACCAGGCCGCCGAACACGAGCACGGCTGCAGCGATCATAAAAGGTATAAAAAAGAAAAAACGGCGTTTCATATTTGAGATATTATAAGTCATTCAATTCATTGTACAGCGATTCCAGGCGGCGGCGCAGGTGTTGTACGGCGTACCGTTTGCGGGATATCAGTGTTTTGATGTTCTCTCCGGTGCGGTCGGCGATTTGCTGAAAAGTCTGGTCTTCCAGTTCGTTCCATACGAACACATTCCGCTGGTTTTCAGGCAGTTCCTGCAAGGCGATAAAAAGTTCGTCCCAAAAAACCTGCCGGAGGTGTTCCGTTTCCGGCGTATTGTCGTCGCTGAGCAGCAACTCGCCCCAGTGAAAATCGCCGTCTTCGTCCTCGAACCCGTAGTCTTCCAGACTTTCGGGCCGCTTGCGCCGGTAGCGATCAGTCACTTTGTTGCGGGCCACGCGGTACAGCCAGGCGCCGGTGTTTTCCAGTGTTTCCACATCGGCCAGGTTGCTGAACTGATACCATACGTCCTGTAGAATATCTTCAGCATCGGCGTCGGAGCCGACCTGCTTCCGGATGAATCCGAAAAGGCGTTTGCCGTATTCCCGTACGGTATGGATGATGTTGGTAGACTGCCTTGTCATGGCTTGCGTAGTCACAAAGTTGCTGTTTTTAAGGGAAGACGGCAGGATGAATAAATTACTTTAAAGCGTTGGAAAAAAAAGTTGCAGGCCGCCTTTACAACCTCGCGGACGTTTCTGGTGTCAATGTTCGCCAGAGGTGTCACCTGCTCGTACCTCGCAGATGACACCTCTGGGTTATTTCGCATATCATTATGAATCATTTCCCTTCGTTTTTCCCAAAAATTGTAATTTTGCGCCCTATGAGAAAAATTACCGGCTGCCTGCTGCTTGCAGGACTCATTTTTTTAACCGCTTCCTGCAAAAGTGCTTTCGAAAAAAACCGCACCAGCGGCGACCCCGAAGCCATCCTGAATGCGGCGTTTTCCTATTACGAAAAAGGGCAGTACCAGCGCTCTCAGACACTTTTCGACCTGGTACTCAACACTTTAAAAGGCGATGCCCGGGCAGAAAAAGCGTACTTTTATTACGCATACACCCATTACCAGTTGAAACAATACCTGCTGGCAGCCTATTACTTTAAAAATTTTTCGAACACGTTCCTCAATTCCGAATTCCGGGAGGAAGCCGCGTTCATGTCGGCCTATTCCAACTACCAGTTGTCGCCGACCTACCGCCTCGACCAGACCAATACCGTTACCGCAATCGAGGAATTTCAGTTGTTCGTCAATCTTTTTCCCGCCAGCAAGCGTGTGGACGAGTGCAACAAACTGATTGACGAAATGCGGCGCAAACTCGAAGAAAAAGCGTTTTCCGAAGGCGAACTGTATTTCAACCTGCGCCAGTACCAGTCGGCCGTCATTTCTTTCGACAACCTGCTGCGCGACTACCCGGAAAGCCCCGATGTGGAGCGCGTCAGTTACCTGATCGCTAAAGCCAGTTACCTGTTGAGTGAAAACTCCGTGGTAGAAAAAAAGGAGGAACGTTACAATGAAACCATCAAACGCTCCAATGATTTTCTGGAAAAATACAGTTCCGGTAAATACGTGAAAGAGATCAAGCAGATCCGGAAAGATTCGGAAGATGCACTGAAGGCCGTCAAAAAGCGCCTGAAAACCACCTGAACCTGCAAGCATACATTCGTCTGCTGCGCATTTTTATACAACTAATTCGCAGTCAGTACGTTCTGAAGATACCAAAATCAAATTCCGTCCACTTACCTCAGTTTAAAATGAGCGATATCAAAAGCAAAGCCCAAGGGCTTGACCCCAACGTACAACCGCGTAATGTGCTGGAACTGGTTGAAAAAACCAGTAACATCTACGAAAGCATTGCCATCATCAGCAAACGCGCCCGTCAGATTTCCAGCGACCTGAAATGGGAAATTCAGCGCAAACTCGAAGAGTTCGCAGTGAATACCGACACGATTGAAGAAGTGCAGGAAAACAAGGAGCAGATTGAAATCTCCAAATTCTACGAGCGCCTTCCGAATACGCCAATCATCGCTGCCCAGGAATTCCTGAACAATGAGATCCAGTGGCGCTACACGGACTTCAAAGAATAATTTGAAGTCAGTATTTCGTGTGTAGTGTTTTGTGTTTAGGGCACTTTGCCCTTGGTATTGTATATTAACAAATCCAAGGGCAAAGCGCCCTAAACACAAAACACCACACACGAAACACCAAACGGCTGTTCCATGAAAATCATCCTCGGCGTCACCGGTTCCATAGCAGCATACAAGTCTGCTTTCCTGACACGCCTGCTTATCAAGCAAGGGCACGAAGTGCAGGTGCTGATGACCGATGCGGCCGCCGCTTTTATCGCGCCGCTCACCCTTTCCACACTTTCGAAAAGACCGGTTTTTAGTGACGTCCGCTCCGAAGCGGGCTGGAACAACCACGTCGATCTGGGACTTTGGGCCGATCTGATGCTGATTGCTCCGGCCAGCGCCAATACGCTCGCCAAACTGGCTAACGGTCTCTGCGACAATATTTTAAGTGCTGTTTACCTCTCCGCGCGCTGCCCGGTTTGTGTAGCGCCTGCCATGGACGTCGATATGTGGCACCATCCTGCCACGCAGTCCAATATCCGCCGCTTGCAGGAACACGGCGTGCGGGTGATACCGGTGGGGCATGGCGAACTGGCCAGCGGACTCGTCGGCGACGGACGTATGGCCGAGCCCGAAGATATTCTGGCGTTTATCGAAAAAACGATCGTTGAGAAGTCTGCAACCCTGCCACTGTCCGGCAAAAAAGCGCTCGTAACGGCGGGACCCACCTACGAAGCCCTCGATCCGGTGCGGTTTATCGGCAATTATTCCAGTGGAAAAATGGGCATTGCAGTGGCGGAAGCACTGTCGGCCCAGGGCGCGGCCGTGACGCTGGTGCTGGGCCCGACGGCAATCCGGCCCACCGATGCGCGGGTAAAAGTGGTGGAAGTCGAGTCGGCCGAGCAGATGTACCAGGCTTGCGCGCAGGTGTTTCCCGAAACGGATATTACTGTGCTGGCCGCAGCGGTGGCCGATTACCGGCCCCGGGATTTTTCCGATATCAAGATCAAAAAGAAGGACGACGATATGTCGCTGGCGCTGGCGAAAACCGTCGACATCGCCGCCACACTGGGCAGGCAAAAACGCGAAGGGCAATTGCTCATCGGGTTTGCGCTCGAAACGAACGACCCCGAAACGCATGCGATTTCCAAAATGGAGCGCAAGAATTTCGACTTCATCGTGCTCAATTCCCTGCAAGACCAGGGCGCCGGATTTGGCCATGAAACAAATAAAGTGACGATTTTTCACCGGAATGGCGTGAAAAAGACGTTCGAACTGAAAAGCAAAACGGCGGTAGCCGGGGATATCGTGGCGGAAATTATTCAATTTGGTGTTTAGGGTGTAGTGTTTGGTGTTTGGGGCGCGTTGCCCATGGCCTTAATTATTTGCAAAACCGGGAGCAATGCGCCCCAAACACCATACACCAAACACAAAAAACCAACACTCCAGCCAACCTGAAAGCCGTTTTATGCATCAGCATTCTTCAAAATCGGATTCCATGATCATGTTTAACAGAAACTTTTTATTCCTTCTGATACTGCTGTGTGCAGGCAGCACATTTGCGCAGGGCGAACTGAACGCCACCGTGCGGGTCAGCACGCCGCAACTTCAAAAAAATGACCGCCGCGTGTTCGACCAGATGGAGGTTGCCTTGCGCGATTTCCTCAACAACACGAAATGGACGCAGGAAACATTCGAACAGGACGAACGTATCGAATGCAATTTTATCTTCACGATCAAGAGCGAACAGGATAACAATGTTTTCGAAGCCGAACTGGCCGTTCAGGCCACCCGGCCGGTATACGGCAGTGGCTATAAAACAGCACTCATTTCGCACCTGGACAAGGATATTATCTTCACATACGAGCAAAATCAGCCGATCGAGTTCCTGCGCGACGCTACGGACAACCAGAATTTACCGGCCATCCTGGCATTTTACACCTATGTGATCCTCGGTATGGATTTCGATTCGTATTCCCTGTACGGCGGCGAGCCTTACCTGCTGAACGCCCAGCAGCTGGTAACCAATGTGCAAAACTCGTCGACCAACGGTGCAAGCGGCTGGCGTCCCAACGACGGCGGCAAAAACCGCAACCGTTACTGGATCATCGAAAACCTGCTCAATCCACGTGTAAAACCATACCGCGCCGCCATGTACACCTACTACCGCAAAGGCCTGGATATGTTTACCAGCAATATGGACCAAGGGAAAACGTCTATTCTACAGGCGCTGGAAGACGTGGATAAGGTGAGTATCGCTTATTTTAATTCCATGATCGTGCAGATGTTCGCCAATGCCAAAAAAGACGAACTTGTGGAAATGTGGAAAGTCGGCGCGCGGCCGCAGAAGGAACGCGTCATCCAGATCATGTCGAAAATAGACCCGGCTAACAGCCAGCGGTACCGCGAAATAGGTTCCTGACCCATCGCGCGAGTTTTTTTTGTTTTGTAAAGGCTTAACAGTCAGCCATATTCTAAACACGCAACACAAAAAACGAAACACGCTTCCGCATCCCGGTCGATTGAAATGGTCGTTTGGCCCGTGTTTCAAACTATTTTAACCAATTCAGCCGTTAACTTCATGGGCTTCCGTAGTTTTGCGCAAACTTCGGAAGCCCCTTTTTGTTAAGGTTGAGATTGTTGAGGGTTGAGATTGTTGAGCAATCGAAAGTAATTCCTCTCAACAATCTCAACCCTCAACTCTCAACAACCTCAACTCCTACATCACTCAACCCATATAATGGATAGCATTATCACCGTAAGTCAATTCCTGCTCAGTCTTTCGATCCTGATCATATTGCATGAAATGGGGCACTTTCTGCCCGCCAAGTGGTTCAAAACACGTGTTGAAAAATTTTACCTGTTCTTCGATTTCGCCCCTTTCAACTCCTTGTGGAGTATCAAAAGAGGTGATACGGAATACGGCCTCGGCTGGCTGCCCCTGGGTGGTTATGTGAAAATTTCCGGCATGGTCGATGAAAGTATGGACACCGAAGCCCTGAAAGAACCGCCGAAACCCTGGGAATTCCGCTCCAAACCAGCCTGGCAGCGCCTTATTATCATGATTGGCGGCGTAACGGTGAATTTTATCCTGGGTTTTTCCATTTTCGCCATGATGTTGTGGACGTATGGTAAATCCTACATCCCCACCTCCGAACTGAAATATGGTGTCGCGATGGATTCGGTGTTGCTGCGCCAGGGTCTGCAAAATGGCGACGTGATCACCAAACTCGGCGACAAACCATTTAATCGCCTGGATCCGGCTATGTTAGTGGAAGCGCTGGTGCTCGACAATGTGCGCGACATCACGGTGATCCGCAACGGGCAGGAACAACACGTCATCCTGCCGGAAGACGCTGCCAAACAACTTACCGGACAGAAAGTGCCGAAAGCGCTGCTGATGGCGCCGCGTATCCCGTTTGTCGTAGAAGAAACCGTGCCCGGCAAACCTGCTGCCGCTGCGGGCTTGCAGAAAGGCGACCGCATTATTGCTTTCGACGGTCAGCCTATTCCTTTTTTCGATCAGTTTACGCCGCTGGCGCAACAACGTAAAGGCCAGGCCATTACGCTGGGCATCCTGCGCAACCAGGACACCCTGCAGGTGCCGGTTACCCTCACCGAAGAAGGCCTCATCGGCGTGAAAACGCAGATAACCGGTTATTTCAAAGAGGAGCGTGAAAAATACACTTTCCTGGAGGCTATCCCTGCCGGCGTTCAAATGGGTACCGATTTCCTGAACAGCCAACTCAAGGCTTTCGGACAGATGTTCAAAGGCAAGATCGCTGTGAAAGACAACCTCGGCAGCCTGATCAGTATTGGCAAAATGTACGGCCCCGTATGGGACTGGGAACGTTTCTGGAACCTGACGGCTTCTTTGAGTATTATTCTCGCATTTATGAACCTGCTCCCAATCCCGGCCCTCGACGGCGGCTATGTGCTCTTCCTGTTGTGGGAAGTGGTGACCGGTAAAAAGGTGAGCGACAAATTCATGGAACGCGCCGTTACGGCCGGTTTCTTCCTGCTGCTCGCGCTGATGGTCTTTGCCTTCGGCCTGGATATCTGGCGGCACGTGATTCAGCGGTTTCTGTAGTTAGTTATTGGTTATTTGTTATTGGTTATTAGTGTGGTAACGCCTGGTTTTAGCAATTGACCAAGCGTTCCCACCCCTAATAACCAATAACAAATAACCAATAACCAATAACCAAAAATGAACTACTTCGAATTCTACAACCTTCCCCAATCCTTCCAACTCGATGAAGCGGCGCTGCGGCGCACCTTCCTGGAACGCAGCCGGCAGTACCATCCGGATTTCCATACGTTGTCCGACGAAGCGGAACAGGGGCGTATGCTGGAACTGTCCACGATCAACAATGAGGCCTTCAAAACGCTTTCCGATCTGGATAAACGAATTCAGTACATCCTGAAAATCAATGGTTTGCTGGAAGAAGGTGAAAACCAGGGCGCGCTGTCGCAGGATTTTCTGATGGAAATGATGGACATCAATGAAGCCATGATGGAACTGGAATTCGACTTCGACGCGGAACGGTACAAGCAGGCCCGGCATGCCGTGGAAGCGCTCGATCAGACGCTCCTGAAGGAAATACAACCGGTGTTGAACAACTGGACTGCCGAAGCCGAAAACCCGGCCGAGCTGCTTCAGGTGCGCGAATATTTTTTTAAAAAGAGATATTTATTGCGCATTTTTGAAAATCTGTCTAAGTTTGCGGCCGCTTCTGAGAGTTGAGAAGCGGATTTGAAAATTGCGGGAGTGGCGGAATGGTAGACGCGTTGGTCTCAAACACCAATGGCTTCACGGTCGTGCGGGTTCGAGTCCCGCCTCCCGCACACGAAAAGCGTTCCGGTATACCGGGGCGCTTTTTTTATTTCTATACCTTCGCAGCCTTATGGCGATCATTCTTACCGACGACGGCTCGCATTCCGTTCTTTCCGAAACTTACGGCGTGACTTACCACTCCACACACGGAGCGGTGACGGAGTCGGCGCACGTATTTATTGCAGCCGGACTGCAACATAAAGCCGCGGCACAACGACACATCGACATCCTGGAAACGGGCTTCGGCACAGGCCTGAACGCATTTATGTCGTGGCTGGAGGCCGAACGCGGTAATTTGAAGGTACAATACACCGGACTGGAAATAATGCCTGTTACCGCAGATGAAGCCGCGCAGATGAATTACGCCGGTTTGCTGGGCGTGCCGGAGCGCGCTGCCGATTTTCAGTCCCTGCATCGATGCGCCTGGGGCGAAACACATGCCTTCTCCGAATCCTTTCATTTCCGGAAAGATCAAATTTCCATAGAAACGTTCGAAGCGGACGATGCATTCGACGTCATTTACTTCGATGCTTTCGCGCCGCAGGCGCAGCCGGAGTTATGGACCGCCGACGTCTTCGGCCGTATGTACCGCGCCTTGCGCCCGGGCGGCGTGCTGGTGACCTATTGCGCACAGGGCGCTTTTAAACGTACGCTGAAGCAGGCCGGGTTTCAGGTGGAGCGATTACCAGGGCCGCCGGGAAAAAGAGAAATGACGCGGGCAATGAAGATGTGAGTTGTGAGTTGTGAATGGTGAATGATGAGTTGTGAGTTGTTTGTTGGACGGTGCACAAACTTCACATTGGTCCTTTGACAATTAACTGACATCTTCTTTTACTTTGCGGGAAATAATAATGCGGTTTCGACGTATTCGAAGCGGAAATTAAAAAACAGATATAGCGCCTCTTCGTAAACCTCACTGGTGGCCGAAAGGCCGGATTTTAAAAGTTGTAGTGCGCCTTACCGGGTGCATACTCACAACTCACTACTCACAACTCACACTTACTCATGTCGTTGCCTCTTACTCACCGTGATATTTCCTGGCTTTCGTTCAATTACCGTGTTTTGCAGGAAGCCAAGGATCCGGCGGTGCCTTTGCTGGAACGACTGAAGTTTCTGGCGATTTACTCGTCCAACCTCGACGAGTTTTTCAGAATACGCGTAGCAGGTATCCGCAATCTGAAAAAGGTGGGCAAAAAAACCAGAGCGCAGCTGGATTTCGATCCGAGCGAAATGCTGCGGCACATCCACCAGATCGTCAACCGGCACCAGGAGGAGTTTTCGGAGATATTCGAGCAGCAGATCGTGCCCGAACTGAGCAAGCAGCACATTCACATTTTACGAAGGCTGGACCTGAACGAAGAGCAACAGAAGTTCGTGGAAAACTATTTCCATGAAAAACTGCTGCCGTTCGTTATGCCGGTTTTGCTGGTGAAACACCGCATCCGGCCCTTTCTCGCCAATGCCAACCTTTACCTGGCCGTACACCTGCGACCCAAAAAACGGCCGCTTTCCGAAAGCGAATATGCCCTGGTGAAAATCCCTTCCGATCAGTTGCCGCGTTTTGTGCCCCTGCCTTCCAGGGCCAACCGCTACGATGTGATCATGCTCGACGACATTGTGCGACATTCCGTTTCCTGGTTGTTTCCGGGTTACGACATCCAGGATACTTACTCGATCAAACTGACGCGCGATGCGGAACTGTACATCGACGACGAATATTCCGGCGACCTGGTGCAGAAAATAAAATCCAGTCTGCAAAAACGCCAGGTAGGCCCGCCCAGTCGCTTCGTCTACGACCGGGAAATGCCGGAGCACCTGCTGATGTACCTGCGCGATACGTTCGACATCCGCAAGAACGACATGCTTCCCGAAGGCCGTTACCACAATAATTTCGACTTTTTCAAATTTCCCGATTTCGGGATGTCGCACCTGCGCAACAAGCCGCTGCCGCCGCTGCCGCACCCGCTGCTGCATGAGGCGGAAAACCCATTCGACATCATCCGCGAAAAAGACCAGTTGCTGCACGTGCCTTACCAGTCATATCAGTCTGTGGTCAACTTTTTCGAACGCGCTGCGGAAGATCCTGCCGTCACGCACATCAAGGTGATACAGTACCGCGTAGCGCGAAACAGCCGGATCATGCAGGCGCTTATGCGTGCCGTGCAGGAAGGCAAACAGGTGTCGGCTTTCGTGGAGATCAAGGCGCGTTTCGATGAGGCTGCCAACCTCGAATGGGGCGAAAAACTGGAAAAAGCGGGCGTACGGGTTCATTATTCCTTTCCCGGCGTAAAAGTGCATTCCAAACTGGCGCTGGTGCGGCGTTTGGAAGATGGAGAGCCGCGGTTGTACAGTTACCTTTCCACCGGCAACTTTCATGAAGAAACCGCCAAGATTTACTCCGATTTCAGCCTGTTCACCAGCGATCCGCGCCTGACCGTGGAAGTGAGCCAGGTGTTTTCCTTTCTGGAAAATATCAAGCCTCCTGCACAGGAGTTTCAGCACCTGCTGGTCGGCAAGTTCAACCTGCGCCCGGCCTTTTACCAGCTCATCGACAACGAAATTGCTGCCGCCAAACGCAAGAAGCCGGCCGGCATGATCCTGAAAATCAACAGCCTCGAAGACAAGGACATCATCGCCAAGCTCTACGAGGCCTCACAGGCCGGTGTGAAGGTGCAACTCATCATACGGGGCATCTGCTGCCTCGTGCCGGGCATCGAAGGCCTGAGCGAAAACATAGAGGTCATCAGTATCGTCGACCGTTTCCTGGAGCACGCCCGGGTGTTCATCTTTCACAACGGCGGCGACGAGAGGATTTACCTCAGCAGCGCCGACTGGATGGAGCGCAACCTGAATTACCGCATCGAAACGACATTCCCGGTGTATGCGCCGGAGTTGAAAAAAGAAATCCGTACGCTGATAGATTTGCAACTAAACGACGACGTGAAAGCGCGCATCATCGACCGGCTCGATCAAAACGAATACCGCCGAAGTACCTCCGATATTCCTGTTCGGGCTCAATTGGAAACGTATTTTTTCTTTAAACGGAAGTCGGAATAAGGTTTTTGAAAATTTATTTCCTTGATAGTCAGCGACTTAAATACTTTTTGAAAATTTTTTTACCAAAAGTATTGTCTAAGTAAAAAGAGTGCTGTTATCTTTGCCGCCGCTAAACGACAGAACAACAGTTCTGATCACCAAATGCGGAAGTAGCTCAGTTGGTAGAGCACGACCTTGCCAAGGTCGGGGTCGCGAGTTCGAGTCTCGTTTTCCGCTCAAAGAAACCTTGCCATTGGCAGGGTTTTTTGTTTTAAGGCCATTATATTTGTGCCACTGCCCGGGTGGTGGAATGGTAGACACGCAGGACTTAAAATCCTGTGACCGTTGAGGTCGTATGGGTTCGAGTCCCATTCCGGGCACTACCAAAATGCGAAGGGCCTGCTCGTTTGAGCAGGCCCTTCTTCGTAAGTATTTGGTGTTTACGAAACACTAAACACAAAAAACGAAACACACACCTATTTCTCTACCACTATTTTACCCGTGCTTACGCCCTGGCCGCCGACATCTACCCGGAACAGGTAATGACCGGAAGGCAGGCCGGTAATATTTACCTTGAACGTGTTTTCAGTGAATTCAAAACGTTTCACTTCGCGTCCCTGGAGGTCATAAACAAACAGGGTGCCGTTCATGGAACGATCGGTTTTCAACTGGAAGGTAGCGTCCGTCCGCGTCGGATTCGGGAATACGTTCAGTGCCACGTCCGGCTGTAGGTTCACGACGTTCGTTATTTCCAGGTAATTCTCGCCGATCGTGTGCAGCGTGCGGTTGGTGATCACCGGCTCGTTGAAGTCGAAGTAAATACCCGCCTGGTTTTCCAGTTGCGTTTCGTCGGGCAGATCGGCTTTCGGAGAAATGGTGAATTTTACAAAACCGTGGGAAGCCGCTTCATTCACGTTGCTATCGGGCAGCATGATGTTGGAAAATACAAACTGTGCAATACCTTCGCTCAACTGGTTAAACGTGTAGGGTTGGCTGGAAGCGCCCGGCCGCAGGGTGGTAAGGTCGAACAGTTGCGAAATCGTATCCAGTACCATGACGGTAAATGCGGTGTCGGTGCCGGTGTTCTGGAAGCGGATCACGTATTCAATTTCCTCATTTCTGGGAATATAATGCTGCACGCCTACGCCGGTTGGATAACCCTGTTTGTCGTTGGGGTCATAGGAGCCCACATTCACGTGGCAATCTTCATCCACAAATACCGGGTCGTCGTCCTGCGGGAACACCGTAATCAGCCCCTGGCTGACCGTGCCCGAAGGATTGGTGCCGCAACCCTCCACCGCCGCGCTGGAGCGGGTTGTAAAGGGGTGATTGGGTGTTTGCGCCACTTCCAGGCGCCAGGTCGATCCGTTGGCAGGCAGTGTAAATGTTTCCGTTTCGTCATGATTCAACTGAAGTTGCTCGCTGTTCATCTGGATCATAATATCTTCCACAATGACATAGCCTGCGGGCGCTTCCATATCGTCGCCTTCATTCAGGACAGTAAACGTTACCTCGGTGCCGTTGCAGACGCCGGTTACACGCAAGTTGGCGCCGTCCCAGAGCCCGATCGGTGGTCCGCAAAGCGTATCCGGGAAAATATGAGCCGTGCTGCAATGTGTCTGACCAAGTACCGATTCGCAACTCACCGCTACATCTATCGCCACCCAGCCCTGTCCGCCGGGTACGACATCGCCCAGCGGGAACGAATACGTGTTGCCTGAAACAAGCGTCCCGGGAATGGTACTGCCTGTGTAAGTAAGGAAAGGATCCAGTTCTACCTCGATGTGGGCATCTTCGGCAGTGGCAGTTCCCCTGTTGATATAACTTGCCACATAGTACCCGGCAAAACAGCGCCGGAGCAAGGCCGAAGTGAGATCTACTTCTAGGTGGGGGCAGTATTTGTCGGCCTGAACGGAGAAATGTCTCGTCAGGGTGTCATCCTGGGCCACAGTAATGTTTTGGATGGGCGTGCATACCTGCCACAGGTTGTTGGGTTTTACAAGAGAAAGGTTGAAATTTCCGTCCGGCAATCGCAGCGTATAAGTACCATCGGCACGCGTGTTCACGACAAAGGTGCCCGGCGCGCCGGTAGCCACCATTTTCCAGCCTTTTATGGGCTGTTCCGATGCATCCTGCGTGCAGTTGTTGTTTTCATCCCAGGTGACCTTGCCAATTACCCTGGCGTAGTGCAGATCGTCCGTCAGCCAGGTCCCGTTCAGGAAAATGTACGCACTGTAATTCAGGTCGCCGAGTTTGACGCCTATAAAATCGACATTGTTCAGATCTGCCGTAAGATTGGTTATGTCATAAGTCCGGGGAAATGGGAACGGGTGCATCGGATCGGTAAATACGTGATCCGCACGTATGAAACGCCAGGATTCTCCGCCTGGAAACTCGTCGGTTATGCCATAAATAAGGTTGGAAATCAACGATGTATCCTGGGAAAATTCCTCGGAGTCATCCACGTCGGCAGCAATGAGTTTATAGGGGCTGTCCAGTTGCTCAATTCCGAGCAGGTGCCTTCGAAGCAATGCCAGGTCGTAAGTGGAAACCCCGTTCAACGGGTAAGCGTTGGCGAAGGGACGGACCGAATAGGAACCGCCTGACGGTACGGTGATATGATATTCGCCATTCACATCGGTGAGGGTCATATCGTTCACCGTTCCGCTGATAAAGATAGGCAAGCCGTCAAGCGGGATGTTGGTGGGTAAAGTGACGCGACCGGAAATGGTAACCTGGGCGTTCATCGCGCCGGCAAGGAATAGGATGAAAAGAAGAAGCAGGTTTTGAAGGCGTCTTACACTTGTACAGAGATCTATACGCATAGGATGATCATGTTTTTGGTTTGTAAAATTTGAACAGTACAAAAGTGCGGGCATGCGGGCTGTCGTTCAAGTACAAAATTTGAAATTTGTAACAGAAAATATGGAATAGTTATTGATATAAGTATTTGATAATCAGTAGGTATAATTTTTATAAATGTCTACTCTAATTCGAAATGGAGAACACCCGTCTGCTGAAATTATTACGCACTTTATCCAAAACGGAACTGCAAGGACTGAAAAAATTTGTGCGTACGCCGTTTTTTAACCAGCGCAGCGAAGTGCCCGCCCTGCTCGACTGGCTGCTGGCATCGCTCAAAAACGACCGGGCAGCATTCGATAAAACGTTGGCATACAAGCAGGTTTTCGACTCCGAAAACTACGACGACCACCGCGTGCGCATGGCCATGAGTTTTTTGTACCAGATTACCGGACAGTACCTGGCTGTGCAGTCATTCCTCAACAACGGCGTTGCCTATCGAAAACAACTGGCTGCCGTTTTCCGGGAAAGGCGTTTGCCGGAGCAGGCGGAAAAAGTGTGCAATGAAGCCATCGACCTGCAACAGCAGATATCACTGCGCAATGCGGATTTTATGGAAGAACGGTATCAGTTGCTGCTCGAAAAACACCGCTTGAACGTGGAAATCCAGCGGGTCGATCAAGAGGACCTGCAGGCGCAATCCGACCAACTCGACCACGCATTTCTGGCCCGCAAACTCTGGCAGGCCTGCGCCATGCTGTCGCACCGGAACGTGAGCAATGCTACTTACGAATTCGGCTTTCTGGACGCCGTGCTGCGGCATGCGGAGCAATCGGACGTTTTGAAAAAGCCGGCTGTCGCTATTTATTACCACTGTTACCAGGCATTGGTAAATCCTGCGGAAAGTGCACATTTTCAACAATTTAAACAATGTCTGGTATTGTACCCGGAACAATTTCCCGCCGAGGAATTGCGCGACCTCTACATCCTGGCGATCAACTATTGCATCCGGCAATACAATGCCGGTAACCCCGAATACCTGTCGCAGCAATTCGATTTGTACAAGGAAGGCCTGGAACGGCAGTATTTCCTGAGCGAAGGCATTATTTCCCGATACACGTACCAGAATGCGGCCACCATCGGGCTGGTGCTGCGCGAACTGGAATGGGTGGACTCGCTCATCCACACGTACAAACCGATGCTCAAGGAAGAGCACCGCGAAGGGCTGTTCAGTTTCAACCTCGCCCGGCTCGAATATTACCGGGGCAACCCGGGAAAAGCGCTTCAGTTGCTTCAGAAAGCCGAATACAAGGATTTGCTACTCAATCTGGCAGCCAAAATCCTGCAACTCAAGATCTTTTACGAGTTGCAGGAATTCGATCTGCTGGCTTCACACCTGCAGGCCATCCGCTCGTTTATTCGACGGAAAAAAGTGATGGGTTACCACCGGGAGAATTACCTGAACACGGTGCATTTTACGCAGAAAATGCTGGAAATCAATCCATTCGATAAAACGGAACGTGCCGAACTGCGGCGGGAAATCGAAGAGACCAAAGCGGTGGCGGAAAAGGAATGGCTGCTGGAGCAGATTTAGTGCGAAGTCGGCAGTGCGAAGTGCGAAGTCCCTACCGTACACGCTAACCGTATTAACTTATCACCTCAGATAAACTTTTTATGCGCTATCTCTTTGTATTCACTTTTTTTCCCGCTTTTCTTTTTGCACAACCGGCTTTTATTAAAGACCCTGATATTGTCTGGGCAATAGAAATAGAGCAAGATTGGGTCGTGGATGCTCATGTTATGGAAGCGGAGCAGGATTCGGGCATTACTACGCTTAAATTATTGCGTACAGAGCGGAATGTATCTTATTGGTCCAGTCTGAATCTTGCTGATTTTGTTTTCCAGGCTGCGGTACAAGAAAAACTGCCCATTTTTAAAGACGCGCAATGCCAGATGCCCGCTGATGTTGTTGCGGACGTTTTGGTTCCATTACAAGATACTATCTTTACTTTTAACCCTGAAACCTATGAAACGGAAACTAAATTTGTATTTTCCCTACGCCCTTCCGTGGATTTTAAAGCATGGCGCTTGCGACAAGTATTGGCTTACCATAAAAAGAGTGCTACCTGGAGTACGAGCGTAAGTGCGATTGCGCCACTCATACGGTTCAAAACGGAGCAATCTGATTCCAATGCGCTTCAGCCTGTTTTCTGGTTTCGACCCGATAGCAAAAACCAGAAATTGAATTCCAATGATATTGTCTGGGCTAAAAAAATAGAGAATAAACAGGCTGCTAATCAAGTACTTATTACGCCTGAAAACTTTGTAAAAGTAAAGGACGGCTTTCGGAATCCGCTTTCGCATTTGTTGCAGGTATTGAAAGAGGACGTAAAAACACCTTTTTATGATATATGGAACCAACAACTCCTTTCCGATACTGCACGAAGGGATTTAATGATGAAAACTGATACTGTCGTAGACTATGCTAATGATCAGGGATCTGAAGAACCTGTAAAGATCGTACACCGTGAAATCATTGCTGCTGATTTTAAACAACTTCAATTTATACAAACCTGGTATTGGAATGAACGTAGCAACCGCCTTTCTATTCGCCTGAATGCAGTTGCTCCTTTGATGGATATATTGGATGGGAATGGCTTCTTTCGGTTTCGCAAGCCGTTGTTTTACCGGCGGGCAAAGTGGTGAAATGCTCACAACATCCTGCTGCTTGGAACAACCCGGTGTTCCACCGAAGATCTATACCTGGTGGCACCTGGGAAAACCGTACGTCGGTTTTTTTTCAGGTACAAGATAAATTATTCATTACTCCAGTTCTCTAAATCATCATCCTATGCGCTTGCCAGTTCTCCTGTTTTTTTTCATGTTCCTTTCATCCCTCTATGCTCAGCGATGCCCCTGCACCCGCAACCTCGATTTCACCATTACAAAAACCGAACACAACTACGCCGGTTTTCAGGACAAAGTGACCACAACGACCCGCAGCGCATACCAGGCCCATACGGATTCGTGCCGTATGCTGGCAGCGGAAATACAAAACGATTCGGCTTGCAGACGGCTCTGCTACAAATGGCTGCGCTGGTTCAAAGACGGCCACATCAGCATGCGCGCGTACGGCTCCTCCCAGATGTTGTCTGAAACGCCACCTCCCTTCGCTTTTTCCGAACTGGACAGCCAGACGGTGCTGCTCACCCTGCCTTCCATGTCGAATAGTTACAAAGCGCTGGTAGACAGCATGTTGCGGGTACATGGGCCGACACTGCAAACCAAACCTTTTTTGATCATCGATTGCCGCAATAATGGCGGCGGAAGCGACAATACCTGGGCGCCGGTCAAACCGTACCTGATCACCCAACCGACGGTTACAGACGGCCGCCAGTACTGGGCTTCCGAAGATAATGCTGCATTTCTGCTGGAAATGGCCAAAGAGAAAGGTATTGACAAAAGTCAGCGGCGTTATCTGAAGTCGGTTGCCGCCGACATGAAAAAACATCCCGGAACCTTTCTCGGTACCATGAATGCGCGTCGCGACCGCTCCGTTATCGTGTCGCCCAACCCCAGGAAAGTGGTAATTCTGGTGAACCAAAGAAGTGCCAGCAGTACTGAAAACCTGCTGTTGTGGGCCAAACAAAGCAAAAAAGTAACCGTTTTAGGTCGCCAAACGGCAGGGATCGCCGACTATGGCAATTTAAGTGTGTCCGTAGCGCCCTGCCGCGACTGGGAACTTTGGATACCCGTCATGCGTTCCAACCGCGTGGCCGCCGGCCGCGGCATCGACAATGTAGGCGTTGCGCCCGACGTGGTGCTGGAAGGGGAGGAGTCCGGCTGGATCGAATATGCGAGAAAATGGCTTGCAGGGGCGAAAACCGGAGCCGTTGAACCCAAATAGTTGATTCGATGCCATGAAAGTTAGTGCAAGGTTTGCACCTACATCTTCGAAGTTCGCACTACTTTTGCGCGTCTTTTTCCAATAACAATTATTTCCGGTCAAATCGGTTCAAATGGACAAGAAGCGACTACCGATAACAAATAACCGGCAACTGATAACCAACATATGACTGAACAAGAACTGCTCCGCCGTGATTCGCTGCAAAAACTCCGCGAACTCGGCATCGATCCATATCCGGCCGACATGTTCGACGTAACGGCATTCGCTGCCGATATCGTTGCCAACTACCAGGAAGAAGTACTCGAAGACGGTACCAAAAATCGCCTCAACTACCAGCAAATCGCTGTTGCCGGCCGCATCATGGCTGCCCGTGAAGCAGGAAAGGCGATGTTTATGAACCTGCAGGATACAACGGGCCGAATCCAGTTGTACCTGCGCAAGGAAGAGATCAATGGCGGCGACGAAAACTCGCCGATGTTCGATACCGTCATTAAAAAA
>Ga0209717_1000512_pt1 | contig 47032 bp, 35 predicted proteins | sample AD_UKC048_MetaG_FD_184418 | JGI IMG/M metagenome (GOLD analysis project Ga0209717, IMG submission 184418) | Active sludge microbial communities of municipal wastewater-treating anaerobic digesters from USA - AD_UKC048_MetaG (SPAdes) (version 2) | ecosystem: Engineered > Bioreactor > Anaerobic >...
CTTCGAAAGTAACGTCGCCTCCGCCGCCGCCTTCCAGGCTCAAGGGCCATGCCGTGCCGCTCAGACTGATACGCAGGGTGTAGCACTCCGTACTGCTGGAGGCGCCACCGGTACCGTACACCTGCACGTAATAATTGGTAGCGACGTTGCTGGTGTTGTAAACAATCTTTTCATCGGTTGTGCCCGTTTTTTGTGAAATACCCAGTTGGGTAGTATTCAGATAAAAACGAACGTCGTAGTTGGCCGGCAAGTTGGTCAGATCCACTTTGATATTTCGTGCGCCGGTCGTATTGCTGAAACGATACCAGTCGGCATCCGTAGCAGTAGAAATTTGCGAGTTAATATCCGTATTGGCTGCGATCGTTGAAGCAGCAGTGCGGGTATTATTCGGCTCGTAAGAATTGGTACAAACCGGGAACGTCGTTGTGAAAGTTGCTGCTGTAGAGTAGGCACTCGTGGCGGTAGAGCAGGTAGCACGCACCTGGAAATTATAGGAAACAGCCGATGCCAATCCGCTCAGGTTATAGGAAACAGCGGCAATATTGTTGACGGTCGTCCATACCGAAGCAGAAGCCAGTTTCCACTGCAAACTATAAGAAACGGCGCCGCTCACCGCCGCCCAGTTTAAAGTAGCGCCCGATTGGGTAATGGAGGTGGCATTCAGTCCGGAAGGTACCCCACAGGATGGCGCAGCAGCGGTGGTAAAGGTCGACGTAGCAGAATAACTGCTGAGCGTGCCGTTACAATTGGCCTGCACCTTGAAGTTGTAGGAGGTGGCAGCGGCCAGTCCGGAAAGATTATACGTTGTAGCAGTGATGCTGCTAACGGTGGTCCAGGTGGAAGCCGATGCCGCTTTCCACTGAATATTGTAGGAAGTGGATCCACCTACAGCCGTCCAGCTCAGGGTAGCGGCGGTTTGTGTGATGGAAGTGGCGGTGAGGCCGCCGGGAGTACCGCAGGATGCCGTTGCAGATGTAGTGAACGTCGACGCCGTGGAATAACTGCCGAGTGTTCCGTTGCAGTTGGCCTGTACCTTGAAATTATAGGAGGTGGAAGCAGCCAGTCCGGAAAGGTTATACGTAGCAGCAGTGATACCGCTGATGGTATTCCAGGTAGAAGCCGATGCCGTTTTCCATTGCACGTTGTAGGAAGTGGCTCCGCTGACGGCTGCCCAGTTCAGGGTAGCGCCGGTTTGCGTGATGGCGGTTGCCGTCAGGCTGGTCGGCGTGCCGCAGGAAGTCGAAGAAGAGCAGGTTGCAGCGAGGCAGGTAGCAGCAGCCACCCGCGTACGGATCTTGTTGCCGGGCTGGGTACCGAAACCGTTGTTAAAATTGATGCCGTAACTGGTCAGGTGGCAGTAACTCATGATCGTTCCGCCGTTTGTCGGGGCCGGCCCTGCTGCGCAGCCACCTTCCGTGGTATAGCAGTTGTCGAGTGCGCCGCCCGTCCAGCCGCACCATTGCGTGTGGTTGGAACCCAGGTTGTGGCCCATTTCGTGGGTCATTACTTCCACTGTCCAGGAATAGGTCGGAACCGTCTGATACGAAGCGGAAATGTTGCTGTATGCGTAGCGGTAGGTGTTGTTGCAGATTACATCCACATAAGCCACACCGCCGACATTGTTGCCGCCGAGGCTGGCCAGGTGCGCAATATCGCCATTAAACGTCGTACGCAGGGCCTTGAACTGGTTCAAAGCCGTACTGCTGCTGGTGTTGCTGTAACTATCGGCGGTTGTCCACACATAAATGGTGGATACCTGAGTACTGATCGCCTCGTTGGCATACAGGGTAGCCACCTGGTTGAATACGCCGGTCAGATAAGTCGTGACGTTTGCAACCGATCCTTTGTTTTGGAACATTTCATAATCCGCCTCGAGGTAAACGCGCACGCAGCCGTTTACTTCGGTCGTGGAACTGTTCTCTATTTTTTGATCCACATCTTCCGTAGAGCAGAAAAAGGGGCTTTTGGTTTTCAGTTTTTTGTCCTGATACAGGATATAGTTTTCGGAGTTGTCGCGCGAATCCAGCCGGCCAATTACCCGGTTACCATACACGTCGTCAGACAGCAGGCCCATCACCTCGTTTTTGAAAAAACTGAATGCGGCCACGGAGTTTGCCTGCCCATGAACGCGGCCACGGTAATGCACTCCTGCATCCACTGCAACGCCGCGGTCTTTCGACTCGCTTGTAACAACCTGAAAATCAGGTGTTAACAGATCGATTTTCAACAATTCCACCTCTACCGTTTTCCCATCGTAAGGCATGGTCAATACCAGCGATTCCGGCTGTCGCTCTATCAGGCGTTTCAGTTCTTCCTTGTCGAGTCGGAGAAATTGTGCGCCTTCCACCGCGTTGTCAATATCTTTGCCGGGTGCGGAGCCCGGAGCAAATAAAGGCAGTGAAAAAAAAGAACCGCCACCGTCAACATATTGCTGGACAGAAGCGGAAGGTTTGAGAGTCTGTGCAGACGTCGTAAACGCCAGCATAGCAACAAAAAGGCCCGTAAAGGCAAACGAAAGAAGTCGTTGCATTGATAAACAGTAAAAGTTTGATAAAAAATTTGAAGCAAGGATAGGGAGAAAGGATATCAAACTCAGCGTTTTCCAAACTGAATTTTGTCTTCAAGCGGCAGATAACGTGATTTGTGGCTTATTTAGTCTGAATCTATTTAAATTTTAACCATAATCCTTTTCCTAATCTCATTTTTCAACCATGCGCCATGTATTTTACCTCACCCGCGCTACGGCCTGGCTTGTTCTGGCTTTTGTACGGGCGTCCTGGTATTTCAAATACAGGGCGCTTCAGACGCTGGCGCTCCCCCACCCCGAATCGCTGAGTTCCAAGGAAAAAAGGCGCCTGAAACACTATTTTTACGGCACGACTTACCTGAGCATCGTTTTCTGCAGCCTGCGCGGCCGCACCCGTACAAAACAGGAAAAGCACCTGTTTACCAACCTGGCTGCACTGGCATATTTTTTCGATGACCTGGTGGATACTTACCGCGAACAGGACGATTCCGGTGTTTTGTGGGAAAATAATCCGGAGAAATACGGCCGTACAGCAGATGAACGTGGACTGGCGCTTCATTTCCTCAACAACATTTACCGCGAACTGCCGGCAACGGACCTGAAAGAATTCCAGGCTTTTATGCACCGGGTATTCAACGTCGAAACTTCCGGGCGACAACAACAGGATATCGGTAAAACGCTGAAATCCGAGGACCTCAAACATATTACTGCCGAAAAAGGCGGCTATTCGGTCCTCCTGTTCCGGCGCGTGCTTCGACACCCGCTCGATGCCGAAGAACGCAATGCCTTGTATCAGTTCGGGTTCCTGATCCAGTTGTGCGACGATATTTTCGACCTATGGTTCGATAAAAACGAAGGGATTGCTACCCTGGCAACCGCTACAGCGCAGCATGGCGACCTGAAACACCTCGTGCATTTGTTCGAACAACAGGTGCTGCTCACCCGAAAGGCCTTCCGTTGCACCCGTTATCCGGCGGCAAACATCGAAACGGCGCTTCGGGTCGTTCATTTTATCGTGAGTATTACCCGCGTTTGTTTGAATGAATATACTGATTTGCAAAAAAAGCACGGAACTTTGCCGCTCGATCAACGCCAACTCATGGTCATAGACATGGAGCGCTGGCACAACCGATTTCAATCGGCGGTGTTGTTGTGGCGGGACGAATGAAATGAAGGAAATTTGAGGATTCGAGTATTTGAGGATTTGAATGGATGTCTAAATCAAATCATCGAATCCTCAGCAAAGCAAAATCATGCACCAGATCATACAAACCAGCATCACCGAAAGTATCGCCGTCAAACAGGCCATACTGGGAGATGAAGCCTTTCAACAGAAAATCAAACAGGCAGCAGAAATCTGTATCCGTACTTTCCAGTCGGACGGGAAAGTGCTGTTCTGCGGCAACGGCGGCAGCGCGGCAGATGCCCAGCACATTTCGGCTGAATTATCCGGCAGGTTCTACACCGACCGCCCCCCGCTGTACGCTGAGGCGCTCCACGTCAATTCGTCGTATGTCACTGCCGTGGCCAACGATTACGGCTACGATGACGTATATGCCCGCATGTTGCAGGCAGCAGGCAGGTCCGGAGACGTGCTGGTCGCCATCAGCACATCCGGCAATTCATCCAATATCCTGAAAACGATCGCTATGGCACGCCAACAGAATATGACGGTAATCGGCATGACAGGCGCCTCCGGCGGAAAAATGTGCGACCTTTGCGACGTGCTGCTCAACGTACCCAGCAGCGATACCCCGCGCATCCAGGAATCGCATATCCTGATCGGTCATATCATTTGTCAGATTATTGAACGGGAAATGTTTTTGGAGTTATGAGTTATGAGTTATGAGTTATGAGTTATTGGTGGTCCCCCCGGCATTACCTTTCACAAACCAAGGGTTACCACCAATAACTCATAACTCATAACCTATAACTCATAACTCATAACTATTCAACTAATAACCAGAAACGCAACATGGGTTTTTTTGATAAATTTTTTAACCGGGAAAAGAAAGAAGACCTCGACAAAGGGCTTGAAAAAACGAAAGAAGGGATCTTCGATAAACTTACCCGCGTCGTTGCCGGGAAAAGTACCGTCGATGTCGAAGTGCTCGACGAACTGGAAAACGTGCTGATCAGCAGCGATGTGGGCCTCGACACAACGGTCAAGATCATCGGGCGCATTGAAGACCGCGTGGCACGCGACAAATACATCAATACCGATGAACTGAATGCAATCCTGCGCGACGAGATCGTGCAACTGCTTTCCGAAAACAATACTGCCGACGCGGAGGATTATGAAATTCCGGCCGGCAAAAAACCCTACGTGCTGCTTGTGATCGGCGTCAACGGCGTGGGCAAAACTACTACTATCGGCAAACTGGCCTACCAGTATAAACAACAGGGCTATAAGGTGGTGCTGGGCGCTGCCGATACGTTCCGTGCCGCTGCCGTGGCGCAATTGAAGATCTGGGCCGACCGCGTAGGCTGCGATTTCTATTCTAAAGGTATGAATGCCGACCCGGCCGCCGTGGCCTATGAAACCACCAATTACGCAGTGGAAAACGGCTGCGATATCGCTATCATCGACACCGCCGGCCGCCTGCACAACAAGTCGCACCTGATGCTCGAACTCGGCAAGATCCACCGCAGCATCGAGAAAAAAATGCCGGGCGCCCCGCACGACGTGCTGCTGGTGCTCGACGCTTCTACCGGCCAGAATGCCCAGGAACAGGCCAAACAATTTACCGAAGTGGCGCCCATCACCTGCCTCGCCCTTACAAAACTCGACGGAACGGCCAAAGGCGGTGTCGCGATCAGTATCAGCGATCAGTTCAAGATTCCGATCAAGTACATCGGTGTGGGCGAAAGCATTGATAAACTCCAGATTTTTAACAAAAAAGCGTTTGTGGAGTCGTTGTTTAGGTGAGTTGCAACTCACTATTCACAACTCACTATTCACAACTCACTATCCCCCATGCACGTTCTCGTCTTCGCCACCAATAACCCGCACAAAGCCCGCGAAATAGAACAAATCCTTGGTCCGAATTTCCAGGTAAAAACCCTGAAAGACATCGGCTGCCTCGAAGACATCGAGGAAACGGAGCCTACGCTGGAGGGAAATGCCTTGCTGAAAGCGCGGTATGTGAAAGAAAAATACGGCTACGACTGCTTTTCGGAAGATACCGGCCTGGAGGTGGCCGCACTCGGCGGCGAGCCCGGCGTCCATACGGCGCGTTATGCCGGTCCGGGCCGCGACGCAGACGATAACATTCACCTGCTTTTGAAAAACCTGGAAAGTGAAAGCGACCGCAGCGCACGTTTCAGAACGATCATAGCACTCATTTCCGACCGGCAGGAAACGCTGCTGGAAGGGATTTGCGAAGGATCCATTGCAACCGAAAAACACGGCACAGGCGGCTTCGGCTACGATCCGGTGTTTATCCCCTCCGGCTATGACGCCACTTTCGCCGAACTCGGCGAAGACGTAAAAAACACCATCAGCCACCGCGCCCGGGCAACGGCCAAACTCCTGGAAACCATCCGGAATACGGCTTTTTGATTTCGTTGTGAAATGATTTGTACCTATCGTCGTTGAATAAGCGGCTTGCAAACTGTTTGAATTATTGAACGTTGGCAGGCGTTATGCGCCGGAACTGTTTCTCGGTTCCGGCGTTTAATTTATTGATTGACAACAACTTTTAAATTCACTAATTCGCTTTTCAACGTCTCAAACCATGCTCTTATCCTCCTTTTCGGCGCTGCCCGGGCTCTGTGTTGCTGCCGCTATTCATTTTTTTTCCCTTCAAACACACGCACAAACCTCCGCGATCGGCACCTGGGTAACCAAGGATGATGAAACCGGCGAGGCGAAAAGTCACATTCAATTGTACGAGCAGAATGGGCAGGTGTACGGAAAAATCGTCAAACTCCTCCGCCCTTCGCTGGCGCACAACTGTGAAGAATGTACCGGTTACCGCAAAGATCAGCCGATCCTGGGTATGGTCATCATTGAAAATATGGAATATTCCGATGGATACTGGGGCAAAGGAAAGGTACTGTACCCCAAACAGGGCAAATGGTACAACCTGAAGTTCTGGCTAAAAGAGGGCGATCCAAATACCCTGGTGGTGCGCGGCGCTTTCGGGCCTTTTTACAGGACGCAGTATTGGCAGCGTCTTTAAGTTATTAGTTATCAGTTATTAGTTATTAGTTATTAGTTATTAGGGGTGGTAAGGGGCCGTCTGCTCTATTTCATGGCTACTCGAGTTGATGGGACAAACCTTTCGAGTAGCCATGAAATAGAGCAGACGGCCCCTTACCACCCCTAATAACTAATAACTGATAACCAATAACCAATAACCAATAACTACAATTTAAAATCCCCCGCCGTCTTCTTCGGCTCCAGCCCCAGTTTGGCGCCTTCTTCTACCATGCGCTGAAAAGCCAGTTCGAATTCATTGTTGATGGCTCCGTCGAGAATGGCTTCCCGAACGGCCGTTTTAATTACACCTACCTCTTTGGAAGGCTGAATATCAAAGGTTTGCATGATCACTTCCCCTGTGATAGGCGGCTGCCACAGGCGCATGCGGTCGGCCTGGCTCACTTCCGACATCCGCGATTTCAGGTATTCGTACCCTTCGAGGTAGCGCACCATTTTTTTCGGATTTTTGGTTGTGATATCCGATTCGCAGAGTTTCATCAGGTCCTCGATTTCCGGTCCCGCATCGAACAGCAGGCGGCGTACGGCAGAGTCGGTCACTTCTTCCTTGGTCAGACTGATAGGGCGCAGGTGCAGCCGCACCATTTTTTGCACGTATTCCATTTTGGAATCGAGCGGCAGCCGGAGGTTCCGGAATATTTTGGGCACCATATTGGCGCCCACCCATTCATGTCCATGAAAAGTCCAGCCCGTATCCTTGTGAAAACGTTTGGTGGCCGGTTTTGCAATATCGTGCAACACGGCGGCCCAGCGCAGCCAGATGTTGTTGCTGCGGCGGCACAGGTTGTCGAGCACTTCGAGGGTGTGGTAAAAATTGTCCTTGTGCCCCTTGCCGTTTTTGTCCTCCACGCCTTGCAAAAGGGCCAGTTCGGGCAGGATAAGTTGCAGCAACCCGGTATCGAACAACAGTTTGAACCCCACCGATGGCTTCGGCGTCATCAGAATCTTTTCGAGTTCGGTCGCGATGCGTTCTTTCGAAATAATATGGATGCGGGTCCGGTATTTTGAAATTCCCTGTAAAGTATTCGGCTCGATGGCAAATCCCAGTTGGGTGGAAAACCGGATCGCCCGAAGCATGCGCAGCGGATCGTCTGAAAAGGTTTTTCCGGGTTCGAGCGGCGTTTTGATGATTTTATTTTCCAGGTCGGTCAGGCCGTCGAAGGGATCGACGATGAGCCCGAACGTATCTTCCTGCAGGCTCACCGCGAGCGCGTTAATGGTAAAATCGCGGCGGTTCTGGTCGTCTTCCAGGCTTCCCTGTTCTACTTCCGGTTTGCGGCTGTCTTCGCGGTAACTTTCCCGGCGCGCGCCGACAAACTCGATTTCAATACCTTCCCAGCGCAGCATAGCGGTTCCGAAACGGCTGTAAACCACCACTTTAGGTCGTGGCGACAGTTGAGCCGCTACCTGTTCGGCAAGGCGGATGCCATCGCCCACACAAACGATGTCGATGTCTTTGGAGGGCCGGCCCAGCAACCGGTCCCGTACGTAACCGCCTACCACATAAGCCGGCACGTCGATGGCGCGTGCACAACGGCCAACCAGTTCGAAGACTTTCCGTTCGTGGGGCTCTATCGAAAAAAGCATAGTTTCAAATTGTGTATTCTTCACCCGAATAAACCTCCTCGACCTCATCCAGAATGGCAAACAGGGTTTCGGGTTCCATTTCGGTTACCAGCCGGGCGCGGTAAGGTTTGACATGCGGCAGATCGCGCAGGTAGGGTGCATAATGGCGGCGCATTTCGAGTACACCCAGTTTGAGACCTTTCCAGGCCAGGCTGTCGCGCAGGTGCTGGCGTGCGGCCTGCACCCGTTCGTGAATATCCGGAGGCGGCAGCAATTCGCCGGTAGCGAAGTAATGTTTGATTTCGCGGAACACCCAGGGGTATCCGATGCTGGCCCGGCCGATCATGATACCGTCGGTACCATAGCGGTTTTTGTATTCCAGCGCCTTTTGCGGCGAATCCACGTCGCCATTCCCGAAAATAGGAATGTGCATCCGCGGGTTGTTTTTCACTTTGGCGATCCACTCCCAGTTGGCTTCACCCTTATACATCTGGGCGCGGGTACGGCCGTGGATGGTAAGTGCCTGAATACCAACGTCCTGCAAGCGTTCCGCCACTTCGATGATGTTGATGGTGGAATCGTCCCAGCCGAGGCGGGTTTTGACGGTTACCGGGCGGTTCGTACTTTTTACCACGGCTTCCGTGAGGCGCACCATATGCGGAATATCGCGCAGCAGACCCGCGCCGGCCAGCCTGCAGGCCACTTTGGCCACCGGGCAGCCGAAGTTGATATCGATCACGTCGGGGTTTTTGCTTTCAATGATTTCCGCCGCTTCGATCATGTTTTCCAACTGACCTCCGAAGTACTGAATGCCGATCGGGCGTTCGTAATCGAATATCTCTAGTTTCTGAAACGTACTTTTGGCTTCATGCACCAGCCCGTCCGCACTGATAAATTCCGTATAAACCATGTCTGCCCCGTGTTCCTTGCATAATTTGCGGAACGGCGGATCGCTGACGTCCTCCATGGGCGCCAGCAGCAGCGGGAACTCACCCAATTCTACATTGCCGATTTTGACCATTCAAGAATTTTTGAGGCGCAAAGGTACGGCAAAAAGTGAATAGTGAGTTGTGAGTTGTGAGTTGTCAATTGTGAGATGTGAGTTGTGAGTTGTCAATTGTGAATTGTGAGTTGTTAAGATCATCGTGAGTGATTAATACTCACAACTGACAATTCACAACTCACAATTGACAACTCACTTTTCACATCTCACTTTTCACATCTCACCTTCAACGCTTCCAGCCAAAACTGCATATCGGTGGCCAGGTCGCGGTTCATTTTTTTGCGGAAAAGCGCTACCAGCCAGCCTTCCATACTTTCCTCCACCCGAATTCGGCTTCCGCCGTCGACGGCTTCCATATGCCAGTTATGAATAGCGGTAGCGCCGAATGTAGCGCCGCTCCAGCCCAGGGTATGCGGTTGTTCCACCGTATGAAAAACAGAAAGAATACGAACGCCATTGATCGTCCAGCGGAATGCAATACCGACGGCTACTGCGCTATCCATGCGGACGTTGCTGATTTTCGGGTTCCAGTTCGTCCACCCGGAAACATTGGTAAGCACGCCCCATACTATTTCGGGAGCCGCCTGAATAAAAATTTCTTTTGTTTGAAAAACCGGAGCACCAGGATTGACTTGCATCTGTTTTATATTGAATCGTTAAACATGATGCAAAAGTCGGGGCGTTCCGGGACCGTCCGGTTGATCTATATCAAGAATGCAATCGGGTCCTTTTTTTTCTGATCCGGCTGAAAGTCTCGGGGGTCATGCCCAGCAGGGAAGCCAGATATTGAAGGGGCGCCTGATTAAAAAGTTCAGGATTGTACCGAAAAAACGCATCGTAACGCTCTTCGGCACTTAACGCCAGATGCGACACTACCCTGTCTTCCAGCACCGTAAAACACCTGGCGATAAACATCTTTTCTATTTCAGGCCATTGTGGAACCGCCCGGCCGATTCCTGCATAGTCGGTTTTGGAAAGCACCCACAACCGGCAATCCGTCAGCGCCTGCATATTTACACGCGCCGTTTTACCGAATAAAAAACTGCCCAGATCGACGGCAAAATACTCCGAACCGGAAATCCACTTGGTGATTTCACGTCCGTCGTGGTAGAGAAATTCACGCAACAATCCGGATTCAATAAAACCGAGGTGTTTGGAGAACTGATCGGCCAGAAGGAAGTATTCTCCCTTTTTCAGTTCCAGCGGCTTGAAAAAGGCTGCAATTTGTTCGGCTTCGACGGGAGAAACCTGAAAGGTGTCCTGGAGATGGCGGGCGAGGAACGTATTCATTGTGTTAACAACCATCCGGTATTTTGAAAGCAAAGATTCGTGTGGCTATGTATTTTTCTTCCTATGTGTTTTATTTGCACATTCTTTAATCAAAACACATTCATTTTTATGCAACAGTTGACACAACGTTACCTGAACCATCTCACCTATGAAATTATCGGGGCTGCCATCGACGTACACAAGGAATTAGGCCCCGGACTTTTAGAACAGGTGTACGAATCCTGTCTTACCTATGAACTCCAGCGACGGCGGTTCAAAATTTCCAGCCAACAGGTTGTTCCAATTCAGTACAAAGGCTTTTTGCTGGAGGCCAGTTTGAGTTATGACCTCCTCGTAGAAGAATCCATTCTGGTGCAATTAAAGGCCGTTGAAAAAATGCAGCCCGTTTATGAGGCACAGTTAATCACCTACATGCAATTGCTGGAAAAACCCAAGGGCATTCTGTTCAATTTTAATTGTACAAACATTTTCAAGGAAGGCCAAAAGACACTCGTCAATGAGATTTATCGTGCTTTACCTAAAATGTAACATTTAACACTAAAACACACGTAGAGCGATTTAACTACAATAGGCACATAGAGCACATAGTTCGTAGAGTACGCTACGCTATGTGTTCTATGTGCCTATGTGGTTAAATTACGCTACGTGTGTTTATCGACAAAAGTTGACAGTGAAGCAGTTTTACAATTCCTGTTTCACTCGACTCACACTATTTTTTACCGCAGCAGCGTCACGTCACCGTGGACCACTTCCAGGGCGCCGTCGCCCCGCCGCCACTTGATCACGTAAACATATACGTCGGAAGGCGCTTCATTGCCGTCGACACGCCCGTCCCATTTCGGGTTGGTATTGTCGCCGGTAAACACCTTTTCACCCCAGCGGTTGTACACTTCGATACTTTCTACGGTAACGTTACCACCCAGCACCACCAGGCCGAACGTTTTGTTGTTATCGTCGTTGCCAGGGGTGAACGCGGTTGGAATAACCACCACTGGAGCCCGTACCATCACGGAGAACGTATCGGATGACATACATCCGTTTGGAGAAGTGCCTACAACTACATACTTGAACAGCAGGCTGTCCTGTGAAGTAAGGGTCGGTACGGCACTGTAACTTTCGCCGGTGCCGGAACCTGTGCCGTTTTCGAACCACTGGAACTGGAATCCGGTCAGGCTTTGTGTCGGCGAAACGATGGCCATCAACTCCAATGGTTCACCTACATAAATGCTGGTAACATCCGGTGTGGGTTCGATTCGCACGTCGAAACCCATCACTACTGTTACTGTTACCATATCGGAGAGCGTACAGCCGTCGCCGTAAGTATACAGCAGGTTGTAAGTAGTTGTTTCGGAAGGTGAAACCGTGATGGAAGGCGTATTTCCGCCCGGCGTCCACTGGTAAGTACCCGTAGCGGAGCCGTTGGCAGTGAGTGTTGTGCTTTCGCCGGCACACAGGGTAATATCTGCGCTGGCCGTCAGTGTAACCCCGCTGAATACTACTACGGCAACGTTTTCCGTGCGTACGCAGTTGCCCAGCGTAGCGGTAACGGAATATGTTGTGGATACCGCCGGCGTTACCGTTGGTCCCCCCTCGCTGGATGTGAAACCGGCCGGAGTACTTGACCAGGTGTAGGTTGCACCGGGTGTAACGGTAGAATTCAGGGTAACACTTTCTCCCGGACATAACTGCAGATCTGTCGGGAAAGTGAGTGCAGCGCCTTCGCCTTGTACGTTCACGATGATCTCGTCGGTCAGTGTGCAATCGTCACCGTACGTATAGATTACCGTGTAGGTCGTGGTTACAGCAGGCGCTACAACGATCGCTTGTTGCGTAGCGCCGGTACTCCACAAATAACTGCCCGGCAGGTTACCCGATGCGGAAAGCGGGGCATTGAAATTGGAACAGATGGTTGTGTCGCCGTCCGTAGTAAGTGTACCGTTGGCCACCGTTACGGTAAGAGATGCGCTTATGGCGCAGCCGTTGGTCGCATTCAGCGTATAAGTTGCTGTTTGTGTAGGCGTTATGGTAGGCTGTGCTGTTGTGACAGTACCAAAGGCCGGATCGGTGGAAGTCCAGGTATAGGTAGCGGAAGGATCGTTTACCAGATTCAGCGTAATGGATTCGCCTCCGCAAAGGTCCGTGTCTGCCGGGAACTGATAGGCAGGCGGATTTTTTACGTTCACGGTTGCGGAAGTCATGGTCGGGCATCCGTCGAACTTGCCTGATACGGTGTAGGTCGTCGAGGCGGTAGGCGTTGCCACAGGGTCATTGCATTCCGTACAGGAAAGCCCCGTTGCAGGCGACCACATAATCTCTTCCACGCCGTCGGGAACAGTCAGGTCGAGGGTTACGCTTTCACCCAGGCAAAGGTTGCTGGTAACGGGCGTAACCGTGAGCGGCGGCGGTTGAATCACGTTGACCAGCACGGAATCCGTGGTAATGCAGGCGCCGTGGCGGGTCATGCGATAATAGGTAATCGTATCATCCGGTTGAACTACCAGGTTGAACAAACTGTCGGGCGTCAACTGGCCCGTTCCCGGCGTCCAGATAAATTCGATAATCGGGTATTCAGCGGGTTCGTATACCGTCGATTTGAGGATAACCTGGCTGCCCTGGCAAACAGTGGTGTCAACCGGATTAATTCCAAGATCGACCGGCAAACTATCCACGGTGATATAAATGGTTTGCGTTTTGACACAACCCGGTACCGAAACCGTTGCGGTGTACAAGGTCGTTTCATCCGGGGTGGCCACTGCGCTGCCGCCGTTCGGCCCGACCTGCAGGCCGGCCAGCGGATTCCATACAACAGGTGTACCGGTCGGAGAAGCAGCCGCCAGTATTTGCACGGAAGTACCCTTGCATATTTGCACGGTATCTTCCACATTTATTTGCAGGTCAATAATCGAAACTGCTACTTCAACAGTACGTGTTTCGGTACAGCCCGGGTTAGACGCGACCAGCGTATAAGTAGTTGTTTGTGAAGGTGTTGCGACAGGATTGGCAATACTGGCATTATCCAGCGAATCCGCAGGCGTCCATACGTATTGAATACCTGTTTCCGGATCCGTAGTTCCCAGCACGACGCTTTGCCCCTGGCAAACCAGCGTATCTCCCTGCACGGCAAGCACCGGCGACTGGTAAACGGTCAGCGTAATACTGTCTAAAGCAGTTACGGCACAGGTACCGTTTGCTACTTCCAGGTAATAAGTCGTTGTCTCGGTCGGAGTAACGGACGGGTTGGCGGTTTCATCCTGCAAACCGTCCGGCACGGAAGACCAGATATAAAAACTTCCCGGAACAGCCGCGCCACCCAGGTCTACGGTCGTGCCGGCACAAATGATCTGGTCGTTTGCAATGTTATACTGCGGTTGTTGTCCGCTGATCACGTTGACGATAATCGAATCCGTTTTTACACATTGCGGGGTGGAAAGCACACCGATAAAGGTATAGGTACCTGTAGTCAGACCTTCCACCTGAGGCGAAGGGCAATCGGTGCAACTCAGGCCGGGGCTGCCGCTCCAGCTGTAAGTGGCTTCCGGGTAAGGGTTGGGGTTCAGGGTAAAACTGGCGCCGTTGCATACAGTTACATCAGGTCCCAGCGACAATTCGATGATTTTAACATCCACAATTTTGGTAATCTGGCTGCAAGTAGTTGCCACCTGCACCTGATATGTGGTTGATACGGAAGGTGTTGCAATCGGATCGGGGCAATTGATACACGACAGGCTCGGATCAGGCTGCCAGCTGTACGCTGCACCGCCGGAGGCCAGTAATTGTACGGGCTGGCCGCTGCACACTGCCGTATCGGCGGTGATCGTGATCGCGTTATCCAGACCGTCCAGCACACCTTCAGTCGTTACGTCGAAATTGATGGAAATACCGTCATTTACAATGGCATTTCCAAAGTCGTCGAGCATGATCACATAAATCTTCCCTTCTTCCACATCCAGCCGGCTCACGAAGTCGTCGGCATTGGCGCCGGTACCCGGAGTGGCAGGGCTTCCGCAGTCAAACTCGTCCAGTACCGGATTTCCCGTCAGCGGATGGATATCTGCCAGACCGGTCAGGTCGGCGCCTGCTGCCCAGGACGAACGAACAGGCTGGTTATTGGTAATATAGTCGCAAATCTCTTCCGGCGTATCGATCGGGCCCCAAACGTTAAAGTCGATGTCGGACGCTTCCGTAGGGTTGTTGGCCTGTACGGCAAAACCGAATTTGCCGTCGGCGCCCGCCTGAAAGAAGAAGAAGGAATAGTTTTGCTGTGGCGCAACGAAACAGCCCTGGTTGATACCCTGCTGAATAAAATCAGGGTCGCCGGAGCCGGGCGTCAGCGAAATCACCTGTGGCAACACCGTGCTGCAACCGCCGATATTAAGCGCCGCATCGCAGGTGGAAGCCGGCGGCAATACGACCGGGCAGGTGATGGTATCGATGCTGATATTGAACGGCGAGCAGTCGTCGCCGGCGCCGAATACGATATAGTAGGTTCCCGCATTTTCCAGGAAAGCCGCGTTGACAATAGGATTGGAACTGTTAAAACCGCCACCTGCGCTGATCACGCAATTGGCATTGGGAGCGTTGGGACAGGCATCGTATACACCCAGGCCCGCTTCAGTATTGGTACCCGTGGTTGTAATGTGTATACATTCGTCGCCCGGAGAGGTATAGGAGAAAACGTAGTCGTTGCCCGACAAAAAGGCTTCATCGTTGTCGCAAGGACCGCCGTTGATGCTGTTTCCGGAAAAGCAGTTGTTCAGATCGGTTGCAGCGTAAGGCAATGTGCCGACTGCAATCGGATCAGCACAACTAGTGATCGGCGGTGCATTACACACGTTGGGAGAACAAACCCAGGTAATCTGGAAACCTTCGTCCTGCGCAGAGCCATCTGATGTGAAATGGACCGTCGCACAATCGCCCGAAATCTGCACCTGAAAATCCTGCCCGTTACCGGCAATCTGTGTGACCTGTGTGCCGGTAAGATCCGATCCCTGGATAAAACTCAGGTAATCGAATCCGCTTTCCGTCGCATAATTCACGACGTTCAGAATGATACACTGGTGAAAATCCTGTGGGCAAATGGTAAAAGTCAGGTCTTCATTCGGCATATAATCGCCGGTTTCGCCACCCGAATCCCAGAGCGTACCCGTGCAACTTTCCGTACCGGGCGCGTCGCCCATGTTGATATCCGGCACGTATTCTTCCACACAAAGGCGGAACGTTCCGGCGTTGGGAGCGGCCGTAGCGGAATAATCATTGATCCGGAGATAGTACGGAATGCCTGGTGTGAGGCCGAATTGCTCCAGCACTACCTGATTGACATTCAGCGGAGCCGCCGCACAATCCAGTTCGGCCAAACCACCGAATACGCAATCGCCCCGGTAAATAGCCACTTGCGGCATTTGCATTGTGCCGTTTCCGAACACATTACCGAATACCGAAATGGACACATCTACAATGCTACCGTCGGCGGGCAGGGTGAACTGAAACCATACGTCGCGATCCGCTTCATTGTTGAAACAGGCGGGAATGTTTTCGGTCGGAACCGCAATTACACTGGTCGTGGCATTGACGTTGGTGTACTGCGCCGGGTCGGAACAATAGGGAACTTCCCCCAGGTCGATCAGACCTGAGCAGTCGTCGTTTGCGGGGGCTTGAGCCAGCACCCAAAGGGAACAGAGGGAAAAAATCAGGGTAGAGAAGGTTTTCATGCAACGCATAGCTATTGTTTTAACGGGCCGAAAATATTGTGAATTTCCAAAGTTCTGCGAACCGATTTTCGGTTTGTGCCCGTAAATGCCAAATTCGTCTCTAAATCCACAATTTTAACCCTTTTTGGCGGCATTATGACAGAAAAAAATTTGTCGCCTCGCCTGCATTCTTTTCATTTTCAGAGGGAATAAACGCGGGCTTGCCGGTAACGTTAGCCGATTTGCCACATTGCGTTATTTTTGCGCTTTCAAAAAAGATTTGCCCTGGTCATGAAAATCATCAACACTTCACCCTACCCACTTCCGAAGTACGAAACGCCCGGCAGCGCGGGAATGGACCTGCGTGCGCACCTCAGCGAACCGGTTACCCTGGCGCCGCTCGAACGCAGCCTCGTACCTACCGGACTTTTTATCGAACTTCCGATAGGGTACGAAGCCCAGATCCGGCCACGCAGCGGACTCGCTATCAAACGCGGTCTGACGATGCTCAATTCCCCCGGCACCATCGACAGCGATTATCGCGGCGAGATCAAATGTATCGTCGTAAACTTGTCCAACGAACCCCAAACCATCGAGCCCGGCGAACGCATCGCCCAAATGGTAGTTGCCCGCTACGAACAGGTGGAGTGGGAAGAAGTAGCCGAACTCAGCGCTTCCGAGCGCGGAGCAGGCGGGTTTGGAAGCACGGGCAGTGCAGACAGTGCGAAGTCCTGAGTGCGAAGTCCTGAGTGCGAAGTGCGAAGTCTGGAAACAGTGCAAATGCACGAGCCGGATAACCGATAACTAATAACCAATAACCGATAACCAATAACTAATAACAAAAATGCGAATCATCATCCCAATGGCAGGGCGTGGCACAAGGCTCCGGCCGCATACGCTGACCATTCCGAAGCCGCTCATACCCGTTGCCGGAAAACCTATTATTCAACGCCTGGTGGAAGACCTGGCGGCATCCTACAAGGAAGAAATTGAAGAAATCGCCTATATCGTCGGCGATTTCGGCCCCGATATTGAACTGGAATTGATCCGGATTGCCGAAAGCCTCGGCGCCCGCGCCCGCATTTACCAGCAGGAAAAAGCGCTGGGTGTCGGCCACGCCATAGCCTGCGCCTCGGAAAGTATGCAGGGGAAATGTATGATCGCTTTTGCCGACACCTTGTTTAAAGCCGACTTCACGTTCGATGCCGGGGAAGACGGCGTTATCTGGACCCAGAAAGTGGAAGATCCTTCTTCTTTCGGTGTGGTAAAACTGGATGCGGAGGGCTACATCACGGAATTTGTCGAAAAACCGGTCGAATTCGTCTCCGATCTTGCGATTGTCGGCATCTATTATTTCCGGGAAGGGGAACGACTGCGCGCAGCGCTGAAGCACATTATCGAAAACGATATCAAGGAAAAGAACGAATACCAACTCACCACGGCCCTGGAATTTCTGAAAAACGACGGCCTGCGCTTCCGCACCGGCGAGATTATCGAGTGGCTGGATTGCGGCAACAAAGACAATATCCTGCACTCCAACGCCCGGATGCTGGAACTCAACCGCAACACCGACCTGGTGGCTGCCAGCGCGACCATCGAAAACAGCGTAATCGTTCCGCCGTGCTTCGTGGGGGAAAATGCGGTGGTTCGCAATGCCGTCATCGGCCCGTACGTTAGTGTGGGGCATCATTCGGTGGTGGAAAACGTGGTCATCACGGCAAGCATCATTCAAAACAGTTCGCACATCAAAAATGCGCTGCTGCACAATTCTATGATCGGCAATTCCAGCCGTTTTTCCGGTTCGCTGGACGAACTGAACCTGGGCGATTATTCGGATTGTTCGCGCAGATGATTTGGGTGTTTCGTTTTTGGTTGTGTGTCAAATCCTTGCGAAACAGCGCATCCGAAACGAATGACCCTCTGTTAAAACTTTTCAAACCCATACCGGCACACTGAACTTTGTACCCAACTTTGTGTCCTTGCTGCACTGATTCCTGCGTACCAACGACTGACGACTTCGCACTGACGACTTCGCACTTGTTTTTCACTATCAAAAACCACCTGCTGTTGAAAAATATCGTCTTCTTTATCTGTCTGCTCGGTTTTTCCGGCCTGGCTGCCCAAAACACGATCGGCGGCAATAAAATCATCGTACCGGAAGCCGAAGTGAACCGCCAGAGCCAGTTTCTGGAAGCGGAAAAAGAGCGACTGCTCGCTCATTACGATAAAGCCATTCCCAAGTACGACAAATTCCTGTACGACAATCCGCAGGCCGATGCCGCCTGGTATGGACTGGCCCGCAGTTACGGCGCCAAGGAAGATTACATAAAAGCACTCGAATCAATCGATAAAGCGGTCAAAATTGCGCCGGAAAACAAGTGGTACCAAATCCTTCAGGCCGACTATTTTACAAAAACCGGCCGCCTGAAGGACGCTATTGCCGTGTATGAAAGCCTGAGCAAACGCTGGCCTTCCAACCCCGATTTTTTCCAGCAACTCGCCTACCTGAACGTACTGAACAAGGACCCGAAGGCCGGCCTGAAAGCCCTCGACCGCCTCGAACAGATCACCGGGCTGACCGAAGAAACCGCCGATAAAAAGCATATTATCTACGTTGGCCTCGGCGACGATAAAAAAGCCGCCAACGAACTCCAGCGCCTCGCCGACGCATACCCGCACAAACCCGAATACCGCCACCGACTGGCCCGTTTTTACCAGACCATGGGCGACATGGGCAATGCGCGACGGGTATTCGAAGACATCCTGCGCCGCGACCCAAACGATACCGAAGCACAACTTGCACTGCTCGGCTCCGGCAAAAACAATTCCGACGCCGGTTACCTGGCTTCCCTGAAACCGCTGTTCAACGACCCGAACACGCCCATCGATGCCAAAATCAAGGAATTGCTGCCGTTTTTTGACAAACTGAACAACAACCCCGATCCGGCGCTCACGCAAGGCCTGCTCGACCTCGGCGCTATTCTGGAAAAAACGCACCCGGAGGACGCCAAAGCCTGGAGCGTTTCGGGCGACCTGCTCTATTACAGCAACCGCCCGACCGAAGCGCTGGAAAAATACCGCCAGTGCATCCGCCTGAGCCCGCGTGTATTTTCCGTTTGGGAAAACACCCTGACCATCCTGGCCGGCCAGAAAAACTACGATGAAATGCTGCGCTTTTCCGAACAGGCCATCGACGCATTCCCCAACCAGCCCAAGGCCTATTTCTACTACGGCGCCGCTGCCAACCTGAAAGGCCTGTACGACGACGCGCTCAATCAACTCGAACAGGCAACGCTCATGGCCGGCAACAACACCGCCCTCCGCCTCGACCTGACCGACCAGATCGGACTGGCGCTGCTGGGTAAAAAGGACTTTACCGCCGCTGCCTCCCGCTACGAACAATCGCTCGCGAAAGGCGGCGACCAGCACCCTGGCATTCTGGAGCACTACGGCGACGCGCTCTCGCTCGGCGGCCAGCAGGAACGCGCCATCGAACAATGGAAAAAGGCGAACGCGCTGCGGAAATCGGCGGTGTTGGAGCAGAAGATTTCGGCGGGGAAAATGTAACGCCGAATACTATTATGAAACCTGTAGTAGTGCCAATCTAAGTCGGACTACTACTTCCCAACCAGATCAACTCATCATGACTGATGTTGTATTGACCATTATTGCTGTCCTATGCGCTATTCCAAGCCTATACTTCACAAAAGTAATTTTGAGGCAAACCGGAATAAGTCAGGATAGAAAGAAACCTGACAGGGATGATATTCTGGACGATATTCCTTGAAAACGAATGCGTTTGGCTTAGACTTGTAGTGAGGCGGTGACTTCTAGTCACCGCCTCACTTTTTTCCGCCCTACCTGATCTTCCCCAAACTCAACAACAGACGCCCCAGCGCCGCGCTTTGGTGTTTTTTTCAACACCAAGCGCATAGGTATAGCACGATGCCAATTAGTCCAGCAATGCCTGCCGCTGAAGCGCGTCCCCGCCGACAGCAATTCATATCGGATTTTACACAAAGCCGGATCCATTTACCTGGTATGGATGGTAATCTAAAAACGATCATTCTTCTATTCCCGCAAATGATACTACGGCTGTAAATGTTGGACGTCTACAAATGTTAGGCTTCTCCGAAGCCGGTGGTAACTCTTGGCGATTCTACAAATGTTAGGCTTCTCCGAAGCCGGTGGTGACGCTTTTGCGTTTTCACCTCACCTGGCCTTCCTCGAATTCTACAACAGAAGCCAAAGCGCTGCGCCCGGTGTTTTTTAGCCTTGTAAATACCACCGGCTTCGGAGAAGCCTAACATTTGTAGAATCGCCAAGAGTTACCACCGGCTTCGGAGAAGCCTAACATTTGTAGAATCACCAAGAGTTACCACCGGCTTCGGAGAAGCCTAACATTTGTAGAAAATAGCCGATAGAAACAAGGAGAAATTTGAACACAAGCGAGGTGATCGCTGGTTCAGCAGTAGTGGCCTGCACGGAAAGATTCGCCGGCTCATGTTTTAATCCTCATCATAGTGGATACGGTCTGGAAGGAACAGATTAAAACCGACGTCAACATCGTCGATGTGATGTTTCAATCCCCATCATAGTGGATACGGGCTGGAAGAAACCGAAATGGAGTACGAGTACACTAGCGGCCGGGAGTTTTCAATCCCCATCATAGTGGATACGGGCTGGAAGTCGTACAATTTCTAATACGTTCGACAAAGATATTCAACCCGATGAAAGTTCAAAGCAGGTTTTACAAAATGATCTTCAGTCCGGCAGGTGTCGGCGCCGGAATATTATTGTTAGCGCCTTGTACGGAAATATCCGCCCCATTTTGACTTCCCTGAATTGTTTATTGAACATTGAACATTTTCTGAATTCTTAATTATTAAATGTCCAATTTTCAATGTTCAATTTCCAATGTACAAGTAGCACACAATAGCCCTGCCCCTCCGTACCCCGCCAAACAGGTTCCATCACCCGCCAGATACGTCTTCCTCCCCGTCCAACGGGTCCCTTACCCCGTCTAATACGTCCGTTTGACCGTCAGATACGTCTTTTACCTATCCGAATAGGTTGCCCGACGTATTCAGATAGATAAAAGACCTATCTGACGGTCAAAGGGACGTATTAGAATAGGTCGCCGATGTATCTGGATAGGTATTACCACCTATTCGGATAGGTAAAAGACGTATCTGACGGTCAAATGAACGTATTAGCATAAGTCGCCGACCTATCCGGATAGGTATTACCCCGTTCGGAGGGGTAAAAGACCGGTTGACTAAAAATCAAATGGGGCAACGACCTTCCCGGTCGCCGCCCCATCTTTATCTAAATTCCAGGCGTTACCGCCCATAAACCCATAAACCTATAAACCTATAAACCCATAAACCCATAAACCCCCAAAATCACATATTCGCAATAATCTCCGAACCAAACTCCGAGCATTTCAGTTTGGTTGCGCCTTTCATGAGGCGTTCGAAGTCATACGTCACACGTTTTTTGCGGATGCTGCGCTCGATACCTTTCACGATCAGTTTCGCGGCTTTGTCCCAGCCCAGGTATTCGAACATCATAACGCCCGACAGGATCACCGACGACGGGTTTACCATGTCTTTGCCGGCGTATTTCGGTGCGGTACCGTGCGTGGCTTCGAAAATGGCGTGGCCGGTCAGGTAATTGATGTTGGCGCCCGGAGCGATACCGATGCCGCCGACCTGTGCAGCCAGTGCGTCGGAGAGGTAGTCGCCGTTCAGGTTGAGCGTAGCCACCATGTCGTATTCGGCAGGGCGCAGCAGGATCTGTTGCAGGAAAGCGTCGGCGATGCTGTCTTTTACCAGCATTTTACCGGCAGCGAGGGCGTCGGATTGGGCTTTGTTGGCCGCTTCTTCACCTTTATCGGCTTTGATGCGGTCGTATTCGGCCCAGGTAAACACGCGGTCGCCGTATTCGCGTTCGGCAAGTTCGTAGCCCCAGTCCTTGAATTTACCTTCCGTAAATTTCATGATGTTGCCCTTGTGCACGATCGTGAGCGATTTGCGTTTGTATTTGAACGCGTATTCGAGGGCCGAGCGCACGAGGCGTTCGGTACCTTCTTTCGAAACCGGTTTGATACCGATGCTGGACGTTTTTGGGAAACGGATCTTTTTCACACCCATTTCATTTTGCAGGAAAGCGAGCACTTTGTCGGCTTCCGGCGTACCGGCCAGGTATTCGATACCGGCGTAAATGTCTTCCGTGTTTTCGCGGAAAATGATCATATCCACCAGACCCGGTTCTTTTACGGGGCTCGGAACACCTTTAAACCACCGCACCGGACGTACGCAGGCGTACAGGTCGAGTTGCTGGCGCAGGGCCACGTTGAGGGAGCGGATACCGCCGCCGACGGGTGTCGTCAGAGGGCCTTTGATCGCTACCTTGTATTTGTTGATCACTTCCAGCGTTTCGTCGGGCAGCCAGTTGCCGGTTTTGTTAAAGGCTTTTTCGCCGGCCAGGACTTCCTGCCAAAAGATTTTTTTCTTGCCGCCGTAGGCTTTTTCCACGGCAGCGTCGAGCACGCGTACCGAAGCCGCCCAGATATCAGCGCCCGTTCCGTCGCCTTCGATAAATGGAATAATCGGGTCGTTGGGCACTTTCAACTTGCCTTTGCGGATCGTAATTTCAGAACCAGTCATAATAATTTGAAGATTGGAAATTTAATAATGCTGTGGATTTTTCAAGGCGCCGCGAAGGTAGAAGGGAAATGAGAAAAAAAAGAGGAAATAACAGCAAAAATGGAGGAAAAAGCAGGAATGATATGGCTTGTCATTAGCAGGTTAGCCAGGCATAGCCACCGGGTCGCTTGAAGCGACCCGGTGGCTTGGTGGTAACGCCAGGCTACCTATGCATTTACCCTATAATTTTCCCGGTTTTGATATGGCGCTGAAAAAACGCCAGAATAAGATGCGTAGCGCCCCGGCTTTCTTCCAGATAAGTCAATACTGCGCGGTAAGCATTTTCATAAAAAACGGGATCTTTGAATTGGTGTAACAGTGCTTTCAGTTCCGCAGCATTGTGCACCACAAATGCACCGCCACGCGCTACAAACTGCCGCGCTTCTTCAAATTTTTCATACTTCGGCCCGAAAATGACCGGCAAACCGAAAGCGGCCGGTTCCAGGGTATTGTGAATACCTTTTCCCAATCCGCCGCCGATGTAAGCCACGTGTCCGTAGCGGTACAAGGTGTTGAGCAGGCCCACATTATCGATCAGGAGTGTGGATGCGGCTGTGGCGTTGGAGGCATTTGCCTTGGAATAAAGCAACACTTCGCCCATTTCTTCTTTCGGACAAAGCGCAAGCAACCGTGCAATCGCAGCCGGCGACGGGTCGTGCGGTGCGAACACCCATTTCCAGTCCTCGGGTCCGTCTTTTCGCATCACTTCCGTTAAAATGGCTTCGTCGGCAGGCCAGGTACTGCCGGCGATCAGCAGCGGCAGGGTTTCCCCCGTGAGTGGGCTTTTTTGAAATGCTGCTACCACCTCGTTTTCAGGCGCCTGCGCAGCCAGGTGCAGCACCCGGTCCACCCGCGTGTCGCCGGCTACTGTAACATTTTGAAAACCAATATTTTGGAGCAGGTTTTCGGATAATTTGTTTTGCACAAAAAAACGGGTAAAACACCCCAGCATATCCCGCCAGAACGCCCCGTACCATTTAAAAAAAGGCTGTTTTTCCCGAAACAGCGCCGACACGAGCAGTACCGGGATTTGCCGTTTTTTTAGTTCGAAGAGGTAGTTGGCCCAAAACTCGTATTTCACAAAAACCGCCACGTCGGGCCGTATAATGTCCAGAAAATCAATGGCATTGCGGCGCGTATCGGCAGGCAGGTAGCACACCAGGTCGGCGTGCGGGTAGTTTTTACGGATCTCGAAACCGGAGGGTGAAAAAAAAGTCAGCACGATCCGCCGGCCGGGGAATTGTGCGCGCACCGCTTCGATGACCGGGCGTCCCTGCTCGAATTCGCCGAGCGAAGCGGCGTGTACCCACAAAGTGGCGCCCGAATGTTCGGGAGCCGCCTGGCGAAGGGTGGTTCTCCAGTTTCGGCGACCGTTCACCCATAGCCGTGCTTTTTCATCAAATACGGCGGCTATTCTTGTCAGCAGTACGAACAAGGCAATGGCCGCGTCATATAAAAGTCGCCAGATGCCCATCAATAAAAGATCTCTTTGGAATTGCCCACGTAAAACGGCAGCGTCCAGGCCACACGGATGCCGTAGCGCAGATCGATGCGTTGCTCGTCCAGTTTTCGCATTTCCGTGTAATCCCAGTCGCGGCGGGTGCTCGTGAAGCCCTGGCTGAATTCAAAACCGACGAGCCAGTTGGCGCGTTTGCTCAGGTGCTGCCAGCCGATGAACTGCTGCGTACCGATGCCCGCGGTCAGGCGGTCATATCCTTTGAGGTAATCGCCGGTGAGTTGGGTGACGCTGCTGTTGTCGTCCTGCACACGGATTTTATGGCCCGACAACCCCGCGCCCAGGGTGAGCCGGATGCCGCTTCTGTTTTCCCTGAAAGGAAACAGTTTGCCCACCAGTCCGCCGACGTACAGGCCGCGTTGCCGGAGCACCACCGAAGCAAGCAGGCGGTCGCTGCCGATAATATCACCTTCCGGGGTGCGAAGAATGGCCAGCGGGTCTTCCTTGACCTCATTTCCGTAGAAAAAATGGCCTTCAACTCCCACGATAAAGTTGTTTTTCGTTAGAAAATCCGTTCCCAGCCCGGCGCTGAATGCGGACCCGAAACGATCCGCCAGGTCGCCGCCGGGCAGGTGGTAGCCGAACAGTAAATGCGCCAGAATTGCCTTACTTTTGCTGTTGGTTTGCTGGGTAGCCGGGTGCTCCGGAAACTTTTGAGCGATCAATTGCTGTGTCGCTACCAAGCAGAGCAGCAGGAATATATGTTTTTTCATAGTAACAACTTGTTTGCCGGTATAGCCACCGGGAATGATTCACTTTTTATGACCACCGACAGCATTTCTACAATCCCGGGCAAAAGTAACGCCTTCCACCCCATCTCCGCTTCCAGCCTGGCTGAAATACGCAGCATAGTGAGCGAATCGTACCTGCTGACCGATGAAACAGTGCTCCGGGAACATGGACACGACGAAACGGAAGACCTGGTTTACCTGCCCGAAGCAGTCGCTATTCCCGCTTCTACCGAAGAAATCAGCGCCATTATGAAGATTTGTTACCGGGAACGTATTCCGGTGACGGTGCGCGGCGGCGGATCGGGCCTGGCCGGCGGCGCACTGCCGATTCGGGGTGGGTTGATCATTTCCATGAAACGTTTCGATCAGATCCTGTTCATCGACGAACGCAATTTTCAGGTGACCACCCAGCCCGGCGTCGTGACTGAAACCCTCCAGAATACGCTGAAAGAGAAGGGGTTATTTTATCCGCCCGACCCGTCGAGCCGGGGCTGGTCGTTTATCGGAGGCAACATCAGCACCAATGCCGGCGGCCCCAAAGCCGTGAAATACGGCGTGGTGAAAGACCACGTACTCAACCTTCAGGTGGTGCTGCCCAACGGCGATATTATATGGACCGGCGCCAATACCCTCAAAAACTCCACCGGTTACAACCTCACGCAACTGCTGGTGGGCAGCGAAGGTACGCTGGGTATCGTGACGCAGATCGTGCTGCGGCTCCAGCCCTACCCTACCCAGAACCTGCTGATGCTGGTGCCCTTCCGCTCGGCGGAAAGTGCCTGCGCGGCTGTGGCGGCTATTTTCCAGGCGGGTGTAACGCCTTCGGGACTGGAATTTATGGAACGCAACGCCATCGACTGGGCCGTGCGATACGTAGGCGAAACACCCGTGCCGATCAATGAGGACGATGCGGCGCACCTGCTCATCGAAGTCGACGGCTTCCACCTCGACAGTTTATACGCTGATTGTGAGACGATTACGAATGTGCTCGCGCAATACGATTGCGGCGAGGCTTTCTTCGCCGACGACGACGCCACCAAAACGGCGCTCTGGAAACTGCGCCGGAACGTAGCCCATGCCGTCAAGAAAAACTCCATTTACAAGGAAGAAGATACCGTGGTTCCCCGCGCCGAACTGCCTTTCCTGCTCAAAAAAGTGAAAGACACCGGCGCTCGTTACGGTTTCGAATCGGTGTGTTACGGCCACGCGGGAGATGGCAACCTGCACGTCAATATCCTGCGCGGCGATCTCAGCGAAGAAGCCTGGAATGTCGGCGTCACCCAGGGTGTCCGGGAAATTTTCCAATTCGTAAAAAGTGTCGGCGGCACCATCTCCGGCGAACACGGCATCGGGCTGGTGCAAAAGCAGTACCTGGATATCGTTTTTTCGGAAGTGGAAATGGAATTGATGCGGGCGATTAAGGGTGTGTTTGACCCGAGGGGGATATTGAATCCGGGAAAGGTGGTTTGAACAGGATTATGAGGATTTTAAAGGATTAGAAGGATTCCTGCGTAGATTGAATAAAGTGGTTTGAACACGATTATGAGGATTTTAAAGGATTAGAAGGATTCCTGGGTAGATTCTATAAAGACAGTTGGAATTTAACGGGCACTCATTTCGCTTTTTCCATCTCTTCAATTTGTACAATCTACGCGGAAATCCTTCTAATCCTTTAAAATCCTCATAATCCTGTTCAAAATAATGACCCCTGCTGCCCTCCCACCTTCTTCGGCCCACGGATATCCACATCCGGCATTTCCTCCAAAAACGTTTTCAACGTAAATTCTGCCAGTTCGGGCACCAGCACGTCGTCGGGTTCGTGGGTGAAAAAATAGACCTCGTGGAGGCCCGCTTCCAGCCAGAAATGCAGGCGTTCTGACCAGGCCTCGACGCGTTCGTAGTCGGAAGGATGGAGTTCGTTCCCGACAAAACGCACCAGCACGCGCCGGTTGGTGAGGCGCATATGGCACACGTCGCGGCGGCCGGCCACGTCGGTGATCACTGTGGCCATATTGTTTTCCTGTAACATCTGGAAAAACGTTTCGGCGTCTACGGTCGGTTCGAAAAACGATTCGTGCCGGGCTTCGATCGCCAGGGGGATTTGCGGGTCCCAGCGCTCGATAAAACGTTGCAGCAGCGGCAGTTCCTTCGTGGTGAAATGGGGTGGCAACTGCATAAAGCAACAGCCCATTTTCCCATCCAGGTCTTTAATGGCTTCGCAAAACACCGGGATCAGGCCCGAATAGATGCCCAGGTCGCGGGCATGGCTGATGGTTTGCGGAATTTTCGGGCAGTACCTGAAATCGGCAGGCGTTTCCTCTTTCCAGCGCGCCACGGTGGCCGCGTCGGGAATGCGGTAATGGGTCGTGTTGTGCTCGATGGTATTGAATTGCGTGCCGTAATAGCGCAAAAAATCCCTGTCTTTCGCTCCGAAAGGATAGAGGCTTCCCACCCAGTGCTTTACGTTGTAGCCCGTACCGCCGATGTAAATATGTGGCTTTGCCGGGCGCGGCAGGGCAGCCAGCACTTCTTCATTCTGGGGCGGTTCGGGAGGCAGGGAAAAGTCGACGTGGTCGACGGAGGGCAATTTGGCAAACTTCATGAATGCGACTCCTGATTTATTATTGAGTATTCGTCCCCGGGAGACCTTAAGTCATCCGATGACTTCGAGTCATCGGATGACTTAAGGTCTCCCGGGGACGAATAACTATATGTATAATTGTAAGGCCTTTATAAACAATATCTTACAAGGATAGTTGTATGGCTTTCCATTCACCCGCCAACTTTCAACGGCCACAAATCCCTCCTTAGAATGCCTGTACTTTATCGCACCCAACGCCTGCCCGTTTCCATTGAAACGGCCTGGGAATTTTTCTCCACGCCTTCCAATCTGGCCAAAATAACGCCCGAATATATGCGCTTTCACGTCACTTCCGATCCCGCGCATTTGGAAAAAATATACGCCGGTCAGGTTATCACTTACACCGTGCGGCCTTTGTTTAACATCCCATTGTTCTGGATGACGGAAATAACCCACGTAGAGCCGGGCACCTTTTTTGTCGACGAGCAACGCATCGGCCCATATAGCCTCTGGCACCACCAGCACCGTTTCAGAGCCATTCCCGGCGGCGTGGAAATGACCGACCTGGTGCATTACCGGCTACCGCTCGGGCCGCTGGGCAGCCTGGCACACTGGTTGTTCGTGGGCCGGCAATTGAAGGACATTTTTGATTTCCGGTGGACCAAACTGGAGCAGGTGTTTGGCAAGATGCCGGAAAACGCATAAGAAGTGTATAAACCACGGAGGCACGGAGGACACAACGCGTGACGTCGCACGTTGTGTCCTCCGTGTCTCCGTGGTTAAAATATAATATTTGGCGGTAGCATTTGTCCCAAACGCTTGAAAGACAATGCAAGCCTGGGTGTTCCGGAAGAAAAATGCCCTCCGAAGTGCGCGCTTCTTCAAAAATGCCTACTTTTGCGCGCCTTTTTTGGCAGGCAATCCTGAAAAGCGCAAAACCTATCTTCAACAACTCAATAACTCGACAAAAAAATGGCAACGACGGCAGATATCCGAAACGGCCTGTGCATTGAACTCAACAACGACATTCTGAAAGTCATCGACTTTTCTAAATTTCAGGTGGGTCGCGGCAGTGGCAAAGTATGGACGAAATTAAAAAGCACCACCACCGGTAAAGTGATCGAACATACGTTCCAAAGTGGTCACAACATCACGGAAGTGCGTGTAGAACGCCGGAAATTCCAATACCTCTACCCGGAAGAAGGCGGCTATCAACTCATGAACCAGGAAACGTACGACCAGATTTCGGTTTCCGACGACCTGATCGACAACGGCAAATTCCTGAAAGAAGGCGACGTGGTAGACGTGCTTTTCCATGCACAAAAAGAACAATTGCTGTCCGTGGAACTACCGCAGACAGTGATCCTGAAAATCACCTACGCCGAGCCTGGCGTACGCGGCGATACCGCCACCAACACGCTCAAACCGGCTACTGTGGAAACGGGCGCAGAAGTACGCGTACCACTTTTCTGCGAAGAGGGCGACCTGATCAAAATCGATACGACTACCGGCGCTTACATGGAGCGGGTAAAAAAATAATGCCGTTTCGTTTCTTTATCCCGGAACAGATGTAATATTGGAGCCCAAAATCTTGCATTAGACATAATCGTTTGATTATCAATTTTTTGAGTCACCACACTCCACCTGTGACACGGATTATAAAGGATCGGATTGCCGGGATTTTTCATCCCTGCACAACGACTAAGGGGGAGAAAGGAAAAATTTTTCACTGGAAAGATTTTTTCTTTACTCCCTCTGTTTTTTTTTGCAGTTGTAAAAACAATCTTTCGACATGGATTTCAATCAGATACAAGAACTTATTCGGATGGTGAGCAAGCACAAGCTCTCCGAATTTACCCTGAAAGAAGGGGACTTCAAACTCGTCATCCGCAACCAGCCCGTCGGTGGCGAATCCTATATCAGTGTGGCACCCGCCATGCCGGTCCAGCAACCCGTGGCTCCCGCTCCGGCTGCACCCGCACAACCGGCTAAAACGGAAACGGCCGCAGCGCCCGCTCCCGCCGCCGCCGCAGGAACCGACGAAGAAAACAATCCACGCTACAAGCAGATCAAATCGCCCATGGTCGGCACGTTCTACCGGAGTGCCGGGCCCGATAAAGGCCCCTTCGTGAAAGTCGGCGATTCCATCGAACTCGGCTCCAAAGTCTGTATCATCGAGGCGATGAAACTTTTTAACGAGATCGAATCCGAGTTGAAAGGCAAAATCGTGAAAGTACTCGTGGAAGATGCCACACCGGTCGAATACGATCAGCCGCTGTTCCTCATAGACCCGAGCTAGAGAGGTGAGAGGTGAGACGGTGAGAAGTGAGCACTTATGCACTCATTCCACCCTTGGTATTGCACTTGAAAGGAGCATTCTTCTGTTGAAAAAACTTACGTGTTTTTCTGTTCTGACATTCTATGTTTAAAAAAATACTTATCGCCAATCGTGGGGAAATTGCCTTGCGCGTCATTCGCACCTGCAAGGAAATGGGCATCAAAACCGTCGCAGTGTACTCTACTGCCGACCGTGACAGCCTCCACGTCCGATTCGCCGACGAAGCCGTATGTATCGGTCCGCCGGCTTCCTCTGAAAGTTACCTCAACGTGCCGCGCCTTATGGCTGCCGTGGAGATCACCGACGCCGATGCGATTCACCCGGGCTACGGATTCTTGTCCGAAAATGCCGCTTTTGCTGAAATATGCAAGGAATACGGCGTGAAATTCATCGGCCCTACCCCGGATCAAATCCGCTCTATGGGCGACAAGATCACAGCCAAGGAAACCATGCTGAAAGCCGGCGTACCCTGTGTGCCCGGCACCGAAGGCCTGCTTACCGACGTGAAAGCGGGCCTGAAACTCGCTGCCGACATCGGTTACCCGGTCATCCTGAAAGCCACGGCAGGCGGCGGCGGCAAAGGCATGCGCATCGTGTGGAAACCCGAAGAGTTTGAAAGTCAATGGGATAACGCGCGCCGCGAAGCCAAGGCCTCGTTCAGCAACGACGGTATCTACATGGAAAAATACATCGAGGAACCCCGCCACATCGAGATCCAGGTAGCCGGCGACCAACTCGGCCGCGCCTGCCACTTGTCTGAGCGCGACTGCTCCATCCAGCGTCGCCACCAGAAACTCGTGGAGGAAAGTCCGTCGCCGTTTATGACGCCCGAACTGCGCGAAAAAATGGGTGAAGCAGCCATCAAGGCCTGCAACGCTATCAGTTACGAAGGTGTGGGCACGATCGAATTCCTGGTCGACAAATACCGGAACTTCTATTTCATGGAAATGAATACCCGTATCCAGGTGGAACACACCGTGACGGAAGAAGTGATCGATTTCGACCTGATCAAGGAACAGATCAAGATCGCTGCGGGCCACCCTATTTCGGGACGCAACTATTTCCCCGAAATGCACGCCATCGAGTGCCGTATCAACGCGGAAGATCCGTTCAATGATTTCCGCCCCAGCCCGGGCAAAATCACTTCGTTCCACTCGCCGAAAGGCCATGGTGTGCGCGTGGACACGCACGTATACGCCGGCTACACCATTCCGCCGTACTACGACTCCATGATCGCCAAACTGATCGTGCGCGCCCGCACCCGCGACGAAGCCATCCTGAAAATGGAACGCGCCCTGGACGAGTTTGTGATCGAAGGTATCAAAACGACCGTACCATTTCACCAGCGCCTCATGCGCAACAAGGATTTCCTGGACGGAAACTTCCACACGGGATTTTTGAACAACTGGGATTTTAAGAGTGTGGAAATGTAGTGGAATGATGAATGATGAATGATGAATGATGAATTTCTGTGTACCCCTTGTCAATTTCAGTACAGTAACCGAGGGTTAGTTCAAAAATTCATCATTCATCATTCATCATTCATCATTCATCATTCATCATTCATAACTTTTTTTTGCATAACACTTGTTTATATATTAAAAACGCTTTTACATTAGCGCTTTCTAATCCGCTTCAGTAGATTTACATTCTGCTTCCTTTATATTAACGGCCCTTCACTCGTTTCCCCCCGGAGCGAGCGAAGGGCTGTTTTTGTTTGCTGCAAACCATCACCTGCAAGTTTTGCAGCCTGTCCCCCCTGATGGAATTTTTCCGGATACCGTTACCGGCAAAGTGTACGCACACTCGCCCGGGATTTTATTGTATGCAGGCAGGATGATTCACCTGCCATTTCAGGGCAAATAATTGAATCAACCATAAATTTATATAATATTATTCAAAACAAAAGGGTCTATAAAAGTCGACATCTCCTCCCTACCGGGTAGCCATCATCAACCTTTATAAACCCTTATCAACCTCGTCAACCTGCAAAAAAAGTGGCCCCGACGGGAATCGAACCCATATCTAAAGTTTAGGAAACTCCAATTCTATCCGTTGAACTACGGGACCGTGTAGTAGTATATGCTGAAGCGCCGGCAAAATTACTGCATTTTTTCATTTCCCGCCCGGATTCCCCGGCTGCCGAGTTCAATTATTTCCATATTGCTGATCACGCCGGCATCGAGGCTGAACCGGACGAGCGTTTTCACCTTGTGCCAGCCCTCGTTGCCGCAGGCGCCCGGATTGATATGCAGGAAATCGAGTTTGCGGTCGGGCATCACTTTCAGGATATGCGAGTGCCCGCTGATGAAAATGCCTTGGCGCGGCGGGTCTTCTTCCAGCAGTTTTCGCACGCGTGGTTCGTAACGGCCCGGATAACCGCCGATGTGGGTCATAAATACCGGCACGTCTTCGCATACGAACCGCAAATCGAGCGGCATTTCGGCCCGTATTTTCGCGCCGTCGATATTGCCGTACACGCCGCGCAGGGGTTTGAAAGCGCGCAAGGCATCTACAACCTCCAGCGTTCCGAAATCGCCGGCATGCCAGATCTCGTCGCATTCGGCGAAGTAGTCGAACACCTTGGGGTCGAGGTAGGAATGGGTGTCGGACATTAAGCCAATGCGCATTTTTGGTTATTGGTTATTGGTTATTGGTTATTGGTTATTGGTTATTAGTTATTGGTGGTGTTTCAGGCTGGGAATTGGAAAATATAAAAACAACCTGATCCCTCATTCGTTCAATCTATATCCTTGAAAGTCAAGTACTTAATACTCCGACAAACATTGATTATAACTTAATATCAAGGCACCAGTAAGAAGTGTATGCTTTCATAAGTCAACCCAAAACGGGAACACAAATGTAACGCAGCACAGAATCCCTTACCTGAAACACCACTAATAACCAATAACTAATAACCAACTCAAGGCTTCTTCAAAAAGAACAAATACACCGGCAAGTGGTCGCTATAACCGTTGATAAAAATAGTGCCTACGAAGGTTCGGAATGGGTAACCCCGGAAAGCGCCTTCCGTTTGCAGGAGCCAGGGCTGGCGGTATACCATGGCCTTGTACAATTGCCAGCCGGCCGCTTTTTTGTTTACGAATGCTTTGGACACTACAACCTGGTCGAACAGGCTCCAGGCGTCGCGGTAAGCCATGGTTCCGTTGCCGTTTTTGTACAAATCGTACATAGGGTTGTAGAATTCTTCGTTCGTCACTTCATCGGACTTGCCCTTTGCGCCCAGCACCTTGGTCAGGCTTTTATCGGTCGGGTCGTCGTTCAGGTCGCCCATAAAAATGATCTTGGCGTCGGGATCGAGCGTACGCAGGCTGTCGGCGGCATTTCGGGCCACCTGGGCTGCAGCGGCACGCATCCAGGCCGAACCAGATTCGCCGCCGCGGCGGGAGGGCCAGTGGCCTACCATCACGTGGATCAATTCGCCGTCGAACTCACCGGCCACGTATAAAATGTCGCGGGTAAAGTCCTGTTCGCCCGTTTTCGGGTCTTTCAGTGCCACGGGAAGCGCCTTGCTACCGGTTACCTTGAAATACTTAGGTTGGTATAATAGTCCGACGTCGATGCCGCGTTCGTCGGGCGAGTCATAATGAACGATTTGGTAGTTGCGTGCTTTCAGATCGGGTTGTGCAACCAGGTCTTCCAGTACTTTCCGGTTTTCCACTTCCGCTACGCCGAGAATGGCTACACCATCGGGCGACAGTTCCCTGGCCAGCAGGCTGATCACTTTCGCCATATTGGCTTGTTTGGACATGTATTTCGGCGTATTCCAAAGGTAACTGCCGCCGGGAAGGAATTCAGCGTCGTTGGTATCGGGCGAATCAATGGTATCAAAAAGATTTTCCAGATTGTAAAACCCGATAGAGCCGACTTTATAGTCTTTTTGAGCGGATAGTAAGGTGGGGAGAAAAAAGAAAACGAACAGAAAAGTGGACAGTTGAAATTTCATGTGGCAGTGCGCAAACACAAGGTGTGGTGTCAGAATTTGAGAAAATGTCGAATAAGATTGCAAAGGAACACCGTTTCGGCATTAAAAAAGCGCCGCTTTGCAATAAATTAACATGGCGGTTTCAAACTTCGGAACTCGCCCTTGAACTACATTTGCACCGCTTTTTAAAAACGCATCGTTGCCCCCTCCTTCCTGACCTGCAACCTATTTTCAACTTTCTCTCTGAATGATTCAAAAAATTCTTTTACCCTGTTTGATTTTGCTGTTTGCACAGGCACTTTCCGCTCAGACGATTCGGCTGCGTGGTAAAGTAACGGATGCCGAAACGGCTGCTCCGCTGTCTGATGCGTCCGTTGTACTGAGTACCACGGGCAAACTTGCAGCCACCGGCGCCGATGGCCGTTTTGTGCTGGAGGGGCTCACGACCGGCAAATTCATGCTCGTGATTACGCATGCCGGATTCCAACCCCTCGAAAAGGAAGTTACGATCAAGGACATCAACCCTGTGCTGGAATATTCACTGCTTCGCGATCCGGCAACTGTCACCAATCCGGTGGCCAGTTCGACTGATATTCCGACCGTTAGCCTGGAAGAAGCCGATTCCGAAACGGATGGCGCCAGCGAGGTGGCCAACGTATTGAATGCCAGCCGCGACGTATTCCAGCAGGTGTCCGGCTTCGGATGGAGCACTTTCCGTTTCCGCGAACGCGGTTACGACGGCCAGTATTTCCAGACTTTCGTGAACGGTGTACCGTTCAATGACCTGGAAACCGGCTTCACGGCCTATGGCGAACTGGGCGGCCTCAACGACGTGGTGCGCCTGCGCAGCACAACCGTAGGCCTCGACGCTGCCGAATTTTCGTTCGGCGACCTGGGTGGCGCTACCATGATCGACACCCGCGCTGCCAGCCAGCGCAAGCAGATCCGCGTTTCGTACGCCGGCAGCAACCGCACCTACCGCAACCGCCTGATGGCTACCATGAACACCGGACTCATGCCGGGCGGATGGGCCGTGAGTGCATCGGCGAGTCACCGCTGGGCGCAGGAAGGCTACGTAGCCGGCACCTTCATGGATGCCTGGGCGTATTTTTTGAGCGTGGATAAAAAGTTCAATGATAAACACAGCCTGAACCTCGCCATTTTCGGCGCACCGACCAAACGCGGTCGCAGTGCGGATTCTTTCCAGGAAATGTTCGATCTCAGCGGTTCCAATTACTACAATCCGCTGTGGGGCTACTGGAACGGCGACAAACGCAACGCTTCGGTGACATACAACCACCAGCCAACAGCCATTTTGCGGTACGACTGGACGCCCTCCATCAACACCAGCCTGATGGCTACGGTGTACGGACAAAAAGGACGCAACGATTTCGGCCGACTGAATTTTATCAATGGCCGCAACCCGAACCCTGACTTCAACCGCCGCTTGCCAAGCAGCCTCGAAGATCCGGCGATGATCGACCTGCAGGCAGAATTACTGCGCACCGACGAAAGTGCGCGTCAGATCGACTGGGCTTTCCTGTACGAATCCAACCTGAACAATTTCGAAACGATACAGGACGCAGACGGCCGCATCGGCAACACCGTCACCGGTAACAACTCGATTTATATTCTGGAAAACCAGCGCTCCGACAACACGGAAACCGGCGCCAACATCATCATCAACCACACCCTGAATCCGCGCCTGACTCTCAACGGCGGCGCACACTACCAGTGGTACCAGGGCAAAAACTACAAGGTAGTAGACGATTTGCTGGGTGGTGATTTCTGGACGGACTGGGACTTTTTCGGAAATTTCGACGGACAAACCAATCCCTTGGCCCGCAACAGCGACCTGCGCGTTCCTAATAATGTAGTGCGCGAAGGCGACGTTTTCGGTTTCAACTACAATGAGAACATCACGAAAGCCGACGCCTGGGCGCAATTGCAGTACTCGCTGTCGAAATTCCAGGTATTTGCAGCCGTCGAAGGTGGCAACACACAAATGTGGCGCACCGGTCTGATGCAAAGCGGCCGTTTCCCCGACAACTCCCTGGGAGAATCGGACAAGGTGAATTTCACGACCTACACCGTAAAAGGTGGCCTGACCTGGAAAATGAACGGTCGCAACTACCTGTACGTCAATGGTTTGTATGGCACACGGGCGCCGCTGTTCCGCAATACATTCGTTTCGCCGCGCACCCGCGATTTCGTGGTGCCGAACATCGAAGCATCTACCATCCAAAGTGTGGAAGGCGGATACCTGTTGCGTTCGCCCAAGTTCCGCGGCCGTCTGACAGCATATATGACCGATTTCAAAAATGAAACGGAGAACATTTTTGCCAGCGCCTGGTCGGTAGGCCGTGTGCTCGGCGAACTCGACCTGGGCTCCCTGGGCTTCGGCAGCGACGACAATTCCCTGGAGCAACCGATCTTCTTCGGCGCCACTATCCTTCAGGGCGTAAACCGCCGCCATGCCGGTGTGGAAGCAGCACTGGAAGCGAAGCCCTTACCGAGCTGGGTTTTCACCGCCGCCGCCAACCTGGGTAAATACATTTACACCAACCGCCCTGATCTGATGTTCTCGCTCGACAACGGAAGCGCAGCCGTGCCGATCATCAACGCCGGCATCGTGTACCAGGAGAATTTCTACGTGCCACGCACGCCGCAAACGACCGGTTCGTTCAGCATCCGCCACGAAGGCAAGGACTTCTGGTTCGCGTCGCTGACGGTGAACTACGCTGCCGATTTTTATTATGAATTCGACCGGGTGCGCCGCACCTCTCGTTTCGTCAGCGGCCTCACGCCTGCCGATCCGATCTGGAATACGATCATCGACCAGCAGAAAGCGCCGGCGGCTTATACGCTCGACTTTTTCGGCGGCAAATCCTGGCGTATTCAGCGTGGGAAAAATGCGTATTTTGTTGCCCTGAACCTGGGCGTCAACAATATCCTCAACAACAAGGATATCGTCATTTCCGGCCGCGATGCTTATCGCAACGCTTTCCGGAACGACGTGAGCGACGCACGTTTTTACACCAACGAACTGCTGTACGCATACGGAACCAACTATTTCGCCAGCATTACCCTGCGCATGCAATAAGTGAATTGTGAGTTGTCAGTTGTGAATAGTGAATTGTGAGTATCGAACCACTCACGTTTTTCACAACTCACTATTGACAACTCACCACTCACACTCACTACTCACAACTGACAACTCTCACATATGTTTTTTGCAAAAAATAAGAACCGCTTTTTCGCTGCTATCGCAGTTCTCAGCCTGGCCCTGGGCATCACGGCTTGTGTCAAGACCGAATTCGACGAACCGCCGGTAGGTGGCGAACCGGTCACGCTGACTACCAACAAAACCATCGCGGAACTGAAAGCGCTGCACGTGACGGCGGGCGGTTTCGACAAAATCACCGAAGACATCATCATCGGTGGCGAAGTAGTCATGGACGACCGCTCCGGCAACTACTACAAAACCCTGGTCATTCAGGACGCTTCGGGTGGTATCGAAATAAAATTCAACGACGGATTTTTGTTCCAGCAGTACCCGCTGGGTCGTACGCTGTACATCCGCTGCAAAGACCTCATCCTGACAGACTACAACAACCTGACCCAACTGATCGGCAGCACCGTGGAAGAAAACGGCGTGCTGAGCGACGTAGGTCTTACGGAAGCGCAGGCTCGCTCCAAAGTAGTAAAAGGCCCGTTTGCAACAACCCCGCTGGCGCCGAAAGAAATCAGCATCAGCGATCTTAACCCGAGCCTGATCAGCACTTTCGTGCGCCTCAGCGACGTGCAGTTTGCAAAACTGGATACTGCCAAAACCTACGCTGATCCGGTCACACAATTCAGCCTGAACCGTACCATCGAAGATTGCAGCCACCAGCAATTGCTCGTACGCACCAGCGGTTTCTCCGATTTTGCCAGCCAACTTACGCCTACGGGTAAGGGTTACATAGAAGGTGTACTCAATGTGTTCGGTACCACGTACCAACTGGCTTTGCGCAACGCCAGCGGCGCACAAATGACCGGCACCCGCTGCGGCGCCAGCACCGGTACGGAAACGTCCATCGATATCAGCGCGATACGCAGCATTTTCACCGGCACCACCACCAGCGCGCCGGCTAACCGCAAGATCAAGGGAATCGTTATTTCGGATCGCCTTGGCAAAAACCTGAACAACCGCAACCTGTACATTCAGGACGGCACCGCAGGAATCGTGGTTCGTTTCGACGCTGAACACTTTTTCAACCTCGGCGACGAGATCGAAGTGATCATTTCGGAACAGGAAATCAGCGAGTTCAACAAACTCCTGCAATTGAACAACGTGCCGGTAGATAATGCAGTGGTGGTTAGCACCGGCAATACGCTGACGCCCCGTATTGCTACCATCGCCGAGATCAATACCAACTTCAACGCATGGGAAAGTACCCTGGTCACCATCGTCAACGCGACCATCACCGGCGGCGCTACCCTCTCCGGCAACCGCACGGTGAACGATGGAACGGGCTCCATTGCCATGTTTACACAAACGGCCGCTACGTTCTCCGGCACGGCTACGCCCGCTGCTCCGGTAACGCTGACGGCGATTGTATCGGACTTCAATGCGAAGCAGATTATCATGCGGAATGCCAATGATATTCAGCAGTAAACCTGCCGGCTATCGGCTCGTGCTTTAACCAAGTGGTGGCATGAGCATTAAAAAGATAAAAGGTGTTTTTGCCGAACGGCAAAAACACCTTTTATCTTTTTAATGCTCATGCCACCACTAAGCCATAAATTGCCCTTACTAAAAACAATACATGACGACCACTGTCACCGTTCAAACCATTTACAACTGCTCCCTGGAGCGGGCCTTCAAAACGCCCATGCTTTGCGACGTTTCCAAAGTACACACCGGCTTTGGCGTCATGCCCAGGGTTACGCATTGTACGGAAGATAAATCCTGGGGCAAACCCGGCGAAAGCAAAAAAGTATTTGCTGCTCCATCCCTGACGTTTAAAGGTGGCGAATCATCCACAGACAAAGTCATCGAACGAAGAGAAAATGAATACTGGAAAATAGAAGTGAGCGATTTTAAAGCCTGGATGCTGGGTTTTTCAAAATTCGTGGGCGAATGGAAAACCTCGGAGTTAGAGGAAAATAAAATCCTGATAGAATACACCTATACGATGCACTCCGATATTATTTGGCTATACCCGCTGAACTGGCTGTTTACAAAAACGTTTTGGAGGATTTACATGAAAAGAGTGTTGGAGAATGTACGGAAAATGGCTTACAGCAACGAACCTTACCAGCACAACTAGGGTTTCACCGGAAACACACCCAATAACCGGGTATGCACGCCATTTTTCGTCTGCTCGCCACCCCATACCTGCAATTCACGGCCGCTGCCGGCGTGAAAACGCAGCGTTACCCATCCATCTTGATCGGGCTCCGAGCGGTCGAACAACAGGATTTCCCGGGTCCCCATTTTCAGGCGGATCACTTCGGGCACCTGCAAAAATCGCAGCCTGACCTCCACTTTTCCATCGGCTGCCCGGGTGAGGGCGCTACCGAAGGGCTGCATGTCCAGCACACCCAGTTCGGGAATGCCGTATGAAAAAACCGGGCGGCTTTTGAATTCCTCTTTCGTCAGAGGCTTGTCCAGCAATTGCCATTTTTCTTCTTTGGGAAAGTGATTGATGGAGAAAATCCGGGGGTCTGTGAAAAAATAACCTGGCTGAAAAACCTGGTTGAAATCGTCGCCGCCTTCCACGTAACCTGCACCCCAGGTAGCGTCCAGTAGTTGCCATTTCCCGTCAATTTTAACGGCATTCCAGGCATGATCGCCCAGCGTGCTGCGCATCAGGCTTCTGGAATTTCCGGAAACAAGCACGCATTCCAGTCCGACAGCGCCGGCCATGTGTTTATAGAGTACGGAATAATCTTCGCACACGCCCTTGCCTTTTTTATAGGTGCGTTCGATGCGTGTGGCTTCCAGTTCGGCGCGGCTCATGCCTTTGGGGGGCACAAAATCCATCGATTTGAAATCGTACCGCACATTATCCGCAATCCATGCAAAAATGGCGCGCGCCTTGTCGCGATCGGTTTTCAGGTTCTGGCACATGGCTTTGGCGAGCGCTTCGGGTGAGTCGTATTTGCTTTTTTGAAAACTGCGGGCAAGGGCGTCAATTTCTGTAAATTCTGCCTGGGAATAAGCAGAAAAGGTGCAAAAAAGGATAAAAAAAGCGGTAAAAAACTGTTTTAAAATGGAGTTTAAAAGCATTGGCTTTTTGAATTTTAGAGAGATGAACAATTAGAAACGCGTTCAAAATTAATTCAATCTTCCAAATATTCAAAAGTGTGGCTTCCTACAGATCCGCAACCCCATCCTGTCAAATGCAAAAGTTGCTTTCCGGATCAAACCGAAAAGCAACTTTCCATACAATTGTACCAGATAACGAATCAGGATCACAATCAGTAAGGCTTAGTAAGATTACAAATGCCTGATTATCAACCCCTGATAACTGATAACTGATAACTACTAAATCAGTGTTGCACCACAAATTTGCTCGTGAGGCGTGCATTTTCCGTCGTGATACTGTAGGCATATGTTCCGGCAGGCAGGTTGTGCGTGCGCAGGGTTTCCACAAACGGACCGGAAGCCTGAAAGCCTTTGTTGATGCTTTGTACAATATGGCCATCGGCGGCATACAACTGAATCTGCACTTCCGTTGCATCGGCGAGGTAGTAGCTCAGGCGAATGTCTTCCGTAGCGGGGTTGGGCGCTGCGGCAAGCACTTGCAGGCCGTTCATGCTCAGCGGCGCCTGCGTGGAAACGGAACCCGATTCCACCACCAGCCCGATCAGCAGATTCGTTTCTATACCCCAGGAATTGGCATCGTCGAACGAGAACCAGCCGGAGCCGTCGCCCCACAATTCATATGCGTCATCGCCGTCGCCGCAATCCGGATTGGTCATCCAGAGTCCGACCGTATCCTGCGTGCCGTACAAGTCGGCGAAGTCGATGCTCACGAATACGTCCGGTCCTGTGATCGTCGGCGGCGTCGGGAAGAAGAAGGACGTCGGTACGATGGCAGCAGTATCGGTCACAATATCGCTGGCGTTGATATCCGAACTGGTAGCCAGCAAGGTGCCCGGGCCAGACGCCGTGGATTCATAAATTTTGGCGCGCAGGGTGCCGTTACCCACAACGGAAGCGGCTGCGAAGAATCCCCACACTTCCTGAACGGTGAAACTGCCCGCGCCGAGGGTGATGCGCTGAGCTTTTTCGGCGTCATCATACCCGTTTGTGCCGGTAATGAAACCCCAGTTGTTGGACGTAAGCGCCGTTACCTGGCTGCCGCAATCTTCGGAAAAAGCGGGGCCGAAGAGCGTGTCGACCACGGAATCAGGCGAAAGCACTTCCCTGATAGGCGGTTCGAAAGCCACCGCAGCGCGGGCGTTTTGCGATAGTTTTTGTGCGACGGCAGTTCCGGAGAGCAACGCCAAAGAGAGCATACAAAATAAAATCTTGCTTTTCATAACAGATCGGTTTTGTTAGTAATTGTGGTATTTGTTTGTATTACTAAGTACGATACTGCTACGGGATCGGATTTATTAGAAGGTTACAAACGGAGAATACTGCCCGAAGTCTCGCCCGAAATCTTTAATTTTGCCACTCGATTCTTACATCACCGGCGCTTTTGCCAAATATGCGCACAAAAACACCTGTTGAAGCTATGGAAGTCCTGACCACCGCACCCGCCCTCTCTTCCGAACTCATGGAACTGGAAGATCGCTACAATGCTCATAATTACCACCCGCTACCGGTGGTGCTCGAACGCGGACTGGGCGTTCATGTGTGGGACGTGGAAGGGAAACGATATTACGATTTTTTGTCGGCTTACAGCGCCGTTAACCAGGGTCACTGCCACCCGCGCATTATCAACGCGCTCACGGAGCAGGCGCAAAAACTGACGCTTACCTCCCGCGCTTTTTACAATAACCTGCTGGGAGAATACGCCCGGTTTATCACGAATTACTTCGGTTACGACCGCGTGCTGCCGATGAATACCGGCGTGGAAGGCGGCGAAACAGCGCTCAAACTGGCCCGGAAATGGGCCTATGAAGTAAAAGGTGTTCCCGCCAATCAGGCCAAGATCATTTTCGTGGAAGGCAATTTCTGGGGCCGTACGCTGGCGGCCATTTCCAGCTCCACCGATCCGAGCAGTTTCAAAAACTACGGCCCCTACATGCCGGGCTTCGAGATCATTCCTTACAACGATATTCCGGCACTGGAAAAAGCGCTGCAAGACCCAAACGTGGCCGGATTTATGGTTGAACCTATTCAGGGTGAAGCGGGTGTATTCGTGCCCGACGAAACGTACCTGCCCGCTGCCTACCAACTCTGCCGCGACAAACGCGTGCTCTTTATTGCCGACGAGGTACAAACCGGCATCGCCCGTACCGGTAAACTGCTGTGCTGCGACCATTTCGGTTTCAAACCCGATATCCTGATTCTGGGGAAAGCACTTTCCGGCGGCGTGCTGCCCGTAAGTGCCGTGCTCACGAGCGACGAAGTGATGCTCACCATCAAACCGGGCGAACACGGATCCACCTTCGGCGGCAACCCGCTGGCCTGCGCCGTGGCGATGGAAGCCCTCAAAGTGGTAACCGATGAAAAACTGGCTGAAAATGCCGAAAAACTCGGCCAAATGTTCCGCGCCCGCATGACCGATCTGCAACAAAAACGCCCCGACCTGATCACGCTGGTGCGCGGTAAAGGCCTGCTGAACGCCGTGGTCATCAACGACACGGAAGACAGCCACACTGCCTGGGATATTTGCCTAAAAATGGCCGAAAAAGGCCTGCTGGCCAAACCGACCCACGGCAATATCATCCGTTTCGCGCCGCCGCTCGTTATCGACGCATTTCAACTGGAAGTGTGCTGCGATACGATAGAATCGGTGTTCCTTTCTTATCAGAAGTGAGACGGTGAGAGAGTGAGACGGTGAGAGAAGTGAGAGAGTGAGAGAAGTGAGAGAGTGAGAGTCCGTAGCGTACACCGCTTTGCTCCAGTGTTTTGAATCAATAGAGCGAAGCGGTGTACGCTACGGACTCTCACTTCTCTCACATCTCTCACATCTCTACTTCAATTTGCCCCCGGATCACATCCTCAAACGTCTCCCGTTTCCGGATCAAATGCGCTTTCCCCTTATAAATCATCACTTCCGCAGGGCGGGGCCGGCAATTAAAATTGGAGGCCATGGTATATCCGTAGGCCCCGGCGTTGTAAAAGCCAATCACGTCGCCCTCCACCACTTCGGCGATGCGGCGGTCGACGGCGAAGGTGTCTGTTTCACAGATATTGCCAACGACGTTGTAGATACGTGGCTTGAACGTGGGCTCCGTTACATTTACAATTTTATGGTAGGAGCCGTAGAACATGGGGCGGATGAGGTGGTTAAATCCCGTTTCCAGTCCGACGAAGGCGGTGGAAGTGGTTTGTTTGACCAACGTGCATTTGGCGAACAGGTAACCCGCTTCACTCACCAGGAATTTGCCCGGCTCGATCATCAGCGTCAGTTCGCGGCCGTATTCCTTACAGAATTCCGCAAAGAACAGGCTCAGTTTTTCGCCCACTTCTTCCACATCCGTCTCGATATCGTCGGGTTTGTACGGCACTTTGTAGCCGCTTCCCAGGTCGATGTATTGGAGATTCGGGAATTTCCGGGCGGCTTCCAGCAGAATTTCAGCGCCGCGCAGAAACACGTCCACGTCGAGGATATCGGAGCCGGTGTGCATGTGCAGTCCGATCACGTTCAGTCCCTGGTTTTCGACAATACGCAGCACATGCGGCAACTGGTGAATGCTGATGCCGAATTTCGAGTCGATGTGGCCCACACTGATTTTTTCATTGCCGCCGGCCATCAGGTGCGGATTGATGCGGATGCAAATGGGGACATTTTTGAAATGCAGGCCCCAGTTTTCCAGCATCGGAATAGCGTCGATGTTGATCTTGACACCCGCCGCCACGGCTTCTCCGTATTCCTCCAGCCCGGCAAAATTGGGCGTGTACAGAATATCTTCCGGCGCATAACCGGCGCGCAGACCCAGTTTTACCTCTCCGATGGACACACAATCGAGCGCGGAGCCCAGTTTTTTGAAAAAACGCAATACCGACAGATTGCTGAGCGCCTTGCAGGCGTAGTGCACCTTGAATTTCGGATAGGAATACGCCGCCGTGATGCGTTGGTATTGCCTTTCCATAATGGCCGCGTCGTATACGTACAACGGGGTGCCGAATTCTTTACACAACTCCAGCGGATCGATTCCGTCAGTGAGTTGGTACTTGTTGTTTTTAAGTTCCATGTAATGCGATGCAGGGGATTTAGATGATGACCAGGAGGTATTTACATGGTCTAACTGGAAAAGGCGCCTGCAAGGTTCAGCACATTTTATAATATTCCAAAATTGACGGCCCGGGTTCACGGATTAATAACTTCTTTTTACCGTAAACTCCCCTTGATGCGTGTTGGAATGGTGGAACAATTGCCTACTGCCTCGAAAAATTTTCCGATATAATTCTGCATATACCCGCTGCTTTTTTCAGACAAAAAAGGTCCCTGGCACAATCCGACCAATGCTGTACGGGTTTCTTTAAACACTTGCAGCGCCTGTTGCAGTGAAGCATCGGGAATGCCGTCGGCCACCAGCATACGTTCGCGCACGTTTTTCAGACCCGTGCTGTTGCGCGGAATAGCGTACGGCGCATTGACGAGGCCGGAAAAATCAAAATCATAGGGAACGACGCGAATTTTCCCGCCGGCGTGCGGCTTCAGGCAATAAATATTTCTGACTTCGGAAATAGCCCAGTCGGTATTACCGATCATGTACTGGAACATCGCATTGAGCGCTGCCTGTTCTGCATCGATACTGTCGGGCGGCAGGTTGAACAGATCCACGAGGTCGCCGCCGAGGCGGGCAGCCACCTGTTCTTCATGTTCCACCAGCAGGGCATACACCGGCGGACGTGTTTTTTCCACATGTTTATCGTGGAAGGTGATGCGTACCAGCCGGGCGCGGACGCTGAAAGCGGGGTTCAGTCGCTCGAACATCCGGTAGGCCACGTATTCGCGCAGCAGCAGGGTTTCGCTTTCGGGGTCATCGAAACAGGGCACTGAAATCTTGATTTCGTTGAGCGTATCCAGTCCGGCCGCTTTCAATTCTTTTTTGCGAAATTTCATTTTCAGCGGCGGCACGTCGCAACTGCGTCGGCGGTATTTGCCGCGCGGCCGAATCTCGACGCCGAACATTTTTCCGGATGCGGTGGTGAGCGATCCGGGGAAATACTGGTTCGTTTTTTTGTTGTTGATCAGTTCGGTGAGGTCCACTTCGATGGTCAGGCTGTTGCCTTCATTTTCCGTCAGCAGGTCGAAAACGGAAGGTGGAGATTGTGGTGTTCTGGCCGGCAAAGGATTTAAATACACGCTGAAAATCAACAGGATAAGGCTGAGGCAATTCGTTTTTGATGACATAGCAGGATTGTTTTATTCATGTGGTGGTGTGTCGCAGGCAAAGCAAACGATAGCCCGGCGCAGTGAGCGCCCGGTAGCGGAGTTGCCCGGAAATGCTGTTGATTTGGTTGGAATATTTCCCCGGAGGGATCTGAAAATCTGGCCGGTAAAAGCGCGCCGGTTGATGGAGATAACGGCCTAAAGACACCCGGCGCAGGCAGGATGTTGCAGTGCGGTGTGTTAAAATTCCGGCAGGCCCTGAAAAATAAAAAAACTGGCCGGTTTGGGCAATCTTTCAATTCATCCGATGACTCGAAGTCATCGGATGAATTGAAAGATTGCCCAAACCGGCCAGTTTTTTTAAAATAATATTGATCAGTTCCCGCCAAAATGTTTGCTTTGCACATCTGACTTGCCGGAATCCTTTTAACACACCCATTCGCGTGACGGAAAGTATACTGATCGACAAACTGCGGGAACAGGACCGGGCAGCCCAGAAATGGCTGTACGACCGCTATTCGCCTTTGATGTTCTCGGTATGCCGGCGTTATCTGCGTTCGGGGGAAGATGCCGAAGAGGCGCTGGTAAGTGGTTTTTACAAGGTATTTTCGCAGATCGAATACTTCGCCGGAGCGGGTAGTTTCGAAGGCTGGATACGCCGCATCATGGTGAACGAATCGCTGATGATGCTACGCAAAAAACAGCCGCTGGTGTTCCCGGGTGAAGAAAGTGCGTTCCCAGACAAAGCCGACAGTTTCAGTGTGGATGCTGAACTGAGCGCCCGCGAAATCCTCGACCTGCTCGACCACCTGCCGCCGGGATACCGCACGGTTTTTAACCTGTACGTGCTGGAAGGATATAAACACCAGGAAATCGCCGATATGCTCGGTATCAGTATCAATACCAGCAAAAGCCAGTTGGTACTGGCGAAGGAGAAATTGCGTAACTTATTGAAATTAAAGGGTTATTAGTTATTTGTTATTAGTTATTAGGAGGGGTCACGCCTGATGTATCGGAGTAGATTGGCCATGATATTCCATATGATCAAGCGCTATCACCACCAATAACCAATAACAAATAACCAATAACAAATAACCAAGTAATGCCCGACATATTCGACTTCTTCAAGGAAAACGAGGAAAAACTCCACGAACGGCCCGCCGAAAAGGTGTGGCAGAAACTGGAGAAAAAACTCGACAAGTCGCGCCGCCCCCGGCGCCGGGGTATTCTTTTTTTACAGCCGCTCACCATCGCGCTGATGATTCTCATTATTCTATTGACGGCGGTGGCGGTGTGGTACATTGTGCACCTCAATCGGTGATTATTGGTTATTAGTTATTGGTTATTAGGGGTGTTTCAGGCAGGTAATGGCAAAACAGGAAAGGAATGTTTTCCTTTTAATAAG
>Ga0209717_1000515_pt1 | contig 46843 bp, 28 predicted proteins | sample AD_UKC048_MetaG_FD_184418 | JGI IMG/M metagenome (GOLD analysis project Ga0209717, IMG submission 184418) | Active sludge microbial communities of municipal wastewater-treating anaerobic digesters from USA - AD_UKC048_MetaG (SPAdes) (version 2) | ecosystem: Engineered > Bioreactor > Anaerobic >...
GTGAACCTGACTCATGCTCTCGCCTCCTGCCGAAGTGATTCAATCACGCCTCGCAGCGTGTCTCTGGCTTTGAACAAAGCCCAGCTGCGCGCCGGAATATGATCACACGGGATCCAACATCAACCCACTTAGCCCGGCGCGTGGGCTCTACATCAGAGGGGTGAACGAGATGATCGCGGTGGTCGTTGCGCGAAGCGCAAAATTTTCCGCGCGTCGGGCCGCCCGCCCTTTTCACCCTATTTTTTGCTGGGTGTGAGCCTGGAGGAAATCACCCAAAGGCCTCCCCTACCCACAAGCAGCGGGGTTGAAGTGGATCACCCCGCTCTCGCGGACCAGCAATGACGCGCGCTGCGCGTTCCCCGGGCGTTGCTGATACGGCCAGCCCCGCGGACTCTTACGGATTTGCACCGGGCGACCCCAGAAACAGGCCCCTTACCGCTACCGCTTTTCTTCCTCGCCGGGACGGTGGCCCGCTTTGTATCGCCAGGAGTGCGACGAGACGTGCGCGCTGTGCCGCTCGGATGCTGGTATTATATACAGGCCCAAGATATAGCGTGTCACGCGTTCATCCAAGGTGCTGAGACACTAGATCTGGGTTTTGTTGGGCCAGCAATCAAGGAGTCAGCGATGACCAAGAAGGATATTCACGTTGTGCCGCACAACGGTGGTTGGGCTACCAGGAAGGAGGGCGCCCAGCGCGTTGGCCATACCGCCGATACGCAAAAGCAAGCCTTCGAACAAGCACGCGACCAAGCGAAGCGTGAGCATGTCGAGGTGGTCATCCATAGGCCCGACGGCACCATCCGCAACAGCAATAGCTACGGCAACGATCCGTATCCGCCCATCGACAAGAAGCACTGAGCCGGTTGATCGTCAGTTGCTGCTGATCGCGAACGAGGCCGGCACGAAGATGCTCGTCGATGTCAGCGACTTCACTGGGTAGATCAGAAGAAAGACGTTGTACTTGGTCTTGAATGCCTCGCCCAGGCACTCAAGACCGGTGCCATTCTTGTCTCGAAAGTGAAGCAGCGTCGGCGCCGTCATCTTCTTGAAGATGGGCAAGAGCGGAGACAGGGCATGGTCAGTGTCGATGAGTGTGTCGTTCGGGCGGCCGAACTCGAGCTCGAATGTGGCCGAAACCTCAATCCGCCTGACGGCGGCGCGGGCGCCGCCGCCGGCAATGATCTCCATCGGCTCAAGCGCATACATGAGGCACGAGCGGTGGTGGCTGCGGACGAACTCACGCGCTGAGGCATAGGTGGATGCGCCGAATTTCTTCCCGAGTTCCATGGGCGCCTTGATGCCCATCTTCATATCGGCGGCCTGTTCCTTGAATGCGGTCCCCTGAAACAGTGCGAAGCGCGCAAAGTTGTTGGCCTCGCGCTCGAACTGGTCAGCGACGGTGGGCTCCAACGTCTTCTCACAATCCTGGAAGAGCTGGAAGATCTTGCGGTGCGTGGGCATCTCGTGATGCCCGGTCTCGTGCAGTTTGAGAAAAGCTTGCCTGGGCAGGCCCACTGAGTCATCGATGTGGATGATCTCTTCATTGGCGTCGTAGATGCCGAGCACCTTCGAGATCGCCGCCTTGAGTGCGACGATGGCGCCCGAGGCCTTCTTCTTCGCATACGCAAGGTAGCTTGCAACATCAAACATCCCCTTGGGGGCAACGCGCAGTTTGGCGGCGGAGAGGATGTCGTCGACGGGCGTAGGGAAGCGGCCCCAGGCGGCCGCTTTGTCGAGCGACAGCCTGGCACGAGCCTCGACCGCCTTCAGGTCGGCTGCGTGGAGTGTGCTGTCGTCGGGCTTGGTCATGGTTTCTTCTTCGTCCTCAGATACTGAAGATATTGCATGAGTTCACCTTCTTCCTCTGGCGTTAAGTTGTGTTCCGCGAAGGTCGGAATGCGGCCATGCCGCTGCGTCGCTTCGCGGGCCTTTGCTGCTGGCAGATAGCCGGCGAGTTCCATGAGCTGTACATAGTTGATCTTGTAGATGTCTGCCAGCGTGTTCAGGACATTGGGGCTGGGCTGAAGAATTTTTCCGGTCTCAAGCTGGCTGAGGTAGGCATTCGACACCTCCTTGTTGCTCAGCTCCTCGACCTGTCGCAGCGACATCTTGCGATCGAGCCTGATGGATGCCAGGTACTGACCTAGTGTTGGCTTCACGGTCTCCTCGGGGTTGACGCCGATAGCGGCGAGCGCCCACCGCACGCCGCCCGACCTGAACAAGTGTAGTCCGATCGCTAAGTTCTTCAAGCGTGCCGGTGCTGCTTGATGAACTTAGCGCGCTCGTGTAACATGGCGGCAAGCGCTCCAAAACTGTTGCCTCCAGGCCTCCACGAGACCCATCGGAGACAGGACGAGGGCGCGAAACGTAGTGGCAAGTGCCTGCCGCTGGCGGTGGGCCGCAGAAGAGAGGTTCGACATGAAGATCGTGTTCGATGAAGGCGTGGAAGATGTCTATGCCGCAGTTTCGATGGGCCGTGTGGTTCGTGGGCACGGGCCCTACGGAATCCTGATCGGCGACGAGAAGTTGCACTTCTCGGGCGCAGTCATTGCGGACCCCGTGCCCACAGGCGCGCAGATCCTTGCAGCGGCGGGTTTGCTGCAACCGGTGGAGCACCTGCTGTTCAGGATGCTGGCCGACGGCCTTTTGGAAGAGATCCGCCCGGAGGAGACGACTGATCTCCGTAGCGCTGGCGCTGAAAGGTTCCTGGTCTTCCGCAACGACCGCTCGTTCCGTTTCCAACTCGATGATCGAGCCTATGACTGGGGTGCAGCGCGGATCTCCGGGGCAACGCTCAAGCGTCTCGCGGGCCGAGACGTGCCGACGCACGATGTCTGGTTGGACGTGCCGGGCGCCACGGACCGGTTGATCGGCGATGCGGAATTGGTGGACTTGGCAGCGCCGGGGGTGGAGCGCCTCATCACCTTGCCGATCTCGATCACGATCGTGGTGAATGCCCGGCCGCGCCAGGTCCATCGCCGTCGGGTGGCGTACTGGGAGATCGTGAAACTCGCGTACCCCGAGGCCGTGCCCAGCGAGAACATCATCTACACCGTCAACTATGCGCGTGGGCCGGCACCGAATCCCGAAGGATCCATGGTGGAAGGTCAATCGGTGCAGATCAAGGAAGGGATGACGTTCTATGTCACGCCAACTGATAAGTCGTAACCACGACCTGCAGCGCCTTCAGGCCGAAGGGTTCGAGATCGAGATTCGCTCGAACCTTTTGCTGGTGCACTCGGTGCCCTACGTGAACTCGCGTCGTGAGGTTGCCATGGGCACCCTTGTCTCCGAACTCACGACGGTGGCACCCGGCGTGCTGGACAGGCCCGGGACGCACCAGATCCACTTTGTCGGCGAGCACCCATGCACCCCGGACGGATGCGAACTTGTGCAGATCAAGAACGCCACGGGCCAGTACCCGTTGGCGGAGGGGGTTGTCGCGAACCACTACTTCTCCAACAAGCCCAGAGCGGGCTTCTATGCCGACTACTACGAGAAGGTGACGACCTACGTGCGGGTCATCTCCAACCAGGCGCGCGCGATCGATCCGAAGGCCGATGCGCGCACCTTCAAGACCATCGACCCCATCGATGAGGACTCGGTCTTTCTCTACGAGGAAACTGCGTCCAGCAGGGCTGGCATTCAGCAGATTTCCGCAAAGCTGAAGCAGCAGCGCATCGCTATCGTCGGCCTGGGCGGCACCGGTGCGTATATCTTGGACCTCGTGGCCAAGACCCACGCCGGCGAGATCCACCTGTACGACGGCGACGCGTTCCGCCCGCACAACGCCTTCCGATCCCCAGGAGCAGCATCGCGGGCAGCACTTGATCGCCGATTGAGCAAGGTTGTGTACCACGCGGAGGTTCACTCGGCGATGCGGAAGGGCGTCATCCCGCACGAGGTGATGATCACCGAAGAGAATGTCGGTGACCTTGCCGGCTATGACTTCGTATTCATTTGCGTGGACAAGGGATCCGTTCGTAGGCTGATCGTCGAATCACTGCAAGACTCCGCGGTTCGGTTCATTGACGTTGGCATGGGCGTCAACTTGACCGACGACAAGGGGCATTTGTGGGGTACGTGCCGAATCACTACGAGCACGCCGGAGACGCGCTCCCAGGCTATGGCGCGGATCCCCAAAGCCGATCGTGACGACGAGCTCTATGGATCGAACATCCAGATCGCAGAACTCAACTCCGTGAACGCCGCCCTGGCGGTCTTCAAGTGGAAGCGCATAACTGGCTTCTACCTGGATGATCGTGCGGAATACGATTCGACATTCAACGTGGGGCTGAACCAGTTGACCAACGAGGAACCGGCCCCTTGAGGCAGACGCGCTTTTCTCACGAATTCGTGGAGTACATCCCCGACCAGCTGGCCGAGGGTGTGCTGTACGTGTCGATGCAGTACGCCGTGGCCTCGCACAAGTGCGCTTGCGGGTGTGGGCGTGAAGTTGTGACACCGCTCTCGCCGACAGACTGGCAGCTTCGATTTGATGGCGTTGCCGTCAGCTTGGAGCCTTCGATCGGCAACTGGAATTTCCCCTGCAGGTCACACTACTTCATCCGAGCTGGCTATGTTCGATGGGCTGGCGATATGTCCCAATCCGCAATTGATCATGGCCGCGCGATGAATCAAATCGCCAAGGCGAATTTCTACTCTTCGAAGGCGGATGCACCAGCGCCTTCGGAAGCAAAAAATCAGGTGGCTCTTGATGAGCAGCGCCAAGCTGCGCGCGCGGATACTTCCGCCCGTCCTTGGTGGGCGGGACTCGGGGCGATCTTCAAGAAGAGGAGTTAGCGACGATGGCCTTCGCCGTCGTGCAAGCGCCGCATCTCTGCGAACAGGTCCACTATTGTGGTGGCCTCAGCAGTTGACTGCGCTGGCTCCTCTGCCGCAAAGTTACATCGGAACCAAGACCATAGGCAAGGACATGTTCGGCAGCATCGACAAGAGCAAAGGGCTTCTGTTCGTCACCCACGATCTCGACCATTCGCTGCAAACTACCATGCAGAGCATGCGGCAGGAGGTGGAGTCTCTGGATGAGAACAGGCTGCTCAACACGGCCCCTGAGGACCTGAAGAACTATCTGGTCACCAAGTACGCCGTCACGCCCATCACGCTGCAGCGGGACGCTTGGTATGCCGACCACCAGGATGCGCCAGTTGATGTGCGGCACGACCAGATGCGCTGGATCGATGACAGGAGCCGCCCAGCCATGGTGGCTGGCGAGCGCGTCGAGGTCAGGATCCCTTTCGAGGGCGAGACCGAGTTGTTCTACGCGAAGGCGAACACCTTCACGATGAACCCACCCCGCGCGATGATCGCGAAGAACGAGCTTGTTCTGCGCTACGACACTCCCTCGGATCAACCGCGCGAGATCAAGCCCCTTGTGGATCAAACGCTGGCCGAGATCGAGCAGCACTTGGGTTGGCAGCGCACGATGATTGACACCCACAACAGCAGCTTGCCAGGCGCAGCGGGGCACGCGATTCAGCAACGGCGCGAGCGGCTCCTGGCCCAGTCCCAGAGAGCGGCGGCGCTCGGTATTCCGATCAGGCGCCGAGATGATGCACCCAAGACGTACGCGGTGCCGACTGTGCGGAAGAAGGTGGCCCCCACACTCCCAACGGCGAGCACATCGCACTTCACGCCTGAGCCTGCCTGGGCCATGGAGCAGTACGAGCATGCCCTAAAGATCATGCAGGACATGGCCTTGGTCATGGAACGCAGCCCGGAAGCCTTCAAGGCGATGGACGAAGAGGCATTGCGCCAGCACTTTCTTGTGCAGCTCAATGGGCAGTTCGAGGGCAAGGTGACCGGCGAGACCTTCAATATGGCAGGCAAGACCGATATCCTGCTGCGCGAGGGTGCGCGCAATGTCTTTATCGCGGAATGCAAATTCTGGAAAGGCCCGAAGGGTTTCGGGGAGGCCATCGACCAGATCTTGAGTTACTCCACCTGGAGGGATAGCAAGACGGCGCTCCTCGTATTCAATCGAGGCGTCGAAACATCAACCGTCCTTACAGGGATCGACGGTATCGCCAAGGCTCACGGGAATTTCAAGCGCGCCGTGAACTGGCCGCACGAAAGCGGCTTCCGGTATGTCTTTCACAGCAATGGCGATGCAAACCGGGAATTGATCCTGACAGTGTTGGTGTTCCATGTGCCGAAGTGAGGCCGACAACATCGGTGACATTCAAACCACCTCGGTTGGCGCGGTGATCAAGACGTGTCGGTATCGAGCAAGCGCAGTGACATCGCTCAGGCCCAACCATTGCGCTACCTGCTCGGGTGCCGTGCCCCGCCTCAGTTGACGCAGCGCGAACGTATGACGCAGCTTGAAGCTGCCGCCCTCCGTGTCCGCCACGCCCGCAGCCGCCAGCACGGCCTTCGCGGCGGCGTATTGCGCGACCTTGCCCCAAGGGCGCCCGCCGCGAGTTGCCGGAAAGAGCGCGGTTCCGCCGATCTGCAACGCGCAGCGCGTGTCCAGCCAGGTGCGGAGTAGTCGGCCTGCCCAAGGCGCAACGGGGGCTTCGCGCGCCGGAGTGCTGCCGCGCCTCGGCAGTCGAATCTTCCAGGGCAACCCCGCAACGCGCGCGCCCTGGCACACCACGCCGTCCACCGTCGCCGCCCGAATGTCGCCGGGCGTCAAGCCGGCGCCAAGTTGCAATGCCACCGCGGCCCGGTTGCGCAGGGCCTGCCAAGTGTGCGCTGGCGCGCCGGCGGCGACTGTTGCACTGGCCGGGTCCAGAAGCCACTGCACGAGGTGCCGAGCCTCAGCGGCATGAAGATGGTCAGGCAAAGGCGTCTTATCGGCGGCATTGGCGTACCGCCAGTCGGGCGTGGCCATCAGCAATTCATGCGCAGCCGCGTTTCGCACCGCACCCGTGGCGGCGGCACGATGGTGCTGCACAGCATCGGCCAGCATGAGCAGCCGCCAGGCGTGGCGGGCCGTCAGCTCATCCACGCCACCGCGGGAATGCAAATAGGCCTCGAAATCTCCGGGCTTCAGGTCGTCCAGGTGAAGCCCTCGGCTCACACACCAGGCGGTGAGTGCGCACCACATGCTGCGGTAGACGGCCACTGAAGAGCGTTCGCGGATCGCCCCGAAATGCTCACGGGCGACCACCCACGATTCGAAGGCATCGAGATAGGCCTGCGGGCTGGCCAGTGTGGCGTCGTCAAATAGATCGCGGGTGTAAGTAGGCATCGTGCAATTGCGTCCAGCGTTACGCGACTCACTGTATCGATATCCCAAGCCGTTTGCCAGCGCCACGCGCACGGCATCTCAGCGAACCTCAGGCTGGCTGAACTAACGGCAAGCGCGAATCTGTTGGAGGCGATTTCGTTCCCCGGATTCAATAGCGCTTGCTGTTAGTTCGGGCATTTTTCAGCAGCGCTCACGGTCCTACCTGCGCACCTGTTGACAGGACGCGTTGACGGCAAGCAGGAGGTCTTCGTCCTTCGGCCAAAGGGCACCTAGCAGTTGACCCATACGGCCGTGGAACCGGATGGATGCAATGGTCGGCGGCTGGCTTAGTTGAACGGACTGGCGGCGTAATCTGACGAAGTCGACGGGTCGCAAGACGCCGATGAAAGGAAGCAAATGACAGTTGAAGTGGAGGCCTTTCCATTGCACCGGTTTCTGGGGCCGCTGGAGCTGAAGGCCTTCGTGGCCAAGGGAGCGCCACAGAGCACGATTGCGGAACTGCGCAAGGCGCTGGTGTTCCTCGCAATGAGCCATGGTCTGAACTACCACCCGGCCACCCATGGTCGGATGGTCTTCAGTGGACCCGGGCCCTATCCGACACCGGGCGCGGAACTGCGAAGGCGGATGGCGTGCTGGCTGATGAGCCGCAACGCTGTCGAACTGCTCAGCCTGAGCCGCACGGCGGATGGTGGAAACACGCCGGCATTCTGCGTGCGCATCGAGGAGGCAGGCGGGTGAAGGTGAACCCCGCCAAAATTGGCGCGCGGGCACCGCTGATGCAAGTGTGGTGCGCTGCGTGTTCGGTACTCATCCTGAGGCTGCTGCCAACGCAGCCTTTGCCAGCGCGACCTTGGCCAGGATGTCCGAAGCGTTGGCGGTTCAGATGAATGGCTTGGGCTCGATGTTGTGCTGCGTGACGTACATGTCGATGGCCAATTGGAGTTCGAGTACGCTGGTGAAGCTGCTGCGGCAGATGCGCTTGTCGGTGTTGTCGCGGAAGAAGCGCTCAACCATGTTCAGCCACGACGGGCCAGTAGGGGTGGCCTGCACAATGCGCGACGGCATGTCCGCCATCACGCTGGCCTGGCACCCGGAGCGCGGCGCGTCCCTGCTCAACGCTTCGATGCCGCCTTCCAGGAAGCGGGAGCGCCACAGCGCCACTTGCCGCCTGTCTAGGCCGACGTTTGCGGCGATGTCCTTGTTCTGCATCCCCGGCTGCCAGCAACACGATGCGCGCATCGCTGCCGTAGCCGCACTTGATTGCGCTTGCGCTGCGACAGGTCCCGAAGTCCCCGCTCCGTCCGTGCATGCAACTCAATCGTGTTGGCAACCCGAATCGGCCAAAACTAGTCCTCCTTGTTTGCGTCCGTCTCTGCCGGCGCCGCGTCGAACCACTCGGACCCGGCCGGCGCCACCCGGGCCAGCTCGCGCGCGACCCAGTCCACGTGGGCTTGGCGCTCCGCCTCCCCCAGCCCTTCGCGGTACACCTCCACGACGAACAGCTTCCAGCGGCCGTGCTCCGGCACCTCGCGGCTGACGATAACCTTCACCCGCACTGTGCCTCGGCCCAGGAACTGGGCCAGGCGCAGGCCGACCTCGTCGCTTTCGACATGTAGTTCCAGCAACTGTCCTCCCTTGGCCTTGAAATACTTGCTGACCTTCAAGTTGGCGGGGAGCATCGCTCGGCGCGCGCGCAGCTTGATCGTTGAGCCTGCAAGGGAGTTTGAGTTAGACGCAATCTCGCGCAACTCGCCCACGACCATCACGGGGCTCTCAAACGGCAAGTAGCCGCTGATGCCCACTACGTCATCCCAATGCACTTCGCCCTTCCGCGTCGTTGAGGGCGGTGTGTGAGGCTCGATTTCGCTGATCATCCGACGGACCCGGATCTCGTCACTGACGCCGGCTAGCCGAAGGTCCAGATCCTCGTGCGTGCGGACTGCACCCCGCTTCCGGGCCTGGAGAATCCTGCGGACGCGATGCGTGTCCTTGTCTTTGGCCAACTGCGCCTGAAGGGGTGAGACGCCTGAAGGAAACTTCAGCTGCTCAGTGGGCATGGCCAGACTCGTGGTGCTTGAGGCTGGATCGGATCGAGCAAGGGCCTGTGCGCCGGAAGGCTGAACAGGAGATGCCGGCGACGCAGGTTGAGCAGTTGATGTCGGGAAGGCAGCGGGGGGTGAAGGCGGAGGTGTCGGCCCCGGACTAACTTCGCGTGGGACGACTGCCAGACTCTTGAGTTCAAGACCTTTGTCTGCGACGAGCCTGCCTGTCAAGACGTTGGAACTGGCGGTCGCCGAATGGAGTTCATGCTTTTGCTGTTCGGCAAGAAGCTCCCTTTGCAGATGAGCGATCAAGAAGCGTCCGTCCGGCGCGTGCGGCAGCTCAGACCATAGCAACGTCTCCGCCGGACTGGCAGGCTGTACCGGATCGAATCGACCTTCGAGGAAGGCATGATGGAGACGTTCTTCGTTCATCGCAGGTACTCGGTCAGATAGGGACAGATGGCGAGCGTCAGAGTCGCCAGCCGGGTCAACATTGCGGCAGCCTGGCCATCGACATCGCCCGCTGCATTCAGCTCTTCAGGCGCCACGCGTACTCGAGGTCGCCAGCGCTGGACCTTGGAGGAGTCGTTGATATGCACGCGGTCAAGGTCTTTGATGCTTTCCGCCAGGGCGGCGTCGAAGTACTCCGCCGAGAGCGTCACGTCGACGGCCAGGCTGGAGGGCAACAGGTCTCTCAGTCGGACAACAAGCGCCTTTGTCACGGGCGGTGCCTTGGCACTGTCTTCCAGCAGTGCTGCTAGCGGCCACCACCACCAGGGGGACGCTGTCGCGAGTGCAGCGATCAGGGCTTGGCCATCGGAGCTGTTGAGCTGGTTCATGGCGAAGGTCAAAGAATTCTTCGGCTCCTTCTCTTCGGCGATTCGATCTTTGCTGCTCTCGGCCCCCGGCTGATCGATGACCTCGCCCGCCGGCTTCGCTGGTGGGGCTCCTTCACACACATCCAGCCAGGCTGCCACATCAAGGCCGATCTCAGCGCCCTTCGCCGCCGCCACCCTACCCAGGCCCAGATGCCGATGGACCAGGTAGTTGAGCAGCGAGTTGAACGAAGACAGTTCAGCGGGCCGCAACGCTGGCGGCGCGCCGTTGCCCCCGGGCGCATTCAAGCTGCGTTTTGGCGCTGCCTGCGCAGGCTTGGGCTTGCGGCCTGGCGTTCGCTTCGAAAAGTGGTGACTGAGTGGCCAGTCCCAATCGTCGGAGGGTATGCCCTCAGGGCTGTTGCACCGGGCCCACCGCCGACGCCCAAGCGCGTGGCTGCGCTGCGTGTCATCCGCAAGGTGTGGCATCTTGCGAATTAGCTGTGGGTCCAGCTCGATGTCAGACAGGAGCGCTCGCATGCTGGCCGCGTACCACAGCGGCCAGCAGGTGCCATACCGTCTCGTAAACGTCTTGTGGGACGCGTGACCCAAGGAGCAGAGCACCTTGGCCATGTGATCGGGGCCATCGCCTTCCAGCGCAGTCACGATCGCCAACGCATCGGCCAACTGGAACGGTGCTTGCGCGAGTGCCTCGATGTGCCCTTCCCAGCCGGGCGCGAACAGTTCCATGGCCGCGCTGCCGCGAGCGCTGTGGATGACCACCCATTCGGAGCCGATCTTGTTGCGGGCAATGTCCTGGATCGCGTCGAGCAGCGTTTGCGCATAGGTCAGGCTGTCGTCGAGGGCATCGGGCACGAAGAAGTAATCTGGCGTCGGGCGCAGGCTCTGCATCAGCGCGCGCAATGCCAGCATGTCCGCCGCCGTGGCGGGCTTCAGCAACGAGCGGCCGATCGACAGATCCGTCTTCTTGCGGTTGTGCCCGCTCGGAAACCGTTCAAACCACCTTCCGTCCTTCGCTAGGTCAGCCAGCTGAATGCCGCACGCCTGTGAACGTCGAGGTCCGGCATCCAGCAGCAGCGACAGCAGCACGTGAGCCTGGGGCCCTGCCAGGGGTTCGTTGCCGAACAACTCATCGACGCCGGCCTGAATCGCCGGCACTAAGCGCCGCGGCCAGAGTGCCGATGCGGCCGAAGCGATGTACTTTGCGGGCCCTGCAGGGGTTCCCGACTGATCCAGTGCGGCGGCGGCCGCGGCATAGGCTGGATGTGAGGACAACACCGTGAGCATGCGCCGCCAGGCCTTGCAGCGCGCCTGGTGGGTGATGTCCGTATCGGCGGGCAGGCGAGCCAGGATCTTGCGGGAGATCTTGCACCAGCGCCTGCCCTGGATCTGCGTCGGGTCTGCGCTGACAGGCCACTTGTCCTCCAGCTGGGTTCTGGCCGCTGACACATAGTCATACCAGGTGCCGGGCGCGTTCGCGTCCTTGTGCCGCGCGCGCGTCAGGATGGCCTCCAGGTCGAGGTAGACCAGGACCATCTGGGCTTTGGCCGACATCAGCGATCGGGGGGCAGTCTTGAGCAAGCCTCGCTCAATTTCCTCTGCTTGGTACGCCCAGCGCTGCGCTTGCTGTTCGGCCGTCTCGTTGGCGCTCTCCGGCGGAGTGTCGTGATCTGCGGCCGACACGGTATCGGCCAACGCTTGCTGAACCTTCTTTGCGCGCTTTTGGCGTTCGCCGAGCCGGCGCTCGGACTTGGCCACCAGGCCAACCTCGGTTTGAATCCACAGCAAGGACTCCTTGCCGATGGCCTCGGGACGCGCCTTGGACAGGCGAGACCCAAAGCTCCTGAGCTTCAGCGCCTTGCCCGGGGCCTCGCGGTGCTGAAGCAGGTCGAGCGAACGGCGGTCCAGTGTGGCCGTCATCAGGTCAGGGTCGTAGGCCAGCGACAGGAAAGCAGGGGCATGGACCCGCACCCAATGTGCCATCAACCAGCAAAGGGCCGTGATCGTCGCGTTCGGCTTATTCGGCCAGTTCACAGGGCGCAGCGGATGCTCGGCATTCCGCGCGACGAGCCAGGCGCAGAGCTCTGTCTCGACCTCGGCGAGCGAGGGCCAGTCGTTGGCATCTTTCACCTCATCGGCGGCTAGGCGCACGGGCGCGAGCAGCTGCATCTCGATCGGCTGACCGCTGTGCCGAATCCAGTCGATCCAGACCGAGCCTTTCTTGCGCCATTGCTCCCGCAGACTGCGCCAGGCCTCTCGCACGTCAGCGGAGTGGTGAATGCCCTGCACGACGATGAGGCCCAGCAGCGCACGCGCGGCACCTGACAACCCGCTGTTCTTCCCGACATAGGGGCGAAGGGATTTGACCGCGGCGATGAATCCCGGCGTGCGCCACTCCGCGTAATGTTGCGGCGTGTCGGTGGGGCGCGTCTCACGGTTACGACGCCGGTCGACGCTGCGCAGGTCAACAGGCACGATGATGGGCTCCGGCGTTCCCACGATGCCCTCACCAAAGGCAGGGAGCGCAAGTCGCTGCAGCGTGGCCGTGACCAGGTGTTTGGCGCTGTCCAACAGTCGCTTGACGGACATGCTCAGGCAGTGAGATCCCAGGTGTTTGAGGCCGCGGCCGTGTCCGGTCAGCGCCTGTTCGTCGAGCCACTTTCCGTGCTCGGCGGCCTGCCCGACCCAGTAACGGCGGCCCATGTTGAGGGGTCCGTGCCAGCGCTGTGAGAGCGCCTTCATGTGCGCTTCCTTGAGCACGCCGACCACAAGCCGTAGGCCGCTCTTGGTCGGAAGGGCTCTCAGCTGGCAAAACAGCGGTGTGTCAGGCGTCATCTTCGCGAGGGCGGCGGGCATGGCGTCGCCGGTGACGCCGAGTGTCCGCAGCCGGTCGCGAGCCTTTTGGCGCAGCAGCAGCGCGACGCGGATGAGTTCCACCAGTTCAGACGTGATGGCCTGCAACCGATCACTGTTGATGACGGTGTCCTTGTCGCTGTCGAAGTGCCAGTCGTCCGATGACTTCACGTCGACCACGCGAGGGTGCTGGCGCACCTGGTCGCGGGCCGCAGAGAGCAATTCGTAGGCCTTGCGGCAGGCCGCCATGGCCTCAGTGACCAAGGTGGCCACCTCGGCAATGCCAGCCGTGTCGAGCGCCTCAAACCGGGTTCGAACCCAGTCGCGCAATTGCTGCCACTCGATTCGAAGGTCTTCGTCGTCGGGCACGTCGAGGGGAGCAAGCAGCGGGCTGGGCCCAACCAATGGCGGCCGCTCGCGACCCAGCAGTTCGAAGGCAGCGCAGGCCAGTTGATGGTGTCGTTGTGGATTCGGCGCGTAGTAGTTGCCGCTGGAGCTTGAGGCCGCAGCGGGCGCTCTGGCGATGGCTGCAATCTCGGTGTCCGTGGCGCCTGCCTTGCGGTAGGCCAGGCATGCCGAGTGCACGGCCCGTCCCGGTGTGGCAGGGTGCGCCGTATCGGTGAGTGACTTGACCCAGGCCGCGGTGGCCTGCACGAGTTCTTCCTGCTTGCGATGAGGCATCAGGTGCCGAAAGCGCTTTGCGTCGGGCTTGCGTTTGAGCAGCAGCTCGATGCGATCAACCGCCTCCGGGTACACATATACCGCCTCCCACTCGCGACGGCTGGGATCGGTAGACAGGCCGCGACGGGCACGGCGGTCTTGCACGATGCAGTTCAGGTCCGCGCAATACCAGGTGTCTTCGCCAAGCTCCGGCGTGAGTGCCAGCTCAAGGCTGTTGTCGTGGTCGCAGTCGAGCACTTCGGCGACCGACTGCAGCAGCGCGGAGTCGATCAGCGCGTCGTCGTCGGCGCCTCTCAAGACCTCGCGACAAGCGGCACCGATCAAGGCCTGTTCGCTGACGTCGATGCGCGCGTGATCCAGCTCGAGGTTGAAGGTCTCGGCCATGCCGGCATAGGCCGCGGCGCTGTGCAGTGCTGCCCAGCTGGGCCCCGTGAGGACGACAGTCTTCTTTGTGGGTTGCCCTGGGGCCGTCCCCGGTGCGAAGGGCAGGGGAGGTGTTCTGTCCTTGTCTGAGCCTGGCTGGTCAGCGGTCTCCGTCGGCAGGGGAGATGGCTCCATGTTGGCCAGTGCCTTGTGCAGGGTGCGCGCCAGGGTCACCGGCTCGCCCTCGCCTTGGAGTTTGATGAATTCCTCCAATGACCTCAGGTCCAGGGGCTGCAGTCGGGCCAGCGCCCGCCAACGCTCGCGATCAGTGGGCTTGCCATCTGCCAGGCATGCGCCCGCCATGGAGGCCATCCGCTGCACGGTCGCACGGCCGATGTGGTGTTTGCCGCGAATGGCGTTGCGCAACAGGATGCTGAAGACGGCGGTTGCTCCAGGAAACTTGGCATCGCAGCGGCGCAGCCGACTGTCCAGCCGCTCGAGTACGAGCGTTGTCGAGTCGGGCGGCAGATCCCCCGGCTTGCCTAGCAGCGGGTATGTGATGGATGCGCGTGCTGCCGCTGCCATGGCGGCGGGCACCAGTGCAGCGTCGATCAGTTCTTTGATCCCCAGTGCCGCGCCATACCGTCCCATCGCAAACGCCGTGAGCTCGAACCCGGTGCTGGCGCCTTGGCCGTCGACTTCCAGGTCCAGCGCTACCGTCAGTTGATGCGCCCAGTGACGATGAGCGGCGTTGGGCACGATGTCATTGAGCCAGGCTGGGGCCGGCTTGCGCATCGACAAGTGCTCACGCTTGGCCATGCAAACCCCCCGGCATGGCAGCGACCATCTGCAGCGCTTCTCGGCGCGACCGAGGGACGCATCTTCGAGGGACACCAGCAACTGCGGTGTGCCCACTGCGTGAACTGCGCGGGGAAGCGGAAAGGCTGCTGATGTCGCAGCCGGGCGCCGCATTGGCGCCAGCAGGCAAGGTCATGATCGCTCCGGCCGAACCAAAACCGCTGTAGCCCCATGGAGGCTACAGCTTCGAATCGGGCTAGGCGGCGGCCATCAAAGCCCGTACGACACCTGCCTTGCGGGCCGAAGCCCACCTGGCAGATGGTTGGTCTCTCAGACGCGGTGTCAGCGCGCCCTGGACCGGAGGCGGGGGGCCTTGCGGCCGGATTGCCTCCTTGGGTTGGCCGGTTCGAGGGACGCGCCCTCGGCCGGTTTGCAAACAGTTCAGGAGCACCTGCAGAAGCAGACACTTCCCGACAGCTTCTGGCGCGCCGTGAGACGCCAGTCGCCTGCCACCCTGACGCGGTAGACACCCATTTGCGGCATTGAGAGGAACGGCTGAAACCGTTCGATCCCTACGTGATCCTCGCGCTCGATGTCGTTTGGATCACGGCCCACGATCAGCCGGACACGCGCATCGCTTGGAACGGTGCGCGTGAGTCGACTGCGTGACTCACGGCGCCATATTAGCAGCGTGGTCTTGGGAAATGACTCGCTCGGCGTAGTGCGCGTCAACCCCGCTGTTGGTTTTATGCACCACCGCCGAGGTCGTGTTGGTCGGGCAGGCGCCTGCCGATGTCCTAAAAAGTGTTCTTATCAGGACGTCATTTGGTGACAGAAATTTGGAGGCCTGCAGATTCAACCACCACAGGGCAGGGTGGAGGGACAGGATTGTTCTCTGAGCGCGGCATGAAGTACCCGAAACCAGTGCGTCATCATGGCGTTTCGACGCCGACCGACACGGAGGAAGCGGCGACGAGGGCGCGACCGCCCTACAGCCCTTGCCTTGGACAGCAATGGTGGCGGCAGACCCGACCCCGTACCCGCAGGCCACGCAGACCAAATGCATGCGTGGCGCCCAAGCTGACCAACGGCCTCATGTCATGTCTACCGAGGGAAGGTCGCCCCGAATGGTGCCCACGGGGCCAATCTCACCATTGCGTGAGGTTTGCGCTCGAGCAGCGTCGCCACCGTCGGTGTGAACGCCGAGGCCAACGAGCGCGGTGATACCGTGCATCTTGAAGGTCGATCGGCGCAGCCGACAAAAGTTGGGCAGTCCGGAGGGAATCAGTGGCGAATCTGTATGTGTGGGTGGACGAACGCCAGCGTGAGGCATTGACCCAGCGCGTCCTGAGACTTCACCAGAATGCTGGCTACTTTCGTGACCTGCCGGTCGACGCCGACCCGGTTGAATATCTGATCCACGTCTTGTTCCCAGACGGACAGCCCTGCCGTTTCCATGCGGCAAACATCAGCCTTGCAGCGGCCGAAGAAGGCCGAACGAAGCTGGCGTTGCGGCCAGCCATCGACGCCATCGGGGATCCGCGCTTTCCGCGAGGGTCCTCGCTTGCCTTGAGCGGATCTTGGGACCGCCGCGTTCCGCAGCCAATTTTTATCGTCAGCAGCATTGCGGAGATTTCTGACTGCGACACACGCGATTTCGAGCGGGTGCTCGACGTGTTCGTGTACCACCATGATCCGCAAGGTCGCTTCCGGCGAGATGACAACGTGCTGTTGTCCGAGGTTGTCTTGGGGTTGCCGCTCATTTCTCGTATCACTGAGGAGCGTCTCAAGGACTGGGACGAGTTTGTTCGCTGGAAGCGCAAGCTGGTGCAGGCAAGCGCCGCAGGGCTGCGCTTCGCAGGCCGTAGCTGGCTAGACGACAAGCGTCTTGCATTTGAGGTGGTTGCTCCCGACCAGGTGGTTATGCAACAGGCACAGCGCGCGTTGGTACGCGAGGAGCTGCGTGCCTTCGCGATTGAAGCCTCGCAAGACCCGCTGGTATTCCGTCCGAATGATGCTCCGCGGCGGCCTCGCGCCCGGGAATTCACGCTTGGTAAAGGAGAGCCCGGCCTGTCGACCCCTTCCACCCCATGGCTCGGAAAGGGGGCACCGGATGGGTGGGTGACGGCACGCTGGGTGTTGGCACCCGACGAGGAGTCGCTCAATGCAATCGACGCCGCGGAAGAGCCTGATGCCGTTCGAGCGCGCCTGCTGGCGCAGATTCCCGAAGAGGGCTTCCTTTCGGTATCGATGGCCGGCGATTTGAGCTTGCTTAAGCGACACGAGCAGGCGATCCAGAAGCTCAAGGAACAGGGCGGGAGCTCACCGTACCTTTCGGCATACCTGTTCGATGTAAAACAGGCCCGCTCGCCGACGAACTTGGCACCCGTGTCGAGTTGGCAGCAATCCACCTTGAATGAGCCGCAGCGGCAGGCGGTTCAAAAGATGCTGTCGGCACCTGACCTGTGTCTACTTCAAGGGCCGCCAGGAACAGGCAAGACCACTGTGATTGCCGAGGCCATGCTACAGATGGTGTCGCGCGGCGAGACCGTGTTGCTCGCATCACAAGCGCATACGGCTGTTGACAACGCGCTCGGGCGCCTCGGGCACTCTACCGCGGTACGTGCCATCCGCCTTGGCCGTGAAGACAAAGTGACAGATGAGGGCTTGGCCTTCTTCGGTAGCCGCTCGCTGCAGCGGCACTACGAGGCGCTTGCAGCGCATGCGGCGCGGCAGTTGGACGCTTGGTCCGTTGAAGTTGCGGCGTGCGACGCACTCGCAGCCTGGTGCGATCGCGCCAGCTTTGCGCTCGCAAACATTGAGGCATCGCGGGCGAGACTTCAGGTCCAGCGCGCCGGCCTGGAGCCGCTTGAGCTTGCATATGACCGGACCTGGCAGGCTCTCCAGCGGCTGGCGCAGCAACGAGAAGACGACGCAACCTTGCGACGCCGCCTGGTGCAATTGCAGCAGGCGCTGGTGGCACCCTCCGAAACGGAACTGCTGGGGCCGCTGCCACCAGCGTTGGCGGCGGAGGTTGACGCCCTGGCGGTCGGTATCCTTTCTTTGGCGGATCTGGGCGTGCGATTGAGGGCCCGGACCGCCGAGTGGAGCTCTCAACAAGCCCATCGGGCGCCGGTTTTGGCGCTACTGCTGGACGACCTCCAACTGGTGAGGCAATCCAGCAAAAGGCTGCGCGCTGACGCTGAGCGATTGCGCGACCGTCCTGACGGACTGCATCAGGATCCTGCGCTTCGCCTACAAATCGAACGGCTAAAGCGCGAAGTGGAGGCGGCCTTGGCCCGGATGGACGCCGAGCCTGACGACGCACGGCATCAGCAGGCATGGCGGGCTGCGCGCGCCGAAGTGCGGCGACTTGAGCAGGCACAAGGCGTCCTGTTTGATGAAGCAGCCTGCGCGCAACTGTTTGTCGACATCTCGCAGTGGCGTCCCGCCATGACTGATGTTGGCGCTTTGGCGCAGCAGATGCTCCGTGCGCTCGATGGCATCGAGGGCCGACTTGCAACGGTGCACCTATCAGAACGCAGGATAAAGGCGCGAATCGGCGAGCTACTGGCGGCGGATGATGTGGCGCCCATCGTCGACGAGCAGCCGTGGCGCGAAGCGAAAGCCGCTCTTGATCTTTGGAAATCAACGATTGCTCGGACCGAGGCTGCGTTGGCGGAGCAGATCATGCAAGGCGAAGCCGTGCTGAGGGGGTGCCCACAGCTGGCAGCGCCGAGTACGGTGGCAAGTGAGGTTCAGGCAGCTGGGTCGTTCGACACTCCGGATGTTCGTGGACGCACTTTGGAGCAGGCGTTGCTATCCGCGAAGGATGCGCTGAAGGCGGCGCAGGCGAATGCTGAGGCGCAGAGGGCACACCGTGCACTTTGGGGGCCGCTGCTGTCGGCATGGGTGCGCGACCTGCGCGGGAATGATGCGGCCGAGGCCGACTGGAAGCACCTTGGCGCAGATTGGCCGTCGATGTGCAACGTGGTGGCGATAACCTGCAACGAGCGCGACAGCACGTTGGACGAGGCCGGGCAGGCACAGTTCGACGTGGTGATCATCGATGAGGTAAGCAAAGCGACACCATTGGAGTTACTGCTACCGCTGATGCGAGCGCGACGTGCCGTGCTTGTGGGCGACCACCGGCAGTTGCCTCCACTGTTTCAAGAAAGCCTGGATGCCGTCACCGTACAGGATGTAGCAGAAGAGGCTGAACAGGCAGACCCCGACGGCGCTACAGCGACGGCGCTGTCGAAGGAGAACCTGGTCCGATTCGAGCGCATGGTCACTGCATCGCTGTTCAAGGAGCACTTTGAGGCAGCCGATGACGCCATCCGAGGGCGTCTGAGTGTGCAATTCCGCATGCACCCGCAGATCATGTCGCTGGTCAATCGATTCTATGAAGGCACCTTGAGCTGCGGCTTGGCGCAGCCGGATAGGGAGCGCGCCCATCCGTTCGTGCTGCCGGACATTAGCGGCAACCCGATGTTGACGGCCGAGGACCACGTGCTTTGGATCGACACCTCACGCGGACTGGATGGCCAAATCTGTTCAGAGGATCTTGATCCCCAAGGGCGTCCCCGACGCACCAACCTTCTTGAAGCACGCTTGATCTCGCATCTGGTGCTGCAACTGGATCGGCAAGCTGCGGCTGCCGGCCACTCGCCGCACCGCCGGATGAGTGTCGGGGTGGTTTCCTTCTACGCGGCCCAACTGCGAATGCTCCGAGCCGAGTTGGATCGGGTCAAACCACGAGGGGGATGGCAGGCGTTGGAGGTCGACGTGAATACGGTCATCCGCTATCAGGGGCGCGAGAAGGATGTGGTTCTGGTGAGCCTCGTGCGCAACGACGGCCGCATCGACGAGCCTGGACGGGTGCAGCGTCGGCGCTCCAGTCGCGCCAACGTGGCGCGCTACGAGTTCATCAACGTGGCGTTGTCACGCGCCAGAAACCTCCTCATCGCCCTGGGAGCGCGTTCGATGTTCGAATCGTACGAAGTGGATCTGCCCAACATGGATCAACCGGGCCACACACGGCGCCCGCTGTACCGTGAGATGTTCCAGCAACTTGAGCGGGATGCAAGACTGTTTGAAGCACGCAAGGTCCTGGCACCCGAACGCCCGCCAGTGTGGCGGCCAACCGGGCCTTCTGGCCGCAACGGGCGAACGGGAGGTCCGCGATGAGGCTCGCAACAATCGTTGCCAGCTACCCGGTGTTTGCCTTCGAGTCGCGTGTGACGCACCAGACGCCACGGCGCCCGACGGTCTTCGAGCAGATGGTTCTGCGCCTGATACGGCAGGCCGAATCAGCAGAGTCGCTCGCTGGCAACGGCCTGCGCGAACTGTTCGAGGAAATGCTCGGTGTGGCCGATTCGCATCTGCTGTTGAACCCGACAGTGCACGAGTTGATCGGCCTGGAGGTGCTGCGCGCACCAGCCGTGCCCGACATGATCGAGGCGCCGCTTCGGGCATGGGGCATCACAGAGGTGGGCCGCGAGTTCATACAGCGAGGCCTGCTTCCCGGAAGACCGCGATACGAGACCCTCGAATACTGGTACGAGCCGCTGGCGGACACCTTGCAATTGCTGCGCGAGGGCGAGCCCCGTGGCTCGTCGGCAGGCGCGACGCGCCCTCAGCCCCTGCACCTTGACTCAGCGTTTCCGATGGTCGACCTTGCGCCGCGAGTGCGCGCAAGCCTTCCGGGCGAGCGTCATCGCTGGTTTGAAGCTGCAACCGAGATCATGGAGGTTGGCGTCGCCGCTCTTCCTGAGGCGACGCGTTGGCGCGAGGTTGAACTTACGCTTGAGTGTGGGCACGATGGTCGCCTCGATCTGCAGGCGCCTAGTGATGCAGCAATGGCGCGTTGGCTGCGCCAGGCGACGCCAGAAGACGTGTGGCGTCGGCTTGTCGGGCCGGCGCTGGGCGGCGCGCTTCCAGATGACGGCGATGCTGGCCAAGACAGCGGGTTGGCCCGACAGCGTCTGCCCGAAGGGCTTCAATCGCTTAGGCTTGAGACCGCTGCGGCGATCAGCCCGTGGGCTCCTCCGCCAGCCGCACGCAGCGCCAAGGCCCAGAGCCTTCCATCGGGCCTGTTGCTTCGGCCCACAAGAACGGCTGACGCCGCAGTTGACCAAGCAGGTGTCGGAGAGTGCCTCGACGTGATCGAGATCGGCGCGCACGGGCCGGAGGGTTTCAACGTCGCCGATCCAGGAATCGGTCTGCGACTGCCGCCCTTCCCGGGGCTACCCCAGGCCTTGACCTCGATTCGCGTAATGAGGCCAGGGGCCGAGCCGCTGGTGACTGTAGAGGGTATGGTCACGATGCATTGGGCGGGGCAGCCTCGCCAGGTCGCGCTGCGCATGCAGCTGGCCAGCGCAACGGGCGACGCTGTTTGGCGAGCGCTGTTGCCACTTTTGGACCATGCGTTGCACACCACCAAACGGCTGGAGCATCTGCCGTTGGCCCTTTGGTTCGAACCACCAGCAGCTGTCGTGGACCGCTGGCTTGCCGGTGCAGAGGAGTGTGCGCCCGAGGCCTGGTTCTCAGCGTTAGGAGAGTTTGTGGCGGCGCTAAACCGGCGCTGGCCAGGGGGAGAGCCGCTTGAGGAACACATCTGGACTAGTCGGATCTTGCCCCGCGCAAGTGCGCGTCTGGAGCGACTGCAGGCGGGTCTCAACCTCCTGCGGACACTGGCACTGATCGAAGCTACAGCCAGTGTGCGGCACGGCCGGAACAGCCTGGTCCTGATGTTGCTGGAGCGCACCGCGCCACTGGGTGCAGTGGACGACGTGCTCAGGATGCGCCAAGCGGTGAGCAAACTGCCTGGGTTGGTGTTTCCAGCCAGCCTGCTCGGCGACGACTTGCGGCTGCAACTGGTCAAGGAATCGATGCTTGATGCGGAGTCGAGCGTAGGGGCACACGCGCTAAGCACGCCTTTGCGCGAGTTTGGTCAGATATTCAAGCGCAGCCGATCGGCGATCAAGCCCGTGTTGATGGACCCGAGCCGCAGGCTTACCGCGGATTGGGTAAAGGCCGCCCGCTCTCAGCCGGGTTCGCTGATCGCGGCGGTGGAGACGCTAGATCGGGCAGTTGAGGCGCTATGCCCGGCCTTGGGCAACCAAGATGCCCCGGCTGTGCGTTACCTGCAGGGCATGCGCGCATGCTTCCAGGAGATTCGAGACTGGATGGCAGGAGCCCTGGGCAGACCACTATCTGACGGTCGACGGGCTGTCGTGCTGGACACAAGCAGCCTGATGGCAAGCCCCGGTCTACTCGCCCAGATGCCCGACGGCGACGTGCCAGTGATAGCGAAGCGTGTACTGGAGGAGCTTGATGGCCTGAAGTCCGGCCGTGTAGGGGATGGGCCAGAGGGTGAGCTTCGTGCAAGAAGTGCCCGCCAAGCCGTGGCCGCCATTGAAGCGGCTGGCGGGCGCGTGATCTTCGAGCCTTCCCGAAGAGATCAATGCGCGCGGGACTGGCCGGCGACGCCTGACAACGAAATCCTGTCGGTGGCAGTTTTCCACGCGCTTAACGACGTGGTGCTGGTGAGCGCAGATCGCAATCTCCGCAACAAGGCGCAAGCGGAGACATTGAGAGCCATGGATACAGACCAGTATCTTTCGGCCATCGGCCGGGTGCGGTCAGCACCGCAGCCCCCAAAGAACCAGCCCCGGAGGCAGACAACGAGATGAGCAAAGCTGAAGATCTTCACTACCAGCTCGAACGCAAACGGCGTCAGCAACTGTTCGAAGAACGCGTGCGACTTACCACGGGAGAACACTTGGCGCGGCACGCTGCAATACTCGACGACATTGCCGCCCAGGGCTTGGCGCCCTATGTGACCCAGGAGTTCGCGCAGGCGCAGCAGCTGCTGTCGCGCGCCGAACTGCTGCTGCGCGACGACCCCGTGGCAGCGCGCGAACTCAGTGTGCGCATTGGCGCAGACGTTCACCGGTTGCCTAGCCTCGCGCGGGCGGCGTTCCGGGCAGCGCGGGAGGCACAGGCGAGGTTTGAGGCCGAGCGCGTGAAACGTGCGGAGGCAGCCGCTGAAGTTCTGGAGGATGTTTGGCGCGAGTCTCTGGGCCAATGGGATGATCTTTTAGCTCGCCAACTTGCCCAGCAACCGTTGGCCAATCTGAGGCGCACGGCACTGGCGCCTGGCGCCGCGTCTGCGACCCCTGCCGCGTTGGCGGCAGCCGTTGCGAAGATCCGGGCAGATGCCGGGGCCAAAGCAGACGCTGTGCGAGCTACCGCGCAAGAGGAGGCCGAACGTGAGTCGCGAACCCAGCTGCAAGCGCAGCTACAGCAGGCAGGCCAGGAGGAGCAGCCTGGTTCTGGGGACCAGACACTGGCCGAACTGGCAAGCCAGTTATCGCTGGCCGTGGCCGCAGCCGATGAGGCGGCGGTGAATGAACAGGCTCGACGTGAGGTGGTGGCAGCGGTGAATCAAGCTCTTGTGGATGCAGGATTCGTCACTGAAAAGCCCCGTCGACTACGCGTGGACGGCGGCGATGAAGTGTTGCTGCGAGCGGTGCGACCGTCGGGCGCCGAGGCGGCATTCCGCATTGGACTTGATGGCGGAATGCACTACGAGTTCGACAAGTACGAGGGCACCGCGTGCCGCAAAGACATCGATCAAGTGTTGCCAACGCTGCAGTCGGTCTATGGCATTACCTTGTCGGATCGGCGTGTCGTCTGGGAGAACCCGGACGATCTGGATCGACAGGCACGGCCACGGCCGGAGACTAATCGGGACAAGAAAAATGGCTGAGCAAGGCAAGCTCGACTGGCAGGAAAGTTTTCGGCGGGAGTGCGGCATTCGCCGCGTGGTCATACTGCATGGCAACCTGCAGGATGTGGTGCCCGATCCGACCCGCGAGGGTCACTGGCTGACCGGCCGCGATGCCGCAGCGCAGAGCCTGCGAGCTGCCGGCTACGGCCAGGTGGTGGTGTGGGATCGGGTCAACGGGGTGAGCGGCGTGGATGTTGCTGCCTGGCGTGCTATCCAAAGCGCCGCACTTCGGCCTGCAGCGAACACGGCAGGTGGCGACGATGATGAAGACTATGACATCGGCCCAGCCGTGCCAGCAGCTTCAACCGGGCCTGCTGCGGCGCGCGCGGTCAGTCAGACACTCACGCCGGATGACTTTTTCGGCACAGTGGCGCGCCACCTTCATCAGCCCGCTTCACGCGACCCGGTGGCCTTCATTGTCGACTGGTCACACTACTTGTTCGGCACCGCCAACCATCTCAGTGAGATTGAGCGCGGGTGGCTGCTGCGCATCGGCGCGGCCGCACGTGAGGCGCCAGTCGCCTTGGGGTTGGAAGCAATTGCTCGCCCACAGTCACTGCTGGTACTGCTGGCCGACGGGGCGCTGGCGTTGCCGCCCTCGCTGTACCTAAACAACGCGCTCTTCAAAAGCGTGGCTGTACCGCTGCCATCGCGCCTGGAACGTCGCGCAGTACTGCTGCAACTTGGCCATGTGTTCGATCTTGACCCGCCGTTGCGGCCGCAATCTGCGGCGTTGGAAGACATGGCTGACGCACTCGACCGCTTGTCGCACCGAGACATCTTGAGCATGGCCAGGTTGTCACGGCAGGTAGGGACGATGCGCCCGGAGGCACTGGTAGCACTGTATCGATATGGCACGCGCAGCAGCCCTTGGGAGCAACTCGATCACGCCAAGCTAAGAAGCGCACCACAACGCTTGGCCATGCGTGTGAAAGGTCAAGATGAGGCAATCGCTGCCGTGAACCAGGTGCTGGTGCGTGCCTACACCGGCCTTGCAGGTCTGCAACACTCGCTCCGTCAACGTACGCCCAAGGGCGTGCTGTTTTTTGTCGGGCCGACCGGTGTGGGAAAGACCGAATTGGCCAAGGCGCTGGCGCAGTTTCTGTTCGGCGACGATGAGGCCTGCCTGCGTTTCGACATGTCCGAGTTCAATCACGAACATGCCGATCAACGACTGGTGGGAGCGCCGCCTGGCTATGTCGGCTTTGAAGAAGGTGGTCAGCTCACCAATGCCGTGAGGCAACGGCCGTTCTCGTTGGTACTGTTCGATGAAATCGAGAAGGCGCACCCGCGCATTCTCGATAAGTTCCTGCAGATTCTGGAAGACGGCCGGCTGACCGACGGCAAGGGTGAAACCGTGTCCTTCTCGGAGACCGTGATCGTGTTCACCTCCAATATCGGGGCGGCCGATGTTCGCCCCGACGCTAGCGATGTGCGCGCTGAGTTCATCGGCCATGTACGCGAGCACTTCTTCAAGAAGCTGAACCGGCCTGAATTGTTGGGACGCATCGGGGAAAGCAACATCGTGCCGTTCAACTTCATCCGTAGCGAGGCCGCGATGATTGAGATCGCACGTGTGAAGCTTGAGCCACTGCGCCAGCGCTTGCGGGAGAAGTGGGGCATTGAAGACTTGCGCTTTGATGACGAGAACCTAGCCCTTCATGCCATCGTGGGCAAGGCGGACCGCAGTGCAGGTGGACGTGGCGTACCGAACGCACTCATGACCCACTTGTTTGACCCGCTCTCCCGCTTCATCTTTAGCGAGCTCACGCACGTCGAGGGTGGACGTGGCCGCGTGTTGAAGGTGGTTCAAGCAGGTCGGCAGGCTGCGTTCGACTTCGAGTGGGCCTGAGATGGCATGGCTCAATGTGGCGGCTTGGAGGGAATGCACCGAGGCAGAAGGCCCCGGGCGACGCGCAGCCCTGTGGGTCCAAGGCTGCGACAAGCGCTGCCCGGGCTGCTGCAATCCGGGCTTTCTCCCTTTGGTGGAACGCGAACTGACTTCTGCGCAGGCGGTGCTGAAGAGATTGTTGCGGGCGCATGAGCGGCATGCACTGGAGGGCCTGACCCTGCTAGGTGGCGAGCCGATGTTGCAGGCCCAAGGGCTGGCTGAGCTTGCGCGCGGTGCACAGGGGGTTGGCCTGTCGGTAATGGTGTTCACCGGGTACACGCTGGAGGAACTGGAAACGTGCAGCCCACTCGGTTATCAAAGCCTCCTCGAAGCTACGGACGTGCTGGTGGACGGGCCTTATGACCGCTCGCAGCCTGATGAGACACGGCGCTGGATCGGGTCAAGGAACCAACGCTTGCACTACCTGAGTGCCCGGTATGACGCCGCAATAGAGCGTTTGCCTGCTGGCGGGCGCGAGCTCGAGATTCGCATCGGGCTGGACGGCACCCTGAGGATGAATGGGTGGCCGACGAAGTTGGTGCGATGAAGAGTGGAGCAGAAGCTGTCGATATGAACATCGCCTCGAACCAGGCAGTCCGCCCGGAACCTGCAAGCGCCACCGATACTGAGGCACATAACGGCCAGTCAGAGGAAGCGATGCCCGTCTGAAGGGGTGGGGTGCTCAGCCGCGCTTTGATGCCGCAAGCACCCAGCCCAGAGGGTGAGACCGCCGACGCACTGAGAGGCCGAAGAGATTGGGAGGGGGGACATGCTTTTGTTTTGCGGCCTGTTGGGCCCTGACAGGGTTGGATCGTCCCGACGGCTGCGGTCGCTTGGCATTGCGGGCGCCGTCCGTCGGTTCAACGAGCGAGCCGTGCCGGGCCTGGGTGGCATCTGGTTCGGTAAGCAGTTGATGCTGGCCTTGCTAGGCGTGCGAGTTGCAGAACTCCAGTCTGAGCGGGGCCATACCGTCGCGAAGATGGAGTGCGCCAACGCTATCGAGGCGCTGGCTTGCTGGCTCTCGTATCGCGACACCGAATGGGCGTCGGACCCCCGGCTACGTGGGCGGAACAAGTTCCCGCGAGAGCACGACCTGGAACAGGGCCCTCTGTACTCGCGGTTCCGAGCTCGCGGCTTTTATGTGACGCAGCCAATGCGCATGGCGGCTGGCAGCGCGTTGGTGCCGCTTGGGTTTGCCACTTCATCGAACCGCCGCTTTAACACCCTACAGTCGACACCTGACGGCCGTGCTTTCCTTGATGCAGCCCTGTGCGACTACCGTCCCTCGAATCGTTCGATGGCCGAGCACCTGTCCCAATGGGTACGGGGCGGGTCTGTCAACGTGACGACGGGCACTGTTGCCCGTGGTCTTTCGCCCTGCCTACCCCTTCACGGTGATGCGCTTGAGCACCTCGAAGGCCGCCTCCTTGCCGGTGGAGGGAATGAGACAGTGGAAGCGAAGTCGCGGCGGCGCGCTGCGCTGGCATGGGTCGAACGTCTGCGGCGTGCCCCACCGGCGGGGCCGCTGACCTGGCTGGACCGCCCGCCGGAAATTCAGGACGACCGACATTGGGTAGACCTCGAAGCCGGCGCGCGCCTATGGCTCGCTCGCGATGCGGCGTTGCAACTCCTTGACGCCATCGAAGGACGAATCGCCCATGCGTCAGCAGAGCGCTTGACGATCGCGGATGCCGTGCCGGCGACTCGCGAACAGATCGAGGCTTTGCGCATCGCTGCCGATGCTTTCCTGCTCATGAAACACGAGGACGCGGACGCCAACGACTTCTGCAGAGCCTGTGGCGCTGCGGACCCGACGGAAGTCCTGCGCAGCCTCGTGCAGCGCGATGGCCGCGTCGTAATGCTCGTCGGCCATTCGCTGCGGCCGGGAGCCGCCTTCCGCCGAAGCACTTCGCCCACTGCTGCGGGTGCCCTGGACTCCGAGGACGAGGCTAATGAGGCTGCCGAGGAGCCCGCCGTGCATGTGGCCAGCGAGATCGACTGGCCCGAAGGCATTTCCTTCCGGATGCAGAACCTCTATCTGCTGAAACTGGAACTGCTCGGTGAACTGCACGATCGATTCCCCGCGCCGGGCATCTCGGCATGAGCACCCCTTCGCTTCTTCGCCTGTTCGAACCACCCGAAGACTACGAAGGCCAGTTCGGCTGGGTCTGTGGCTTCTCTGCAGACGCGGGGTTCCTGGACGCTGCGGCCGAGCGCTTCACTTGCAAGCCGACGAGCGCCCGGGCCCGCCACGGGCAGTTGGTGCTTGGGGTGATGCTCGATCCATTCCACGAGCCGATCTCGGTGCTTGATGTGCCGGGCGTCGCCGACCTGCCGCTGCGCACGCCGATGGATGGAGAGTTCCGGCTCATGCACGCCAAGATTGCACTCTTGGGCTTCCGGGGTCGTTTGGCAGGCTGGCGCCTGCGGGTAATCGTCTCTACGGGCAACTGGACGCAGCAAACCCTGGAAGACAGCTTGGACCTCGCCTGGTGCTTCGACATCGACCGGTCTGAACTCGAGCAGGACGGGGAAAGCCTCGCTCAGCGCTGTGCTGACATAGCCAAGGCGAGCGAGATTCTCAACTGGTTGGGCGAGCACTATGACCGTTCTCTCCTTGAATTTGCAGGCCGCGACAGCGAGACCTCACTGGCCGTGCGCGAGCTCACTGCATGGGCTGTTCTATGCAGCGGCCACGCCGGGACCGCGAAGCCCCGCATCTTCGACAACCGAAAGCGGTCCATGTTGGATGGCCTGCTTGGCTACCTGCGCCAGCACGCCAGCCGTACGCGGCGCAACCTGCTCGCACTCGGATCAGGCTTCTTCGAGGGCGGCCCGGGCGGCAGCGTGCCGCCGGTGCTGCAAAAGATCGTCAAGGAGGTTGACGCGCTTGGCCTGCTGACGCAGTCGGCAAGTGTGGACATCTACGTCAACGAACAAGCCTGCCAGTCGGTCGCGACGTCGATGGTCGCTTTAGAGGAGGCCGGCTGGTGCGTGCGGACGCCGGCACGACCCTTGATGTTCGGAGCGGGATCGTCGCGCGGCTTGCACGCCAAGTTCATCTTTAGCGCGAACAGCCGGACGGAGGCCTGCACGCATGTCTGGCTGTACCTCGGCTCGGGCAACCTCACGCCCGCGGGCTTCCTGAACCGCGCGGGCCGGGCAGGCAACTTTGAAGCGGGGGTGTTCCTCGACTTCCCGCGTCTGCCATGGTCCGCGCCGACGGGCACGCTGGCCATCGAAACGCTGGTCCCACTGCAGCGAAAGGGTGAGGGCCAACTCTCGCGCGAGGCGCCCCCCGCCACTGGAGAGCCGATGCCGCCGAGGCCACCCGCCTTTGTGGCGGGTCCCGTGGCCTTCCTGCAATGGTGTCCACGCCCCGATGGCGCTGGCTTGCTTGTGCCACCGGTCGGAATCGCCCGGGTTTCCGCGGACATAGTTGTGCTCGATCCCAGCGGCGAGCCATCCGCTCTCGAGGGCGACGGATGGTTCTGGCGCGGGACTATGCCGAGGCAAGCTGCGCTTCGCTGGGACGGTGGTCACAAAGTCGCGTCGGTGCCCGTGGTTGATGAACTCGGCCGAGTGGCCGCGGGCGAGGCGCCGCCCCTAGACCTCGCGGACATGGCCTCCCACCTGCTGGCTTTCCCGGCACGCGTGGACGACGAAGGCGACGGCGATGATGAGGACCCGTTCCAAGGCCGCGCACCGGCGGGAGCGCCCAAGCCTCGGCCGCTCGATACCCAGCCCCAAGCCTCCTCGTCGCCGGTTCGGACCATGATGCGGCAACTTGAAGAGATAGCGCAGCGGCAGACAACGGTGAACGAGTCGGACTGGCCGTTCTGGTGTGTGCGTCTTGAGGAAGTCCTGCTCCGTGCATCTGGCAGCGAAGGGCTGATTGAGTTCCTGCGCTTTGGCTTGGATCCGCTCGAGGTGCTCCGGATCGATGCGTCTCGCCCCGTCCATGCGTGCGTGGTGGGCGGCGAATCTGCCGTTCGTCACGAAGCGGCGCTTGCGCGGGTGGCCACGGCTTGGGGTCTCCGCGATCTCGAATCGTTTGGGGGGATGCCATGACGTTCAGCGGCTGGCCGACCGTCGCCGATGCGCTTCGCCAGCTCTCGCATGACCCAGACGTGGGGGGCTCTGTCTGGCGACTCGACGGCGGCCAGCGCCGTAGCCTGCGGGCCGTTGCGAGCCGGCTTCCTGCCAACGGCGTGATTGTCGCGGACGAGGTCGGCATGGGTAAGACACGGATAGCTGTAGCGACCGTGCGTGCCGTCGTCCAGGCGGGTGGCCGGGCCGTCATTCTGGTTCCACCGGGCCTGGGCTTTCAGTGGCGCGACGAACTTGAAGCCGGCGGGGTCCAGTGCAGCCCGCTTCTGCGAAGCCTGCAGCAGTATCTGGACGCATGGTCCGGCTCTGAGCCACGACCCTGGGACCACGAGTCGGTCGTGCTGCTCTCGCACGCCTTCACCAACTGGCGCCTCGGACGCAGGGCAGAGTCCTGGCGCTGGGCGCTGCTACCAGCGCTGTTCGCGCATTGGCGCAAGGTGCGTCGCAACCGCGTGCCGCGCAAGTCAGTGAACAACCCTCTGCTGCAGGATCCCCGTATCCGCGCGGCGGCGTCCCACATCGCCATGCGGGCGGCCGAGGAGGGCGGATACCTCGCCGAGTTCCTCGACGGTTTGCTGGAGGAAAGCCTCTGGCCCGGTGTGCTGGATGCCGATGCCTATGGTCGTCAGGGTGAACTTCGCCACGCGCTCGAAGGCGCGGTCGGGCTCGGGCTCGGGCTGTTCGACCTAGTCGTGGTCGACGAGGCGCACAAGAGCCGCGGCGACGCATCCGGGCTGGCCCGTCTCCTTGAGGAGGTCGCGGTGGCATCTCCCGACGCGCGCCGGCTCGCGCTGACGGCCACGCCGGTCGAACTGGATGCACGCCAGTGGGTGGACATCCTGCAGCGAATCGGCGCTGACCCCCAAAGGGCAGCTCCAGCAATCGACGAATACGTCGACGCGTGCCGCAAGGTGCAGGAACTGCCTTTGAGCGAGGAACGTCGCCTGGCCTTCGCGCGGGCCGCCGCCACATTCAAGGCTTCCTTGGACCCTTACCTGCTGCGGCGCGACAAGCGCGAGAGCGAACAGGTGCGCCGCTTTCACGCGCTGACTGGGGAGCCGCTGCACGCCTACCGCAGGGAGTCGTCCATCGAAGTCCGGCCGGACGACCTGGACTTGCGGTGGCGGCGCGCCGTCTGTGCCGCCGAGGCATTGTCCCTTGCCGCTGCGGGCGGGCTCGACCCGCGCGCGCAGCGCCTGCGCCTGACTCTGGGCAGCGGCCACGGCATCAATGAACTGCTGGACCGCTGCCACTTGGATGTGCAGGAAGACGAACTGCAACTCGAACTGGACGATGCAATGGTCGCGAAGCCGCGCGACGTCACCGGCAACGCCGACGGCATTGCCTCGCCCGCTGCGGACGAAAAGCGTTCGCAACGAGTGGACTGGTGGTTGAAGGTCATGCGCGACAGCGTCACGGGCAGCAATGGACAGGACGCCCTGATGGAACACCCCGGGCTGCTGGCAGCCATGCGTGCCATCGAGGCCGTCCATGGCAAAGGCGAGAAGGTGCTGGTGTTCGGCCGCTACACGCGGCCTATGCGCGCCCTGGTGTCGCTGCTCAACGCCCGGCAGATGCTTCTGGCGCTGAACGATGAGCGGTCCTGGGCGCAGGCGGTGATCCCGGTGGAGGATGAACCTGCCGTGCAAGCTGCCAGCCGGCAGCTGGGGCTGTTTCGAGACGAAGGCCTGAATGGGATACGCCGCCGGCTGGCCCTGCAGTACGACGCGATGGAGGAGCGGCGCCGTAGGCTGCGCGAGGGTCTAATCGGCCTGCTGGAGCAGGGGCTCGCGACCGAGCCGAAGCAGGGGCTGCTGCCGCGACTGTTCGGTGCGTTCCGGCAGTGCCCAGGGGACGTTCCGGTAGTGGTGCGCGCGCTGACTGAGGTGCTCGATCCGCAGGAGGAATCGGCAGCGGCCTGGGCGGCGGAGTTCCGGCACGTCGTCGAGGCCACGCTCGAGCGTAGTGAGGGCGACGAGAACGGCGACGGCGTGATCGATGACCGCGAGGCAGCGCGGCTATGGAAGCGGGTCGCGGAACGGCTCAACGAGGAGTTCGGTCGCCGTGAGGGCGGCTTCGCCCGCCTGATGTACGGCAAGACGCTGCCCTCGACACGGCGGCTGCTGCAGCTGGCTTTCAACCGCAACAACAGCTTCCCGCGCGTGCTGGTCGCTCAATCGGTCGTCGGCCGCGAGGGACTGAACCTACACCGTGCTTGCAGGACAGTCGTCCTGCTGCACCCCGAATGGAACCCCGGCGTGGTGGAACAACAGATTGGCCGCGTGGACCGCCTAAGCAGCTACTGGGAGCAGTTGCTGACCGAAGTGGAGCGCCAGACGGTGGAAAGCCGCGGCGAGGTTCCGCGCATCGAGATACTGCCGGTGATCTTCAAGGGCACTTACGACGAGCACAACTGGGCGGTGCTGCGTCGCCGGTGGGACGACCTGCGAGCGCAGTTGCACGGCGTCATTGTTCCGCCTTCAAGTCATGGCGACGACCCAGAGACTGCAGCGCTCGCGCACGTCATCAACGCAATGGCACCTGACTTCTCGCCTCCGGATGGCCGGTAGAGACTTGCACGCCGCCTGCGCTCAACCCTGGTCCTGGGCTATGCGCCCGAATAGCTCCTCCGGGGTGGCGCTTCGCTTGCAGCTTCAGCGTACGCCGTCTCAGCTTCGCGTCAGTGTTCGCCCTGCGAGCAGAGGGCATACCTTCACGTTATGCACCGAGTTCAAGGGGCCCCAACGTTGGTCCCGAGAGTGCGCATTTCTGCGGTGAACCCCTCGGATGTGGGCGCGTCACAGCTAGTAACCTTTGCTATGCTGAGCGCAAAGCGCAGCCGCTCCACAGGACAAGCGCAGTCAAAGAGGGAGGAAGGCTTGGCACGCACACAGACCAAGACAGCGACGCTCACGCTGCGAGTTCCACCTGAGGTGAAGGATCTGCTGGGCGCAGCCGCTCAAGCGGACCGGCGCAGCCTGGCAAACATGTTGGAAGTCATCGTCATCGACTACTGCGAGCGACGAGGCATCCGACCCGCAAACACCCCAGCGAGCACTGGGGAAGCGCGATGAACGTCGAACTCCTGCGAAGCGCGCCTCTGGCGTTGCTCATCACCGGCAGTGCGCTGGCCCTTCTCTCTGTCGGCTTTCTCTTCCTCTTTCTCTTACCTGGCATCCGGCTGCGCCTGCACTTGGGCAGGACCCTTCGTCAGCTCCGAACTACCAAGCCCCGCACCTCCGGTGACCTACAGAAGGTCTTCGAGGGCGACCCCCGGCTCCTTCACCTTTGGAAGGAGTTCAAGGACACCCTCCACGCCCAGAAGGAGGACCGCGACGGGCAGATGGTCACCGTTGCTCTCCGGGCCACCGCAACAGCGGAGGCGTTCTTCAATGCCCAATACGTCGTCGACGGGCGCCTGCGTACCGAGTTCTTCAAGCATCTACCTGGCATCTTTACCGGCATCGGCATCATCGGCACGTTCTCGGGCCTGATTGTTGGGTTGAAGAACTTCCAGGTGCCCGAGGACCCGGTCAAAGTTCGCGCCAGTCTTGAGATGCTGCTAGGCGGAGTGTTTGAGGCCTTCCTGGTCTCTGCGGCCGCCATTACCCTGGCGATGGTGGTCACCTTCTTCGAGAAGGCGCTGCTTGCATCGCTCTACCGCTGCACCGATGACATCGCGCAGCATCTCGACAGCCTGTTTGCAATGGGCGCCGGCGAGGAGTACCTCTCGCGCCTGGTCACTGCCTCGGAAGATTCGGCGAGCCAGTCGAAGATTCTCAAGGACTCCTTGGTTGGTGACCTCAAGGTTCTCCTCCAGGAGATGACCGAGAGGCAGATTGCTGCCCACGCGACTGCCTCTCAAGCACTCGGACAGCACATAACGACCGGGATTCAGCAGAGCCTGCAGGATCCGCTCAACAAGATTGGCGACATCGTGGCCAAGGCCAGCGGGGACCAAAGCTCCGCCGCTGCTGACCTGCTCAAGGATGTCATGACCAGCTTTAGCCAGCGACTCAACGACCTGTTTGGCGGACAGATTTCCGGCATCCAGGAGCTGAACCAGAAGAGTGCTCAGGCCATGCAGGACGCGGTCGCCTCCCTCAACGCTCTGGTCGGACGTATGGAGGAGAACTCTCAGCGCTCCGGAGACGCCATGGCGGAGAAGATGGCTAGAGCCGTCGAGGATATGGAGCGTCGGCAGGCCGACATCAACACCCAGACCCAGAGCTTCGTCGAGACCATCCGAGAGATGGTCTCAAGGTCCCAGTCCGAGACCAACACCAAACTCAACGACGCGATCACCGGCCTGAGCACACAGATGGGCGAGATGATTGCTGCCTTGCAGGCGCAGGCCGCGAAGTCGCATCGGGACCAGGCGGAGCGCGAGCAGAGCCTCAATGACAGGACCAAGGGCATGGTGACCGACCTCGGTGCCTCAGTCGCTGAGGTCGTCAAGCAGATGGCTGCGTCCACCACTCAGATGCAGCAAAGTGTTGCCTCGCTGGAGCGCACCACGACCTCGTCCATCGACAAGTTGAACGCGGGCGCACGAACCATTGAGCAGGGTGCTACCGCATTTGCGCAAGCGGGTGACAAGGTCACCGGGGCCATGAACCAAGCTTCGACAGTCGCGGGCAAGCTCAGTGAGGTCAGCGGCGCATTGACCGCGTCGTCATCGGCGCTACAAGGTGTTCTCTTGGACTACCGGACCAATCGCGAGGCCACTGGCTCCATGCTGACGGAACTCAAGTCCGTGGTGGAGTCAGCAAAGCGAGAAGCCTCGCTGACGCAGCAAGCCCTTGACCGAATCCAGACTGCCGCGACCAAGCTCGCAGCCGCTCAACAGGAGACCGAAGCCTACCTGGAAGGCGTCTCGGAGATCCTGGCGGAGGCACACGGCAAGTTCGCCGATGGACTCACTCGAACGCTGGATCGGGCCAATAGTGACTTCCACAGCAAGCTCAGCGGAGCGGTTGGGCTCCTGAGCTCTGCTATTGAGGAGCTTGAGGTTACGGTGTCCACCGCAGGCGCGCCTCGTCGCTGAACATGTTCGGACTGCGCCTTCACGCTCGCTCAAGGCCTCGTGACGAGGCCGAGAAACCCTTCTGGATTTCGTACGCCGACCTGATGACGGCGCTGATGGTGCTCTTCCTCGTGGTGATGGCCGTGGCCCTTCTGGCCGTCACGAAGACTGTGTCCGAACGCGAGAGGCAAGAGGCAGAGCAACGCCAAGACATCCAGAAGCTTCTCGACCGATTCGAGGAGGTCGCACAACAGGAGCGGTTCAAAGGCATCACGATCGACCGCAATCGCAATGTCGTGGACTTCGGCACTCGTGCCCAGTTTCCGTTTGCCAAGTCGACGCTCACCTCGGACCAGCAGCGCCTGTTGCGAGCCTTTGTTCCTGCGATTCTCGAGAAGGCGAACGATGACCTCGGCAAGCGGGTCCTCAAGGAAATCGTCGTCGACGGCTTCACCGACAAGACTGGTTCGTACCTCTCAAACCTCGACCTGAGTCTGCAGCGCAGCCAACGTGTCCTGTGTGCCTTGTTCGCCAAGGCCGGTCCGGAGGAACAGGCCATGACACCGGAGCAACTGGAGCACGTTCGCGCACTGTTCGTCGTGGGGGGCTACTCCTTCAACGCGGCGAAGGAGACGGACGACGAAAGCCGGCGGGTCGAAATGCGGCTGCAGTTCCTCGGGGTGCGCGAGAAGCGAAAGCCAGCCGAGGGCGTTGTGCCTGGGAACTTCGGCAGTTGCGCGCTGCCTGGCTGATGGACGCACTAAGCAAGCTCAAGTCACTCCTGGCGCCCGCGTCCCAGGCTCATCTGGCGAGGCCTTGGGCTGTCGAGCGCACGATAGATTCCCACATCGCGCATCTCGAACGCCACCTGAAGGACGGCGCGGGGGCCTACGTACCCAAGGACCTTCAGGAGGAAGCGGTTAGGCGGTTCTGGTCCAGCAAGCGAGTAGACAACCTCAAGGACGCCAGGCTTGTCTCGTTTGGCGTTGCGCTGCCCGTCGGCCCGCAGCGCCTACGGGTCATCGAAGACAAGGATCGCTTCCCCGCTCTGCTTGAAGGAGTCGATCAATACCTGCCGGCTCCAAAGCAGTATCGGCGCTGCTACCAAGGGCTGATGTCCGGGTATTTCGCCTACGACCCGGAAGTGAACGAGGCACCAAAGGTTGGCCGTGAAAACTGGGCCACCCTGCGCGAATACCTTGGAAAGCGGGCAAGCCGAGTTCGGGAGGGTGAGCGCAACCCGCAGTGGACCGATTCTCTACAGCAGCACAAGACGCTTTTCGGCGAGAACCCTTGCACGCGATACGGTGCAGCTTTGCTGGCCGGGGCGCCACAAGAGGTCGACGAGCTTCGCGAGATTCTTAACATCTCTGACAGCTCGTGGTTCATGCGCAAGCTGTACCTGGCGCAAGTTCAAGCCGCTGTGGGGAAGCCCCAATCCGAATTCCTGGAGCTCCTCTATCGGGTGCTCGACCTGCTGCAGGAAAACGAGCTCATCCGCGATGAAGGCCTCGCGCTTGTTCTTGACCGCTTTGCGAAGTTGCGGCCGCCGCCATTGGCCGTTCCGCTTCGTGATGCCGCGGTTAACTGGTGGGGCAATCCTTGGTTGCAGAGCAATGCCATGCGCTGGGGCCGTGTCTCGCCCGAAGCGCGCGCCATGGTGTCGGAATGGCTCAAGCTGGAGTTCATCGAGGCATTCTTTACGCTTCTGGCTGAGGAGCACACCGGCGACAACCGTCGCCTGGAGTTTTGGGCGCGCTACGTCTCTGTCATCGAAGATATCCACTTTGCCCTAGGAGCGGACGCACGGGACAACTCGTCGCCGGACTTCAAGGCCCTGCGCAAGAAGATGGCTGGCCTGGTGGTTCCGCTTCAGGACAACGTCAGGTCGAACAACGCCTTCATCATGAGGATTGGGCCGTTGGTCATCGTCGAGTTCAGCGGCTACAGCAATGCTTGCTACGGCTATACGTCCAACAAGTCGCTGCCATTCCGGTTTGACATGCCCCTCGTCTTGCCCAAGGACGTCAAGAACTCGCTGAAGCACTCGAACCGAGAACTCTGGCTGTCACACCAGGACGGCATAAGGGGTTACGAAACCTGGGAGGAGCGCTTCGAGGCAGAGTTGGCTGACGGATTCGGCGTGAAGCCGAAGAAGTCGACCATCAAACGCGTGGTGATGAATCGTCCGCCATCACCGCCTCCTCCGCCCACTGCGCCACAGGCAACGCAGAGAGTGCCAACTGCCGTTGTCGCGCCCCGTCCGGTCTCCCCACCGCAGGAAACCTCACCTGCCGCCGCAACCGCGCAGCGCAGCAACACCGAAGTGTCGTGGGACATCGCCAGCTTCAAGACGGCGAACTACAGCCGCAAGGTTCTGGGCATATTCGCGGAGCGGTTTGGTCTAAAAGTCGAAGACATGAGCGAGGATGGCGGCAACCTATGGGTCCGAACAGACGACTCGCACCTGGGCATCAATGGTGTGTTGCTGAAGTGGGGGTTTGAGTTTAAGAACGCCCGTAAGGGTTGGTGGTGGAGAGGTCGATGAGCATGTTCAAGCTCTTCACACGTTCTGAACCGAAAGCGGAGCCCAGTTGGTACGTGCTCGAGACCGCGGACGGACTGCAGTTGCAGCCGTTGGCCACTCAGGCCGGACGTCCCTTGACGGCCCCACTGCTCGGCGGATGGCTCGCTCAGCTTGATGAGGAAGGACTGGCCGTCCCATCGAGCAGCGGCTACTTGCTTACCTGGGACAGCGTCTATGGCTTGATGGCCCACAGCGAGCACGCTGAGGCGCTGGCCATGCTTGAACTGCCTCAGCAAGGCAATGCCAGCCCTTCCCTGGTCAGCCGGGGTTCGCTTGAAGACGCGGGCTTCAGCATCTCTCTTGGCCAGTGGCGGCTGGACCATGGACCCGCTGCTGAGGCCGAGTTGATCGGCGCGGTCCTTCGCCACTCGGACGGCACCACGCTGCTGCCCGTTGCGGCGTACTCCGTCGCCCAGGAGGTCCGAACCTTTGCGAGGCGCCAGCAAAATGAGCGAAACGGCCAGCACCATCGCATGGCCTGGGGCCGCATACGCCGCCTCGCTTCCGCAGCAAATGCAAATCTGGATGATTTCCTGCACAGGACTGTCGTCCTGACTCCAGAGAAGCTCGCGATCGGACTCCGAAAAGTTCACGTCGCGGACGACACGGTCATCGAAGTTCAGCCGACGTTTGAAGGTGCCCCGGAGAACTGGCTGGAACGCTTCGACCGCCAGGCAGCCGTCCAGTCCCGATACGACATTCCCACTACACATGGCATTGTTCAAGTCGTTATCGGCTCGAAGGTCCGAACAGTGCTTGAGGAAATCAAGCGCATTCCTGACCGCAGAGTTGCTGGAGCCAGGGCCCAGGCGTTCATCCTGAATCCGTATGCCGCGCTTGGTGAGGACGCCAATGCTGTCATCGACGAACAGCAGTTCGAGGCCGCTCGCGAAGCGGCAGGCCTCGACTATGAGCGGTTCCTGCCGCAGTTCGAACGCGACGGTCTGGGTTATCCGGCACAGGTGGGACTGCTCATCGAGACGGCGTCATCGAGTGGGCCTGTTTCCTCTGAGGTTCTGTGGCTTGACGACGGCGCACTTGCCAAGTTCATCAAGGCACTGAAGCTTGCCCTCGCCAAGAACCACCAGTTGCTGGCGTGGGAAGGTTACGACCTAGAGCTTCAGGGCGACTCGCCGTTGCACTTGGTAGAGCTTGAGCGTGCGCTCGAGGACCGCCGGCGGCCCCAGGTGCTCATTTCGTACGCGCAGGTCTATGACCTGACCCACTACGCATCCCGCGTCCAAGAAATCGGCTTCGAGAAGCCGTACTACTCACCCTACATCGCCAAGAAGCAGGATACGGACGGCTGGTTCCCAGAGAACTTGGTCAACATCATCTCTTGGGTCCCGGAGGGTGAAAACGACATCGTCTCGATGCCCGTCAGCCCAGAGGCAGTGGCGGAGCTCAAGCAGAAGGTTGCGGTAGCCAAGGCTTCGGGGAAGACCGAGGTAAACATTCCAGGGGTACCAAAGCCTCTGCCAGTGGCAGAGGCCGAGCGTATCGTCGACACGTTCGATGAAGCACTCAGCGACGCGAAGGATGGAAAGTTCGACCCGGAGAAGCCCAAGCGCACTCCGACAGCCCCCGTCAAACGCAAGAGCCCTGTCCTGCTCTCCAACATTCAGGGTGTTGACTACGCAGAGGAGCGCAATGCCGCCCTCTCCTCGGTTGGGCGGCAGGCTGCACTCCCGTCATCGCTCAATCCCGCATTCAAGCTCCTGCCGCATCAACTTGACGGCGTAGCTTGGCTCCAGACGCTCTTCGAAGCGCACCGGTCCTACAACTGCCGCGGCGCTGTCCTCGCCGACGACATGGGCCTGGGAAAGACCTTTCAGCTGCTGACGCTTATGGCCTGGGCATTGGAAACCACCCCGGACATCGAACCGATGCTGGTCGTGGCGCCGGTCTCCCTGCTCGAGAACTGGAAGGAGGAGGCCGGCAAGTTCTTCCGTTCAGGCTCCCTTCCCATCCTCACTGCATACGGCGACGACATCGCCTCTCTGCGAGTGCCACGCGAGAGCATCGACGCTAGGCTGCGCACTGAGGACGGTCTCACCAAGTTCCTGAAGCCGAAGTGGCGCGGTGACGCACGCATCGTGCTGACCACGTATGAGACGTTGCGCGACCTTGAGTTCTCGTTTGCTGCAGAGCGTTGGTCCATCATGGTTTGCGACGAGGCCCAGAAGATAAAGAACCCGGCGGCGATGGTGACACGCGCGGCCAAGAAGCAGAACGTCGCGTTCAAGATCGCTTGCACAGGTACGCCGGTTGAAAACACGCTGGCTGACCTCTGGTGCCTCTTCGACTTCGTGCAGGCAGGGCTGTTGGGCGCTCTGAACGACTTCGGTCGTCGCTACCGCAAGCCCATCGAGGCGCGAACCGACGAGGAAAGGACTCGCGTCGAGGAATTGCGCAAGCTCATCGCGCCGCAGATTCTGCGCAGGACGAAAGCCGAAGTCGCAAAGGACCTTCCGCAGAAGATTGTGGTTGAGCCCTGCCGCAAGCTGCCTTTATCCGCGAAGCAGCGAGAGCTCTACTCACGCGCTATCGAGATCTTCAAGAAACGCAGCGACCCGGGCGCGAACGTTCCGTTCAAGAACCACCTCGGCCTGCTGCACTACTTGCGCCTCATCTGCACCGACCCACGCCGACATGGCCTCGACGTCTTCAAGCCGGAACCACTGGCTGAATACCGCTCGCGCGCACCGAAGCTGGATTGGCTGCTCACAGAGTTGAAGGGCATTGAGCGAAAGGGCGAGAAGGTCATCGTCTTCTGCGAGTTCCGGAACATCCAGCGCCTGCTTCAGCACTACATCGAAGAGGAGTTTGGCCTCCGTCCCGACATCATCAACGGCGACACGGCGGCTTCCGCATCACACGCTCATAGCCGGCAGAAACGCATCAGAGCCTTCCAAGAGAAGACAGGCTTCGGCGTCATCATCCTCTCGCCCGTTGCCGTTGGCTTCGGCGTGAACATCCAGGCGGCCAACCATGTGGTGCACTACACCCGTACCTGGAACCCGGCCAAGGAGGACCAGGCCACCGACCGGGCCTACCGCATCGGGCAGACGAAGGACGTCTACGTCTACTACCCGGTCGTGCAAGCGGAAGACTTCACAACCTTCGACGTCAAGCTTGATCGCCTTCTTGAGACGAAGCGTGGCTTGGCGAACGACATGTTGAACGGATCGGGCGACCTGAGGCCTGGCGAATTTGGACTGGACGACGTCGCTCCGCCGGACTCAGCGCTTGAATCTGAGCCCGTGACCCTCAGCACAGCGTTGGCGATGAACTGGGAGTACTTCGAAGCGCTTGCCACGGTTCTCTATGCCAAGCGAGGCTTCGAGGCCTATCGCACCCCTTCGTCAAAAGATAACGGAGTAGACGTTGTGGCACTGCCCCGCGACGAGTCCAAGGGCAAGCTGGTGCAGACAAAGTCGTCAGGCACCGACGGTGCTTTGCTCGACTGGGACGCGGTGAAGGAGGTGCTTGGCGGGAACGCCTTCTACTGCCAGCAGTTTCCCAAGGTTGCCTTCGACCTCGTCTGCATGACAAACCAGTACTTCGACAAGCAGGCCCACATGAACGCCGGCCTTAACAACATTGAACTTGTCGAGCAGCCGGGTCTTGGGGAAATGCTCAAGGGCACGCCCGTGACGCTGCTTGAGGTGGAGCAGGTCCTGTTTACCGAGTGGACGCAGGGGTAGATCTGGATGTCGACTGACCGGCGTGGGTCAACTGACCAACAGCTTCGCAGGTGGGGACGCGGCCGGGCTGACTTGTTCGGCCGCAGGCCGCCTTGTCTTCAGTCCGCGGTTGACAAAATCGAACGTGTGTCCACCTGCCAACTCTGCGCGGAGCGCTCCGCATGATCGACAAGTTGATCGAGTCGACGTCGTGGCGCGCAGTCAGGGTAGTGCCGCGCGAGTTGTTCACGGACCCGTCCTATTGCCGCAAGCAGTGCTGATCGCTCGGCAGCTGTCGGTCTCCGCTTGAAAGGCGCGTCCAACGCCCCGTAGTACATCGCGGAGAAGCGTTCCATGTCCAGTTCATGACGGTCGTACTCCACCTGCACCCAATCGTCGAGCTCGCTGCGGACACGATCGAGCTTCTCTCGCACACCGGGGCGGTACTCGGCACTGCCGATCGCCGTACGTAGATCGCGGCCCACTGAATCGTGGGCATCAAGCGGCATGCGTCCGGTGGGTTTGCGCGAGTGACCTGACAACACGAGGGCGTATGGTGTGGTCGTCGCGGTGGAGCGGGCAAGGCGAGCATCCCTCGGTGCCCTCACGCTCTTGCTGCCAGCTGCCTCCACTGGCGACCGGTAGACCGGCCGGCTCGGCGCAGAGGTCCCGGACCATGTCTCATCTACTGGGCACACCCGCAGTCGGTCGGTGCTCACCAGGACCCGCTGAGCAAGTTGCGTGTCGCGCGTCAGCAGGTGCAGGCTAGACCCTGCCCCTGGCGCATACATGCCGGGCCATTTCGAAGCACTAAGCGTCAAGCCATGTCGTTCCGCCCAAGCCAGGCGCTCGGCGTCCCGGCTGGAGATGGCGGGGCGATAAGGTTCATCGGTGATCACCAGCTCGCCTGAGGCTGGGTCGCGCCATGTGCTCGCATGGTCGGAACCCGGAAGTGGGTCCGACTGCCAACGCTCGATCGGAGACACCAATGACCGCGAGTACGGTTGCAGACCGGTTGCGTCGATGAAGTGCAGCGCGCGGGCTGCGCCGCAAACGGCCTTGCGAGCTGTACGCTGATCTCCGAAGACCTGTTTGCCCTCGACGTGGTCGCTCTCCTTGCGGCGGAAGGACAGCAGGTGTCGATTGTTGGCGAACTGCCTGCGATCGATGCGTTCGTCGAGGCGGTGGTCAACCACGATCACCAACGTCTCACGGCCTGTCTCCCCGGTGGGCAGATCGTGCCAGTACGCTGTGATGTGGATGTCGTGCCGTGGACGCTCGGGTACGAGCGAATCGGCAAGCGAACGGCGCGCGTGCGCGTAGTTCGAATAGCCGGCCGAGCGGGAAGCCCGCTCAAGGGCCTCGGCACGTTGAATGGCTTCGTCTCGCTGGATGCGAACGGCAAGACGTTTGATGCCCTCGATGGAGGAGGGACGAAGGGCGAACTCGAGTGACATGCTGGATGCTCCTCGGCCATTGGTACCAGCGTCGCCCGTCAACCGCTGCCCCGGCCGAAAAGTTGACCAGAGTCGAATGAGTTCACTTGGCAGCGCCGATGACGGCTTCGCACTGACGGGCGGCAGGCTCCTGCCGAGAGCCTCGCAGCAACTTTACACCGCTCCGCGGCGAGGTGCTACATGTCGGCCACTTCCGCATGGCGGTGGCGCTGGAACCAATTCGGTCTCGTGGTGCGCCTCAAGCCGCCATGCGGTGCTCGTAGTAGGGCCGCTCCCTGTCGTCGAGGATCTCAAAGAGGCGCTTTGCGTCCGTCGCCCCCGGACTCAGCCACTCGTCGATGTAGGCTGGCCTGATCGGGACAATGCAGCGATCGTGGCCTGCTGCAGCGACTTCGGGCGGCGGCTCGTCGGTGATGGCCGTGAACGACAGCAGGTCCGGCTCACCCGATCCGGTCCACTTGGACCAGAGGCATGCGATCAGCATGTCCTGCGTTGGCCGCGGCCTGAACTCGAGCACCAGGTTCTCCACTTCCTCGCTCGCCCCCAGCTCGCGTCCCTCGGCCTTGTGCCGGTTCACGTTCTCGTAGAACGCGTTGACCACGATGAGCCCGTGCGTGTGGCCGAACTGGTTCTTCCAGAACCCCTGCAGGTTGTCCCGGCGAGCGTTGTAGGTTCCCGGGTACTTGACGTCGTAGAAGGCCGGCTTGCCCGCTGGTCTGCAGCCATAGCGCATCGGCTTGATCACGCGCTTGCCGTCTTCCCACACCATCACCGGCACATACCAGCCCGGAAAGATCCGGCTGTCCCGATCGCGCAGTTCCGTGCGCTTCAGGTCGGCGTGCCGGCCCATCAACTGCTTGACCTTGTCGGTGGCGATGCGCTGATCGTCCGGCGCCTTCTTCGTCGGCTTGGTCTGCAGGATTCGCTCGGCGTCGGCCAGGCGCTTGCGCTGCTTGAAGAGTTCTTCCTCGAACTTCGTGGCCTGCTTGTCGTTGAAGTCGTCGATCAGCGCCTTGATGGCGCGTTCATCGTCGCTCTGGGGGTCCCCGAAGCTCGCCTCGACGGCCTTCGGGATCTTGATCTTCGGGTCGAGCCCCCGGCGATAGAAGATCTCGTAGAAGTCGCGAATGCTCATCGTGGCGCCGAACATCACCACGTACTTCTTGTAGTCCGCCTGGACCTGGGCGCTGTAGCACACGGACTCTCTCCTTCGAGGCTGCCCGGACCAGTGTACGGAAGGGCACTTCGTCACGCGGCGACCAGGCTGGCCAGCCCCGAATTCATCGACCCCTTGGCAATTCCGCCGGACTGGTGCAATACTGGATGCCCATACAGTACCAGGCTTTTCGATGTCCGCTGTCCTGTCGTGGGCCGGCGACGACGATGGGTTGCCGACCCAGGCCCTTGTTCATCCATCGAGATCGCGTGCGCGGCGCTCCCAGCCGGGAGAGCTGCCGCCTGAGATCGAGCAGGCCATCTGGCGCGGCTGCGACCTGGGTGCGCAGGCCGGCGAGGTCGTCTCCAGCGGCTTCGCGGCGCTCGACGCCGAACTGCCGGGTGGCGGTTGGCCGTGCCAGTCCATCGCCGAGGTGCTCAGCCCGCAGCCGTCCGTTCTCGAGTGGCGCGTGATCGGTCCGGCGCTGCGCGCCATCGTCGCGGCCGGGCGCAAAGTGGTCGTCGTCGGGCCACCCAAGACACCGCACCTGCCTGGACTGCGGCACAGTGGCATCGACGAAAAGCACCTCGTGTGGGTCCGTGCGGATACGCCTGCCGAGCGCCTGTGGTGCACCGAGCAGTTGGTGAAGTCCGGCGCCTGTGGCGCGCTCGTCGCCTGGCTTCCGCAGGCGCGCCCCGAGCAGATCCGGCGCCTGCAGGTGTGCGCGCAGGCCTGCGAGGGTCCGGTGTTCCTGTTCCGGCCGGCCGCGGCCCAGCACGAAGCCTCGGCCGCGAGCTTGCGGGTGATGGCCACCTTCGCGCTGGACTGGGAGATCCAGGTCCACGTGCTCAAGCGCCGTGGGCCCACCCATGAGGGCCTGGTCCGATTGCGATCGGTCCCCGGGGGGCTTGAAGCGGTGTTGACGCCGCGCCTGCAGATGCCCAGCCGACTCATCGCGACGCGCGAGGGCGCTCCACGCGACGGGACTCACTACGCGCCGGCGCGTCCGACTCTTTCGGAGGGCGCGGCGCGCCCTGAGGTTCACGAGGCAGCAGTCCATGCTCTGGGCGGCGCTACTCCTTCCGCCCGGGCCCGACGGCGCGCCACCGTCCGATGAGGCACTTCGCGGAGTCGCAACGTGGGCCTTGCAGTTCACACCCCGGGTTGCCACCTCCGAAGAAGCCGTCCTCCTCGAGCTGGAGGCCAGCGCACGCCTGTTCGGGGGCAAGCGCGCGTTGCGCGACCGCATCCTCCAGGAGGGGGCCGACCAAGGGGTGAGTGCGCTCGCCTGGGCGACCAACAGCCTGGCCGCCCACCTGCTGGCGCGCGCCGGCATCGAGAACGGCTTCAAGCGTCCGCTTGAGGAACTGCTCGACGCCCTCCCGATGAGGGCCCTCACGGCGGTGGCCCCCCACGAGGGGATCCTTTCCCGGCTGGGGTGCCGCACCTTGGGGGATGTGCGCCGGCTCCCCCGCGGGGGTGTGAGCCGGCGCTTCGACAAGCTGCTGCTGGGCGCCCTGGACCGCGCCTACGGCCTGCAGCCCGAGGCCCATGTGTGGGTCGACCTGCCAGAGACCTTCGACGCGCGCCTGGAGCTCATGTCACGCGTTGAGATGGCGCCAGCGTTGCTCTTCGGCGCCCGCCGGCTGCTGTTGCAGATGTGCGGCTGGCTGGCGGCGCGCCACAGCGGGACCACCGCCTTCACCCTGAAGTGGGCCCACGATGTGATGCGCTCGAAAGAGGCAGGGCAGGGGGGTGAGATCACGATCCGCACCGCCGAGCCCAGCCGCAACCTCGAACACCTCTGCCGGCTGCTCGCCGAGCACCTGGCCAAGACCGAGCTGAAGGCGCCGGTCGGCGAACTCTGGCTGCACGCGACCGAAGTCGTTTCGCTGGACGAGAAGAGCGCGTCGTTGCTGCCCGACGAGGCGCAGCAGGGCGAGTCCCTGCAGCTGGTGCTCGAACGCATCGCGGCCCGGCTGGGTCCTGACCGGGTGCTCCGCCCGGTCCTCACCGAGGACCACCGCCTCGAGTGGATGCAGATGTGGCAGCCGGTGCCGATGCCGCGCCCCCGCAAGGCCGCAGAGCCGATAAACATGCCCCAGCCGACCTGGGTGCTGCCGACGCCGCTCAAGCTCGCAACGCGCGGCCACCGCCCGCTGTACCAGGGCGTGCTGCATCTGCTGACCGGACCGCACCGCGTCGAAGGCGGCTGGTGGCATCGGCTGGGCGAGGGTTGCGATGCGACGACCGGGCATGTCCAGCGCGACTACTGGGTGGCGCTGAGCGAGCACGCCGGCGTGCTGTGGATCTACCAGGAGCGGCTGGCGAGCGAAGAGACTGCCTGGTACCTGCACGGGGTGTTTGCATGACGGCCAGCGATGGGCGCCAGGGGCAGGGCGCGGGCACGCCCGTGCCGAGGTCCGCTTCCTCGGTGCCGGCCGCCGGGCTGCCCGACTACGCCGAACTGCGCTGCGTCAGCACTTTCAGCTTCCTGGTGGGGGCGAGCCAGCCCGAGGAACTCGTCGAGCGTGCGCACAAGCAGGGCTACTGCGCGCTCGCGCTCACCGACGAGTGCTCGGTCGCCGGCGTGGTGCGCGCCCACGTGGCGGCCAAGAAGATCGATCTCAAGCTGCTCATCGGCAGCCAGTTCAGCGTGGCCGTGCCGGAGCCGTCCGGCGATGATGCGCCGGGGCCCTTCAGCCTGGGCGTGCTTGCCTGCAACCTGAACGGCTACGGCAACCTCTGCGAGTTCATCACCAAGCTCCGACGCGCCTCGGAGAAGGGCACGTACCACCTGAACCTGGGCGACATCGCCTCGGACGAACTGGCCGACTGCGTCGTCGTGGCCTCGCCGGTGCGCGGATCGACCGACGCGCAGCTGGTGGGCCTCGCCCGCTGGTTGCTCACCAACTTCACTGGTCGCTGCTGGCTGGGCGTGGAACTGCTGCGGCAGCTCGACGACGAGATGTGGCTGCACAAGCTGCGTGAGGCGAGTGACCTGTCGGCGATCCCGCTGGTGGCCGTCGGCGACGTCTACATGCACGTGCGATCGCGCAAGGCGCTGCACGACGTGATGACCGCGATCCGCACCGGCCGGCCGCTGACCGAATGCGGCCGCGAGCTGCAGGTCAACGCCGAACGGCACCTGCGCACCCGGCTGCGCCTGGCGCAGACCTTTCCCGCCGACCTGCTGGCCGAAACGCTTCAGGTCGCCGAGCGCTGCAGCTTCTCGCTCGACGAGCTGAAGTACCAGTACCCCGATGAAGTCGTGCCGGCGGGCGAGACGCCTTCGAGCTACCTGCGCCGCATCACCTACGAAGGGGCAGGGCGGCGCTGGC
>Ga0209717_1000518_pt1 | contig 46655 bp, 17 predicted proteins | sample AD_UKC048_MetaG_FD_184418 | JGI IMG/M metagenome (GOLD analysis project Ga0209717, IMG submission 184418) | Active sludge microbial communities of municipal wastewater-treating anaerobic digesters from USA - AD_UKC048_MetaG (SPAdes) (version 2) | ecosystem: Engineered > Bioreactor > Anaerobic >...
CTAAATAATACAGTAGCATAGCGCGGCGGCAGAACTCCTGTTCTGAAATTTCACCGGATTCACAACAGCAACTCTGATTGTCTACACATTTTTGCCATCGATTGTCTTCTTTCAAAGGTTTAATAACCAATTCATACCATTGCACAGCCTCTTCATATTTGCAGTGCATCTCAAGGTTTTGAGCCACCGCCAATGCGGGAACAAACATTGTGTTGGGAACTAACGGGGCACCGGGATCGAAATAGGCAAAATATGTGGACGCGGTCAGTAAATCAACTTTATAACAATTTTCCAAACCTATCGCCCGAACAGGCACAGCAGTATCAGTAACCATATCATATCGGAACCCAGTAGGGAAAGGCGTACCATCTCCACAAACCGGAATACCAACCAAAGTATCCGCCCCGGTAATTTCAAAATGCAAACTGTCATTAAAACGGCCGAACCAGTTTAATCCGGGCGTTCCGGTAACGGTCACACCCTCAAACGACCACCGCATTGGCTGGAAAACGCCGTTGTGCTTGCGGGTCCAGGCCAAATAAACTTTATCCCGGGTATTTAAATGCAATAGCTTGGGCAGCTCTTCTTCATTGTCCCATTCACGGGAAGCATCCTGGGTGATCTTGGCATAATATTTACCTGTTATCATCCAGAAATAATATTCATCAACCAGGGGAGGATGAATATCTCCGCATGCAGAACAACAGATGCCGTCTGCACAATCATAAGTGATACCCGCCGGAGGAATACCAGCCGCTGCAACACGTACAAACGGCACTTTCATTTGTATGGCCGCCTCCAGCCAAAACGGGAGTTTTTCTTCCCGGATATCAGCCAGCCAACCCGGACGCGTATAGTTTTCCGGTTTCCCAAAGAGGTCAAAACCTTCGATATCGCTGATGGCCTGAGTTGTTGAGGGCGCCTTTTTTTGCAGTAGGCTCATGCCCGTATGCGCTGGGGGTTTTTGCGTACTCAGAATGGTAACACCACCGGATACCGGCACGCTCAACGTTTGTGTTCTTAAGCGGTCTTCCAGCATCTGGAAACTTTCCGACTTGCGCGCCTCTGCTGTTTTTTCGTGTGCAATAAAATTTTCCCGGTAAATGTCCTGTCGCTCACTTTTTTCCCAAATATGGAATTGCGCCATTCGTTTGTCCCAAAAACGCCTGAATTCACTGGACACCGTGAGTGTGGGTTCAAGGCCCAATCGAGCGCGTTGTACCAGGGTTTGTACGGCGCTAATAGATGCTTCAATTCGTGTGGCGGCCTGGCAAAGGCCCGGGACTACATCCATCAGTAATAATCCATTCAAATCATTGGCAGTTGTGGCAAATCCGCCTTCCGGTAGGGTTATACGATTCATTCGGGTTAGATATGCCAGTAAGGCTTTCTGTGCACGAACGCGCAAGCCATCATTGAGTTGTTTCAACTCATCATATCGGCGTGGTATTCCATTTTCTATTAATCCGAAACGAACAAACCGCGTGAGGTTGCCATTACCGGTTTGTGGCGTTTGATCTCCAAAAGGAATCTCCAACGTATAAATGGCATTGGGATCCGGGGCCGCCCACAACAAAGGCCGTGCCTGGGTAATATCGGCAGGGAAAAATGCACAAAGCAATCGGCGTAAACCCTTTTCTGCTTCCCATACCCTTCGCGTCCATCGCTCATCTTCCAAATCGGAGCTAAGCACCGTATACGGACCGAAAAAATTGGTTACCAGATGGGTGTGACGCAAGTCGATACCCATGTGCCGCAGTAAATGACCCTCATGATCGGCATGCCCTTCCGCTGATTCTTTCAGGGCCAGCCAAACCGGATTTTCCGTAGCAGCGCGGGTTTCGTGTCGAAGAACAGTATAATCGTAGATGCGCAAAAACACATCGAATAATGCCTGTTGCCTGATCAGATCAGGGTCGGCTCGTTTATCTGTGGAGGACTCCGGCGGATAATAATTGTTGACTACCGGAAGCAGGTTGAAATTAAAATCTGCCAGGTGAATTACCCACGATCCGCTGATTTTAGAAAATGCCAAACCCGCAAACCGGGAAGGTTTCGACAATAAATATCCGATTTCAGACATGCCATCATCTGCAATACGATTGGCTGACAGTTCAAAACGGTGGGCAAACAACATGCTTGCAAAAGCGCGGCTGTACGTGCGCAGAAAATCGCGCATGGTACCTACATATTGCTGACTTAAAAAATTATTGGCAGCATCCGATACTTCTGTAATGCCATCACCCAGCGACGCTGATTTGGATTTAACATACAGACGTTCAATCGGTAGGGTGCAAATTGCCCCATCAGTATCGGCCCCGCTGTATTTTACCTGAAAACCAGTGGTTTGCGGGCAACCGTCTTCCCAGTTATCCAAGGAAGGTTCAGGCTGTATGTATTGTATGGTAATTTCGTAAACGCCTTCTTTCAGCAATACCGGGGCAGAACAATGTGGCGGGGCAGATTCGCCGGAAATGTCGTGGCTCAATAACAGCATTTGTTTATGCCCGCGTTGTAATGTCAACGACCACTGTGCCTTGGATGCTTTTTTGAAATCAGGTACTTCGTTTCCGGGCGTAGGGGCGCCTGCCCAGAATGTATAATTGCCGGATGTTTCTACCAGCAATAAACCCTCCCAAAGAATAGAATAGCCTTCCGCACCGCCCAATAATTTACCATTCTGGTTTTCCAAAGCAAAACCATTTCGGATGGTGGCAATTTTTTGGGTGGCGTTCCATTCTATACCCGGCAATACAGTAGGGAAAGGGCTGTCGGCATTGTTTTCCTCTCCGCCAAAGGCATCGAGGCCTCCCCGGACTTCACGCCAGATCAGGTTGCCTTTTTTGTCTTTTACAGCGCCAAGCAGGCCGGTTCCGGTGAGTTGGACCATGGCTGAAAATGCGCCTCCACTGGGTTGATTGGGCCATTTTACATCGGGCGCCGCACCGCCGGAGTCTTGCCAGGTAGTTTGACCCAGGTTTTCATCTGCGTATAAATTTTTCAGTATTTCCCAGGCCAATGCTTTCGAGTCGCCGCATGCCTGACTGGTTGCACTGGTTACGTGATCCGCCAGGTGTTGTGCAACGATTTGGCAACGTTCATAAAACAATGCAAAATTATCCCTGAAATAGACCCAGCGTTTTTCTTCATCGGGCTGTTGTAAAAGCATTTCCTGCGCTTCCGTAAAGTTGGAAAATACGTACCGGAAACGGGCCATATCTGCCCGGGGCATAAAGTACAAATGCTGGACTGCTTTGATCTCCTCTGTAGTCAATTGACGCACCCTGCTGAGTTTGGCAATAACTGCTTCGTCGGTAAGCCATGGCAATTCCGTCCACAATTGTTTATTCCCCAGATCATACCTGAATGGGCTTTTTTGCTCATTCCAGAGCATTTCAACGGTTGTCGTCAGGTGCGTTCTATATTGCCGGTCGGCAGTATTTACCAAGTAACCCTCGGAAACAAGGGTATTGGGGAAAAAATGGTACCCCAGTGACTGCAGCGGATCATTGGCCGGAGCGGTTGTATAACCGAATTCATCGCGCAATACCGCATTGATTTTCATCCAGGTCCATTCACTGGAATCCGGAGCGGCGGACAATAATTTAGCCCGGAGTTGCCAGAGTGAAAATTGTCCGTCATCATCCGGCAATTCCAATGGATTTTCCAGTGCTTCGTTGCCCGAAGGCAGCGGAAATGGATCATCGCCGGCTAAGTGTGGCTCTTTGGAAAAAAGGAAAAACAGTTCCCCCACACTGAACCGGGAATGAAAAACATTGCCGAGTACCTCGGCAAACGCAGCAGTCAGGTGCGGCGCTCCGATCCATGTTAGTCCCTGTTCCGTGGTGGAGAATCCCGCCAGTTCCGACAAGGCATTCAGGTTATTCTTAAGTATTTTTACAAATTCAGGCGGACGACGTTCGCAATGATGTGTTTTTTGAATTTTTATTTGAATAGCATCCAGCAAAGTATCAATTGCCCATTCCAGTTGCCCGGTCGGCGCGCCTGCCCATAATGCCAGCAGGTGCGTATGGGTCGCTCCCGTGCCTGTGGCTTCACTTCCGTCTGTCAAAGGAAGGTGATATATATCCCGTAACAACTGAAAATGTGCCAGTTCATACAGGAAATCAGGATTAATCGCACCATTTTTGTACAATTCAAGTACTTCACAAATATCCCTGAATTCAGCAAATGTGTATTTACCGCCCGGGACGCATTGCATTTTGCGCCACAACCGGATAAATATCATCAGGCGCACAAAGTCTTCTTTGGTAAGTGTTGAGGTCGACCCGCCCTTCATTACTTTTTCCAACTGATAATCGTTGCAACAGCAAGGTTCGCATTTCGGGAACAAATGATCGGCCTGATCGCTTACCAATGGCATAAACCCGCTTTCTGTCAATGCATGAAACTCGCAATAACTCAGGCAGGTACTTTCCAAAAATGTACATAAATTGGAAGCCTTGGTAAGCCATTCTTCATCTGCCTCTTCCGTCGATTTTCCTTTCCATTCTTGGGGAATAAACCCAAAAAGGGAATAACAGGCAGGCATACCGTTAATGGTTGCAGTCGACAAATCCTGGCCGAACAGGAAATCATATTCTTCCTGTGAAAAACACAGGTATTCATAGGCCAGGGATTTGTCCAATGGAAGTCTCCAAACCTGTTTCTGAAATTTGTCGGGCGCCACACCCGGCTCCGGCCCGAACGCCCTGATGGCTGTGCCAAAACGGCGCATCGCCTCAAACCGGTCGAGACCTAAGCGCTGCAGGTAGCTGCGGGATACGTCGAGCGCCTGGTCATAAGGCAGATGGCAGGCATCTGAAAAATCATTTTTTAATTTGTCATAAGCGGAAGACGAATGTTTTACAACCGGCGAAGAATGCTCGGGCATGGCTTGCAGTAAAACTGCCGGATCGTGCCTAACGCCGTCATTCTCTTTTTCATCTGCACAAGTTCCGTCAAGCCGGGACAAAAAGTGGCCCCCAGCCATGTCGTATGCTGTATCGTAAACCGCGCCCTGAGGAGAGCCCGTTGCAACCATGTTCTCTAATTGTTCATTCGCCAGATCGATCAATGGAATGGGCGTTTCGGCATTCGAGGAAGTTGCCTTTAATGCGCCCAGATCTCCTCTGCGCGGCGTAATAATATTGCCCAGGGTTTCAGAACCGGGACCGGCCGGTTTGGCACAGGTGCTGCCGGGCGATGCCAGCAAGAGATCATGAAGATAGGCGGTTGGACCAGTTGGAGCAAGATGAGCAGGTGGTATACAATTTACCAGGCAACCGTCATTGACCGGATGAAAAACGCCGCCGCAGCCCGGCACGTCCGGATTGTCGGGGTTTCCTCCGGCTGCCTGATAAATGTGTTTTGCACATTCCAGGGCAATCCCTTTTTGAAGTTTCTCCAGAAATGCTTTAAAACTGAGTTGGCAAATATCCTGCGGCTGTTTGAAGCCTTGTTTTATCAATGCCGCAAGAATTGCCTGGGGATTTGTTTGAGCAGATGCATTACAATCTTTTGTAAGCAGAGCCAGGTCAGTACGCGCCGCAGCAATTGCCGCCTGATGGATAAAAACAAGGCAGTCTTTTGTAAAAAACGATTGATCGTTTATGGGAAACAGCCGTAAGAATACACTCTTTGAAACAGCTGCTATACTTCCCGCATCGGTAAAACCCTGAGCAATAAGCAGGTTCACCATTTGGTTTACCTGGTTCGAATCAAAGTCGCAACGAACCAGGTTTGCCAGTTGCTCCTGCACAAGGTTTTGAGCCGCCTCATAAATACCCGGCAAACAAGTTCTGATATTCGCATCTTTAATACTCTTATCGAAGGCAATAAGACTTCCGCTTGCAACAATACTCCCCGGATCGTAGTATTTTTTGGCTACCAGCGCAACGATTGCGGCTTCCTGTTGTGCGGCATCACATGCCTTTGCCAAAGGCGCCAGGGATCGATTGACTTGATCTTGAGCGTTCCGGTAAATTGCCTCCGTGCAATCCGAAGCACCTGCACCGGTTAATACAGTGGATAAATCCGCTTGGCCGGCAGCAACAATACTGCCGGCATCCGTATACCCCGCCTTGAGGAGCGCAGGTACGGTGTCGCGGGAATCATAACATCGGGAAGCGCCGTTTACTAAACGCATCATCATACTGCTGACGCCGGACGCTTCATGGATTTTTTTTCCGAAAGGATACGCCACGGTCCCGGTCAATGCCGCAATGAAATCCGTTTCTGAAAGGTCGGCAATTTGCACGGCACTCGTAAAGCCCCGGGCATACAACGCTTCCATAACCGGATACTGCTGAAAAACAGGGATAGGATCACTGCCGACTTTCAGATCTTTTGTCAATAAAAACAATGCATCCAAAATAGCGATTTTATCGACCAGCCACTGCTGCCCGCAGACATCATCTTTTATTATTCCTGCTGCTGTAGCCATAGCCGCCACCGGATCAAAACCCGAGCCTAAGGTATAGGTCGCCAGAAAAGATTCGACCGGGCCTTCCACGCCGAACGACGGGACAGGCATCTGGTTTATGATAACAGGAGTGAGTGTCGCAGCGGCCACAGTGTTAAAAAAACGCATGGCGTAGAGGGCAAAGGCTTTGGCCTGCTCTTCCACTTTACCTTTCGGTAAAAAATCAGGGTCCAGGTGGGTATTGTCAAAAGCGATCCTGGCGGCATCCGCCGCTACATACCTCGCTTCCCATTGTTGTTGCGAGGTTCCGGCCAATGCATTGACCGACGTTGCCAGCGGATGAATAGCATTGTAGAGATATTGATTGCCCTGAACAAGTGCGAAAAGAACGAGATCGGCATGTTCCTGATCGAACGACAGGGTGTCCCAAAAGATGTTAAGGTCGGCAGCCGTGTAAGCCAGCCAGCCGGAAGGAGGGAAAAGCAAGGCTTCGGGCTGGCAATTTACATACACAGCATTATCGTTCAGTGGCGCGGACAAGCCACTGCTCAACGTCGTTTTAAGTATATAAAGCCGCCTGTATGCCTGAAAATTATTGATAGCCAAACCTGCGTCGATAATTCCTTTCTCCAGGGCTTGTGCAAACTGCTCCAGCAATACGCTGTCTTCCGTCGAAATGGCTGAATTGTACCGGAAATCCCAGTCCATGCTGACGGGCAATTCAACACCCAATGCGTAGAAATACTCAACCGGGATGTCCAGATTGGCACCGAAACCGCCCGTTATCTTCAATTCGATTTCGCGGGTTTTCCGGCTGAGCGCCAGGTCCGGGAAAAGGGGAAAACGGAACTGGATTTCGTTGACGGAAGCGATGTGGTCTACACATTTGTAGGCGCATCGCAGGGCCCAGATGTACTTGGCGAGGTTTTCGGCTTTGGCGTCGGGCGTGTTGTAAAAGGCGTCCAGTTCGCGTTCGAATTTTTGACGCGCTTGTTCTTTTCCATCATCTAAATCGTCATCCTGAGTATCTAAAGTAAATAATTTCCATAATTTCTTATCCGGCTTGGGCGGTTCATTTTCTTGGGTACTCCAGACCAGTTCACGGGCGACATGCCTGCATTGTTTCAGGTTCAATTCAATAATATCCAGGTTCCCCTCGTCCGCATCTAAAACTGCATTTACAGCGTCCTCCAGATCAGAAAAACGCGGCGGCAGACCGTTCTTTCTAAAAATAGATTGTAAATTAAATCCGATGAGTGGAATGACCAGGTATCCACCCGGCTTACTGGTATCCGTTACAAAATTATAGTTTAAAATCGCATCGACGATGAGGTCCGTACCCCGATATACCTTTATTCTTAAGTCGCGGGTTATAAATTCATCCCCTCCGGTGCCAAGTGTGATGACAAGATAAGCAACCGCTTGAGTACTATCCTGAGGAACTGAAACCGAACTCGCCAGATTGGTAGGATTGTTTTCCAGGTCTACGACATTCATGTCATAAACTTCATAGGTCAATCCCGCAATAGACAAGGTAAATTCGCCAGCGGTAACCGGATAGGGCGGTAGGAGTGCTATTCTTAAAGTAGCCATTTTGAGGTTAGTTAAAGGGTGATGTTTCAGGAGTTGCTAGTTGGCATGAGGCACAGCCTCGCTCAGTACGCACGTTTTTTAGATTGGTTTTTTGATACGATGGTTTTAGGCTTTTGTTATGAATGCAGAGGAAAGGAGCCTGATTCCTTACTTGCCACCGCCCGAAACAGGATCACCTTGAATTGTACCTGTTGCTGAAAGCCGCTGGTCTTGGAGATATTTGGCCGCAGTAGTTCCACGTGGGGTGATTTCTTAGGTTCTATGTCCAGTGCATACAAATCCTGCCAGGACTCCTGCGGCTTTCCTGCAGCAACGTGCCTGTAGCCTATTCTTGCTATATAAAGATGGTTTAACTCCTCGGTTTCGAATTGAAATTCGATGGTCAGCAAGTCAGGGCCGCCTTGCCAGTTGTCTTTGAAATGGATGTTTGATACGCTTGGCATAGTAAAAAGGTTTGACTATTAGGCATTTATAATTCTATTCTTGCGGTAGAGGATGAAAAAAATTTGATCGGTTAGGTTGAGTGGTGGGTGTCACGAGGCACAGCCTCGCGCCAGCACTCACGTTTTTAGGTTGGTTTTTTGATATAGTGGTTTTTCGGGCTTTTGTTTTACAGCCTGGCGCGAGCAGGGGTTACAGCCTCACGCCACCAAGGGAACATTTTTGCTTACCGTTTATAAATAATCGTATCTGCCTTTGATGGTCTGATTCTAGTATCGTAAAGAATTAATGTGTCGCCGGGAACTAGTTCAGTTGGAATATCACCCCAGACACCAGGCTTATATTCTCTCCACTTCTTTTCATCTTTTGGCTTATTTATGTTTTGTGTTTCTGTTGTTTTTTTAGTAACACCATTTGAAGTTTTTGTGTCTTTAGACTTGTTTAGTTGTTCGATATTTTCCTTTACTTCTTCGATGTATCCAACACTTGTTTTAGTGTTTAAATAAATATCCTCCGCGGGATTCGATGTTTTTTCCCACTTTTCACGTTCAATTTTTCCTTTGAGTGCTCCAAGGAATGTAAGAAGGTCTCCAATATCTACAGATTCTGGCTCAAATTCTGTCTTAGTCCTTACTTCATATTCTTGGTTCCCCCCTTCTTTTTTTGTATAATGCACTCCTGCCTTTTGTGTTTCTCCAGAGCCAAATGCATTTTTACTGAACCAATCATCAAAAGATTTCAATTTATTATAGATTTCTTGAGTCCAGTCAGCCTTTTCAGAATCATTTTTATTCGTAATGCTTTGCAAGAGAATAGGTACAATGTTTTGATCTACATTTTCTGCATACCAAAAAATAAAATTTTTCTGCTTTTCGTTCGAAAAAAATTGATCGACAATTTCTGGTGTGATTAGAACATTAAAGCCCAACCCCGTATCATAACCACATTCTTGCCCAATTTTATTAGTTTGGGTTTCAATATTGGCTTCTAAACCATCAAGATCAATAGCAATAATTGGCTTATTCCCCGCATACTGATACGTCGAATAAAACGGATACTTATCCTTCAACCCATCCACACTCACAAACCGACACAACCAGGAAGCATAGTAGCGCATCTTATAATAATCCAACCCGCTTGATTCATCCCGCTCTAGCCCCGTGTACTTGTATCGCTTCTTAGCCGATTTAATCAAGGCGCCCACGGCACTATACGCTGTACTCCCAAACGCATGGTACTCATCATAAGAAATCAGCACTGCCGTTTCGTCCAACTCCACACAAGCCGAACCAAGGTGATTCGACAACTGGTACCGGCCCAAGGCCGCCCCTAAAACCTCCCCGAAAGCAGAAGTTCCGGCCGTCAAAGTCTCCACCAGCGCTACCCGGTTTTTGTCGTCCATCACATGTAGGGATTCCCGCTCCAGCGTAACAGCCGCACTTGAATCCTGCTCGCGATAGACTTCAAATACCCCGCCTATGTACACCCGGTCACACACTACCCCACCTGCTTTGTGCCACACCTTCCGGCTCCGCTGCCCCCCAGCATCATAGGCGTAGTACTCCATCCCGCCGCCGCCCAAATCCACCGAGCAAAGTTGATCGGCATAGTCCCAGCGCATTTCAGGCAAGTGCGGCATGGATGTTATATTGCCGTGCACGTCGTAACTATAAGGCGCCGAGGAAGCCCAGTCGTCGAGAGAGGTTTTGGTCAGCCGGTTGGTGATGTCTCCAGCGCGCAGGAGACTGGAATCATCGTAACGGTATTGCCGCGTCCAGTTATTCACAAAACCTCCTGCACCCGCCCGATGCTTCACTTCGAGGATATTGCCCAATTTGTCGTAAGTAAAATGTTGGACATATCGCCGCATCGCGTTCCCGTCCTGCGGACTGACCACCGGCTGGGCTTGTGGCGCATCGTGGTTCACCGTACTGTTCTGCCCGATATGCTCGCGGCCTTCTGCCGTGCGCAGACGATACAGCGCGTCGTAGGTATAGGTGCCGTGGGGATCTACGACGGTATTGTTGAAGAAAATGGTTTGCTGGGCGTCATCGCGCAGGTCGGTGATATTGCCCACGGGGTCGTAGTGGTATTGTAAATCTTGTAATACCGCATTGTCGTTCGCTCGGGTACTGCGCAGGCGCGTGAGCCGTAAAGTCAGCGGGTCGTATTCGTAGGTGGTCGTGACCCCGTTGCCATATTGTATTTTCAGACGCTGGCCTTTGGCATCGTAATCAATATTTTTCACCTGTTCACTGGTCTGCCCGGTTCGTCCATGGGTCAGCGCCACTTTTTCGAGCAGTCCAGCCTCGTTGTAGCCGTATTCCGTTTTGCTATTGTCGGGCATAGTTTGCCATGTCGGGCGGTTGAGGGCATCGAACTGGGATTCAAAAAGCCAGCTGTCCGCTTCTAAAAGACCTGCGCTGGCGGCTAAAATATCTGTAGCCGACGTATGCGGTGTCAGTGCTGCCCAGTCAGGCACTTGTTGGTATTCCCTGGCAATCAAACGGCTGTTTTTCAGCGGATTACCTTTGAAATCAAAACTTTCTGCGATGGACAGCCCGGAGGCATCAAAGTGGAAATGCGCCTGGCCAAGCAGGTTGTTTTGGGTTGGGTTGTCGGTGCGTTCGCCGTAGAACATGAACTGAACACACTTTTCAGCCCCATCGTTTTCACTGACCCACGTTGCCAGCGGGCGCTGCAAGGCGTCGTACTCGAACCGCGTACGGAATCCCCGCTCGTTCCAGGCGTGCAATGGATTGCCAAGGGCGTTGGTCAGCATCCAGCGCCGGCTGGCGTCCATGCTGTGCGTATGTACGGGTTCGCCAGTGAGGTTGAAAGTATTTACCGTAATCAGTCGGTCGAGCGCGTCTGTGACACTGCGCTGGTTGCCTTCGATATCGAGTTCGAAGCGGGTGTCGATGTATTCATCGGTTGCGGTGTAGGAATGCGGGGTCACGTTGACATTCACCGGGGTAAAGTTCCGGTTATAGTCACGCAGCCAGAAAACGCGGCCCAACGTATCCAGGTACTCGATTTTTGGCGTGTTAGCGTGTAAGGCTGCCCAAAATGCGGCGCGTTTGGAATAGTTGCTGCCGTTAGGCTCCGGCCCAGCTGGAGCGGGGCTAACCCGATCGGCATACCACTGGCTATCCAGCACTGTATCATTCTGATCCCAAGTGCTTTGTTCCCAAGGCGTAAATTCCACTTTGGTAAAAGTCCCATCCGGCATATCGGTGCGCACCACGCGGCCTGCCGGGTCATAGTGCAGCACAGGCGTCACGCCATATTCGCGCAGGACGGTCTCGTCCTCGTAATCGGCGCTTGGGCTGAAATAAGGCTCGTATTGTTTGACGGGTTTGCCTTTGTTGTTAAAAATGGTGCGGCCTGTACCCACCCAGCGCGGGTTGGCGGGCACGCTAACTAACTGCCCCTGGTTATTCACTGTCAGGGCATTGCCGGGTTCGGCCTGTACTTTAGTGAGCAGTTCCCGCCCAAAACCATCGGAATAACCTATGGACAACTGAACCAAGGGCGCGGGATTATCTGCATGATGCTCCCGGCGGGCAATGGAGAGCGCAAAAGGCGGCTTTTGGTCGCGTTTCCAGGCGTGCAGGTCGTAATGGAAAAACGTGGAAGCCCCTTGTAAGTATGTCAAGGGCGCGGCCAGTATATCAGCCCGATGGTCGGTGGTTTCAGGCAACACAGGGCTAAGGTAGCCGTCTAAGGTATCTCCTTTGTTCTCTGTGGTTTTGCCCATGATAGCAGTCGCGATCACCATGCCCAGTGCATCCGTGATCGCTTCGGAGCGGTTGCCGTTGGGTTCGGTGAGCAATCTCGGTTGTAAGGTGCGGTAATCGAATTCGGCGGCGGTTTCCAGCGTCACGCCGTGAATAGCCGTGAAACTCCGCTTCGGGAGCAGCCGGTAAGCATCGTATTCCAGCGTCATCACCTGCCCGAACAAATCAATCTGCTGCACGGGCTGGTAATACTGCGCCGCGTCGAATATGATTTTGCCGCTGGGCCGCCACCAGTAGCCGTCTTCAAAAACAAAACCACCGTCAGCCATTGCATCGGCAGGTAGTTTTGCGCCATACCATGCCTGCAATTGAGCCTCCGTGTAGGCCGCTTCCCAGGCTTTAAAAGGCAGGCCGTGGTGGGCGATGTCGCCTTCGGGCAGTTCGCTACTCAGGTTGTCATTATAAAAAGTAGTTTTGGCAAATTGTACGAGGCGTTTTTCTATCTCGGTACCGGGCTGGGCTTCAAACGGGATTTCCGTGGCGGAAGCCAAATGCGTTTCCAAATCCTCTTTTGAAAACGGTGTCTTTTTATCCGGCGCAGGGCTCCACCATGGGCTGTCCAAACCCGTTATTTCATACAGTTTTTGCTGAAACGGTACGCCAATCCGGTAAAAATCCGGTGCATCAGGCTTGTTGATAAAATCCGCCTCCGTATAGGTGCAATAAAGCCGTTTTTGCTCCGCGTGGGGCGTCGCTGCCCGGCGCGGGTACACCACGGCGAGGCTGCGGGTCGGATTGCCAAAATCGTCGATCGTCAGCGCCAACGAATGGGCAATGCGGGGGTCGGTAGGGTCCCGCTCATATTGGAAAGTCAGGGTCTCTTTTTGCGTGGGAAAAAATATGGTGTGGCGGTTGTTGCCTTTTTCCTGCAAAACCTTGATCTGGTAATTGCTTTCGGTGACGGTATAAGTGTGCGGATTGCCGTCTTCGGCATACACTTCCACCCGCAATGGACTGCCCTTTAATGCCCGTGCCGCCTCCCGGGCCACGTCGCCGTTCAGCCCTGCCGGCAAGACGGTATCTTCCAGTGTCCATTCGGTGAACTTCCCGTTTGCATTGCGAGCACCGTAGTACTCCGACTCGTATTGTCGGGTAATTTTTCCACCCTGGCGGTAGTATCCGTTGTGAAACCAGGTTTTGGTATGAATCGGCGGGATATGCGAGGCTTCCGACCAGTTTTTGCCTTTTGCTTTAAACAAGCCTGCCTCCTGAAACGCATCGTAATGCTCCGTATCATATTGCTCCACCATGCCGAACCCGCGAAACTCGCGCTCTACCGGATCGAAATACCCGTGGTGGTAAGCGTATTTCGTCACAAAATGTGTATCAGAAATAGCATCGTACACCTCCTGTCGGGTCAGCACTTGCACTGGAAAGGGCAGTTTGGTAATCCAGGGTTTGCCCGCCTTGCGGTCGTCAAGATAAAACCGCGTGGAGGCTTCGTATTTCAGGCGGGTGATGGCGCCCATATTGTTGTCTACCTCTTTGAGCAGGTAGGGTTTGTTGCCTTCCGTTTCGGTCTTGCCCATGAGTTGGATGTAGCGCAGCGGTGTATTTGTCTCTCCGGGCAGCGGAGAAGACCATACAATACAGGATGTGCCATTGCCGAGCAAGTCCATCGCCTGTACGTTGTGCAGCGGCGTGGACAATGGGAAACCGGGCGCCGTTTTACGTTCTCCCCAGCCGTTGCCGGAATTGTTGATCCAGTAGGATAATTGGCCGTTTCCGAGGTAAATAATATCTGTCGAACCGGCGCCGTCGATGTCGGCCACTCGCAGGCGCGCCGGGTCAAAGGCATCGGGCGTATCAAAATGAGGCGCATTGGCCATGGTTACTTTGGCGCCGAAACGGCCATGGCCCAGATTGGGCCAGTAACAAATCTCGCCGTTTCGAATGCGGCAAATATCCGTCATCCCACTCCCGCTCAAATCAGCCAGAAAAACAGTCTGAAATGCTTCCTGAAACACTACACGTGGGCCGAGTTCTTCATCTATGGCTTTGGCAACGCGTTTTGCGGGATCGAACCCGTCTTTGGCTTTGGAAGGATACCAGACGAAACAGTCATTTTCGGTGATCAAAAGGTCCGCGATTCCGTCGCCGTCCAAGTCCATACTCCGCATATTCGGATCGTTCCAGTTGATATTGGGAATATCGGTAAACGACCGGAACGGCTGCCAGTCGCCCAGGTCGTCCATTTCGAAATAGCCGTTCAGGGTACCGTTTTGCAGGACGTAGTCATTCAGGCCGTTGCCGTCGTAGTCCGCCACGCCTGCGCCGGCAGGAACAGGGCGATTTTTTACTAATTCTTTCGGGCCAAAACGGCCGTCGCCCAGATTGCGCTTGTAGTACCAGGCATTTTCCGTTTGTGAAAAAATACCGGACAGTCCTTCGCCATCGAGGTCGAGCAATTGATAATTTTTACCGTCGATTGCCTGCGGTGCGTTGGGCAGATCCCCGGCAGCGATCATATAAATGGTGTTGTCTATTTTCTGTTCCGTGTATTTGAAAGTAACAGGAGGAAAAGTCTTGATGCTTGTCGTGCCGTTTTCGCTCAAGTAGCCGGCATGGATAATACTTTTGAGTTGGGTGGCAACAGGATTTTCCTCGTGTTCCAAGAGCGTGGCTTTTACCAGATAAGGGTCGGCGCCCAGTTCATCGAACCGGTGAAACATCAAAATCCGGCGACAGAGCCGGTAGTCGCGCACCTCAAATCCGGCGCGGTAAGATGAAAAAGCGTCGGGTCTTGCCTTCCAGTCTAAAGTGTCGGGGTATTGCGGAACCTCCTCAACGGTCTCATGTTCACCGTAATCCAGCACCAGTTCAAACAGCCATTTATTGCCGGATGGCAAGGGTTGCAGCGCTTCGTTCTGTGGAGAAAAATACGGGACGGTATTGCCATATCCTACGCGTTTAAGGTATTGCTGAGCGTAAGTATGCCGGTTCTTTTCAAATATCGTTTTCGCCACTCCGACACCGTCCTCTTTTTTGTATTGATAAACGAGGACGTTGCCTTTGTGGTCGAGTGTACGTTCTAAAAGCCATGAAAATACCTTGTTGGAATTGGCTGGATCGGCGATTCTAGAGGCGGCATCCGGGCCGTAAATACTGGTCAGGTTTTCTTTGGTGGTAGCCCGCCAGTGTACGTCTCTATCAGCGATGCACACCCATTTTTCAATTTTGGCAAACAGTCCTTCAATCCGGGGGCAGTAATAGGAAATGATAAATCCTGCGACATCGGTCCGCTTTTTCCGGCTCCCATCTGAATTTAATACCGGCACTAAATCCTCCGCCCCACTCAGCAGGAACACGTCGCTATCTACGTCCGCTCCGTCCTGGTATTTGGGTAGGCCGTCGTATTGGGGCAATCCTTTTTGTGTTTTTCTGGAAATACTGGGAAGACCTACGTCCCACCCAAGGCCAAATGCGCCATTGCCGGAGCCACTGTCGTAACTCAATGCCAATTGCGGAGCAAACCCGCTTCGTCCCGGCGAAATGGCAATGGGTACGCTCATACTCCCGGTTCCGGTCACCGGATTGGCCTGGAATTTTTCACCGATTCCCTGGATCGCGCCGCCGCCTTTAGGCAATGATAATGTGGGAAACTGTACCGGGGAGGCTGTTCCTTTGGGTTTTTGTTCGCCGTTTTCACCTTTAGATTGTGCTGAAGAACGGGGAGCAGTAGATGAATTTCGGCTACTGCTGGTATTCGGGTTGTTTTCCTGCTTCATGGGGGAAGCGTTTATTTGGGTAAGGTTCCGGTGGTTTGGCTCAAAAATTGCAATTCAAAAGAATCACAATTTTTTATTTCGGCTCAAAACTAAGTTGTGGCCAACAATTTGCCGTAACATTCCTTACGCAAAAAAATATTTTTAACGTTTTGACAACTACGCGACAAGAAAGCCCGGTTTTTACAGCCTTGTCAAATAGTGTTACTTAGTTGCATAAACTGGCAGTATTTTGCTCAAATCAATACTGTGAGACACAGATCAGCATGATTAAATTATTTTTGTGGTAAGCACGTTATCTTAACAAAGTCTTTTATGTCGCCCTACATTTTTTTCGAAAACTGGGAGCAATCTCTCATTGGGCCGAATTGGTATTCTAAACATAAACTAAAACTGCCACCAAATACGACACCAATAAAAATATTTTTCTCTGTAAGTAATTGATTTTAAATTATATAACCATCAATCCTCCAATCCCTCTCTCTCCGCCCAAAAATTTTCAGCGCCTCTGTCGAAATTTGATTTCGACAGAGGCGCTTTTTTTGTGCTTGATGCGAATAATAGGTTATTCATTTTTTGATTAACAGAAATGCCGGGAGTGGCGCCGAACTTTCGTAAAACGGCCGAAGTGTTCCCTACATTTGCCGCCTCCTACATCCAGCAACCATGCTTACTACCGAACTCAAATCTCAAATCGACCGCGTCTGGGAAGCCTTCTGGACCGGCGGCCTGAGCAACCCGCTCACCGTTATCGAACAGATGACCTACCTGCTGTTTATCCGCCGGCTCGATGAACTGCAAACCCAGAAAGAACAGAAAGCCAACCTGTTGCGCCAACCCATCGAAGCGCCCATTTTCAGGGAAGAGGAATATCCGCTGCGCTGGAGCCGTTTCAAGGACGCCGACCCCGAAGTCATGTTCCGCCTCTTTACCCGCGAAGCAGGCGTGTTCGATTTCCTGCGCAACAGCGGCCATCGCAGCGCCGCCTTCACCAAATACATGAAAGGCGCCACCTTCATGATCCCCACGCCGCGCCTGCTGTCGCAGGTAGTGGATATGCTGTCCAACATCGACATGGCCGACCGCGATACCAAGGGCGACGTGTACGAATACCTGCTCAGCAAAATTGCCTCCGCCGGCCAGAACGGCCAGTTCCGCACGCCCCGCCACATCATCCGCATGATGGTCGATATGGTGCAACCCACGCTCGACGACGTCATCTGCGACCCCAGCGCGGGCAGTTGCGGCTTCCTCACCGTGTCGGGCGAATACATCCGGCAGCACTACGCAACGGAACTGTACCACGACGAGGCCCTGCGGCATTTCCAGGAAGACATGTTTATGGGCGTGGAGTTCGACCCCACCATGATCCGCATCGGCGCCATGAACCTCATCCTGCACGGCATCGAAAATCCGCAACTGCGCGACGTGGATGCCCTCAGCGAAGCCAATACCGATTTCACGCAAAAGGCCACGCTGGTGCTCGCCAACCCGCCTTTCAAAGGCAGCCTCGACCGCGAAGCCGTAGACGGCAAGATCCTGAGCGTGGTGGACTCCAAAAAAACGGAACTGCTCTTCCTCGCCCTCATCCTCAAAGGCCTGCAACTGGGCGGCCGCGCGGCCGTCATCGTGCCCGACGGCGTGCTCTTCGGCAGCAGCAAGGCGCACCTCCAGATCCGCCGCGAACTCATCGAACGCCAGAAACTCCAGGCCGTCATTTCCATGCCCGGCGGCGTGTTCAAACCCTACGCCGGGGTGAGCACCGCCGTGCTGCTCTTCACCCGCACCGACAGCGGCGGCACCGACCACGTGTGGTTCTACGACATGCACGCCGACGGGTTCAGCCTCGACGACAAACGCCAGCCCACCGATGCCAACGACATCGCCGACATCGTGCAGCGCTACCACCACCTGCCCGCCGAAGCCGGCCGCCTGCGCACCGACCGCAGTTTCCTCGTGCCCGTGCAGGAAATCCGCGACAACAACTTCGACCTCAGCATCAACCGATACAAGGAAACCGTGTACGAAGAAAAAACCTACGCCGCACCGGCAGAGATCATCCGCGAGATAGAAAGCCTGGACGCGGAACGGGCGGTTTTGTTGAATGAATTAAAAGAGATGCTGGTATGAAATGGGAAATGGTGAAGTTGGGAGAGGTTGCCACATTTATAAATGGTTATCCATTTAAACCTTCAGATTGGGCAACCTCTGGGAAAGAAATAATTCGTATCCAAAACCTTACAAAAAGCAGCGGAGAATCCAACTATTTTCAAGGTGAAATACCAAGTAAATATAAGATTACGAAGGGCGATATTTTAATTTCGTGGTCTGCAACTTTGGATATTTTTGAGTGGAATGGGGAGGATGCTTGGCTGAACCAGCATATCTTCAAAGTTCAATTTGACAAAATTGACATTGACCATAAGTTCTTTGTCTTTCTAATAAAACACATTCTTGAAGATTTGAAAAGGCAGGTGCATGGGGCTACAATGCAACATATTACTAAAGGGAAATTTGATAATATGCCCATCCCCCTCCCACCCCTCGCCACCCAAAAGCGCATTGCCGAAATCCTGGACAAAGCCGACGCCTTGCGCCAAAAAGACCAGGCTTTGCTGCGGAAATATGATGAACTGGCGCAGGCGGTGTTTGTGGATATGTTTGGGGATCCGGTTAGGAATGAGAAGGGATGGGAGGTTTCTACAATTGGTGATGTTTGTTTCTCAGTTAAGGATGGCCCGCATGTTTCTCCAAAATATACAGAAAATGGAATACCATTTATTTCCGTAAACAATATCATCGGTGGGGAAATTGATCTTTCAAATTCGCGCTATATTTCACATAGTGATTTTGAAATTTATTCTGTTAAAAGTAAGCCGGAATTTGACGACATCCTATATACAAAAGGTGGGACAACTGGATTTGCTAAAAGAGTAGATGTTAATTTTGACCTCATGAATTGGGTCCATATCGCAGTTTTAAAATTTAATAAAAACAAAGTAAATAGTGTTTTCTTTGAATACATGCTAAACAACGATTATTGCTATAACCAAAGTCAAAAATATACTAGAGGGATCGCAAATAGAGATTTAGTGCTTGGTGAAATGAAAAAAATCTCCATTTTGTTACCACCTATTAATTTACAGTTGAAATTTCAAGATCAAATTCTGCTAATTGAAAGACAAAAAAAGGTTTTAAAAAAACTTGGAATTCATTCCGAGTCCCTCTTCCAATCCCTCCTCCAAAAAGCCTTCACCGGCGAACTGGTACCCTGAGCACGTACCGGTAGCACGGCCTTTCAGGCCGTCGGGAGCGCAGGACATTCATGTCCCCGCACCAGCCTTCCGGCTTCCTTGATGACGCCTTCCCGACGGCTTGAAGGGCAATGCCGTTGACTGAAGGATTTATGGCATCCTAATATGTATGAATATCCCTGTGCGGGCGACCACAAGGGTCGCCCCTACCGGACCAAATATCGGCCCGGTTGATGCGGAGCCGGGGGCCGGTTGGTAAGGGCGACCCTTGTGGTCGCCCACGTTTAAGCAGATGCCATTCGTTAAGTCAACGGCATTTACCTGAAGGGCGGGAGTTTTCTGAACACACCCAACACTCCCCCGCGGGCGCCGTCATTTGGGTTGTTTTGAGAAGCGTTTCGGTTGTTTTGAGAAGCGTTTCAGTTCCCGACCCAAACGTTTGGGTTGTTTTGAGAAGCGTTTCAGTTCCCGACCCAAACGTTTAGGTTGTTTTGAGAAGCGTTTAGGTTATTTTGAGAAGCATTTAGGTTCGCTACTCAAAGATTCCAGCCCCTGACCCAAATGCCTGGCTTTCGGACGTAAAATTTTCATGAACCCGCCCAAATACTTCTCAAAACAACCTAAATGCATCTCAAAAAGACCCAAACACTTCTCAAAAAGACCGAAACGATGCAGTACGGAAGCCAAATGCCCGTCAAGGGGACGGGAAGGGATATGAAAACAACCGAAAGGATTGGGTGCGATATGGCTATATTTGCCGTTTAGGGAGCGTGTTTAGATTGTTTGAGGGAGATTTATATTGAATGTTAGATCGATAGTGTATGAATAATGAATATTTTTTGGAATTTCAGGAGGAGATCAAACAGATAACGGATTGCGGGAATCTGGAAGGCGCCACCATTCGGCTGATGGATTTTACGAAAGAATTTTCGATGCTTGAAATCCATTCGAAAGAGGCATTATCTATCAGGGAGGACCTGTCATTGGTACCATTGAAAGACCGGAATTTCGATGGAGCGCAGGCTTACCAGCCGATTCGTATGCAGGCAGCCGGAAGAGTATTCGATCTTTTAAAAAAGATAGAGGCTGAGATTAACAAAGTCAATTCCCGATCGGGTTATTTGAAAGAAGAAAGCGCGGGGATCGGCAGTTTTGAAAAAAAGATATTCGACCCACCACCGCAGGCAGACAAGGTTGTCCAAACCGTTTTGCAAGCCCGAGATCTGACAAAGCGATTTGAAAAATTCACCTTGGAAGGAATCAACCTGACCTGTATGGCAGGAGAAATCCTGGCAGTGATTGGAGAAAACGGTTCCGGAAAAACCACGTTGCTCAACATGCTGGCCGGCGAGATTCCGCCGACGGAGGGGCAGGTTGAATACGGTTTTGCGCACTCCGGAAACTGGTACTTAAAAAAACAGTACATCGCCTATTTGAACAGGGGGCCTCAAAACAAGAATAGCAATACCCTTGAGTACCTCAAATTTTTGGCAGCCATTCATGGGCACAGCGCAGGTTTCGCCCGTTACATCCTGTACAGGATGCGGCTTGAAAAATATGTAGATGCCAGCCCGGAAGAATTGTCGGACGGCTATAAAACCAGGTTCGAACTGGCCAAAATCCTAACCCGGGAGCCTCGACTTTTAATATTGGACGAGCCCCTGGCACATCTCGACATCAACAGCCAGCAGATACTGCTGAAAGACCTGCGGGATTTTTCCAAGTCGCAAAAACATCCCATGACTATCATTGTCAGTTCCCAGCATGTGTACGAGATTGAAAGCCTGGCGGATAAAATCCTGTTTTTGGAAAACGGTAAAACCTTGTATTACGGCAAAAAAGAGGACATCAACAGAAACAGGTTCTATAACACCTTTGAAGTAGAATGCGATTGCGACAACCTGACCCTGCTCAAGATATTGACGGGGTTTAATAATCTGATAAAAATAACGGAATGGGGCACATACCTGGTAATAAATACGCCGTTGAGTATTCAGGCAATGGATGTTTTGAAAATTTTCGCTCGTAACAACCTTTCCGTGCTGTACTTCAGGAACGTGTCGAACTCCACCAGAATGCATTTTTATTAATGGAAAAAGATATAGTATTTAAAACGATAAACAGGCTGCTTGCAAGAGTAAACAGACCTCTTTTAGAGAGACACCCGGCACTCTGGGTGCAGGGATACCCATGGATTTTATTTATGTTGCTGCCGATATCCCTGCTAATTCTATTACTGTTGCAGACGGATACCGAGCAACCCGGAACAACCGGGTTTACGATGCAAATACTGCTACCTTTCTCCCCATTGGTTTTTCTTTGGATGGGCTTGGGCCCGGGTAATACTATCATAAGTCCGTCCGACTATTATTCCAATAATGGCTTGTTTTTAATCCCGGAGGAAAAGAAAATATTATGGATCAACCTGGCTATCGTACTTATCCCATTTTTAATATGCATGAATAATATTTATAATCGTTTCGATGAAGAAGGCTTCACTACCAGTGAAACATATAACCGGGAATTAATTTCCGATTACGTAAAAGGCGAATATTATTATCTGAAAAAAGAAGACGTCAGCGCCCAAAAAAGCATCTCCATATTACAGGATTCGGTATATCCGTTTTTAAAAGCGGATAGGTTCCCCTTGCTTAGTCAGGCCGTGCTGGAAATTTGGATTGGCGCAGTGTCAAAAACCGATTCTGTCCTCTTGTTAGAAAACTATTCCAACGCCCTCCGCGATCCCATGGAATCAAACGACAGCCGGATCCGGATGAACAGAATGCCTTACTTCATGGCAGTCGAGCGGTTGAATGAAAAATCGGCAGCAACCCTTCCTCCTTTTTTATCTTCACTTCTCTTTTTTTGTGCAATTCTGATTGCTTATTACTGCCTGGCAAACTTGTACTTTAAAGGTATTCTCGATTTGTACAAAAAACATCCGTTCCATCAGAATATTCAACTAATTCCCGGGGCGATAATAGGGACATTCATTTTTTTAGTTGCTGTGAAGGTGATGGAAAAAGATGCTTTAAAAAACTACCTCGACATTACTGATAAAGTAATACTTTACGTCAGGGAAGCCGCTGTTATCTTCATAAAAATATTTAATGTATTTTCAATCCCTTTATTCCTGTATTACTACTTTGAAAAATTCATGTCGCTTAAACTCGAACTACTGGGCCAGTTCTCGTCGCCCCGCGATCCGGAGATCATAAAGAAGTGATGTTGAAACCATTAACTTTGTACGAATGAGCGACAGATAGCAAGCAGCCCATCAAAACACATGACAACCAATTTCTCCTTTTTCCCTGCCGCCTGGCACGACCTCACGCACACCGCCGCCGAAGCCGAGCGGCAGGTGTACGCCGCGCCGATGTACGCGGCCATGCTGTGCCGCAAAAGCCTGGAGGAATGGGTCCGATGGATATACGAGCACGACGGCTCCCTGGAAATGCCGTACGATACCTCGCTCAATGCGTTGCTGCACACCCCGGAATTCAAGGAACTGGTAGCGCCCAGCCAGTTCAACCAGATCAACCTCGTCCGCAAGATCGGCAACAACGCCGTGCACACCAGCGTGCGTGTCAAACCCGACGAAGCGCTCTACGCCGTCAAGTTGCTGTACAACTTCGCGGGCTGGGTGCTGCGGCTCTACGACGATGCCGGCCTCGAAGTGCCGCCTTTCGATAGCGCACTGGTGCCGCAGGCGCCAACCGCCGATAAAACCAAGGAAGAACTCCGGCAACTCGAAGCCGCCTACCTGCAATCGCAGGAAGCGCTGCAACGCCTGCAGGCCGAACTGGAAGAGATCAAAGCCGCCAAGGCCCGCAACCAGGCTTTCGTGCCGCCGCCGCACGACCCCGACGAGGCCCTTACCCGCAAATACTACATCGACGCGCTGCTGCGCGAGGCAGGCTGGGACCCCGACGCGCCCAACGTGTGCGAATACCCCGTACAGGGCATGCCCACTGCCGCGGGCAACGACGGTCCTGGAAGAGCCGATTACGTGCTGTGGGGCGACGACGGCCTGCCGCTCGCCGTGGTGGAAGCCAAACGCACCCTGCGCGACGCGCGCGTGGGCGCACACCAGGCCAAACTGTACGCCGACTGCCTGCAAGGCATGTTCGGGCAGCGGCCGGTCATTTTTTATACCAACGGTTTCGATGCCTGGATCTGGGACGATACACAGTATCCGCCGCGCGAGGTGCACGGTTTCTACACCCGCGACGAACTGCAAACGCTCGTTCACCGCCGCCGTAGCCGCGAGGCCTTGTCGGCAGCCCCTGTCAACGAATCCATTACCGACCGGTATTATCAGCGGGAAGCCATTCGCGCCGTGGGAGAAGTGCTGGAACGGAACGGCCGCGAAGCCTTGCTGGTCATGGCCACCGGCACCGGCAAAACACGCGTGTCGGCGTCTGTCATCGACCTGCTGAGCAAAGCGGGCTGGATCAAACGCGTGCTGTTCCTGGCCGACCGCAATGCGCTCATTCACCAGGCCAAGGTGAACCTGAACGACTACCTACCCAACCTGCCTGCGGTGGACCTGACGAAGGAAAAGGAAGACGAAAGCAGCCGCATCGTTTTTTCCACCTACCAGACCATCATCCACATGATCGACGGAGAGGCCGGGGGTGAGCAGCGCAGTTACGGCGTCGGGCATTTCGACCTGATCATCTTCGACGAGATTCACCGCAGTGTGTACAACAAGTACAAGTACATTTTCAAATACTTCGACGGTATCCGGCTGGGCCTCACCGCCACGCCACGGGCCGAGGGCGACCGCGATACGTACGCCCTGTTCGGACTGGAGCCCAACAACCCGACCTACGCTTACGAACTGGAACAAGCCGTGAACGACGGTTTCCTGGTGCCGCCGACTGCCATTTCGGTGCCGCTCCGGTTTCACCGGCAGGGTATCCGCTATGCCGACCTGAATGCGGAAGAACGAACGGCCTACGAAGAGCAATTTGCTGATCCGGTGACAGGGCAATTTCCCGAAGAGATCGACGCGCCTGCCCTCAATAAATGGCTGTTCAATACCGACACCGTCGACAAGGTAATCGGCTACCTCATGGAGCATGGCATCAAAGTGGAAGGCGGCGACAAACTGGGTAAAACCATTGTGTTTGCGCGGTCGCATCAGCATGCGAAGTTCATCGAAGAGCGATTCAACAAGCAGTATCCACAATACAAGGGGGATTTTCTGAAAGTGATCGACTACCAGGAGGAATACAAATACGACCTGCTGAACCGGTTCAAATCCAAAGACAAACTGCCGCAGATCGCCGTGTCGGTGGATATGCTGGATACGGGCATCGACATTCCGGAAGTCACCAATCTGCTGTTTTACAAACCCGTGCGCAGCAGCGCCAAATACTGGCAGATGATCGGGCGCGGCACGCGGCTGTGCAAGGATTTGTTCGGACCGGACGACCACAAAACGGCGTTCGTCATCTTCGATTTTTGTGAAAATTTCGAGTTTTTCGGGCAGCACCCGACGGGTTTTGCCGGCAGTACGGGCAAATCGCTTAGTCAGCGCCTGTTCGAGGTGCGGTTGCGTCTGGCGCAGGTATTGCGGCAGGAAACGGAGCCGGAATTACTCGAATACGCACAGCAATTGGTCGATATTCTGGTAGCGCAAACGCAGGCGCTGAATCCGGACAGTTTTATTGTGCGACAGCATCTGCGCACCGTGGAAAAATATTGCGACCCGCATGCCTGGAACGCGCTGAACGACGACGACATCCGCGCGTTATTCAGCGACGTGGCGCCGCTCGTAAATGAAAGCGACCAGGACGAAATGGCGAAACGGTTCGATGCCATGATGCTCGACCTGCAATTGTTTTCGCACCTCGGCGACCGGCGGCAGACGGGTTTAATCCGGCAGGTGGTAGGCATTGCCGGCCAACTGACCAAAAAAGGTTCCATCCCTGCCGTGGCGCAAAAGATGGACACCCTGCGCAGGGTGCACGCCAACGAGTGGTCGGCCGATGCGGGTGTGCTCGGCATCGAGCGCATCCGGGAGGACCTGCGCGAATTGTTGCGGTTTCTGGAACGCGACAAACAACCACTGGTGTACACCTCTTACGAAGACGCATTCGAAGCCGATGCCCGCGAGCATACGCTGGTGTACAACGTGAACAACCTGGACGCGTACCGGCGCAAGGTGCAGCAGTACATCCTCGAACACGAGCAGCACCTGGTGATCCACAAACTGAAAACGAACGTTCCCATCACCCGCGCCGAACTGACGGAACTGGAGCGGATGCTGTTCGATCAGGGTGCGCTGGGCACCAGAGCAGAATTTGCAAAAGCCTATGGCGAACAGCCGCTGGGCAAATTCATCCGAAGTATTCTCGGCCTCGATGCCAACGCCGCCAAAATGGCTTTCTCCACGCTCCTGCAATCGGGCCATTTCAACAGCCGGCAGATCCGTTTCATCGACACCATTATCAATTTTTTTATTGCAAAAGGGATTGTAGAGCCCGCCCGGCTGTTCGAATCTCCGTTTACCGACCTGGATTCGGGAGGAATGCTGGGGGTATTCGATGAAGCGACTTCGGGGAAGATTATTGCTTTGGTGGAGGAGGTGAATGGGAATGCGGAGGTGGCGTGAGGGTGCCACAGATTTTATTCTAACACGGATTTTTTTTACTCTACCACAGATTGCACAGATTTTATTCTACCACAGATTACACAGATTCACACAGATTAGGCACAGATTTTTTTGAAAAGTGTAAAATAAAAAAATCTGTGCCTAATCTGTGTGAATCTGTGTAATCTGTGGTAGAATAAAATCTGTGCCTAATCTGTGTAATCTGTGGTAGAAAACCCCTTACATAGCAATCCTTTTTATCCCGTTTTTCATATCCCGCACATTGAAATTGAGCAATAATCCCAGTTTCAATTTTGTCAGTTTCAAGTAGGTCATTAACTGCGCTTCATGTATAGGTGCAATAGCCTCTACGGATTTGAGTTCAAGAATGATACGTTTTTCCACCATCATATCGATCTTGTAAGCGGCGTCCAGTTGCACATCATGATAGTCTAGCGGCAGCACTTTTTGCCGTTCCACTTTCAGCCCATTTCGAAGCAATTCATATTCCATGCACACTTCGTAGGCAGACTCTAAAAGGCCGGGACCTAATTCACTGTGGACTTTGTAAGCGGCACCAATGATCTGGTAACTGATTTCGTTGAGCGCATTCAGATTTGTATTCATAATTAGCGTATTTTGTTATGGATTAATTTCGCCACAAAATATATAAGTTCACACAAAACATTCATTCGTATGGCAAATAAAAATCTGTGCCCAATCTGTGCGAATCCGTGCAATCTGTGGTAGAAAAATAATCTGTGCCCAATCTGTGCGAATCCGTGCAATCTGTGGTAGAAAAATAATCTGTGCCCAATCTGTGCGAATCCGTGTAATCTGTGGTAGAAAAATAATCTGTGCCCTCCCCTCAAAAATAAACCCGGTACATCAAATTCGGAAAAAAGCCGAATTGCTGCATGTATCCGATTTTTCCGGGTTCCGTTTCGTCATAAAATTCCGTGATTTTGCCTTTGTGGTTAGAGACGTTATCTAAATTCAAAAAGAGCTCGTGGGTACTGTGCTTTTTATTCCATTTATAACTCATGGAAATCTGGATTTGGTAGGGGTTGTCAAGTCCCGTTTCATAGGCTTTGGAATAATCCCAAATTTGATTTTTTTCAGGGTTGACAGCCAGGTTTCCGTTGCTGTCCCGGAGCAGTGGGATAATTTTTCGGGCGCCCGTGACGTATGCTTTTGCATTCAATCCGAGGGTTTGGTTGTTCTTTTTTCCGAGCGCGGGAAACTCTTTTCCGCACAGGAAATTGATTAAGAAATCGCTCGCGTAAGGCGTATTTCGCTCTTTTCCGTCGAGTGGCGTGTATTTTGAACGAAAAACCGAAGCGTTCACCAGAAAATAATAATTACGGCTGAAAAACTTTTCCAGGGTAATTTCCAGGCCGTAGTTCCTGCCTTTCCCGGCGTTCACCAATTCCACATATCGGAAATCCAAACCTTCTACGATGGTCGAAAAATAACTGGTATCCAGGTTTTCAACCGGCAGATCGAAGAGGTTTTGGTAATAGAGTTCGGCTTTTACCCGAAAATTACGACCCACGCGCTGTTCAAAACCAAGTACAACATGATCCGCTTTCAGCAACCCCAGGTCGCGATTGGGCTCCACGACGCTGCCATCGGGCCGTTCGATTTTGGCAAAATAATGATGGATGCTTTCCATACTCGAATGCCGGCCGTAACCGAGGCGCAGAAAACGTGTAGGGGCCACCTGATATTCGACGGCAAAACGCGGTTCGAGGCTGCTTTTTTTGTTCAGCAGCACGTGCATGTGATGCAGCCCCGAAACGAATTGAAGTTTTTCTCCGGCACGAAATTTCCAGCTCACGAAGTTGCGCCAGGTGCCGACCTTTTCCCGGAAATCCAGCAAATTAAACGGCGGGGTGTTGGGCTCTGAAAACTCATTTTGCTCAAATTCGTAATCAAAAAGCGTATATTTTGTACCGAACTGGATTTTGTGCCGCGCGTTAATTTTGTGGTTGTAGGTTGTCGATAATCGGTAGGCCGGCTTTTTCAAACGCCCTTGAAAGCGCAGGTTTTTGCTGATCAGGGAGTCGCGCAAAAACGTGCCGTCGTCGTCGTAATAGCGCAACACGCCGGCCTCAAAAATATCGTCCTCAATGCCTTCGCGGGCATGGGTGAGCGCAGTATTCAACCATCCTTTTTTCCCGATGCTGATGCTGTGTTTGAGCCCCAGATTGAGCAAGCGGGCTTTTTTGTCAAAATCATTGCGCAGCTCGGCGGTGGTAGCATTTTCGCCCGGAATGACCCATATAGCGGGCGTCACGTCTTCAAACGCAAAGGAACTCCATCCCGCCAGGCCGTACATCGAAAACACGCCCGACTTTTTGGTGGGAAAGACCAGTTTAAAGGTGGCATCCTGAAAATTCAACACACCGCTCACATTGTCGAGCAGGCCCAGTTGACTTAACAAACCCGCCGTCGAATAGCGATAATTAACCAAAAATGAACCGCCATATCCTTTTTTGAAAGGACCTTCCAGGGTGATTTCGGCGCCGATCAAGCCGATACCCGCGACGCACTCCGTTTTTTCGTTATTGCCGGAGCGCAGGCGCACGTCGTATACGCCGGAAAGCGCGTCGCCGAACTCGGGCGCAAAGGCGCCTGTATGAAAATCCGATGCCGCAAGCAAATTGTTGTTCAGCACACTGACCGAGCCCCCCACTGCACTTTGGTCGCCAAAATGGTTGGGATTCGTGATTTGTTCGCCTTCGAGCCGCCATTGTACGTACTTGGGGGAGTTGCCGCGCACAATGATGTCGTTAGATCCGTCTTGCGTGCTGGTAATGCCTGCAAAATTGGATAAAATGCGTGAAGGGTCGTTGAAGCCGCCTGCATAGCGGTTGGTTTCTTCCGGCGAAATACTTCGTGCCGAAAGAACAGCCATTTCGTTGACCGCCTCTCCTTTGTTTTGGCTGGCACTAATGGTGATTTCGCCGAGTTTGGAGGTACTTTCCCGCATTTCGAGGTTCAAAACGACTTCTTTACCCGTATTGACAACTATGTTGGGAACGTTCAGGCTCTCATACCCGATATATGAAATTTGTAAGGCCACGCGACCGACAGGTACTTTGTCAATTCTGAAATTCCCCTCCGAATCGCTAACAGCACCCAGTGCGGGCTCGCTGCCGGACACGATAATTTGCACACCGATCAAAGGTTGTCGGTTGTCGATATCCGTCAGGTGGCCCCGCAGGGTTTGGGTGAGCCGCTGCCCGAATACAGGACAGGTAAATAGGAGGAGCGCTGCGACGATCAATCTGAAATGTTGCTTCATAAATCTTTTTTAGTTGAATTATGCGGCAAATTTCAGGGGCTAATCGCTGGGCGTTCATTGACTTAAGGTAAGAAATGGGATTCGTTTCGTTTCAATACAGCCGCTCATTTCTCCATAATACGCTTCCGGATCCGGCTCAACGATTCGGGAGTAATGCCCAGGTAACTCGCCAGTTGGTACTGCGGTACCCGGTCGAGTAGGTCTGGACGGGTTTTCATCAAATTCAGGTAGCGGGTTTCGGGATTCGCTATAACGAATTCAGCGAACGCATCCTGGCTTTTTTGCAGTTCCATTTCCACGCCTACGCGGTTCATACTTTCCATTTTAGGCATTTTTTCAAAAAACGACTTTTCGTCTTCGGGGCTGCCTTCAATCAGGGCGCAGGGCTCGTTGCAAACCAGGTAGAATTTGGAGGCGTTGTCATCGAATACGAAAGTGGAATTCACCGGCATGCCTTCGGTGAAAAAAGCGGTCGTTTTTTCGACCCCGTCTACCAGGTAATACTGCCGGACGCAACCTTGCAACACAAAATAACAGATGTTGCCTATTTGGCCTTCGCGCAGCAGCACTTTCCCCTTCGCATATTCCCGTATTTTAATTTCCTGTAAAATGAAGTCGATTTCCGCATCGCTGAGCCGAGCGATGGGTGCGATGTAATCCAGTAAAACCTGCTGGGCCTTGGTCCGGATGGGTTTGTGCAGGGTGTTCGGGTGTGTCATAAATCCTGAATTTTGCCGGCAAGATGGGGTGAAAAGATCGTTTCTCGAAATTCGGATCGACGACGGGAGCGCCTTTTTTCGACTAAATTGCCAGTGCTCCACTCCCTCGTAGAACAAACGCCCAAGCGCTGCACTTGAGCGCCTCGACCACTCGGGAACGAGAAAACCAGGCGAAGCGAAAAGATGGGGCAGAAGTAGTTTGTATCCACCTCACTCCACTACCACCACCTTTCCCGTACACCACCTCCCCTCTCCATCCCCAATCCGGAAAAAATACACGCCGCCCGACAGCCCATCCCGCTGAAAAACAAACGATTGTCCTGAAAAAAGCGCCGTACGCACCGCACGCCCAAAAGCATCGTATAACTCGAACCGTTTTTCTCCCGCAATGAACGTCAGGGCGCTGAACGTAGCTACATCGCGGGTCGGATTGCCCGCTACCCGCCACAGGCCGGGGCGGCGCTGCGGTTCATCGATATCCACGGTGAGCGTTCCAATCATGTGATAAACCGTATTGGTAACGATCGGCGGATTGAAATCGAAAATGATCGAGGCGGTATTTTGGAAATACGTGCCGTCGAACAAATCAGGCTTTTGATAGATGTCAAAACTGAAAAAGCCGTGCGACGCAGGTTCGTTCACATTGCTGTCCGGCAACGCGATGGGAAAGAACAGCACTTCCAGGGTACTTCCCCGGATTTCCCAGGTGTAAGGGTGTGAAGAGAATCCCGGACGGAACGTATTCAAATCCAGTTCGGCAGGCAGCGGATCGCGCAGCAACACCCGGTAAGCCGTGTCGGTACCGGTATTTTGAAAATCGATGGTGTATTGAATAGGCCGGTTGGCGGCGATCGTGTAGCCGGGATCGGCGCCGGTGGGCACGGCGCTTTTCAGGTTGGGGTCGAAGGAGCCGATTACCTGCCGGCAATCGAAGTCATATTCGAGCGGACCTTTGTCGAGCCAGAAGGCGTTAATGAGTCCGGGCGTGAGGCCGCCGCAGTTTTCCTGGGCCGTGGCGGTCAGGCTGCCGTCGTCGAATTTGGTGGCTTCCATGCGGTAGGTAGCGTCGTCGGCAGGCACATCCACGAATATACTTTGCTGATTGGCAAGGCTGAAGTTTTCCGTTGCGACCACCGTTTCATTCCGGATGATGGAATAGGTATGAAGACTCACCGTAGGCGCATCGCCGATATTTTTGATGGTAAAACGCACGAGGGTGTCGCCCACACAGGTGGCCGATAGTTTGACCTCGGAAAATGCCGGGAGCGTGCTCGGGCAGGCGTTGTCGGGCGTGGCGAAGGTTTCCACGCACAACGTTTGACTAAAAAGGAAAGTATCACAACTGGTTCGGACGTTCAGCAGAACGCTCGAGTGGGCGAAAGGAGCCAGATCGCCCAGGTCGAAATACAGGGTGTCGCCCGCTTGTGCGGCGGGTGGCGGCACAGCATTCAGAAATGTCAGCACGGAAGGCAGCACCACGGCCACCTGTACGCCTTCGGCGATTGCTGCGCCGGTGTTTTGCACCGAAACGTTCATATCGGAAGCGACCAGGCAGCCCCGGAAAAAGGAAGGCATACCCAGTTGAACGCTCAGTTCGGGGCACGGCGCGAGGGGCGACAGCAGCACGGTGGTGCGAATCGTATCCGTCGAACCACCCGGGTCGACTATCACAGGCTCCTGACACACATTCCAGTAACCTGCCGGGAACTGCGGCAAATACAGCGAAAACGGCCCGCTTTCCAGGTATCCGAAGTGCGTAGCGCCCAATGTATCCGTCGGTTTCAGCAGCATTTGCGTCATACCTTCGAGGCGCACCTGCACGTCGGCCACCGGCGTATCGGTAGCGTCGGCCTGGCAGTTGCCGTTGAGGTCGAGCCGCACTTCTACAATGACGGGCGTGTTGCTGCACTGGTTTTCCACCTCTGCCGGGGTATTACAACCGGATGCATTGGTTGTTATGTAGGCGTTGACCGGGTCGTTGAGCAATTTGTTGCAGACGGCAGAAATGGCACAATCCGACAAGGAAGGGTTATCCAATATTTCAACGTAATCGACTATGTCAAGGCTTTCCAAACCGGCCAGGCTTGTCAGCACAGCGTTTTCGTTGATCTGCATATATTCAACGGTGGAAAGATCCGGCATACCCATTAAACTGGTCAATGCATCGTTATTGACAATCCGAATAAGAGCGCCCGGCGAACTGACACTGTTTTGCAGGCTGCTTAAACTTGTCAGTACAGGATTGGCAAGGATATAAATACTGTGAACCGAGCTAAGATTATCGAGGCCTGATAAACCGGTGAGTGCATTATTTTCAACTACCAGCAAGGCTTCACCAATAGTGGAAAGATTATCCAGGCCGCTCAGGTCGATGATCTGCGGCATGTTATTGATGAAAAGCGCATTTCCAATGGATGTCAGGTTATTGAGGCCCGTCAAATTTGGCAACGCGTTGTTTGAGATAATCTCCAGGTCGGATCCGACAGCGGTTAAACTATTCAGGCTGCCTAAGCTGCTCAAAGACAAATTATTACCAATATAAAGACTGCCTCCGATCGTCGTCAGATGCTCAAGACCGGCCAGATTGGGCAGGACATCATTTCCATATACCGCTAATTCACTCGGGAGGGAGGTCACTCCTGCCAGACTTTCCAGACTTGTCAGGACAGGATTTTCGTAAATGCTTAGCGTAGCTGCATTGGTCAGATTTTCCAGGCCGTTCAAGCTTGTCAGCATGGTTCCACTTATCTGAATCCCGCCTCCCAGTTCGGTTAGAACTTGTAAACTATCCAGGGCCGAAATACCTGCTCCCGTCACTTGTACAAATCCTTCGATCGTCGTACAACCCGGATAATTGCTAGAAAAATGATCGACCTGTGCCTGGCTGTAGAATACAATACCGTTGACTAGGCAGTGCCCCGGCGGCAGATCGCATTCGGCTTTTACCTCGACGGGAGAACCGCAACCCTGGGCGTTGTTTCCGATAGAAACGCTGTCCGGCGAAACATCCAGTTGGCGACACAAACCTTCCACCAGGCAAAACGACAACACAGCATTATTCGAAACCGTAATCAGCCCCCCGATGGAATCGACGTTTTCCAGTCCTTTCAACGTTGTCAGGTTGGTGGTTTCGATCGTCAGCCGTTTTCCCAGTGCGGTTAAAATTTTCAAACTGTCCAGGTTGGTGATACCGGGGCCGTGGACAACTGCGTCGCCCAATATTTCCCTGCAACCCGGATAATTGATCGTAAAATCATCCACCTCTGCCTGGCTGTCGAATGTGATACCATTCAGCAGGCATTGTCCGGGCGGAAGATCACATTCGGTTTGTACCTCGGCAGGCGTATTGCAACCCGGCGCATTGGATTCTATAAAAACGCTGTCCGGCGAAACGGCGAATTGATGGCACAAACTTTCCACGACGCAATTGGACAATACCGCATTATAAGAAACTGTGAACCGGCCACCAACCGAAGAGAGATGTTCCAGGCCATTTAAACTCGTCAGCACAGGATTACCATAGATAGTTACGTTTTTACCGACCGACTTCAAACTATCCAGGCCGCTAAAATTCAGCAACTGGAAATTGCCGGGACCTACCTCCAGCGTTCCACCGATTGAGCCTATGTTTTCCAGACCCGTTAAACTCGACAGCGATTCCAGACCCAGTAGCCGGAGATCACCACCCAGGGATTTTATACTGTCCAGGCCTTTGAGATCGTGCAGCTGCAGGCATACATTCAGTTCGAGGGTGGTACCGATAGAATCCAGATTTTGAAGTGCAGAAAGACTGGTCAAAACATTTTCCCTGATAATAAGCGCTCCTCCTACTTTTTTAAGTTGATGCAGATTATCCAGGTTTTCCAATCTGTTTCCTGCTATCCAAAAGTTGTTTCCTACCGTTTCAAGCAGACTAAAACCACTCAATTCGGTTAATAATTCATTGGAACTGATATTCAGATCCCGCTCTACGGAAAGTGTTGGCTGTAGGAAATCCAGGTTATTCAGACTGGTCCCGGCAATCGTTAAACTTTTTATCGCGGCCGGCTGATGGAGATCGCCCATTTCAGTCAGTGCAAAACAGCCGGAAATCAGGACACTGTCGCCAACTGCTACGGGGTTTATCATTCCGTTGAAATGAGTAAGCGCAATGTTAGCAATACAAACCAACGCGCCGCCAATGGTATCCAGGTTTTGAAAACCCGAAATGGAGGACAACTGGTTGCAGTAACTGATCCAGAGGGTGCCGGGAATTTTTTCCAGCTGGTTTATGCCGTCGAGGTTGAGCAGGTGGCCCATTTCCGAGATATAAATGTCTCGACCGACCGTGGTCAGGTTATCCAGCCCGCTCAGCGACACCAGCGAACTGTCGGCGCCAATGTTTACGGTTTGTCCGACCGTCGTCAGGCTGCCCAGGGCGTCTACATTCAACAACGACGGATTGTTTCCGATGGAAAGATCCGCTCCGATGTCAGTCAATCCGTTCAGTCCATCCAAATTGAGCAATTGCGGATTTTCATTGACCAAAAGGCTACCGCCGATGGTCAGCAGGTTGTTCAATCCGGTCAGGTTGGCAAGTACAGCATTGTCCCTGATTAAAACCAGACCGCTAATGCCAGTCAGGTTGTTCAACCCCTGCAGGCTGACCAATTCAGGATTCATATTGATCCAAAGGTTGCCATCGATGCCGGTTATCCAGTCCAGACTGTCGAGGTTGACAATATTCGTTCCGTTCAGGGTCACCGACCCGGCCACACTCGTACATCCCTGGGAAACGGACTTCAAATGATCCACATCGTACTGCGAATAAAGTTGTACGCCGTCGGGCCAGCATGGTTGGGCCCAGGCTTTCGGGCTGGAAAAGAGGGTAAACAAAAGGGCAAGGAAAACGGTGGTTTTCATTGGTGGAGGGTTTAGGATGTGAGGGTTTGAGGCGTCAGTAGACGACATCTTTTGGACGTAAACTGATTGTTTAAGTCTCAAAGATTCAGGGGTTGTGACAGTAATTGCAAATAAATATTTGAAGGGAAACAAGAATATGTACTTGCAGGGCCTTTTGGTTAAATAAAAATTTAAAATACCCCCACCGCCCCCGGAACAACATCCAATCCCTTACCTTTGCCCCATCACAGACACCGACTTTCTGCGGCGACTCGAACACCTTAACTTTTGGGTACGCCTCCGGTTCAAAGAAGCAGTCTGCCGTTGACTTGTCCGGCTACACGATTGCACGCTCAACCCCGGTAAGGCCTGCCCGTGCGTCAACTTTCCGAAGTCTGACCGGCACAACCCCGGTGTCTGTGTTTTTTTTTTCCTGCCTTTACTCTTTGAGGCCTACAGCAAAAAGCGGTAGGTAAATTTCACCAGAAAAATATTTTGCGGTCGTGTGTTTACCACGTTGTCGAACAGACTGCGCGGGAGCGGTGTGTCCAGGTCTGAGTAGGCGTTCGGCGTGTTGCCCTGCGACCAGACCAGATAAACCTCCGAGCCGGGCACGTATTCCCAGCGAACCACGAGGTTGGAGCGGAACTGGACGAAGTTAAAATCAGGCGCCTCGAAAGTGTAATCCGTTACACCGTTCCTGTCTTCATCCACCGCAAAGCCGCCGGACGTTAATTCCTGAATTTCCTGCGCATCGTACCGGTGAAAACGCCCGTCGTACTCGCGCCCCAGCGGGTCGGTTACATAGCCGTATTGGTTGTATAAAGCCCTGAAAATGAAGGGTTGCGCATAGTATTGCACCGTCAGGTCGGGCGTGATGTTGTAGTTAATGCGGGCGGTCAGGGAGATACTGCGCTGATCCACTTCGCTAACGATGGTACGGCGCTGACCCTCGTAATTCAGTTGGGTGACGAACTGATCCTGCCTGCGCCAGCTGTGGCTGACGCCTGGATACAGACCCAATTTCAGGGCGTCGAGCGGTTGCACGTTCACGCCGAAACTGTAATCCTCATATTCCACCGTATTGCCGAAGCCCTTGGCGTAATTGGCATTCGCCGAAAACGACACCTTTTTCCGTCCGTCCGTTTCCACATAGGCAAAACCGCCCATGCCGGGTGGCTTGCGCAGCGAAGAGCCGCCGCGCAGAGCGTTGTTGGAAATCTCGTTGGGGTTCCAGGTGAGGCCCATGCCGGCGTTCCAGTTGTTTTTAAACCAGGCATGCGAATTCGTATTGAAGGCGGAATACAAAAACTGCCCGCCGAAATCCCAGCGCGCCCAGTGGTTGTAATTGATACGCCAGGTGCGGAAAATCGAAAACGGCTTCTGGATATGATAGCCCGCCCAGGTAAAATGATTGATCTCGTCGGCGCTCAGCAGAAATCCGATGTCGTTCAGTTCGAGTTCGGGGGTACGCCAGGTAACGCCCGTTTCAAATTTCAACACGCCGCCTTTTTTGTTGGGGATGCCGCCGATTTTCCCAATTTTAACGGTACCGCCGTTGCCGCTGAGGGAAGTGCGGGTGCTATCGACAGAGAGGTAATCGGCGTTGGTGCGCTGGAACAAATGCACAAAACCGGTTTGTGTTTCCAGAATGGCTGCGCGGCTGCCTTCCACGCGGCTGAACAAGGTATTCGCTTTCACGTACCACCACCGGTTTTTCCAGAAATGCTGAAAATCGATGCCGGCGGAATAGGCGTTGCGGTGGAGCAGATCGAGGTCGTTTTCCCGGTTAACGGCGGTAAAAATGCCGCCGATGATGGTGTTGCCGCCGTCAAAATCCTTGAGCAGGCGCCCGACGGTGTAGTTGGTCAGCGGCTCCACCATTTCCTTGCGGCGCTCGCCGTTGTGGTCGATAATGGCAGATTCGCGTTGCGTGACACTTTCGAGCAGGCCGATAGACCAGCCGTTTTTCGTTTTTCCGCTGAACTTCGCGGCCCCCAGGATGGAGGTTTGTTGCGGCTCGTCCGCGTATTCTCCGTGCGCAAGTTGCGCCCTGCTATGTGGTCTGCCGCCGATGCGCCGCGAATAAAACAGCAGGTCGGAGTCGTAATCCCCGCCCGCTTCGGAACCGGTGAGCCGGTAGTCGAACAAATTGCGACTTTCGATAAAAAACGGGCGTCTTTCTTCAAAAAAGATCTCGTACCCGTCCAGCCGCACGGCGCCGGGGTCGGCTTCCACCTGCCCGAAATCGGGGTTGATGGTAAAATCCAGGATCAGGTCGCTGGTGACAGCCAGTTTGCCGTCGAGGCCGCCGCTGATGCGGCTTCTGCTGCCGTCGGCAAAGGGATTGCCGTCCTGTTTTTCAAAACGTTCGGTCTGCGCCACCACGTATGGCGCCAGTTCCACCTGCTTGCGCGTGGTGAGGTTGCGCAATCCCAGCAACTCGCCGAAACCGCTCACCCATGCGCCCGAGTTTTGCGGGATGTACTGCCAGTAGGAGCGTTCTTCTTTGCGGAAAATGCGGCGTTGCACTTCGAAACCCCAGACGGGTTCCGCCTGGTTGCCGTAGCGCAGTTGGCTGAACGGGATTTTCAACTCCGCCGTCCAGCCCAGTTCGTCGATGTGGGTTTTGGCGTACCAGATCGGGTTCCAGTTGCTGTCCCAGTTGCCGCCGTTGTTCGAAATGAATTCGTCGCCTTTCACGCCGCTCACCGAGATGGTGAACGAAAATGCGGAACGCAGGTCGTGGTAACTGTCTATGTTAATTTCCACCCAGTCGCCGGGAAATTCGTCGCGGCGGCTCATCCGCTCCACAATGCTGTCGGGTGCGCTGTCGAAGCATCGGTACGCGATGAGCAGGTATTTTTCGTCGTACAGGATTTTGAACTTCGTTTGCTGGCTGGGCGCCACGCCTTCGGAGGGCTGATACTGGATAAAATCGCCGCCCCACTCCACTTTGTCCCAGAGCGGTTCGTCGGGGATGCCGTCCAGTTCGATGGATGCGCCATCGGTAAACTGTGTGGTGTATTGTTTTTTAACGATCGCCGTCTGGGCAACCTGGGCAGATATTTCCAGAGAACAGAGCAGGAGAGCAGACAGAAGGGAAAAGATTATCTTCATGGATAACAAGGTTGCGGAGAGGGAGGTGCGGGAAAGACATGATACACGGCCAGGGGTTGCAAAAATGAAGCGATATTATACAGATATAAGCCTGGCCCCTGTGTATTTTTACTCCGCAAGGCAGCCATATCACTACGACAACGCATCTTTGCATTTCCAGCACATTCTTTCAGTCAGCATACCTAAACGGAGGTCTAATACCCGATGGATTTTTTTCACAACACGTCCGCCCCTGCAAAAAGTTCATTTCACATTGCCGACGAAGCGGAAGCCTGCGCCGCCGTGCTCATGGCCTGCCTGCGCGCCAACGAACTCGACAGCGACGAGGACAATGCCGCTTTTTACAGCGCCATCAAAAGCCGCAATATTTTTAAAGGGCATGACCCGGCTGCGCTGGTCACCACAGTAGCCGGTTACTTCGAGCAGGCCGGAAGCCCGGCTGCGCTGATCGACGCGTCTATGAAGGCTATCCGCGAACAAACGCGCCTGCCGCTGTTCTACCATTGCCTCGACGTGATCATGTCGGACGGCGTGGTGACACCCCGGGAAAACCAGGTGTACCAGTACTTGAAAGGCCGGTTCAAGGTGGACGACGAACTGGCGTGGAAGGCGCTGGAGGTGATGGTGATGAAGAACAAGTTGTGAGGTTTATGCCAATCAACGACGATCACCCGCACAGGCAACACGGATCACTTCCCGCTGCGGGGGATTGATCAAATGGTGACGGACTTTTGTGAAATTTTACAAAAGCCCGTTTATTATGTCCAAATTTCTGTTAGCATTCCTTTTCGCTTTTTCCCTGGCTGCCTGCGGCGGCTCTTCCGACACGAATACTGCCGGCGCCAATGATATTACCACCAACCCCGTTTACCAGAAAGGGCAGGCGCTGATCGCCAAAAACGACTGCCTGACCTGCCACAAAATCGACGAAAAACTTATCGGACCTACCTACCGGGAAGTTGCGACCAAGTATGCCAGCGCATCCGACACCATCGTTCCGTACCTGGCGCATAAGGTGATGAAAGGCGGCACCGGCACCTGGGGGCAGGTGGCTATGGCTGCGCACCCTAATCTCACGGAAGAAGATGCCACAGCGCTGGTGAAATACGTGCTGTTGTTCAAATAGAAGTCGGATGCGCGGTTTTTTCACGATTCGCATGATGGCTTCCCCATGATGCCTTTTACCGCAAAAACCGTCCCACCAACACTTCATTCATTCCAAACTTCAACTGCACCTCATACACACCCTGCGCCCACGATTGTACGTCTACCTGTATCGAACCAATCGCAGAAACGGGTATTTTTTCCGAAAAAACAGTGCGTCCCAGTACGTCGCGGATGACGACCGAAGTGCCGCTACCGGAAAGATTCTGCCATTGCAGCCACACCCAGTCCGTTGCAGGATTCGGAAACACCGCCAACGAAGGCAGCGTAAAAAGTGGCGCTTCACCCGCGCCGACAACAACTCCCAAAGTCGCCGCATCGGTACAGAGGCCGCAACCGGTCGCCGGGTTCAGCAGGCAGCAACGCACTTTCAGGCCGTCCAGGGCGGTATTCGATTGCGGAACGACCAGCAAATCGGCCGTTTGTACATTCTGGAAAACGGCGCCGTTTTGCGCGTTTTCCCAGCCGTTCCCCTGGTCGATTTGCCATTGGAAAGTGGCATCTGCGTTTTGCGCGGCAGTACTGAACGAGGCGCTGTGGTTACTTTGTATCGTTACGGACTGGGGTTGCAACACAATTTCCGGCGTCGCCAGCAGCAGAGGCCGCACCACCTCGGTCGTGTCGCTGTTTCCGGAAAGGTCGGTCAGCACACAGCGGTAGGGTTGGTTATTCAGTGACGGGGCGGCGGCGGCGCTCAAGCGGAGTTTGGAAGTTTGCACACCCTGATAAATGGCATTTTCCGTCAGGTTTTCCCAGCCGGAGCCTGTCTGCCGCTGCCATTGGTAGGAGATCCCATTTCCGATAGCGCTGACGATGAACTGGGGCGAAGCGCCCGCGCAAAATGCAGCGTCCGCAGGTTGCCCCGCAATGGAAAGCGGGATAGCAGGACACAAGCCGGCGGGGTCGAAAATCGTCAGGCGAATGTCCGAGGTGTCGCCCTGAAGGAAATTACCGCCCTGCGAGTAAAACATTGCCAGTTTGCCATCGGGCATGGCAGCCAGCCAGTTGCCGTGGTCGTAACCTGTAGTAGCCAGATCGATCACGCCCAGAATGTCGCCTTCGGCCGACCAGTGCACCAGCGCCAGATCGAGTTGGCCCAGCGCGGCTTTGCCAAATTTTTGCCCCGAACGAGCGTTCAAACCCAGCGCATGCCCGTAATTGGCCATGCCGAAAACACTTCCGTCGGGCTGCGGAGCCAGGTGCGAAAAATGGGCATTTCCGCTGCGCAGCGACCAAAGCAACTGCCCGTCCGGGTCGTATTTGAGCAAAAAATGGCATCGGTCGCCAAAAGCGGGCAACGTATCGTTCAGGTAAATGGAGGCTTCGGGAATCGGAATACTGCCCGGCCCTGTCCAGGAATATTCGTCGGTACCGAGGCTCACAGACTGGTACACATTGCCCGAATTGTCCGTGGCGAAAGGCAGATTGATCAGTTGATTGGTGTAGCCGGTTCCGTTCTGGTAGTTGTCGTCGGCGCTGAAGGTTGCAAACGCCTTTTTCACATTAAAATCGTTGTCGAGCCGCAGCACAAAACCATTCAGGTTGGAAGGGCGGAGCGGTTCCATCACAATGGTGTCCCACATAATTTTCCCTCTAAAAAAACCCGACAACATCCAGTCGCCATTGGGCTGTCGCTGCATGCGCGGCGCAATGCGGGTAATGCGCGAGGTAAGCCACTGGCCGGGATCGGGGTTGTAATCGGCATACACTTCCGAATTGTACAACAGCGGTTTCCCGATGGGCACGTGTTGCAGGAGGGCCCCTGTCGAATCGAAACGCATGCCGTACAAAAGAACAAAGTTGTTCGGATCCGTTGCGACGGTTTGGGTGGCTGTCTGAACGGTTAGAAACCTGCCGCTGATGAGTACGGCCAGGCGGTTGTCATTTTCCAGAAACAGTTCGGTGGGCGCTACAATAGACGTGCCGCCGGGACCGAAATAGCGGGCCGACCACAGCAGGGCGCCGGCGGGGTCGAGTTTTACAATGAAGGCGTTTTCAGCACTGGGGTTGGCATCGGTAAATACCGGAACGCCGCCGATTTTCATGTTTATCCCGGCGAAAGAGCCGCCGATGTACACATTTCCCTCATTATCAGCAGCAATGGAGGTGCCGATGCACTGGTAATAATAGTCGAACGGACTGTTGCCATGCGAATTGGCCGGCCAGTAACGCGACCAGACGAGATGCCCCGAAGCGTCGTATTTGTTGTAAAAAAGGTTGTAGGAAGCCCACCAGGAAAACGGCTCGTATTTGTAACCGGTCACATAGGTATTGCCCGAAGCATCAGTATACGTGTCTAAAATTCTTTCAATTAAATAGTGGTTGATAAACTGCATCTGCGTGGGTTCGGAGGCACACACGACCGCATTATCCGTCGGCAAAAGGTTGTCGGGAAACACCTCGATCGTCGTATAACTCGTATCGTAACAACCGATTGTATTGGCCGCGATCAACCGGACGGGGTACAATCCCGGCTCGGAATAAACGACCGTGGGCGATAGCGCCGTCGAGGTAGCAGGCTGGGCGGCAGCGCCGAAATCCCACTGAAAACCGGCGCCGTAGGAATAATTGGTAATGGTAACCGGGTTGCCGGTAGTTTCGGTGTAATGCCGTTCATTTTGAACGGAGTATACAAAATCGGCCGTCACCGTAGCAGCATTTTGGAAATACCGGTAACACCCGCCGTTGACGACGGTAAAATCGTACACGGCATTAAATCCGATCGGTCCGGTCGGTATGCTCAGGGTGCCGCCCGTGCCGGTAACCTGCCCGCTGATACCGCTCTGCCATTGATAGGTAGCCCCCGCAATGGAATTGGGTACCAGAATGACCGTCGAATCGCCTTCGCACACCAGCGGATGCTCCGGCACGGCGGCAAACTCGCCGAACAAAGGCAGCGGCGTCACCTGGACTGTAATTTGCGCCTCACTTTCCACGGTGCCGCATTCGTCGCTCAGGCTCGCATGCAGGCGGTAAACGGTCGTTTCCAGGGGCGTCACCCAGCGCTCGAAATAGCCGTACAGGTTGGAGTCTATCTTTGTTCCGTTGGCCGTCAGATTCCAGATACCGAAGCCTTCGAGGTAATTGGTCGTGCTCAGTTTGGTGTTGTTGCCCCGGCATATTTCCGGTTCGGTGACGGTGAAAACGGGCGTGGTCAGGGTCAGCGGCGCCTTGGTCTGGACGTTCCAGACAGCCGTGTCGCGCCCGGCGCCCTGTGCTGCCACGAGCGTTACAGTGTAGGAGGTGGCCGGTTGCGGAAACGTCACCTCCGGGTTGCGGGCAGTGGAAAACAGGTTGCCGTCGAGGAACCACTGATAGGTATAACCGGGCACATCGGCCGTGAGGTTCAGGAGCGTTTGCGGCACATTGGCGCAGGGCACGAAACCGGGCCCGGGTTCGAAACCTGCGATGGGCGCCCAATCGTTGCCGCCGCCATTATCCGTTTTCAGGCAAAGTCCGTTGTCGCCCACGATCATGCCACGGTTCTGGTCGAGCCAGGCAAATCCGTTGTATTGCACATTCACGGCCGTGCCGCCGTTGTATTTTTTCCACACCTGCCCGCCGTCGGTGGTGCGATAAATGGCGTCGTAATTCAGCAGGTAGCCGTGCAGTTGGTCGGCAAACCAGATATCCTCCACGCCTGCGCCGCCGGGCGGCATCGGCACGTCGATCCAGGTCTGGCCTCCGTCGGTGGTCTTTTTCAGGGAATTGTAGCCGCTGATAAACCCTGTTTGGGCATTCAGGAATTGAATGGCCGTCACGGCGTCCGTCATGCCCGTCGGTGTCCAGGTATTGCCGCCATTGGTGGAACGCAGCAGTCCACCCGTACCGCCGATAAAGCCGTTTTGCGCGTCGGAAAAACCGATGCAGTACAGTTCCCACCCCACGCCGGGAATGCTGACCGGCGACCACCCAGCGCCGCTGTTCTGGGTGTGCAGGATGTGGCCGCCGGAGCCGACCGCCCAGCCTTCGGTATTGTCCTGAAAAAACAGGTCATTGTAATAAAGCGGGAAAGCGCCGGTATTGCCCTGAAAGGCCACAGTCCAGTTCTGGGCGCCGGTGGAAGTGCGCAGCACCAGTTCGTCGTTGCCGAGGAAAAAAATCCCTGTCGCGACCCCCGAACTGGGCGTAAAAAAATGTAGTTCCGTGATTGAACTGCCCAAAAGAGGAATGCCATCGGCTGCAAGCGGAAAACTGCTCCAGGTGGCGCCCGCATTGGTGCTGCGCAGGGTGACGGCGCTGCCCCCGATAAACCAGGTGTTCTGGTCAACGGCAAAAGCGCTTTCCAGAAAGGCCGTGCTGCCGGTTTGGAGGGGCGTCCATTGGGCCGGGAGGGCGCAGGGAAGGAGGAGAAAAAGGAGTAGTTTGAAGTGTTGCATGGGATGGCACTTAGGAAAGTTCGGGTGAGATCAACCTTGGACAAGGTGGTTTAGTGAAGATTTTTTGATCTGTTCGGCTACGCCCCTCGTAGAGGGATGGGGACGCGGGTTTTGCGGATTTTGCGGATTAAAATGGATTTTTTGGTGGCCTTGCGGCCACTTATTCTGATTACAAACGGATTAAAACTGCCTTTGGCGGAGCGTAGATCAAATCAATTATTTATGAATGCGAAACAGGAATTTACCATCAATCACTTCCATTTTTTTCATGCGTATGCCTTGAGTTTATACCCGCCGAAGGCGGTATTAATCCGTTTATAATCAAAAAGAGGTGGCCGCAAGGCCACCAAAAAATCCGTTTTAATCCGCAAAAATCCGTTTCATCCGTTTTCCCATCCTCCTACGAGGGGCGTAGCCGAACAGATCAAAATCTAATCTTTTCCAGAGTGTGTTTCCTTATTTGCACCAGCAATTTTTATCAAAAATAAGCCTTTTGATTTTCATATTTCAAACCACTTACAATCCGGCCAATTCTGAACAAATCTAGAGCATGTTGAGATTTTACTTGTTGGGCTACAGCCGAAAAACTTCATTTGTACCTGCGTTAATTTTCTCGCCGGATTACCCGTATCCGACTGCGAAATTTAACGCAGGTACAAAATGAAATTTTCCAGGCTTCGCCTCAACAGCAAAATCTCAACATGCTCGTACCGGAACATTTGAATTGCCCTTCATTTCCATGTAGTTTTGCCCCATCATTCAACACCGTAACCACACCATGTCCAACCAAGTCCGCCAACTCGAACCCTCCGCGCCCTGGAATATTTTCGCCGACCTCAACGCCGTGCCGCGCCCCTCCAAAAAAGAAGAACGCATCTCGAAATGGGTGCAGGATTTCGGCCGTAAACACGGCCTGGAAACTTTCACCGACGATTTCGGCAATGTGATTATCAAAAAACCGGCGTCGCCCGGCCGCGAAAAAAGTCCGGTCACTATTTTGCAGGGGCATATCGATATGGTGCACTCCAAAAATGCCGACGTCGATTTCGATTTCGACAAACAAGGTATCGATATGTACGTCGACGGTGACTGGGTGCGCGCCCGCGGCACCACCCTCGGCGCCGACAACGGACTGGGCGTGGCAGCCATTCTGGCCGTGCTGGCGTCGAAGGACATTTCTCATCCGCCGCTCGAAGCGCTGTTTACCCTCGACGAGGAACAAGGCCTCGGCGGCGCGAAAAACCTGGGTAAAGGCCTGCTGAAAGGCAAACTCCTGCTCAACCTCGACACCGAGGAAGACCACGTGCTCACCATCGGTTGCGCCGGCGGCATCGACTCGCTCATCGACTGGACATACAAGGAAGAAGCCGCGCCGGAGAGTATGAAGACGTTTATGGTGCAGGTGAGCAGCCTGCAGGGCGGCCACAGCGGTATGGATATTCACCGCGGCCGCGGCAACGCCAACAAGATTCTGGCGCGCGTACTCATGGCCTGCGTACCGGCCGGATTGCGGCTTTCCGCGTTCGATGGCGGCAACCTGCGCAATGAAATTCCGCGTGAAGCGAAAGCCTGGGTGGCAGTGAAAAATGAAAAACGTTTTGCCAAATTGCTGAAAGCAGCCACACAGGAGGTAGCCACGGAATTCAAAACCGTGGAGCCCAACCTGAAAGTAACGGCCACCGAAGCCACACTGCCCGGCAAACTGATGCGCAAACCCGACCAGGCAAAATTCCTCAACGCCGTTCGCGCCGTGCAAAACGGTGTATTCCGCATGAGTCCCGATATTCCCGGCCTCGTGGAAGCCTCCACGAACCTGGCCAAAATCACCCTGCGCGACGGTCAGTTGAAAATCGGCTCCCTGCAACGCAGTTCGGTCGAAAGCAGCAAGGCCGACGTTGCCGCCGCTTTCCGCGCGCCGTTCGATCTGCTGGGCGCCGAAGTGGAACTGGCCAACGCCTACCCCGGCTGGCAACCCAATCCGAAATCGAAACTCGTACAAAAGATGTCGGGCATTTACCAGAAAATGTTCGGCGACGCGCCGGTGATCGAAGCCTGCCACGCAGGACTGGAATGCGGTATCATCGGCGAATCGTACCCCGGGCTCGACATGGTTTCTTTCGGGCCGCTGATCGAGGGCGCACACAGTCCGGACGAGCGGGCATCGGTGTCGAGTTTCAAAAAATTCTGGGGATTTTACCTGGAGGTGCTGGCGGCGATTTAGAGGGTATAAAAATCCACCGGGCAACATTTTCGTATATATAAAGAGAATCCTTATTCTTTTTGTTATCACGAAAACTACCCTTCCATGCAACATCAACACTCTGCCAGTATCGAAGCCTGCCTGGCGTGCCTGACTGCCTGCGAACGTTGCGCCACTGCCGACATTTCAGAAGGTATGGCGCGTTGTGCCCAACTCTGCCGCGATTGTGCGGATTTTTGTGCCCTCTGCGCCCGCCTCCAGGCCCGTGATTCGGAGTTTTCAGCCGCACTTTGCAGGCAATGTGCCGAGGTGTGCGATGCCTGTGCAACCGAATGCGAAAAACATGCACAGCACCACGATCACTGCCGCGAATGCGCCGAGGCGTGCCGGCGCTGCGCCGAAGCATGCCGGATGTGAAGCGGTGAGTTGTGATGCAGATTTTGTTCGGCTACGCCTCACGTGGGAGGATGGGGACGCGGATTGTGCGGATCATGCGGATTTTCGCAGATCATTTGGTGGCCTTGCGGCCACTTCTTTTTTGATATTTTATGGACGTAGATTCAACCAACCATTTATAAGCGAAGCAAAAAACAACATCTGTCACTTCCATTATTTCATATTTATGCCTTAAATACGCACTCCGCCGGAGGCGGCTTTAATCCGTAAAATATCAAAAAGTAGTGGCCGCAAGGCCACCAAATGATCTGCGAAAATCCGCATGATCCGCACAATCCGCGTCCCCATCCTCCCACGTGAGGCGTAGCCGAACAAAATCTTTCGTAGAATCCTGATTCACAACTCACAAAAAGGCCTGCCCGAGAATACTCCCGGCAGGCCTTCGTAGAACCGTAATTGCTACGCCCCCATGTGTAATATCTTCTTCCTTTATATACCCCCTCCCATCGGAGAAGGTACCATTCACTGGAGGTAAAGTTGCAGGAAACGGGATACAACTCGGGTTCGCTGATGTTGCAAATTGGTTCGCTGATGTTGCAATGAAGCCAAAAGTCACTTATCCTCCCCTACTTCGCTTGGCGACACCCC
>Ga0209717_1000519_pt1 | contig 46580 bp, 33 predicted proteins | sample AD_UKC048_MetaG_FD_184418 | JGI IMG/M metagenome (GOLD analysis project Ga0209717, IMG submission 184418) | Active sludge microbial communities of municipal wastewater-treating anaerobic digesters from USA - AD_UKC048_MetaG (SPAdes) (version 2) | ecosystem: Engineered > Bioreactor > Anaerobic >...
CTGTAAGCGACCAGGTACGCGTAATTACATACGTGCCTTCGCAGCTGCCCGCTGTCACCACATCACTGTATGTTGCCTCTATGCCTGTGGAACAATTGTCCCATTCGTCCGTGACATCACCCACATGTAATACACTGACATCATAAGTGCAGGCAGAATCGGTAGATATGGTGATATCGGCAGGAGCCGTAAAGATCGGCATTGTATTGTCAAAAATACTGATGGTTTGCATGCAACTCGCAGAATTACCCGCTAAATCTCTGACAGTAAAAACACGAGAAACAAGGATAGGGCAATTGCCACTTTGTGAATCCTGATAAGAATAATAAACGATCCCGCAAAAGTCAGTGACTAAGCCACCGGATTGAGAAAATTGAATATCATTAATTTCCTGCAAATTTTCAGAGTATATCAGATTTGTTATCACATCGGTAGCGCATCCCGCAATTGAATAATTCTGAGGGCATACCAGTAATGGCGGGGTCGTATCAGTAATTATCCCTACTGTTGCCAAAAGAGGCTCTAAAATTTCACAGTCACCGGCAAGTTCATTATCTCTGACATTTATTAGATATGAACCCGGTGCCAGACCGGAAATGGTCACCATTGAATTACCTGCGCCAAACGGTAGCCATGGACCATTGTCTAATGTATATTCGAAATTATGAGAAGTTGCTGAGGATTGTGCTGTAATAATAATTGATCCGTTATCAAGCGAACAGGTTATATCATTTACGCTGTCTATTTCTGCAGCTATACCTTCAACTACCGAGGTAAATTCACAGGTTTCACGGGCAGATGAACCGGATACCAGGTTAAAAGTAGCCGTATATACGAGTGAACTGTCTCCAACGGGAAAAAAGCCGGGAAGCGGACCCGTTACATTAAATTCGATACCTTCAGCACAAGTTCCATCATCCAATAACAATCCATCAAAATAAATATTATCTACCCTGCATTGACTATCCCCGTTTCCGCTAAAGACAAATTTCAATCTGTAAGAGCCATCTGAAAAAGATGAAGGAAGATAAATCGTATAACTATCTGTATGATCTACATGTGTACTATCTGCAAATATTTCGGTGCCGCCAGATACCAGATAAAGTGACCATGTAAAATCATTTCCCTGCGGGCAAATAATGTCCATGTCAACATTCATAGGAGGTTCAAGGTAAACCAGGGGTGAGATAATATACGGATCACCGGTACCTGCCGGCAGCCATAAATCCACCATGCCGGAATTAACCTCTACCCTTTGTACCCTGTTAAAATCCCAACACGACCATTTGTTTTCGGGCAGTTCAAACATCATTATAAATTGATGTTCTCCACTTATGCAAGTAAGATCAAAAGCAGGAAGTTCCCAGTCAAGAAATGAGCCCGGGATACCATCAACGATTGTATCAGCACATTTCGTTATATCGTTCGGGCAGCCGGTCATGACTATTGAATTATCATTAATGATAATGTCGGTAGATGCGATGTTTGTGCAATAGCCATCACTGATAGTGACTGTATATGTACCGCTATCCTGCACGTCAGATCCGACAATCACCGGATTTTGCAAATCAGAAAGAAATCCATCCGGTCCTGTCCAGCTCCAGAAGGTTGCTGTCCCACCCGTTTCAAACAAATAAATATTGCTGCCCAGACATACGGGGGAATTACTTGAAACAGATATATCAATAGGTACCACATAGATTGTTTGTGACGTAAAAGATTCATTTCCGCAGGCATCGGCAACCCCATATGTTCTGGTTACCGTATAACTGATAGCGGAAACAGAATCAGAAATAACATCCCCGGCATGAAGCACAGTAATTTCATTGCAATTGTCTGTGGCAACGATCGCATTGATATCCGGAGGAGGAATGGTTGCCGCGCAATTCACAATGGTATCAGGAGGTGTAAATGTAATAACAGGAGCTGTGGTGTCGTCAATGATATATGTAAATGTCCAGAATCTTTCATTTATTTCGCAGTCCAGATACCGCCATTTAAAAATGACCTTCCCATCACAATAGATGGTATCCGGGATCATTTCATATCCGAGATACGTATAGACTACCGTGTCGCCGCATGCATCAACAAAAGCCGGCGGGACAGGCCTGATGGTATCCATGATGCATTGAACTATTGTTGCTTCATTGATGATATAAGAAAGAAAATTCTTTTTTCCACACGAATCGGTGACGATAAGTTTAATGATAGTGTGCGTAAGCGTGTCGGGTGCATGATAATCTGTAGGATTACATGTGTCGCATGAAAAAGTACCTTCGGAAGCGTACCACTGATAATGGTAAGGTGGTTTGCCTCCGCTTGCAACAGCGCTTACGGGATAAGACATACCCGGGGATATATTATCGGGAATGTTAACATTGGAAAAATGGAGTTGTTTCATATTACCTACCAGCAGGCAGTAATTCAAATATGCCCTTTGTGCTGCGATGTGTGCCGGAGTAGTACCAACAATTGTATGTGCGGGTTCGTAAAAAATGAATCCTGTTGTACCGAAAGCCGGACCATATGCGAGTATTGCAGCTGCATTAGGATAGATATACGGAACATCAGGGTTGGGAGCCGTATTAACAAAATTAGGATCCCAGACCGATACCGTGGTTGTACTCCTCCATCCGCCAGCCGTAGTATCAGGAATATAGATCCGTTCTGAACCATTGTTTATTGCACCATCCAAAATACCTATGAACTGCATTATAGGGTCCCCGTGATTCGAATAACTGTACGGAGGCGTGCCGTCGATATGATCTCCCCAAGGCACCAAACCTGTAGTGCTCAGGAAATTAAATCCGCAATAATCAGGTGCATCCGCTTCAATCGCGCTTACCGCATGGCAGTTGATCCATAAATAGCCGTCATTCATCACGTAATTATACAAGGCATCTTTTAAATTCTGAGACCAGTTCTGAGGGTCGGCATGAGGCAATGCGTAAAAATCATTACAGCCGGTCAGATATGTCGGATCTGCCCCCAGAGTATAGGAAGAAGTAGGAATTTCTGCATAGGTATAAATAGGCTCTACTTTATCATCATTGGCCTCATCCATAATAGCCAGCGGCCAACTTGTGAGTCGCCTGTATATAGGAGCCGTAAAAGAATGCATGACCGGGCCGTAGACTACAACGCCTTTTGCTATCCATATATTCAACGTAGCCAGTACAGATGGTGTAATCTGGTTTGCTTCAATAATGAACGAGCCACCCCTGAACGGATATCCATCAGCATAAAAATCAATTCCGTCTTTAACTTTTAAAGAATCTATCGCCCAGTTTACCGGCACATAATCAAAATTAAGTAATTGAAAAACAAGCCCATATGGTTTCAGCCCGTTGGCAACAGTCTGTGGCGTAACTCCCATATTTATGATATATGAACCTGGTGCAAACGTTGCTGCCGGATATTGCCCAAAGGACTTGTTTATTGTAAAAGCAAATATTGAACATAATACTAATGTTTTTAATAAAACCAAAATATATGAAACAGAAAAACCTGTACAGCATTTTTCTGTTATTTTTTTAAAAATAATAAAATAAAAAGTTTTCATATTAATATTTTATTAAATCAGTGTATGTCTATTTTTTAAAGATTGAGTCCATGATTATTCAATTACTATCAGCAGATTACACAATATTTTAATATTAATTACATTATTAAAGTATAAATGTAGTATAATGGTAGTTTATTATAAATAAGTACAACGCTAAATTTCATTAGTGTTTCACTAATTTTTTTATTAGTGAAACACTAATTTAACATTATATTAAAAGAAATTAATCAAAAATGTTGAGATGAAATTTAAATCATTCAGGATAGTTAATATTTAAAATTTTTAATATTTAACTACGACATATTAAAAAGCGATTGAACGAGTTCAGGATGAAATCTGGATATAGTAATGGTTATGCTTAAGGATTAACTTTTGGTGGTCAAAGTGAGATACACTATTGGGTCATTACAGATATTGCATCGGTATAAATATTTTTTCTATCAACTTTTTGGCGTTAAAGCCGGGCACAGTTATATCGAATCACTTTCAAACATTGTTTTAGAAATTGTTTCTTAATGGTATCAAAAAAAACAAATCAGAAATGGAACAGATTGGTGTAACTACAGATCACAGAGTTTATTCTTAATGGCATATTTTACTAGGTCAACATAAGATTTAAGATTCAGTTTTAATATCATATTTGATTTATGGGTTTCAACTGTACGCAGGCTGATATATAATTTTTCTGAGATTTCCTTGTTTGAATTTCCTTCTGCAAACAATTTGAGTACCTGTAATTCTCTTTTGGATAGAATTTTTTTATCAGGTTCTTTTCCATTCAGGAATTTGCCCTGAAAATCAATTTCGGATTTCAGTCCCGACACAATGGTGTTGGCGACCTCCGTATTAAAATAGTTTTTATTGGATATCAGGTGATTTATGGCCGTCATCAGTTCCTCATTGGTAGCATTCTGTTTCATTAAAAAGCCGTTAGCTCCGGCATTTACAGCGTCCTGGATATATTCGCCGGAAGCAAACATAGATAAAATAAGTATTTTGGATGTTAATTGATATGCTTTTATTTTCTTGATCAATTCCAGTCCGCTCATATCCGGGAGCATAATATCTGTAATGATAATATCAGGTTTATGTTTTATTGCAGCCTCAAAGGCCTCCTTACAGGTCAGACAAGTTCCGCAAATCGAGATATTGCTTTCTCCGGAAAGCATTTTGTGAATACCATCCAAGATTATCTGATGATCATCCACTAATAATACCTTAATAATTTTCATAACGGTTATTTTGGAATTTTTATCATTATCACTGTACCGGAATTCATACCGGACTCAATATTCAATTCGCCATTTAATAATAAAGTCCTCTGACGCATATTGGACAAGCCACTACCCTTGGATGTATCACTATTACCCCGGTTGAAACCAATACCATTATCCTCAATCAGAATAAGTACATTTTCTTCTTTTTCGATGAGTGCCAGTTTTGCTAAGGAGGCATTTGAATGTTTTGCGATATTATTTAGACCTTCCTGCACTATTCTGTATATATAGAAAGCTTTTTTCTCCGATATATGGTCAAAATCTCCTAAAACTGAATAATCAAATTCTATCTTATTGTTTTCGACAAACTGTTTACAGAGCATGGACAGTGAGGCAGTCAGCCCGATGTTGGATAATATGGTTGGGCTGACATTCATTGACATGGATCTTATCTCTTCAATTACTTCCCTGAATTCCGTTTTAACTTCATTGATGGTCCTGCGCGTTTCCTCCAGTTCACATTTCGTTGAGTTTTCGAGTTTTATTTTTATTCCGGCAAGCCGTTGACCAAGTCCGTCATGCAATTCCATTGATAATCGCTGTCGCTCCAATTCCTGCCCATCGATCAGGGCGGACATCACCTTACGACGTTCCTTTTCAAGACGGGCTTCTGCTTCTATTTTTTCTGTAATATCACGCGAAACGCATTGAACGCTGTTAATTTTTCCTTTTTCATCCCTGATAAATAATAGCTTGGTATCAAGCCAGATAATTTCTTTGTTTTTTTTCTTTATCCGGCACATGAACCCCCGGCTGGGAGACTTTTTTAACAACATATCCCTGATAATTTCCCTGATTCTGTGTATATCCTCATCCACAATAAAATGGGAAATCTTTCTACCAATGACCTTTCCGGGCACATATCCCAAATGGTCACAAGCAGAATCATTTACATACAAAATCTTACCGGACCTGTCAATAACCGATAAGGCATCTACCATATTCTGAGCCAGCAACCTGTATTTTTCCTCACTGTCTTTTAAGGCTGTTTCCGTTTGTTTACGCATTACTGATGTTCCAATATGCATTGCTATGCCTTCGAGGTACTGAATAACCTCATTGGTAAATCGTCCTTTTCTCTTATCGTACAAATGAATCATGCCAACCGTTTTGTCATTCATCCTGACCGGTACCAGCGCCACAGAAGCATATCCCCGGTGGAAACAGGTTTTTCGGTTATAACAACTGCTGTCCCCTTCAGCAGGCAAATCAGTGTAAAGCTCAGCATCATTGGTCCAGAAACTGCCGTTAAATAAACAACTTTTATCACCATGGAGGGTTTTTCCATGAAGAACGAGATCGCAATAACATCCGGAAAATTTGTTGTCAATATTTTTCTTATGTTTAGGGCCTTTTGCGTCATCTTTAAATGGAAACTTTTTTGCCGGAAATAAATTTCCGGAAAAACCGATTTGCTCATAAAAAAGATTATCATCACCTTCCTGGAGGCAAATGCCTGCTGCATCAAATCTCAGCCTTGAATGCATGGTCCTCAGAATACGCTGAATTGCTTCACGGAATCCTATCTGTTCATTAAGTATCTGGAGTACCTCCCTGCTCAGTTCTCCATATATTTCTGCAAGTTTTTTCACAGTGATATCTGTGGTAATCCCACGGATCTTTTTAATGATGAATTGCTCATCCCGCACAATGAACATAGATATCCTGCCAAAACCCTTGGTGTTATCTTTCCTTATATATTCAATCTCCATCTCCACCTTGTCCCTTAAATTATTATAATTCTTTTTATGAAGCTGGATCATACCCTGCCGAAACTCGTCCCGGATCATTTTGGCTGACTCGGGCGTCAGATAATCTTCAGGTTTCTGGCACATGTGTTCTTCAACCGTATAACCCAGAAACTTCACGATCGAAGGAGAAACATATTCCATTTTAAATTTCCCATCCATTATCCAAAGAATATCGTCGGTATTTTCAACAATAAACTGATATTTCTTTTCACTTTCTGAAAGCGCTTTCTCGGCCTTTATCCGGTCTGTTATATCCCTTATGATGCTTATCACGGCATAAGGTTCATCATATTCGTTTTTGATCACTGATGAATTTACTTCAATAGGAAATTCACTTCCATCCTTATGCAAAGCAACATATTTCTGATTTTGCATGGATTCTCCCATTATTCTTTTCAGAAAATTCGATCGCATCCGTTCGCGATCCCCGGGAGCAATAAAATCTACAATGTTTGTATCGATATAGTTTATATCTTCCTCAGCATAACCGAATATTTTGAAATTATTTTTATTTGACGCCATGGGAAAGCCTTTAAGATCAGACATTAATATGCCATCAGGCGAGGTGTCGAAAAGCGAACGGTACAGTTTAGCATTCATATGTAGTTCTTCTTCAACGACCAGGCGCTGCAAAACCACTGATGTCTGGTTTACCAGGTTTTCCAAAATCCCGATGTTCAGAATAGGATGATCATGCTTAATCAGGATATGGATTCCACCAAATAATTCGTCTCCGAAGGAAAAACCCATTGTACAGATCTTTTTCACCCGCAACATAGTTTCCATTTTATCACATGTGCCTCTATCCGGAAAATGAGCCAGTAAGAAATGAATAATGTTGTCGCGTGTTTCGAAAAATTTCATTTTTTTAAGATCCTTCATCTCATCAGAAGAATAGTTTGAAGTGATTGTTTCATTAGTAAAAGGGTCAAAACCAAAAAGCCGGGAGATCCTCTTCCTGAATTTGCTAATTCCATCAATATATTTAAAAATAAAGGTCTTGCTGTTGTGATTATAGGCTGTTACAAAAACATAACTGTCCGGCACATTTTCAAATATCTTCTGTCCGGCATATTGGAAAACATCATCAAGTTTAGTCAGGCTTAACAGTTTCAGCGAAAATCCGTAAACAAGTTTTTGCGCAGCCATGTTCATGTCCATTTCTTTTTCGGCTGCCTGCCTCTCCCCGGCCTTGTTTTTTAGCTCACGATGCAGGCCATTTACATTTCTGTTGCAGAGGCTATGATGTTCATCCTTCGGTTTCATCCTTCGTTCGGCTTTACGACGCGCTGCCTGCTCTTCATTTGACAGTTCCGTATGCTCAACTATCTCTGACCTAAGCGCCTGTTGTTGAATTTTTTTTTGACCTTCTGATTCTTTTTTACGCATCATGAGGTTTATCTATGCTTTGAATAATGATTATGAAAAACATTAATAATCCATATAAGTTGCCGGATTTTTTCATGTCAGCGAGCAACATTTCATTTCTAACCGAAATATTTTTCCTTATGACATTTTCCGCAGTACATATAAAAAACTCACAAACAAATATATGATTTTTTTTCTAATATCAGTTTTTTATCTTTGATTTTCTTCCTGTTCAGAAAAAAAATCAGAAAATTGATCAAAACTCTTTATCACAAAGTCTGCGTCCGGGAAAAAAGCATTGATGTTTCTTTCATTAAAAAAAATGGTAAGCATACCGGATGCTTTTGCACCACTGATATCTGTTTCATAGATATTACCAATCATAACGCAGTTCTCCGGAAGCACTCCGATATGGCTGGCAATTGAAGTAAAAAAACGGGGATCGGGTTTTTGGTATCCGAGATCTTTTGAAGAAAAAAAATACTGAAAATATTTCCCGGCGCCAATGCGTTCCAGAGCCTTAATCATGTCTTTTGTGTCCGAAGCTCCTGCATTGGTAGCTATTACCATCATGTATTTCTTATAGAATTTTTCAAGTATTCGTTCAACACCGGGGATCCATTCTACTCTGTCCCAGTATGCCATTGGTCCGGATTTTTCAGGAAAGTCACGCATCACAGTATCGCCCCAGTCAAAAATCAAGGCTTTTATATCTCTATTATACATATTTGATCTCATCGGGTAAAATGCAATTCTTTCTGAGCACCCATTTTCAATGTAACAGGTTACAGTTTATTCCAAGCCAGTCTGAAATATTATTATAAACCTCTGTTCGGTTCAACTCGTTCAGCATTTCATGCCGCCCTTTGGGATATAACGTCAGCGTGGTATTTGAAAATCCTCTGTTGTTCAGAAAGGCATACATTTTTTTGGGACTTTTTGAAAAGTTTCCAACAGGGTCTTCTTCGCCCGAAAAAACAAGTACAGGCAGCTTTTTGTTCACATTTTGATACAAACCAGGCTGGTGGATATATTTTAATAACCTGAATAGTTCCCGGAAAAATGAAGACGTCCCTACCCAGCCGCAAAAAACATCCCCGGTGTATTTTTTACAAATCACCTCATCTCTGCTAAGCCAGTCAAAAGGTGTTTTGTTAGGCTTGAATTTCTTGTTGAAAGCTCCAAACGACAGACCATCCAACAATTTACTGCGTTTTTTTTCACCCGCGAAGAAACTTTGCATTTTTGCAACAAGCAAACCGAAATTAAGCAAAACTGCAGGATGCCATGCAGTACCGGATAATATTATTCCGGAAATTGTTTCCGGGTATTTATTCAAATATGCCCGGGTGTAAAACGATCCCATACTGTGCCCCAGCATAACTACCGGTAAACCGTTATAAGTCTGGCGGATATGATAGTTTAATAGATGCATGTCGGATAGCACACGCTGCCATTTGTTTTCACCTGCAAAAAAACCTGTATTTTCAACAGTTACGGCTGTTTTCCCATGTCCCCTGTGATCGTTGACAAAAACCGCATAACCTGCCGCCACCATATACCGGGCAAAATCCTGATACCGGGCGCCATGCTCGGCCATGCCATGGGCAATCTGAATAACACCTTTGGCTTCCCCTGCAACGTCAGGAGCCCATGAATAGATAAATAATTCAACATTATCTTCCGCTCTGAGAATAAACGTTTCTGTTTTCATATCATGTGTACATAAAACCTGCAAATAAAAATAACTGGGCATTGATATAGGTCGCCATAATCCATAAATTGGCATACCGCACCGGACGCCTGAAACTATCAAATGCCAGTATCGTATCAGATACAACGAAAAAAACGGCGCCCAAAAACTCCACTACACTGAATCGGTTGAAATTGGCAATCATATTAACAAAACATAAAAAACTAACCGTAAGCAGCACCATGACATACACAAGCACCGGGATTTTCATCTCATTAAGAAATCTATATAACTTCAAATATATCATGGCTCCGAAAACAAGAAAAACAAGGGACGCTGCTAATGCCGGCACCGTATACCCCACGTCATTTACCTGGTTCTTAACAATAAAAATGACATATAATACCTGCATGATCATAAAAAAAGCCAGCCCGCAAATGAAAAATAATTTCTTTTGAGGCCATATCAGAAACACATCACCCAGAAATGCAAATAATAATGCAAAAACAAGAACAAGCTTCACGTCCGGGCAGTTCAATACATAATAAATTGCCAGAACGGGCATCAGCACAGGCTTGGTAACCGGCACCCATCTGGTTTTATTAAAACCCCAGGCCATAAGGTTTCCGACAGCAGCAGTAGCAAAAATGATCAGTAGCACAATATTGGCAAAAAGTTTGCTATCCATATTTCTTATATTAATGAACAAATGTATTAATAATCCTTTAAATCTGTATTTATTAATGTCATTTTAATTAACTTTGTGTTAAACTAAATTTCCTCTGTAATGGTCAGAAACTGGTATCTGATAATTTTGCTTATTATTTCTGACGGTTTTCTGTTTTCAGTATATTCACAGGTGGTAGTAATCAACGAAGTTTGCACCAGCCCCGCTTCAGGGGCAACGGGTTCTTCGATCAATGCCAATTCATTATACAATATGAGCAGTACCGAGCAACCTCCCGAAAACAGGGAATGGATTGAATTGTATAATCCCCATCCCTGTAACAGCGCGGATATCAGCTGCTATACCCTTGCATCCAATATGCTACAGCCTTCTTCCCCTGACGATGTCCCCAACTGGGGGGCCTTTACGTTTCCTTCCGGAACCATAATTCCTCCACTGGGATTTATTATCGTCGGAGGAAACAATTCCAGTGTGCCTGTACTTGATTTTAACACCACATATTACAGACAAACCACTTTTGGCGTACAGTACCTTGATGGTGATGATAACCGATGGTTTCTTCGTGATGAATATGGATGGATAGCGCTGTACAATCCAGCTGGCGCTCCTGTGGATGCCGTTTACTGGGATGCTTACGGAAACGCCTCCAACTTATTCTATCAGACCGAATATTCGCATAATGTAATTACGACAACATCCTGTAGTGGCACACAATCATTATCTGCCGCACGCAACATAGCAGGCATCGAATATATCGGCATGTGCAGCCCCGGCACCGACGTATCGTTTCAAAGAATCACCGATGGAAGTGCCACCTGGTTCAGTGGCCCTGTAACAGCTACCGCACGCCATTGCAATGGGCCATGTGTCACACCGCCTGTGCTGACATCCGTCGTTCAGAATGAGAGCTGTGCCGGAAACGATGGCAGCATCACCATTAATATACAGGATGGACACAGCGGGCCATACACGATCACCTGGATGCAACCGGCAGGACTGCACACCAGCACCATAAGTAACCTCAGTGCAGGTACCTATATTGTCCAGGTGGCAGATGCTTACAATTGTTTCATTGTTTATGACACCATCGTCATCACGTCCATACCCGACCCGGCAGTAACCTTCACCAACATCATCAATGAATCATGCGGATCCGGCAACGGCTCTTTGGAAGCTGTGGTCAGCAACGGAAATCTTCCAATCAATTATCATTGGGACAATCCGGGTTCGGGAAATACAGCATCACTCCATAATCTGTCGGCAGGCACCTACAACGTAACTATTACAGATAGTTATGGCTGCACAGCAACTAACACCGTCACACTGATTAATTTCTCAGGTCCGGAACTCAGCATCGAGAGTGTTCAAAACGAACTCTGCAGCGCTGCCAACGGTGCTGTCTATACCATAGTCACAGGCGGGTCACCACCTTTCAGCTTTATATGGAATTCATCACCGGTGCAGAACGGACAACATCTGATCCATGTCCATGAAGGTCACTATACCGTGACTATAACAGATATCAATAATTGCAGTGCCACTGCCGATACTGTTATCACCAACGTCCCTCCTCCCGTAATGTTGTTCAGCCATATTCAGGCTGACACATGCCGGAAACAAACCGGGGCTGCAACCATCACCATCAGCGGAGGGCATCCGCCATACAACTGCTTGTGGAGCGCTGATTCAATGAATAATAATACCTTTATCACACACCTTTCGGAGGGTGCCTACCAGGTTTCGGTCACCGACAGTTTTTGTACCGTAACGGCATCATTCTCTGTTCCGCTCATACCGGGACCCAAAGCAGATTTTACTTTATATCCGCCGGTAACAACCATTGATGACCCTGTGTTCCGTTTCACAGATTGCTCCACCGGGATCATCAGCAACTGGCTTTGGAATTTTGGAGACAACAGCACCAGCACCATTAAAAATCCATACCATTCCTACGATGCGATAGGCAAATATAATATCACCCTGACTATTTTCAACCAGTCAGGATGCCTTGATTCCATCACAAAAACGGCGATTGTTTTTGACAGGACCACCTTGTTTGTTCCGAACTGTTTTACACCCAATGGTGATGGTATTAATGATTATTTTTATGTCGCCGGGCAGAACGTCACTGATTTTGCGATTTTTATTTTCAACCGCTGGGGAGGGCTTGTTTATCATTCAGATGATCTCAGCTGCCGGTGGGACGGTACATTTAAAGGCGCCGTGGTTCCCGAAGATGTTTATACATGGCTGATAAATTACTCGGAAGACTGGGGAGGTATGTTTTCTTTACCGAAAAGCAAAAAAGGAACCCTCACTGTTGTTAGATAACGAAAACATCCGTCAAAACCGCTCTTCCCATCTGAAAAAATCTCTAACAGTCATGTTCGCAAGTAGTTTCAGCGGACATTAAATAATAACACACAAAAAACAATACGGTAAGCTTTTTTTTCCGAAATTTGCACCCGTTTTTAAAAAAATTACCTTCATGATAACACTAGGTTCGCACGATCTCACACTAGAGGAAATTTACCGTATTCTGTTCCATAAGGAAGAAATTGAACTCAGCAATGACTCCCTGCAGCGGGTTCGTAACTGCCACGATTTTCTGAAAGATTTCAGCAAAGATAAAGTCATTTACGGTATCAATACCGGCCTGGGGCCAATGGCTCCCTATAAAATCGAAGAAGAAAAACGGTCACAATTTCAATATAATGCCATCCGTTCACATTGTTCAGGGTGCGGAGACCCATTGCCTGACAAATTTGCAAAGGCAGCCATGTTGTCGCGCCTGAATACTCAGCTACGTGCATATTCCGGTATACATCCCGAAGTGGTGGAACTGCTCACTCTGCTCATCAATAAAAATATTTCTGCGGTTATTCCTGAACATGGCGGTGTTGGCGCCAGCGGCGACCTGGTGCAATTGGCACACCTGGCGCTGACGCTTATTGGCGAAGGCGATGTGTGGTATAAAGGCAGGATCACTCCTACTCCTGAAGTCTTTGCCGCAGAACACATAACACCTATTTCTATTCATATCAGAGAAGGATTATCCCTGATAAACGGAACCTCTGTGATGACCGGTATAGGCGTTATCAACCAGATGAATGCCTATAACCTTCTCAACTGGTCCATATTTGCATCCTGCCTGATCAATGAGATTGTCGGCTCTTATGACGATCATTTTTCGCACGAACTGAACACCGTAAAACGCCATAAAGGACAGGATATAATTGCAGGTTATATGCGTAATATACTCTCGGGCAGCAAACTGATACGCAAGCGCCATGAACACCTTTTCGGACGGGAGTTTAAAGAAAACATCCTTGCTGATAAGGTACAGGAATATTATTCGTTGCGCTGCGTGCCACAAATTCTTGGTCCGGTATACGACACACTGGTCAACAGCGAAGAAATACTTATCAAAGAGTTTAATTCTGTGAATGACAACCCCATCGTAGACATTGAAAATGAGAATATCTTTCACGGCGGCAATTTCCATGGAGATTACGTTTCGCTTGAGATGGACAAGATCAAGATCGTCATGACCAAGCTTTCAATGCTTGCAGAACGTCAGTTGAACTACCTGCTGAATCCGAAACTTAACGATCTGCTCCCTCCTTTTGTGAACCTGGGCACGTTAGGGTATAATTTCGGCATGCAGGGCGTTCAGTTCACAGCTACGTCGAGCGTTGCTGAAAACCAGACGCTTTCGTTTCCTATGTATGTGCACAGCATCTCCTGTAATAACGATAATCAGGATATTGTCAGCATGGGGACCAATTCGGCTCTTATTACCAAACGGGTGATCAGCAACACCTATGATGTGCTGGCAATAGAACTCATCACACTGATACAGGCCATTGATTATCTGAAATACCAGGACAACATGTCGGGTTACACCCGGTTCATATACGATAAGCTAAGAGAACTGGTGCCCGCTTTTGCCGAAGACACTACCAAATCAAAAGACATCAAAGCGATAAGGAAGTTCATGCAAAATTACCGTCTGAGGCCGGAAATATCACTGCCGTGAGCAGTTACGATATCCCTCTGTACCATCAGCGAAGGTTTCTTTTTGCTACCTGTCTGCTTTCGCAATCCTTCCCTTGAGAGAAAGCAATTATTGTGATAAAGGAAACTTTATTAGAGGTTACTGTCAGCCCTTATCAGAAAGGAAAATCATAACCTTTTATTTCCAACTCTTCAGTCAGTTTTATAATATCTTTCTGAAGTGATTCGTTTACCGGAACGCCTTTTTCTTTCCTTTCCAACCACACATAATATTCCTTTTCGCCGGCCGTAAAAATACGTTCCTGCCCGGGCATCTTTTTCGAAGCCCGCAATTCACGAAGGATATCGCCTGAAATTTTTTTAAATTCCTCAGGATCAGTAAATGCATTGATGTCTATGGCTATAAAAAAGTGGCCGAGGGGATACGGTATCTTTTTTCCGTCTTGCAGCCCGAGAAGCATCTTCATGTAACTTCCGCTCTGTAAGGCCGCGGAAAGAATTTCCACCACCGTAGCATACCCATAACCTTTGTACCCTGCTGTATCTTCGCCCACCCCTCCCAGCGGGGTCAGGGCGGCTTTTTCGGCGATAAGGTCTTTCAGGACTTCCTGTGCATTGGTTTTGGATTCACCGTTTTCGTTTATAACCCACCCTTTTGGTAAATCCTTACCCTTGCGGGCATATAACTCGATTTTTCCACGCTGGCTCACCGAGGTGGCACAGTCAAGCATAAAAGGGAAATCCTCATCGGTGGGCATGGCAAATGTCAGGGGATTGGTACCCAGCATATTCTCTACACCAAATGTCGGTGCGATAGATGGCCGGGCATTGGTGCCGGTGATACCGATCATATTACTCTTTGCGGCCATCAGCGCATAATAGCCGGCAATACCATAATGTGTCGAATTACGAACAGCGACCATACCCATGCCGTACTTTTTGGCTTTTTCAATAGCCATCTGCATGGAACGTTTGGCAATCACATGCCCCATGCCGTTGTGTCCGTCGACAACCGCCGTGGTCAGGCTTTCGCGGACAATCTCAAACTGTGTCACAGGATTTAATATTCCATCTTTGATGCGGTCGTAATAAATAGGTTTCAGCCGGTTAAAGCCGTGTGAGTCAATCCCTAATTTATCGGCTGTGATCAGCACATCGGCACATGTTTTTGCATCTTCATCAGGCACTCCAGCCCTGATGAGGACATCAACCATAAAACGTTCCATGGTCACAAAATCGACGTAGATAATTTTTTCCATTTTATATAATTTATGATTATTTAATCTATATTATAACTGTTATAACTTAAACCGACAACTTTTAACGGACTAAAAGGTATCGAAATGTGCAGCCGGTTATTTAGGAAACTTAAAATAGGTCATATAAATCGTTATCGTTTTGTTTTTCCCTGTGTAAATAAATTTTGTCTGACTATAATTCGGGGGACCTAAATTTGTTGCCACATTATTTGAAAAGCCATAACCTTCGAGAGGTATATTCAACTGGTTCTTGTTCAGCAATCCGTTTTTATCCTCATCATGAAAAACAGCCACCGTATATATCCCTTTGGGTACGGAATCGAAAGGCACCAGCATACTGGCAGCGGTTACCGGCAAAATAGCCCCTCTGAACACCGGGCCATTATTGATAAAACTTGCATAACTGTTAAAAACAGCCACATTTATGGTTCCAATAATTTTATTTATATTTTTAATAAAAACACTTAGGTTTCCGTGTAATGAATCAAAAACCATATTGGTATCCCTGGTATTCGCAAAAATATTAGGCTGTACAGGAATACCTCCTATGGTCATATTTTTACTAATTACAGAATCAATTTTGGGTATTTTTAGATTGGGCGGTAGCGGCACTCCCACCGGATTATCCGGATTGGTATCATTCGGATTATTAGGATTAAACTGACCGTAAGATAAAACATGTAAAAAAAGTAAAAAAAGAAATATTTGCAACGGCTTTTTCATCAAACTGAGCGAATTTTTTTACAAAATTATGAATTTATACCGTTATTTTCAAACCGTCGAAAGCAAAATGAACATTTTCGGGCAATAGCTTTTCAATTTCTTCATGTTTTCCCATATAGTGGCTTATGTGTGTCAGGTAAGCTTTACGGGGTTTCAGTTCACTGATCAAAAATAATGCCTGTTCGAGATTGTAATGAGAATAATGCACCTTGGTTCGTAAAGCATTTACCACCAGAACATCCAGCCCTGTCATTTTCTTCTTTTCTTTGGGGGCAATATCGCTGGCATCGGTCATGTATGCAAAATTACCAATACGGTAACCGAAAATCTTCAGAAAATAGTGTATAGCTTCTATTGGTATTATTTCACTATTACCTATGCAGAAAGGCTTATTGGTAATCGTATGCTGAACCATCTGCGGGATTCCGGGATATTTATTTTTACTGAACGCATAATTGAATTCTTTTTTTATGATACGCTGAACCGAGGCCCGGGCATAAATATCCATTGCACATTTCTGCATAAAATTGTAGGCCCTGATATCGTCAAGGCCGGCTATATGGTCTTTATGCTCATGGGTTAACAACACTGCATCAAGTTTTTTCACATGTTCACGTAACATTTGCTGACGAAAATCAGGACCGGTATCAATAACGATGGTCTGTCCTGCAGTCTCAATCAGCGCGGATGATCTCAGCCGTTTATCACGTGCATCATCCGAAGTACATGTGGAACAATTACATGTGATAACAGGAACTCCCTGTGAAGTTCCCGTCCCAAGAAAGGTGATTTGCATTATTAAACAGTAATAGGTTTTGTTTCAGAAAGCACTTTTTTAAAAGAGTTACAAATATAATTTTTTAATTTTACACCAAATTAATATTGATTCAAATGAACACATCCTTTGAACCAACCGCGGTTTTCAAATTAGATGAAAATGTTTTTGAACTGCTCGATAAAGACTGGATGCTGGTAACGGCAGGCATCATGGGCAATTATAATATGATGACCGCTTCGTGGGGCGGCATGGGCATTTTATGGCATAAACCCGTGGCTTTTATCTTTATACGTCCGCAGCGCCATACCTATGGATATGCAGAAAAATATCATAATCTCACTCTTACTTTTTTTCATGAAAAATACCGCAGCATATTAAAAACCTGCGGCACAAAATCGGGAAAGGAAATAGATAAAATGAATATCAAAGGCCTTACACCGCTTGAAACTACAGACGGTGCTGTGGCTTTTGAGGAGGCCCGGCTGGTGCTTGAGTGCCGGAAGTTGTATTATGACGATATCAAGCCGGCACATTTTATCATAAGTGATATTAATGATAATTATCCCATCAAAGACTACCACCGCATGTATATCTGCGAAATAACAAAAGCATATATGAAAAAACAATAAATAATGCCACCTGGCAATAAAAAGAACAAATACTTGAATAATTGGCAATTAAATGTTCCATACGGTCACTATGATTTTATTGTTCCTGGCCAGAAAACGCTCAAAGAAGTCATATGCGGCTGAGTTCACTTTTCATTTTGACTACGGTATACTTGCAAAAAGACATTCATGCCACCCTTAACATATGATTTATGGAACATCAGGAAATTTACACCCGGCTTAAAAATATGATTCAGAAATACGCTCCTCCTTTGTCGGTAAAAACAGAAACCAACGATCGGTATGAACTGTATACAAAAAAAAATGTTGAGCTTAACGGAAAAAAATACGATGAGTTTTTTTTTGGGAGTATCATACTAAAATCACAATACATTGGTTTTTATTTCATGCCGATATATATTTACCCGGAACTTTTAATAGACGTTCCCGAAACATTGAAAAAATTACAGACCGGCAAATCTTGTTTTCATATTAAAAAATATGAACAATCCATATTTAATGCCATTTCTGATCTCATAGAGACCGGATTTGATGCGTATAGAAAAAATAATTTGATATAATTGTAAAAAACCGATCCGCTATGCTTGACGCTATACGAAAGTATTTTTGGAATGCCGAGATACAGAAAAAACTCCCCAAAGTGATACGGAGCAAACAGATCATTCACCCGTCTGCTGCAAAAAGCATCGGGATATTATATAAAGTCGGTGAAGAAAAGGATTATCTGATTGTTACTGATTTTTTCAGCCGGCTGCAAAACGAGAAAAAAGAAGTTCGCACGCTGGGGTGGATCAACCTTAAAGACCCTCCCCACTATTGTTACCCGAGGCTGATGTACGATTATATCACCAAACGCAACATCAACTGGTTTGGCAAACCTTCGGGTGAAAAGATCAACGACTTCATAAACAAGGATTTTGACATACTGCTAAATATTGACACCTCGGATAACCCTTCTCTGACTTATGCTGCAGCCCTTTCAAAAGCCAGATTAAAAGTCGGTAAATATTCAGAAAAAAATAAAGATTATTACGATCTGATGATCTCGCTGGACAAACCTCCCGAGGTCACCGAACTTATCGAACAAATGATGACGAATATTGCCATGTTCGCCAATAAAACTATTCGTCAGGAAGTTTAGAAATTGTTTTGATTTTATCTTTTCATATCTTTATGCGTCTTTTTTGCTGCAACTTCGTTAGATTTTTCGACATAGGATAAACAATGTCTGCAAAATCTGCCTCGTTTCGCTAAAAAATCCATCATAAATCTTATGTAACACAAAATCAAAACAGTTTCTTAGACCGCGCTTTTTCATTTTTTCCTGTTGCGGATAAATATTTTTGAAGAAAATTTTCATTATTTTTTTTCAGATTTTTTTTGACGAAATGCAAATTTTTTGTACCTTTCGGCAAAATTTCACATACGTATGCGTAAATATATCTTTTTTTTACTTTTATGTATCATCATAGGTAATTCAGCCGCACAAAACTTCAAGACAGCACAGGAACAGCAGGCCTCACAGATACTTCAGTCACGCAAAGAAATTTGTATAAAATTCCTTGTCAGCTCAAAAGCATTGATAAACGAAGACCTCACAAAAATCATGTCTGTGGATAAGGTAAAACCTCTTCCCGGTGGACAAGAATTTGAAGTCCATGCCTATGCTAACCATCAGGAATTTCAGGAATTTCTTACCAGAAATATTCCTTATGAGATCATAACCTCAGCACAGCCTAAAGCTATCACGATGGCAACTACCGTGGCACAGATGGCCAATTGGGACCGGTATCCAACTTATAGTGTCTACGAACAGATGATGGCAAACTTTGCAGGTAATTATCCTGCTTTGTGCGATATTGATACCATACTTTCTCCAACACCATCCGGAAATTACAAAATACTCGTAGCAAAAATTTCCGATAATGTGCACACCGCCGAAAATGAACCCCAATTTTTGTACTCATCCTCCATGCATGGCAATGAAACAGCAGGATACTACCTCATGCTCCGATTGATCAATTATCTTTTATCAAACTATGGATCAGTACCACAAGTGACCAACCTCTTAAATGGAGCTGAAATTTGGATATGTCCACTGGCAAACCCCGACGGAACCTATTATAATTCAAGTCCTGCCGGAAGCACCGTGGCCAACGGCAGAAGATACAACCTGGCAAGTATTGATCTGAACCGCAATTACCCGGATCCGCTTGACGGCGATCATCCCGACGGGAATCCCTGGGCTGCTGAAACCATAGCATTTATGGATTTCGCAAACAACCATCATTTTGTTATGGGAGCTAACTTTCACAGCGGTGCAGAAGTAATGAATTATCCCTGGGATACCTGGACCACATCCGGGAACTCTAATGCAGACGCGGCTTGGTGGGAAAGAATCTGCAGCAATTATGTGGCAACAGCAAGAACAGTGGATAGTGATTACATGACCGACACATATTCTGATGGCGTTACCGAAGGCGGCGACTGGTATGTCATCACGGGGGGCAGACAGGATTATATGAACTATTTCAAGCATTGCAGGGAGGTCACCATTGAACTGGATTCCTATTTCATCACTCCTACGGAAAATCTTAATACAGAATGGAATAAGAATTACAATTCGTTAATTAATTATTTACAGGAATCATTGTGCGGCATCCGGGGGATCATCACCGATTCATGCAGCGGCCAGCCTGTCAGGGCTAAGGTTTTTGCAAACGGTTACGACCAGGCAAACGACAGTTCGCATGTTTACTCTGCCTTACCTGTCGGAAATTACCATAAATACGTGAATACCGGAACTTATAGTCTTACATTCTCTGCTCCAGGTTATATATCCAAGACTATTAGCAGTATTTCGGTAACCAATGGCACCGCCACCGTTGTCAATGTCGTACTTGTCCCATCTGCCAGCCCCGATGCTCAGTTTACTGGAACAGTTACCGATAAATGTACAGGAACAGTTCAATTTACAAACACATCAATAGCTTCCACCAATTTTGCATGGTATTTTGGAGACGGCTCCACCTCTACCCTGGCCAACCCGTCACACAGTTATTCCAATAACGGTACATACACGGTAAAACTAAAAGCATTTAACTGCAAAGGAGTCGACTCACTGATAAGGAGCAATTATATATCTATTGCGGGTATGGCTGTTACCCCAACCGTAACAAACGCTTCCAATTGCGGTCCGGGGACCGTTACTTTAGCTGCCTCTGCATTGGGAACAATTAAATGGTACGATGCTGCCAGCGGCGGCACCCTTTTAAACACAGGAACTACTTATGTTACCCCTGTTTTGTCAAACACCACCACCTATTATGTTGAAAACGACGAAAGGGGGACTATAGAAACCGCCGGAAAAACATTTGTCCAGAGCGGTGGCTCAGGAACGAGTTCCGGAGAGCATTACCTGATATTTGATGCTTTTACTCCTTTAACATTAATTTCGGTGAACGTATATAATACTTCAGCCAATCCTCTATCCAGGACTATTGCATTAAAAAACAGTTCAGGCGCTGTGATCAACGGACAGACAACCACGGTGAACATTCCTGCGGGACTCAGCACGGTAAACCTTAATTTTGCCGTTCCACCAGGAACAGCTATGAGATTATCCTGTAATGAGGGTTTATACCTTTACAGGCACAATTCAGGTGTCAGCTATAGTTATACAACCCCCGGCCTTCTGTCGATAACAGGCACAGATGCAGGAAGCACATATTACTATTACTTTTATGAATGGCTTGTTCAAAAAGATGCCTGTGTAAGTCCCCGCTCTCCGGTCACTGCCACCATCCTTACCTTGCCAGTGGCAGGATTCAGCAGTTCGGTAAATTCAAATACGGCCACTTTCACAAACACTTCTGCCAATGCCACATCCCATCTATGGAGTTTCGGAGACAGCGGCACAAGCACACAACAGCACCCGGTTCATACCTATGCGGCAGCCGGCACTTACACCGTCCGGCTCATCACCACAAACGGCGGTTGTTCAGACACGGCTTTTCAGAATGTCACCATTACGGGAGGCAGCACATACAGTATCAGCGGCAAAACCCGTTATGCAGGTAAGGCAAATGCCGGAAACCCGGCACCGTCCTATCCGACCTGTGATGCAGCCATTTACAATATCGGGCAGGTAATCGTAATTCTGAAAAACTATCCGGCAGGAACTGAAGTGGCACGCGATACCAGCGATGCTTCAGGTAATTACCATTTCAATACTATTCAGAACGGCAGCTATTTGCTGAGTTATGATAAATATACCGCCGACACCATGCAGTGGGGAGATAATATAAATGCCATAGACCTCGCATTAATAAAATATTTTATCGCCAGCGACACTGTGCAGGATCCATCAAGGTGTTTCCCTGTAAAATATAAAAAAGCAGCCAACGTGGATAATAATTCTTCAATAAATGCAATTGATGTATCCAGGATAAAAGCAAAAATTGGCTCGCCGACCTTGTCCGCCAAGAATTTCCCCCGGGGCAACTGGGTAGCCCTCGACACCTTGGTCACCATTGCCGGTTCCAGCCTCAACATAAATCTGCAAACCATCTGCTACGGCGATTACAATGCCTCCAGCACCAAATACCGTGATTCGCTGAACACATGGAACGGAAGCAAATCATCTCCTGCAGATATCATTATGACTGCTGAAGAGCAGATCACACTGGTGGATCCAGCATTTTTTGAAGTACCGCTGCGTTGCGATTCAAAGATCGATGATTTCTCTGCCATGGAGCTTGAATTAAGGTATCCTCATCACCAATACAAGCTGGTGAACGCCATTATGCGGCATGGCAATAAAAACGGCACTTTGAAGATTAATCCCACATTGGAAGAGATCATAGCCGACAACAACGACCTGCTGGTCACCGATGAAAACGGTGTAATAAGGGTAGTTTTCGCTACGACAGACCATTTTGATGTAGCGGCCGGCGACGAAATGATCCGTCTGGGCTTCCGCTGCAATAGCAGTGCAAATCCCGGAGAACTTGATTTCAACCTTCAGGGAATTGGTGTGCTCGCCGATAGGTATGGCGAAAAAACGGATGACGCCATGCTGATCGTTCCAAAAATTATGATCCAGGGGAGCAGCGCTGATCCAACCCTCAACATTTCGGGGTATCCCAATCCTTTTCGCGGCAATGCGATTATCACCTACAGTATTCCGGAAAATGGCGCCGTAAAACTTCAGGTGTTTAACGCTATTGGTATGTTAACAGCAGAACCTGTAAATGAAGTAAAATCAAGCGGAAAGCACACGATAACCTTCGCGCCAGCGCACCTTGCCGAAGGTATATATACATTTAAACTGGATTTTGCAGGCACGGAAAAATCAGGATCGGTGATGCTGAAAATGTTTTACAAATAAAAAAACAAAGATTTTGCAATGTATCCTCGTTTATTTTTTGAAAGATTTACAATGACTTTTATAATTTTCCTGAAACTTATGTCAAAATATAAATATATCTATATATTAATTGCATTTATTATTCCGGGGAATATTACTGCTCAAAACAGTTCATTAACACAGACACAGCAAGCGATGCAAATTTTGCATGACCGAGGTGAAATTGTCATTAAGTTTAATATATCCTCCAAATCCCTGATCGATGAGCGCCTGACCCATATCCTATCCATAGATTACGTAAAAACCCTGAACGGCGGTCTGGGTTACGAAGTACGTGCTTATGCCAATCAACATGAATTTCAGCAGTTTCTGGCAGAAAACATTCCCTACGTGATCATACCCAAAGTACAGGCCAAAGCGCTCACCATGGCGGCCACCGTGGCAGAAATGGCCAACTGGGACCGCTATCCGACTTACAGTGTTTACGAGCAGATGATGGCCAATTTCGCAAGTAACTATCCTGCATTATGCGATATCGACACCATTTTATCTGCTACCCCATCAGGTAATTATAAAATTCTCGTTGCTAAAATATCTGATAATGTAAATTCCGCCGAAAATGAGCCGCAGTTTTTGTATTCCTCATCCATACACGGTGATGAAACGACAGGCTATTACCTTATGCTTCGTTTGATCAATTATCTGCTGACCAATTACGGTGCAGTGCCACAGGTGACCAGCCTTGTTAACGGTGCTGAAATATGGATATGTCCGCTGGCCAACCCTGAAGGGACATACAGGTTTTCCAGCCCGCCGGGCAGCAGTGTGGCATTGTCGGTCAGATCTAATTTATCAGGTGTTGATCTCAACCGCAATTACCCCGATCCCGTCGACGGACCTCATCCCGACGGCAATTCATGGGCGCCTGAAACACAAGCCTTTATGGCCTTTGCAGAGTCACATCATTTTAACATGGGCGCCAATTTCCATGGTGGCGCAGAATTGCTTAATTATCCGTGGGATGCCTGGACTACTTCGGGAAATCCCAATGCAGATGCCGCATGGTGGGAAAGAGTGTGTTCGGCTTATGTTGCCACGGCAAGGACAGTCAACAGTACTTACCTGTCCGACACCTATGCTGACGGAGTCACTGAAGGCGGCGACTGGTACACCATTTCGGGAGGGAGGCAGGACTATATGAATTATTTTAAACAGTGCAGGGAGCTTACCATAGAACTCGATGCCGACAAAACCACCAACACGGAGAATCTCAACACCAAATGGAATGAAAATTACGCTTCCCTGCTGAACTATATACAGGAATCGCTTTACGGCGTACGCGGCGCCATCACCGATTCCTGCAGCGGGCAACCCATCAGGTCAAAGGTTTGGGTGAACAATTACGATCAGGCCAACGACAGCTCACAGGTTTATTCTGCTTTGCCGCTGGGTAACTATCACAAATACATGAATTCCGGTACTTACAGTATAACCTTTTCAGCACCCGGTTACACTTCAAAAACTATCAATAATGTGGTACTGGTAAACGGCAGCGCCACCTGGGTAAATGTTGCCCTTGCCCCTGCCGCAGCGCCGGATGCCCAATTTACAGGAACCATTACCGATAACTGCACGGGCACCGTGCAATTTACGAATACGTCAACAGCAGCGAGCAGTTTTGTATGGTTTTTTGGCGACGGTGCAACCTCCACTCTGGCTAATCCCACCCATACCTATACGGCCAACGGCACCTATACGGTGAAACTCAGAGCCATCAACTGCAAAGGACAGGATTCGCTGGTCCGTACCGCTTACATCGTCATCAGCATGGCTCCTGTGCCAACAGCAACAGGCGCCTCACAATGCGGTCCCGGAAGCCTGGAACTGACGGCCTCAGGTTCCGGAACCATAAACTGGTATGACGCCCCCAGCGGCGGAAACCTGCTTTATTCCGGCAATATCTTCACAACCCCTGTCATCACAAATACAACTACCTACTACGTTTCAAACACAGTTACTATGCCGTTTGAATATGTCGGAAAAACAGATTCGTCGGGTGGCGGGGCAATGTATAACAATACTTCCTACTGGTTATTATTTGATTGCTCTTCCCCGGTAATACTAAAATCCGTAAAAGTTTATGCCAGCACTGCAGGCAACCGTACCATCGAAATAAGAAACAGCAGCGGCGCGGCGCTCTCCCCGGCTCAAACGGCTACTATTAACATTCCTGCCGGGGAAAGCCGTGTTAACCTGAATTTTAATGTACCCACCGGAACCAGTATGTCATTACGCTGCACCTCCAGCCCCAATATGTTCAGAAACAGCGGCGGAATAACATTCCCTTATGACCTGAGCGGAAAGATAAAAATTACAGGAACCAATGCCTCCACTCCCCGCTACTACTTTTTTTATGACTGGGAAATAGAAACTCCCGAAGGCTGCGAAAGTCCCTTAGTGCCGGTAACAGCCAACATTTTTGAGTATCCTGTGGCCGGATTTACTTACACTTACACTGCCGATACTCTGAGCGTTAGTTTCACAGATACTTCGGCAAACGCCGATTCATTTTTCTGGGATTTCGGCGACGGTGCGACCAGTACATCTCAGCATCCCGGCCATACCTATCCCGCATACGGGACTTACACCGTGATGCTGGCGGCATCCAACGGAGGATGCTCCGACACGGTTTACCGGGAAATTATCCTAATGCCTGCAGGAATGGCAGAAGCAGCTGTGTTTGACGATATAAACATTTATCCCAATCCTGCCCAAAATATTATCACCATTGTGCCGGGCCTGCTTTTTGAAACAACGGTGCGCGCTGACATCATTTCGATGACCGGCATGATGGTTTATTCTAAAGAACTGGCCCATCTTAACCAACAATTTGATCTGGATATTAGCCATCTCTCCAAAGGCGTTTATACATTGAGATTAAGCAGCGCAGGCCATAGCAGATATTTCAGATTATTGAAAATTGATTAATAAACCATTTCTGTGGTAAATTATTCTCATGGTGCAGTCAACATCGGTGGCTTCGAGAGCCTCAGCCACCGTATAGAAAATTGATTGATAATACCGGAGGTCTGTGCCAGTAATTTTCATGGTGCTGTCAATTACGGTGACTTCGAGAGCCTCAGCCACCGTATGGGTATAATTTTTTAAAGAAAGCTGGTATCATTTAAAAAAATATTACCTTTGCGGCGGAGAGTTGGCAGAGTGGTCGATCGCGGCGGTCTTGAAAACCGTTGAACCTGCGAGGGTTCCGGGGGTTCGAATCCCTCACTCTCCGCCAAAACATTAAAATCCGGCGCCAGCCGGTTTTTTTGTTTTCAGGAACACTCCAACTTGTTTGAAAGTGTTCCCGAAAACAAAAAAAATGCCTGAGTAGCAGACAGATTTTAATGTTTTGAAGCACCCTCCACTTGGGGTCACGAGTCCGACAACAGGAGGACGAGTAATCCCGAAAACTATGGGTTCTTACTATATAGAAACTTGTTTGAAAGTGTTCCTGAAAACAAAAAAGCATCTGCATAGCAGACAGATTTTAATGTTTTGAAGCCACCCCCTCCCGGATAATGAGCGCAGCGAATAATCCCTTGTTATTAATATTAATCCACAATTAGTCCATGTTGAGCAAAAAATCAGAATAATATCATTGTTCATCGTTGTCTATCGCCCCCTATTTTAAAATTCTTGGAGCTAAGAGTAAAGGGAAATATCGTAGAATTTTGCTTTCACGGAAGCGTGGTGAAAGTTACCTGAAAATCGGATAGCAGATACTTTGCATTTACCAGGTCTTTACAATCATTGCATGTTCTGTTGAAGAACATGACATCATAATCATTGTACCCATTCATTTTGGCACCATACTCCTTGAGCCTGACCTGTTTTGCTGCCTCTACAATTTCATCGCGGGTATGCGGGCTTGATGTAGTCACCTGGGCATAAATACATGCATAGCTTACGGAAAGGTTTATTCCGGCGCTTACTTTTTGCATGACCATCGGAACGCAATAGGTCCCTGCAGGATATGATCTGACGAATACCACTACTGTTTTGGGGTCTGCACTGGTCTCAGAAGGCACTTCAACAAAGGCCCAACCGGCAATGTTCTTTTTCATGGCATTCACGATTCTTTCTTTGGTCTCCAGTGTAAGGGGATCAAGCAGATTAAGAAAATTGGAATTTACCACCTTCGGGCTCAACTTTGCCATACGTTCAACCAGGCGGGCTTTCCCGTCTTCAGTAAAGCCTCTGGATAATAAACTCTTGTCGTATAAATTACTGGAAGCGGTAATCCCGGTTTCAAAAATGCTATCCTTGTAAATGCCAAATTTGCTAAGAGAATTTCCGAATTTATTTTCATAGATAAAGCGGCCTGTCTTCTTATTTATCACAAACCAGAACTCATCGCTATGATAGATCATGTATTCCGAAACATAAAACGGAACGGATTCTTCGCCGTTGGTGTTGGCGCCAAAATAGTTGTAATTTATTATTTTGGTTGTCCAGTTCAGCCTGTCGCCGGTTGTTGTATTAAACATAACATTATCTGCTCCGTTTGAAAAACGAACCCATTTCCTGTTATCGTAAAAGCTGATTTCGTCAAAAGGAATAATATTGTTGAAAAAAGTCTTCTCTTCGGTGAAGGTGGTCATGGATATCTTTTTGCAGTATGACTCCATTGGGCATTTGTAATAAAGTGCGTTGCCTGGTCCATCATAATAGGCGCTGATGTTATAAGTCCCGGTGTTGTGTTCATAAACTTTTGCACCCGTTGAGGTCTGCACCACCATGATCCCTTCCTGTGCCCTTTTATATTGATGTATAACATATGCATAATCAGTACCCGGCATCTGATGTACCTCCTTTATTTCTTTGAGGTTCATTTTCCAGGTTTCCTTGCCTGTTGCCACATCCCATCCATGGAGCCCTTTGCTGTCAATGCTTATACAATGCCCTGATTTTGCATTGAAGCCCGAAACGGGTTGATTCAGGTCTTTGGTTGACGAGGCGTGCAAACTCCGGTTATCAACGGAAATCAACTTCGCGGTGCCCGTGCTTAAATTGGCAAGATATAAAGGGTCGTTACAGATATTATCGGGTTGCAAAACTTCACAACTCCCGTAAACAACAGCCCATTTTTTATCAGGACTCAGCCAACCGTAAAAGTCATTGATCACATAATTCCCGTGATTCGGAAAACTCATGGTCTTCGACTGGCCATTTACATCGTATGTGGCTTCCGTGATCTTTCGTGTCTGGTCCACATTCTTGATTGTGAAGTTAAGATATTGATGCCCCATATTTCTCAGAGTATCTTTCAGGATGAGTATGTTTTCCACTTCCACCGGGACTCCCTGGGTGCGGACGCTATAATTCTGGGCTTGCAGGCAAACTACGTTGAACATCATTGCCATCAAGGCTATTAATCCTGTTGCTTTCATGAGAATATTTTTTAAACATGACAAATATACTATAAAATAGAATTTGAGCAAAATCAAAACAATTTCTTAGTAAATAATGCCCATATTTACTAACTTTTCTTAGAAATATTGGCATGTGTTTTTGTGGACAAGCTGTTTAAGTTGCAGGCCAAATACAATTATTTTCTAATTTTAACCACATGCTTTTCTTTCAAGCCTTGCTATACCATGTAACATATAAAACCTGCAAAAGGCCTTAGCACATGCTCGCTCCCGTAAGGCGCATGAATTAAAGCTATCGTTTTGTTAGATCAGCATAACATAATCCTGCTGCGCTACCAAGAATCGTAATATAAATTTAAAAAAATGGGGTTTATGTGCATACTTAGGGTAACAACCACATCATTGATAGTAATAAAGCGGTGAACAATAAATGGTTATACGGCTATAAAGGGAAGGTTCAGCGAACAACCTTGCTCCCAGTTACATAAAATTATTGAATTTCTATGACATGGATGGAATATTCAAAGCCCATCTCCGCAAGCAAGCAAGAAGGTAGTCGAAATCGGGTATTCTGCTTAAACTACTTGTTGAGCTCATTCAGTATATCCTGAATATCTTCCTGGCACCCCCCGCAAACCGTACCTGCCGTAGTCGCTTCTCCGACTTCTTCAACAGTTTTTAAACCTTTTTCGCGGATTGCTTTCTCAATCTCGCTTTTCATAATGCCATTACAATGACATATTTCAATATCTTCCATGATTTATTTTTTTAGGTAAATATTATTTAAACTCATTAATAGTCGATGATATTCTTCATGTTTTTCTTGGCCCATCCGTTCAACCTCTATTTTTTCAAACGCTCCGGCCATTATTTCCTGCTCTTTTTCAGTCAATAGTTTATCAGCCATCATAAAAAGCACATTGTTTTCTTTTTCAATATGGCTTCGCAGCAATATCGTATAATTCAGTGCATTTATTCCGATCACTGAAACGGCATGGTTGTTTCCTTTTTTATAATCATCCAGGGCATCGGCCATCAGCCTGACAAAGTATCTGCCCTGCTGGTGTTCGTTAAGCATCACCGCTACCGGCCCGCTTTCCATCGACATGCCGTGAGCCACCAGGGCAGGAAATAAAACATCCTCTTCTTTACCATGATGACAAAGGTCGGCAAATACCCGGATATATTCGATGATACTATCAAGCTGCCCGCAGTCCGGAGATTCGCCTCTTTTGATGGTTTCATAGATCTGCTCCATGACACTCAGCATGATCGTAATGCTTTCATGGTCATTTTTAAGCTGCTGTGTTGCTTTCATAGTAACATTCCTTATGTTTAAATGATGCAATAAGAGTTGGTTCAGGGGCTCTGGTTTATTATAAAATCTTTGCTTTATTGACAGGACAGGGTGTTTTTACAACCAATATTTTTACAATACGGTCACTTTGATTGTACCAGCAGTGTGGTATATGCGCCGGGCTGTCAACGTACATATCCTTTGCTATTTCCTTCTTTTCATCACCTATCTCTACTATTCCCGTTCCTTCCAAAACATAAAAGAAAACATCGACCGAAGTGATATGTTTTTTTAATTGCTCACCTGGTTTTAAGGTGATCTGCACAGCCTGTACATGTTCATTTTCATGAAACTTTCTGGTCTCAACTCCATGAGGATTGGGACTTACCGGCAAATTGTTCACATCCATTGCTTTCATAAATATAAATTTAATTATTTTTAATAAGAATTATTATTGTGTTTAAAAGCTCTTTACCCTTTTTCCGGAGGTCAAAATTAAAACCTCCCAGACTCCATTGATTGATCATAAGACGTATACTACCCATTATGACAAAAGCAAGCTGCTCATCAGGTATATCATTTCTGATTTCTCCGGACTTTTTCCCGTCTCTTATAACCTCTATGAATGTCTGCCGCGCCATTTCCATTATTGAAAAGATTTTGTCGCATAAACAAGACTCATTCTTGTACAATCCATCGGATAAAATAACGATCGCATAAGACGGATTTGAAATAAAGGCCTCAAACTGATAGATCATCATGTCCTCTAAGCGTTCAAAGACATGCTTATCCGATTTTGCGACCATTAAATACCTGACTGAGATATGCTCCCTGATGGTTTCAAGCAGCGTCTCCAGTATTTCGGTCCTGCTTTTAAAATGCCTGTAAATGGCTGATTCGGTAACACCAATTTTTTGTGATAGGTTTTTTATCGTTAATGCCTGGATCCCGCCTTCACCAATCAGTTTGACCGTTGACTCCAGTATCTCTTTTTGCCTTACACTGAGTTCTTTTTTCATAGTAAGTGAATATTCACTTACAAAATTAAACTTTTTTTGAAATAAAAATTAATGAAATAAGAAATTGTTATGATCATAAGTTCATGAAATGATGTTCATTACAGCTTTTCTGGAACATAGCTCTGGCTGAGGTGGCAGCACTACGGACTATGGCATGTGTCTTCCGCAAACGCTTAATATAACCTTCAGCCACAGTTTTCCATTAATAATCTTACCATTTCCTGATCTCAAACAACCGCAAACTGACTGATACCCTCCATCAGTCAGTAAAAACTTAATTTTTGCCTAAAAATCCTTACCTTTGTATATAAACTTCAGCCTTATGAAAAAATTTATTGTTTTTATCTGTATAACTGCATTTTTGTTTTCAAATATGCCGGCACAGGCAAGACGCCTGCAAGCCTTCATGTCATATTCCACATTTTTGTCTCCTGCCGATGGCCCCTACATCGAAACATACATGATCGTGGTAGGCAACAGCCTGAAATATGTGCAAAATGCAAATAACTTATACCAGGGTACCATAGAAATTACGCTCATCTTCAGACAGGATAGCGTTATCAAGGATTTTAAGAAATATGATCTGAAAAGCCCCGAAGTAGCAGACACCAATGCTATTAATTTCAATTTTATTGATCAGCAACGCTTCCTGCTCCCCAACGGCACCTATGATGTCGAAATAACCATTGCTGATAAGAACGATCATGCGGTACCGTTCAAAGGCCACGAAACAGTTGATGTGGCTTTTCCTCCCGACCAGGTAAGCATTTCCGGCATAGAACTTATTGAATCCTACAAAAAAACCGATACCGTAAATATTCTTACAAAAAGCGGTTTTGAAATGATGCCATACATCATCTATTATTATCCCGAAAAAATTGGCAAGATCACTTTTTATGCTGAAATATATAACAGCGACAAGGTTTTTGGTGAAAATGAAAAATTTCTGCTCAGTTCATATATTGAAGTCAACGAAAACAACAACCTGTACGGAGAATTCATCAAAGTCAGAAAAGAAACAGCACGCAATGTGGTGGTGGTGCTGAGCGAATTCGACCTGTCGCTCTTACCTACAGGCAATTACAACCTTGTCATAGAGGTCCGCGACAAACAAAACATGCAAAAAGCGGTTCGGAAACTGTATTTTGAACGTGACAATACCAAAGTGCCCTTTGAAAATAAAGCTTATGAAAAAGCAGCCGTGGAGCATACGTTCGTTGAAATGTACACGAACAAAGATTCTCTTGCTTCCTATATTCGCTGCCTCTACCCTATCTCTTCCGAAAGCGAACGCATGTATGCCAAAAACCAGCTTAATCACAATGATCTGTCATCGATGCAAAAATATTTTCTTACCTTTTGGGAAGCCCGTGACCCTGAGAATCCGGGAAAAGCCTGGGCGGATTATTACCTGGAAGTCCAGAAGGTCAATAATGATTTCGGAACCAAGATCCGCAAAGGATATGAAACAGACCGCGGCCGTGTTTATCTGGAATACGGGCCTCCCAATTCCATGTCGAAAAACTATTATGAACCCAGCGCTTACCCTTATGAGATATGGCATTACTACTCCCTGAAAAACCAGAAAAATAAAAAATTCGTTTTCTATAATCCCGACCTGGTGACCAACGATTTCTCCCTGATCCATTCCGATGCCATTGGTGAAATCAACGACTATAAATGGGAACAAAAAATCTACGGACGCAATAATCCCACCAACGATATTGATGACAGCGGCGTCAGAGACCATTGGGGAAGAAAGAGTAACGAATACTTTAAAAACCCCTATTAAGATTTATTCTGACAAAACCTTTGAATTCACACCAAATTTCAGGTACTTTTTAAATTTCTGTTTACCTGATAATAAATAGTCATATATTTGCTCTGTTGAAAGCAGCCGTCGTCATATTAAACTGGAACGGAAAGAAGTTCCTTGAGCAGTTTCTGCCTGTGGTTATTAAGCACAGTAAAGAAAGTGCTGAGATCATCGTCGCTGATAATGCGTCCACCGATGATTCGGTTGCCTTTCTGCGGGAACATTACCCCGATATCAGGATCATACTGAACCAGACCAACGGAGGATTTGCAAAAGGGTATAACGATGCCTTAAAACTTGTCGATGCTGAATATTTTATTTTGCTGAACTCCGACATTGAAGTTACACCGCATTGGATTGATCCGGTGTTGCAGTTGATGGATGCCGACAAGTCCATTGCTGCCTGCCAACCCAAAATTCTGTCCTTTTACGAAAAAGATAAATTCGAATACGCCGGCGCTGCCGGAGGGTTCATAGATAAATACGGATATCCTTTCTGCAGGGGACGTATATTTCTGTCGATGGAAACAGATCTCGGGCAGTACAATGATGCCTGTGAGGTTTTCTGGGCAACAGGCGCCTGTATGTTTGTAAGGGCCGAATATTACCACAGCTATGGCGGACTGGATGAAGATTTTTTTGCCCACATGGAAGAAATAGATTTTTGCTGGAGGATGAAAAACAACCAGCTTAAGATCATGTACTGCCCCGATTCAATGGTCTATCATATCGGAGGCGGAACCTTACCGAAAAGTTCCTGGAGAAAGACTTACCTGAACTTTAGAAACAACCTCACCCTGTTGTTCAAAAACCTGCCCAAAAACCGAATCATTCCCGTATTCATAGTCCGTCTTTTCATGGATCGTATTGCCGCTCTCAAATTTCTTGCCGAAGGCGGATTCAGGGATTATCTGGCGGTTACCCGTGCCCACCTGTATTTTTACCTTCATTTTGACAGGATCAGAAAAAAAAGAAAAATGCAGAAAATCAATAAAGTCGGGCCAATGTATCACGGCAACATTGTCCTTGATCACTATATTTTCAAAAAAACAAAGTTTACCGATCTAAAAAAGAAAATCTATTAATATATATGAAGAAACTATCCATACTGATTCCCGCCTATAATGAAGAAAATACAATATCTGCAGTATTAGATAAGGTGTTGAGTGTCAACCTGATGGATAATATAAAAAAAGAGATCATTATCGTTAATGATTGCTCAAAGGACGGAACGGAAAAAAATATTCTTTCCTATATTGAAAAAAATCCTGAAGCCGATATACAATATGTGAAACATGAAGTAAACCAGGGCAAAGGTGCCGCATTGCACACAGGAATAGCAAAAGCCGGTGGCGATTACATCATCATTCAGGATGCCGACCTGGAATGTGATCCTGCCGAATTCAACCTGCTGTTAAAACCCATGCACGAAGGTTATGCCGATGTGGTTTTCGGCTCACGCTTTGCCGGCGGAAATGTCCACAGGGTGATACGTAAAAGCAGCCTCAGGGCAAACAAATTCCTTACCCGGCTGACCAACTTCTTCACCGGACTTACCATTACCGATATGGAAACATGTTACAAACTGTTCAGGTCCGAAATATTAAAAGACATTCATCTCACGGAAAAACGTTTTGGTTTCGAACCGGAAGTTACCATTAAAATTGCCAGGATACCCAAAATAAAAATCTATGAATTAAGCATTTCATATTATGCACGGGGCGTTGACGAAGGCAAAAAGATAGGTTGGAAAGACGGCATAAGGGCAATCTACTGCATCCTCAAATATGGTTTGTTCAAAGCAAAATAAACCTTAGTAAAAAGATTTTACTTCCACCATTTAATGACCTGAAACACATAACAGGCGCCACTCTTTTCATCACCGATTATTTTCAGTAATTTGAATTTATCCGGATTTTTTTCGATGATCGGATAAATAAGCTGCCCCGAAGCCGCATTGAAGGTGTCGATGATCACATAATCGGTATTATAGGATGCCATTTTTTCGAGTTTCTTCTGCTGAAACTCATCCATGGTCATTTTGGCTTGCTGCATACGCGTGATCTCATTCGTGGAAACATGCTTATAACCGCGTAAACCATTACTGAAAATATAAAAAATACGCTCCTTGCGGCTGGCAACCACCGATTCTTTGGGCAGGTTGTCTTTTGCCCATACCGCACAATCGAGGAAAGCCTGATAAGGCGGAGAATAAAGTGAGGCTTGTGTGGAACGCTGCACATTGTAAGCATCGCCAATGAACGAATTACCAAGCAAAAAACACAACACAACCATCCCTGCGGTTTTTGCAATGATCCCTTTCTTATCCGCCAGACTGATCAATAATTTTATTCCGGAAAACAAAAAATAAATCATAAAAGGCGTAAAAACAATCAGGTACCTGGAAACGGTCAGGGCTTGCATAGCCACATTTCCAACCAGCAATAAAATCATAACAAATATAAAATATAATCCTATAAGCTCTTTTTTTATGATACTGTATACCAAACCCGTGATCACAATCAGAAATATCAGCACCCATAAGAAATTAACCGGCTGAAGATATTCGGGATTGACACTGTAACGCGCCAGTTTTCCACAAAAGATATTCTGTGAAAACACCTGCCAAACCAATCCGAGATTTGTTGTGAACTGGTCATAAAGACTCATTTTAGCCAGCAGTTCTGCCTGCGAACCTCCCCCAAGTGAGCGTGTCCAAAGCTGATAAACAAGGAAAAGTATCAGCAGCAGCGCCGATATCAGGATAAATTTCACAAAAGCAACATCTTTATAAAAAGGCATCGTTTTGTTCTTTATATTCCGGATGATATTGGATTTCAGTAAAAAATACAGCATCACGGCAACAACAAAACCCGCCCCGATGGCACGGGTAAGATAGGTCATCATAATCGCCAGTAAAGCCGCAGCCAGCAGCAAATAATTGATCTTTGGCTTTTCTTCGAATTTCAGGCAAAGGTAAATAGCCAGCAACGACCAGAAAATATAGGGTATTTCTGTCATGATGATACTCGAAAAGGAAACGATATAAGGGTGTGTGGCAAACAAAATGGTGATGAGCACAGCGAAATTCGTCCCGGCAATCTTTCTGAAAAGTAAGAAAGACAATATCACCGATGCTGCCATGGTAAAGAAGATCAGCATTTCCATAGGCACATAATTCATCCCCCATATCAGGTAAAACGGTATGAGCATGAGAGGCAGCCCTAAAGCTCCTTCGGTATCGGGAGGCATGTCAGGCAAATACAGATAATAAGGCGCCCCTTTATCCACAAGCGATTTGGCGGCTATCATATAAGAGGCATTATCATCCACATCTTCAAAAGCCCTGTTGAATGCGAGGTAATGCAGCAGCAAAACAGCAACAAAAGCCACCAGCATCAGTATCATGGAACTCCTGCTGACGGATTTTCCTTTAATATAACTAAAACCGAAATATCCAAACACGCCATATACAACAACATATAAAACAAACTGTGCAGAGATCACCCACGAAGCGTGTGTCTTAATGTAGGTACTGGTAAGCTCTTTGATGTTAAAAAAATTGTTTGCAAAAATGATAAAAGAAATGGCCAGCAGTACAAAAAAAGCAATAGCCCCTGCATTGGAGGAGGTATTGGTTTTGACGGCGACCGGTATCTGTGGTTGCGCTTTTACCGGAGGTTTTTTGTGCTGAGGTTGTTTTCTGATCTTATTTTCCATCAGAATAATTATTTATAGTGAATTGTACAAAAATATAAAAATTAGCCTTGCTCATTTTATTATTTTTGCAGAAAAAAGCATTGTCAAAATTACCTGAAGATTTTTATCTCCGTGAAGATGTGGTTCTGATAGCCCGCGAGCTTCTCGGAAAAGTTCTGTATACCAAATTTGAAGGCAAATGCTGCGGCGGCATTATTACAGAAACAGAGGCTTATGCCGGCATCCGCGACCATGCTTCTCATGCCTATAACGGAAAGCGGTCGCAACGCACCGAAACCATGTATTCACAGGGTGGTACGGCTTACGTCTATTTGTGCTATGGGGTACATTCGCTTTTCAATGTCGTCACCAACCGCAGGGATGTCCCTGACGCTGTGCTGATACGCGGCATTTCACCGATGACAGGGATCGATGTCATGTTGAACCGGACAGGTAAAAGCAAGGTGGATAAAGATTTCGGTACGGGCCCCGGAAAAGTTGCCAGGGCGCTGGGTATTCACTTTTCACACTCAGGCACCGACCTGTGCGGCAGCAATATATGGATTGAAGATGAAGGAATCGAGGCACAGGAACATGAAATATATACCGGAACACGCATCGGTGTGGACTATGCCGGCGATGATGCCCTGCTTCCCTACCGTTTTGTATTTACCAGATACCAGAAAAAAATATGACTGTGTTCCCAAAAATAATTTTAAAACAGGGAAAAGATGAAGCGCTCCGCCGTTTTCATCCCTGGGTTTTTTCAGGCGCCATACAAAAGATCACAGGCATGGTAACCGAAGGCTGCATCATAGAAGTATATTCGGCACACCATGAATTTTTAGGTACAGGCCATTACAACGAAGGTTCGATAACAGCCAGGATTTTTTCATTTGAAAAAACCGACTGTGAAAAAAATTTCTGGAAGAACAGATTTGAAAGCGCTTTGAATTACCGGAAAAAGCTGGGATTGTGCAACAATCCCTCCACCAATGCCTACCGGCTGGTTCATGGGGAAGGCGACGGACTACCCGGGCTTATCGTTGACTTCTACAACGGTACAGCCGTGATACAATGCCACACCTATGGCATGTACCTGCTTCGACAGGAATTTGCAGAAATTCTTAAAGACCTTTACGGAGATAAGCTCCGGTCGGTATACCTGAAAAGCAAAGAAACGCTGCCGGCAAAATTTTCTGAAGATGTCCATGACGGATACCTCATTGGCGATGCTGCAGATCCCATCATTACCGAAAACGGGAACCGTTTTTTTGTAGACTGGGAACAAGGGCAAAAGACAGGTTTTTTTCTCGATCAGCGCATGAACCGTTTGGGCATAATGCCCTTTTGTGAAGACAAAAAAGTACTTAATACCTTCTGCTATTCCGGAGGTTTCTCGGTATATGCCCTCAATGCAGGAGCCTCCCTGGTGCATTCCGTGGATTCTTCCGCACGCGCCATTGAAATGACCGATAAAAATATAGAACTGAATGGCATGTCCGGCCAGCGCCACAAATCATTCAGATCGGATGTGATGAATTTTCTCAGGGAAAACGATGCCTGTTATGATGTTATCGTTTTAGATCCGCCGGCCTACGCAAAACACCTGAAAACAAGACATACCGCCATGCAGGGTTACCGCCGGTTAAATGAAGCAGCACTGCAAAAAATCAACAGCGGCGGTTTTTTATTCACATTCTCCTGTTCGCAGGTGGTAGACACCGCACTCTTCCGTTCCACGATCATAGCAGCAGCCATAAACAGCATAAGAAATGTAAAGATCATCGGCACGCTGACCCAGCCGCCCGACCACCCCGTAAACGCTTTCCATCCCGAAGGCGAATACTTGAAAGGCCTGGTACTGTTCGTGGAATAATTTTTCACTATCCGGACGTCATAAATATAAGATAAATAAAATTATTAAATAAATTACTGCATCTTGAAAGTTGCTTCAAACAAAATCGCCGATATAAAATCATTTATAAAAAAACAGCTTAAAGGCTTATATCCTGATGAAGAAGTGAATGCGTTTATTTTCATTTTGTTTGAAACATACTGCGGTATGAACAAAACAAAACTTCTGGCTTCGGAACATGAAACCATTAACGAATCGGAACTGTTACGGGTGTATGATGCAGTGAAAGAGCTTGAACAACAGAAACCTTTACAGTACATCATCGGTAAAACATATTTCTGCGGATTAGAATTTTTGGTAACACCTGCGGTGCTGATCCCGCGTCCCGAAACCGAAGAGCTGGTGAACATGATCGTACAGGAAAACAATCATGAAAACGCATTAAAAATCCTTGATATCGGCACCGGAAGCGGAAGTATCGCCGTGGCGCTGAAAAAAAATCTGCCCGGCGCTGAGGTTACAGCAACAGACATTTCTGAGTCTGCACTTGCAATGGCTCAAAGGAATGCCAGCTTAAATAAGGTTCATATTCAGTTTATTTTATCTGATATATTGAGCGAAGCCCACTGGAAAGATTTGCAGGAATATGATATTATTGTATCCAATCCACCCTATATTACCGAATCAGAAAAGTCCCTGATGAATCCGAATGTGTTGGAATACGAACCTCATACAGCCCTGTTTGTAACGGATTCAAACCCGCTGAACTATTATGATGCTATTTTTCGATTTGCGATATCGAAAAAGAAAGGGTCAAAGATTTATTTGGAGATCAATGAAAATAAATCAGAAGAACTGAAACTGCTGGCGCAGCAATACCATTTTTCAGAAGTAGAAATAGAACAGGATATCAACGGTAAGGCCCGTTTTATAAAGTGCAGGTCATGTTAACCTGACTCTCGGATCGAGTAAGCCGTAAGTGATATCCGTCAGGATATTGATCACAACCAGTATCACGGCAATAAACAGCAGCGAGCCCATCACTACAGGAAAATCGTATTTGTTCAGCCCGTCGACCATCACCATGCCCATACCTTTCCAGTCAAATACATATTCCACAAATACCGCCCCGGCCATCAATGAGGCAAACCATCCTGAAATAGCTGTGACCACAGGATTCATTACATTCTTCAGCGCATGACGCCTGATGATACGGTTAAAAGAAAAACCCTTGGCTTTAGCTGTCCTTATATAATCCTGCGTGAGCACCTCAAGCATGGAACTTCGTGTGAGTTCAATGATAACGGCCAGTGGCCGGATGCCAAGCGTGAATGCAGGGAGTATGATATTTTTCAGATCGAGATGGACGCCTTCACCAAAATCATCTATAGTATATAAACTTCCTATCATGTTCAAATGAGTGTATTCGCCCAAAACAAAAGCAAAAAGCCATGCGATGACAATGGCAGCAAAAAATGACGGCACCGACATTCCGATCACCGAAATGAACATAGCCAGCCGGTCGAACCACGAATCTTTTTTAATGGCGCACAAAATGCCCGTGAAAACACCCACCACCGCAGCAAATGCTATAGCCACCACAGCCAGCAGCGCCGTAAGAGGAAAGGCTTCCATAAGTATATCCGAAACCTTTGCCTTGCTCTGATAAGAACGGCGCAGATAAGGTGATTTTAACACCACTGCTTTCGTTGCCGAAATATGAAACAAGCGCATGTAAGGCTTATATTTTGTTTCATCAAGAAAGAAAAAGCTGTTCCGGTCAGAAATATTATGTACGGAAACCGGCGACAGATCATTGAGGTAATTAATATATTGCAGGTATAGCGGTTTGTCGCGTCCCAGGTCCCTGTTGACAGCCTCCACTGACGCGCTGTCGGCACGCTGGCCTAACATCATGCGGGCAGGATCGGCAGGAAGCACATTAAATAATAAAAATACGATGGTAATAACTCCGAATAAGACCAGAAACCCATAGAACAACCGTTTGGCAATATACCGGAGCATGGCCTGTTATTTGCCTGTTTTACCGGCAGAAAGTTCAAGCAGCATTTTTTCGTAATCCGGCATTTTTTCCTTAAATTGCTTATAATCAGGTAGGTCGCGCCATGCCCATTTGTCAAGCACGACGCCATTTTTCAGCAGCACCAGCCCGGGGTTGGAACGGACCACACTTTTCAGGGCAGTTTCATCAACCGTATAAAACTCATAAGCAGCTTTGACCTCTTCCCTTAATTTACCAATAGTGATAAAATCTGAACCGCACAGCGCGGCAAAACCTATAGTGTCTTTCGCACACTGTTCGTAAAATACATTAAGTACCGGAAAAACCGATTTCTCAGCTTCCGCGATGTCATGGCTTACCAGGATAAACTGAAAACCGGGATTCCCGATGATGTCCGCATTATGGTTGACCTTGTTCAGGTCATCAACCATAAAATCATGGACGGGGGCAGGTTTATACTCCTGAATTACCGTTTTTTCCTGGTCTACAAATTCAAGTTTATTAAAAAAGGCGGTATCCTGCCAGGGTAAAGTCTTACTGGTATATTTGAACAGTTCGCCCGTTTCTTTATGTTTATATACGAGTTTTATTTCGGCAATTTCAGGGGTGTCAACCACTTTTTCTGAAATATTGTTCCCGATTTTCCAGGGCATGAAATCCATAAGTGGCAGGTGACGGTAACAATAAACGGAAATCCAAAGGATTATGGCAAAACCGATGAACATGATTCCGTATTGTGAGATATCAGGAAAGCGGTTTTTTATCTTGTTTCTGCCAAAAAAAACAATAAGAGTCAGAATCATCAAACCGACATTCTTAAAGAAAGTTTCCCAGTTGGACAGGATAATAGCATCGCCGAAACAACCGCAATCCGATACAGGATTTCCGATAGCCAGAATAATAGTGAGTATGGTAAAAAAAGTCATGTACAACAGCATGATCCATGAAAAAAACTTCATCTTTATATTAAAGAGAAAGCAAAATCCGATGATAAATTCCGAACAAAAAAGCGCAAATCCCAGAACCAATGAGGCCGGCTTCAGCCATTCCATGCCAAAAGCATCGAAATAATCGTCAAACTTGTACATCGACCCCAAAGGATCGACTGCTTTGACAAATCCTGAGAAAATAAACACCAGTCCCAGCAGCACACGCGCCAAATGTATGGAAAACATCCGCAAACGCTTCGAAAAAACATACAGCATCAAATCTGCAACAGCAATGGAGATAAGAATAACAATGACAATAAGATTAGCACTCATAGTAATTTATTTTATTATTTTTTTTCTTTGTTGATTTTGATTAATGCAAAGACCGCATAATTGATCATATCGAAATAATTGGCATCAACGCCTTCCGAAACCTGTGTAACTCCCTGATTGTCCTCTATTTGCTTGGTGCGAAAAATTTTCATCAATATGATATCGGTAAGGGAACTGATCCGCATATCCCTCCATGCTTCGCCGTAGTCGTGATTTTTGTTCTGCATCAGGCGTTTAGCCAACTGAACATACTTATCATACAACTGGCTGGCCTTCGGGATTTCAAGATTAATAGTGTCGTAATCATTTAGTTCCAGTTGTATCAACGCCATAACCGAATAATTAACAATCCCGATGAATTCGGAATATATCCCTTCGGAAACCTTCTGTGTACCCTTTTCCTCGATACTCCTGATGCGCTGTGCCTTGATAAATATCTGGTCGGTGATGGATTTCGGACGCAAAATCCGCCATGCCGTGCCATAATCATTCATTTTTTTTACAAAAAGTTCTCTGCACACCGCTATGGCTTCGTCGTATTCTTTATCCGTAAGGTTCATGTATTTTATTATTTTTGTAAAAAAGTAACTCGCAAAGATAAAAAATTTAAAATAACAATGGTGAATAATCGGTTTCTGAATTGCCGGGGCAAATTAGTATCACTCGAAAAACCTCTCATCATGGGGATACTGAATGTTACTCCCGATTCATTTTTTGACGGAGACCGCTATTCGGATGAAAAATCCTGGCTTGAACGTACCGGAAAAATGCTGGATGAAGGCGCTGATATCATTGATGTGGGATGCGTTTCGACCAGGCCTGGGGCAAAGGCCGTTGATGAAAAAGAAGAAATTAAAAAAGTGGTATTTGTTCTTGATTCGCTGGCCGCTCACTTCCCCGATGCCATCATTTCCATCGACACTTACAGGGCGGCAGTTGCTCATGAAGCTGTCCATGCCGGGGCCGCTATTATCAATGATATCTCCGGTGGTACCATGGACCCTGACATGTATCAGACAATAGCATATCTCAGAGTTCCCTATATTTTAATGCACATCAGCGGAACACCGGAGACCATGCAACAAAATCCTGTTTATCAGAATGTCACCAAAGAAATAATTAATTTTTTCGCTGAAAAATCCAGCCAGCTCCGACACATGGGAATAAACGATATCATCATTGATCCCGGCTTTGGATTCGGTAAAACACCGGAACATAACATGCAACTGCTCCGTGAAATCCACCTGTTCAGATTTTTACCACATCCATTGTTAATTGGTATTTCAAGAAAATCAATGATCTGGAAAACATTAAAATGTACCCCTGCCGAAGCCCTTAACGGTACCACTGTTTTGCATACTTTAGCCTGCCTGAACAATGCTGCCATCATTAGGGTGCACGATGTTAAAGAAGCACAGGAATGTCTGACATTAGTGAATAAAATATACCCGGCATCAACATCAGGTGATACCTTGCCTGCCTGAATTAATAACAACTTGCGTTACAAAATCGTAATGCAAATGTTTCAAACAGTCACAATCCACACAAAAGATTTCTTTCATATTTTTTTATGTTACTTAAAACCTTAACAATGTTATTGTTAGTGCTATCTTGCAAGTAATCTGAAAAAAAACAAAGTAACAGCAAATATCTTACGTTATTTGTATGAAAAAACAATTACTAAATATTACTAAAATTAAATGTTAATAAAACCTTGACAACAGATATAAAAATTATATAATTTTACTAATGATATTGTCCTGAGTTTTATTTACTGAAAAACATGTAGTTTCGCTAAGGCAAATAATCAGATTGTTCATGAAGAAAGTTCTCATCCTGATATTTTTACTGATTGCTGTTTCCCAGGATTTTATCAGGGCTCAATCTGTGCAAGACTGCCTTGGCGCTATACCCATATGTGAATCTACTTACTGGCAACTCAATTCATATGTCGGATTTTCCAATCAGGAACTTCCCAACCAGGGAGCCAACAACACGAATTTTTGCCCGGGACATTGTTTTTCGACAGGTGAGCATAACACTGTCTGGTATACCTTTACAGCACAGTCTTCAGGAAACCTCAGTTTTTTAATAACACCGGTAGTGACTTCCGATGATTACGACTGGGCAGTCTATAATATCACCACGTCAAGTTGTTCGGATATATACGCCAACCCGTGGATGCAGGTTAGTTGCAACTTCTGTTACCTCTCAGGTAATACCGGACCTAACGGAGCCTCCGGTTCCACCTGTGAAGGGCCTAATAACTGCAGCCAGTTCAATGCTGACATACCGGTGACTGCCGGCCAGATTTACGCGCTTCTGATCGATAATTTCACCGGTTATGGAGCAGGACATGGTTATAATATTGATTTTACGCCTTCCACCGCCTCGATTTTTGATAATACCCCTCCCGCCCTGGCCTCCATATCCGGAACGCCTGCCTGTGGAAGCAACCAGCTTATAGTGAACTTTTCTGAAAATATTTTATGCAGCACCATAGCCAATTGTGATTTTCAACTCACCGGACCGGGAGGGCCATATACCATCGCAGGTGTTTCCGGTACTGACTGCTCCGGAGGCGTGCAGGAAAACACCTATACTTTTTCGGTATCACCGGCCATGAATTATGGGGGAACGTATACGTTGTCGCTGATGCCAAACTCCTGTAACTCGGTAAGCGATCAATGCGGAAATATAGCCACAGCCAGTTCTCTGGACTTTTATATCACAGGACCGGCTGTCACCCTGACGGCCACTCCGAATCCTATATGTGCCGGAGTTTCGTCTACACTTACGGCCAGCGGGGCAATGACCTATATATGGAGCGGAGGACTGGGCTCAGGAACTACAAAAGTGGTTACCCCGTTGACAACCGCGACATACACTGTGTCAGGAACTTCTTCCTCCGGATGTGTGGGAACCTCCTCGGTTACGGTCACTGTTAATGCAATGCCCACCGTTACCGCATCGGCAACATCTCCGCTACTCTGTAACGGACAATGTACCAGCCTTACCGGTGGTGGAGCCACAAGCTATGCATGGATGCCGGGTAATTTATCCGGAACGACAGTCAGCGTTTGCCCTACCGTCAGCACGGTTTACACGGTGACGGGAAGTTTAGGTGCGGGTTGCTCAAACACTACAACTACCAGTGTAACAGTAAACAATAATCCGGTGGTCACCGCTTCAGCTTCGCCTCCTGCCATATGTGCCGGACAATGTACGAACATTTCAGCCTCCGGCGCATCAGTTTATACCTGGATGCCGGGCAATTTGTCAGGCAGTACGGTAAGTGTCTGCCCAACATCAACAACTACCTATACGGTCAGCGCAACTTCCGCTAACGGATGTTCCGGCACGGCCTCAGTCACCGTCACCGTAAACAGTTTGCCCGCAGTAACTTCTGCTGTTTCACCGCCTGTAATCTGTAGCGGACAATGCACAAATATTTCTGCTGCCGGCGCATCCACATATTCCTGGATGCCGGGCAATTTATCCGGAAGTAATGTGAGTGTCTGCCCTGTTTCTGCAACTACCTATACCGTCACCGGAACCGACGGCAACGGGTGCTCCAATACAGCCGCTGTAAGTGTTACCGTCAATACATCTCCCACTATCAGCATACCGGCTTCACCACCGGCAATCTGCTCAGGACAATGTGCAAACCTTTCCGCTACCGGCGCCACATCATATACCTGGATGCCCGGAAACTTATCCGGCGCCACTGTAAGTGTCTGTCCGACTTCTTCAACCATATATACGGTCACGGGGTCAAACGGATTGTGCACCAATACAGCCTCTGTTCCACTTACCGTAAATCCTTTACCCACGGCTAATGCAGGATCAGACCATACCCAGGGAGGCTGTAACACCACCGTGCTGAATGGCACAGGCACAGGCACGGGCGTGCTGAGTTATTCCTGGCTGCCGGCAGCAGGATTAAACAATCCCAATATTCCCAATCCTATCGCAGGCCCGGCCACCACAACCAATTACACACTCACCGTCACCGATGTCAACGGATGTTCGGCAAACGATAATGTGCTAATCACAGTCAGCCCGCTGTCCACCGCCAATGCAGGTGCGGACCAGACACTCGGTGCCTGCCTTAGTGCAGCCAATGCAAACCTCAACGGCACCGGAACAGGTAGTGCCCCCCTGACATTTTCATGGCTGCCGGCCAATGGATTAAGCAATACCGGCATTGCCAATCCTGTGGCCGATCCTGTTTCAACGGTCACCTATACCTTAACAGTGACAGACGCCTATGGATGTACGGCAACGGATGCCGTTGTCATTACGGTGGCCCCCCTACCTTCAGCAGATGCCGGGACAAATCAAAATATCGGAGCCTGTCTGAATGCGGCCAATGCCAGTATCAATGCCATCTCAACCGGAACGCCACCCCTGATATATTCATGGTCGCCGGCAGCGGGTTTAAACAACCCCAACATTCTGAATCCTGTTGCCGATCCTGTGACCACTGCAGTTTACACGCTGACAGTGACAGATACCTATGGATGTCAAGCCACGGATGCCATCACCATCACTGTTGACCCCTTACCTTCGGCTAATGCAGGATATGACCAAAACATAGGTTCATGCGCAAATGCACCCGGGGCAAACCTTAATGGCACCGCGACGGGTACATCCCCATTGACCTATTTATGGTCACCGGCTACAGGATTAAGTAATCCCAGCCTTGCCAATCCGGTTGCCAACCCTGCAGCTACCGCAGTATATGCGTTCACAATGACGGATGCTTACGGATGCACTGCCTTCGATGAAATCACCATCAATGTTGACCCGCTGCCCACTGCTGATGCCGGACCGGATCAGTACATCGGAAACTGCCTGACAGCGCTGAATGCAAACATTACGGCATCAGGGACAGGTACGGGACCTTTGACATACTCATGGTTACCCGCCGGAGGCCTCAGCGCCACAAACATACCCAACCCCGTCGCAAACCCGGCTGCAACAACAACGTATTCACTTTCTGTTTCGGATAGCTATGGCTGCTCAGCAACAGATGAAATTACAATATTTGTA
>Ga0209717_1000521_pt1 | contig 46557 bp, 38 predicted proteins | sample AD_UKC048_MetaG_FD_184418 | JGI IMG/M metagenome (GOLD analysis project Ga0209717, IMG submission 184418) | Active sludge microbial communities of municipal wastewater-treating anaerobic digesters from USA - AD_UKC048_MetaG (SPAdes) (version 2) | ecosystem: Engineered > Bioreactor > Anaerobic >...
AAGACCGCTTCGTTTGCCGTTGAAAGGCGGTACGTGGAGAATATGTTGATCTTGTCGAAGGGCTTAATAAAATTGAAATTATTGTACAGGGAATAAATGAATCAGAGTGTAAAATGCTCTGGATAAAACCAATGAATTCGAATGAAGAAGCAGTACCTCCGGGGGTTTTGCTTTCGATAGACAGTGTTCCTGGCCTTATTAGAACCAGTGAATGTAATGGCGTTAAATATAAGGCGCATGATTATACTGTAAGAGAAAGGATGACGCTTTTTGATAATTTTCCAAAAGCGCTTTTACCTTGTCCGACTTCGTTAAGGACATGGGAAGGCGGAATAAAAATTGAAAAAGCGGGTTACTATGAAATATCATTCATATCACAGCATGAAAGCGAAGCTTATGTGGACGGAAGGAAGATATATTCAAATTTGGAAGGCAAAGAAGAAAAAATGGAAATTTATCTTACAAAGGGAAAACATTTGATAAAGCTTAAAGATGCGCGTTCTTCTCCGCATGAAATAGGAGGCATCAGACTTATGATTAGGGAACGTAACAGGACAATTGGCCGTGAAGTCAGGTGGAACGAACTTGTTAGATAAAAAACAAGAAGTGAAAATAAAAGATAGAATACTTATAAATAGAGACTTTAGCAAAATTGCAGAGAGAGAAGACAGACGATATAATAGTCTGCCGTTTTATTTGTCTTTGTCCCTTTATTTTGTGTTTTGCGCGGTTTTTTTCCTCAGGCAGATTGCATTAAATAATTCAGATTTTACCCCTCATGTAAATTTTATGATGTATGACACTTATTCCTATTCCTTCATGCATAAAAGCGGCAAGTTGCTTTCGAATCTTTTTATATATTTATTTCCGAAAATACACCCGAATATAATATACATAAAAACGTTTGCGGTTATTACGGCACTGGCAAATGCCTTATCAATGTATCTTATTAGGATTATTCTGATAAGACTTTATAAACCGGCCGGGTCTGTTGCAAGGTATATAACTGATGTGCTTTCGGTTTCGGTAATGTTTGTTTCGATGATATATCCGTTTCCTCCTCTTTTCAGCACAGGTTGGTATATAGGAATAGGAACTCCAAATCCGTGGCATAATCCTACATTTGTCTTTTCAAGGCCGTTTGCCATAATGGTTTTAATTTTCTTTTTTGGTTTTGTAAGTGCGATTCAAGAAAGGCGTAACTGGTTAAAAGAAGTAATAATGTTTTCGATTTCTTTGTTTTTTTGTATGTGGTCAAAACCATCCTTTCTTGTGGCGTTTTTTCCGGCGCTTTTTATTTATATAATTTGGAAACTGGCAATCAGCCGTGGCGGATTTGTAAAGGAAACTTCAATTATTGTAATTGCTTTACTGCCTGCTGTTATAAATTTTTTTTTAATGAATATTCTTTTGGTGCATTACGGGACAGGGTCTAATAATTTTATTTTTAATCCTGGTGCTGTCATCAGTATTTACGTTAAAAACATACCTATGGGTCTTTTTTTTGGCGCAGCTTTTCCGATATTTGTTTGTTTGGCAGTTATTTTTAAGAAGTTTGAACGTAAAGAAAAAGTAGATGAGAAAACATCTTTTGTATTTTTAGTTTTTATAATGGCATATATGTTATATTTTCTTTTTTCCCAAAAAGGCAATATGGCCGCTTATGCGGATCTAAGCTGGACTTATATGTTCGGGCTTTTTTTTGGTTTTGCTATAGGCGCTGGAGAATTATTTTTGTCACGAAGTTACGGGCCTATTCCGAAAGCTGCAGGTCTTGTTCTTTTTGGAGCCCATTTAGTAACGGGGACTGTCTATTTACAGAAAATATTTGAATTGAAAAGCACTATTTGGCCTTTTTAAATACGTTGATTGAATTAAATACCATAGATTCTATTTTTTTTTATATATGTTTATAATTCAAAGGGAGAATGTGGCCGGCACGGATGAAGGCGCTTATTGACAGGGTGTTTGCGGACGCAAAAGTGCGTTTTGTTTTTGTGGGAATACTTAATAATGCTGTTGCTTATGCCATTTACGCGGCGTTTATATATTTTGGTCTGCATTATGCAGCCGCTCTTTTTATATCAAATGTTTTTGCGGTTTTTCACAGTTACCTGTGGAACAAGTATTTCACTTTTAAGAGCACAGAAAAATCCCGTTCTGAAATAATAAGATTTCTGGCTGTGTACGGTGTTATATATCTTATTAATACCCTGATACTGTTTGTCTGTGTTGATATTTTCGGGATAAATGCTTACTGGTCAGGCATTATCGCGCTGGCAATAACCACGGCTGCAAGTTATCTGGGGCATAAGAAAATTACTTTTCGGGGAAGAGATAAATAGTAAATATATATTAAAATCTCATCATGAATTAATTATTTCTAAGATATTTTTGGTATTATATTTGTAATACATTTTGGTTGTTGAGATAAGGCTGTTTGTGATATTATAAGACAATATCCCAAAAAAGGCTTTTAAATAAAGGGAAAAACAATTAAAAGGGTGGTTGATGATACCGTTTAACGTGCCGCTGGTATTGGGGAAAGAAACAGAGTATATTTCAAAGGCGATGGCGGATAAGCGGCTTAGCGGCAACGGAGATTTTTCAAAAAAATGCGTCAACTTTTTTGAAAATCAGACCAAAACGGCAAAAGCCGTAATGACCACTTCATGCACCCATGCGCTTGAAATGTCCGCTATTCTGGCTGATATAAAACCCGGGGATGAAGTGATAATGCCTTCATATACCTTTACTTCCACTGCGAATGCCTTTGTTTTAAGGGGCGCTGTAATCGTCTTTGTGGATATAAGAAAAGATACCATGAATATTGATGAGACTCTTATTGAAGCGGCAATAACCTCCAGGACAAAAGCGATAGTGGCGGTGCATTACGCGGGTGTTTCCTGCGAGATGGACGTAATAATGCAAATTGCAGAAAAACACCGTTTATTCGTTATTGAAGACGCGGCGCAGGGTGTTATGTCTTTGTACAAGGGCAGGGCGCTTGGGTCTATAGGCGATTTTGGCTGCTACAGTTTTCATGAAACAAAAAATTATACGTGCGGAGAGGGCGGCGCAATACTTATAAACAAAGCCGAATATATTGAACGGGCGGAAATAATCTGGGAAAAAGGGACCAACAGGCACAAGTTTTTCAGGGGGGAAGTTGACAAATATACCTGGGTGGATATCGGTTCTTCTTACCTTCTTTCGGAAATAAATGCCGCTTACCTTTGGGCTCAGCTGGAATGCGCGGAAGAGGTTAATAAAGACAGGTTAAGGACCTGGAACGCGTATTATAATGCTTTAAAACCATTTGCTGACAAAGGGCTGCTGGAACTTCCGTTCGTCCCGAAGCACTGCACGCATAACGCACATATGTTCTATATTAAATTAAAGAATCTGCAGGAAAGAAATAAAATTATTGACGCTTTAAAAAAAGAGGGGATTATGGCTATTTTTCATTATATTCCTCTTCATTCCGCGCCTGCCGGTAAAAAGTTTGGAAGATTCAGCGGCAGCGATGTAAATACAACAAAAGAAAGCGAAAGGCTGCTGCGGCTTCCCATGTTTTATAAATTAGGAAGCGATATGAACACGAGAATCACCGAAACAATAGGGAAAAACTTGTCTGAAAACCGGAGCCGAGGATGATATTAAAGGGGAAAAAGGCTGTACTTCGCACTGTAAGCGTTGAAGATACGGATAATATTATAAGATGGAGAAATACAGATGCCGTCCGTAATAATTTTGTTTTCAGAAGTCTTCTGACAAAAAAAGTTCATCTGCAATGGATGTCTGAAAAGGTCGCTAAAAAAAAGGTTTATCAGTTTATAATTGTTGACGCGAAAGAAAACAAAGACGTCGGTTCCGTATATTTAAGGGATGTGGACCGCGTAAACAGGCATGCTGAATTCGGAATTTTTATAGGCGAGCCGTCCGCAAGGGGCAAAGGGCTTGGGGCGGAAGCTGCGCGGCTGATAACTGATTTTGCTTTTAATAAACTGAAACTTAACAGGATTTTTTTAAGGGTTTTTTCCGATAATGTTAAAGCCATAAAAAGTTACAAAGCCGCCGGTTTTAAAACAGAAGGTATTTTCAGAGAACATTACAGGATAGGCGGGCAGTATAAGGATATGACGTTTATGGGGAGGCTGAAAGGTGAAAAATAAATCTCTGTTGTCTTTTGTTATTCCATGCTACCGGTCGGAGCTGACAATAGAAAACGTTGTTAACGAGATAATAGACGCGGTTAAAAACAGAACTGAATATGAAATAATACTTGTCAATGACTGCTCGCCGGACAATGTTGAAAATGTTATAAAACGAATATGCGGTAAAAATAAAAAAGTGAAATTAATAAGCCTTGCGCGCAATTTTGGACAGCACGCGGCCCTTATGGCGGGCTATTCTGCGGCAAAGGGGGATATAATAATCAGCCTTGATGACGACGGGCAGACCCCGGCTGATGAGGTGTTTAAACTTATTGACGGAATAAACAAAGGCGCGGACGTTGTATACGCCAGGTATCAAAGGCAGATGCAGAACGTTTTCAGAAGTTTCGGCACCCGTGTAAATCAGATTATGATGGAAGTGCTTACGGACAAACCCAAAGCCGTGGATGTCACAAGTTATTTTGCGATGAAGCGTTTTGTCCTGCTTGAAATATTAAAATACCGCAATCCTTATCCGTATATAGGCGGGCTTATCTGCAGGGTGACAAGGAATATTATAAACGTTCCTGTAAACCACCGCAGCAGGCAGACCGGAAGGTCCGGTTATACGATAAATAAACTGCTGGCTTTATGGCTGAACGGCTTTACGGCTTTTTCAATTAAACCGCTGCGTATAGCGTCTGTGATGGGCGGCATTGTGGCGGCATTTGGTTTTATATACGGTTCATTTATCATATTAAGAAAAATTTTTGTGCCGTCCAACGGGCTTGTCGGGTGGAGTTCAACCGTGGCGATTATACTGTTTATCGGCGGCATGCTGATGCTGATGCTTGGACTGACGGGAGAGTATATAGGAAGGATTTATATAAGCCTTAATAACAGCCCTCAATATGTAATTAAGGGCGGAATAAATTATAAAAATACGGGGAAAAAGAAAACGGAGGAATAAATGAACAAGATGGTTTTGTGGGTATTGGGAGGAATAATACTGATATTGACGCAGGTTTTTATAATGATGAACCAGGTTCAGCACGCGGTAATCGTATTGATTGCCGGTGCGGCTGTATTTGTGGGTGTTTTACTGTTTGCTTTCCGCAATAAAATTAAGATAAAACACATAATGCCGGAAATACTGGTCGGTGCTTCGCTTATAACGGCGGTTCTGGCCACATTTCTGCTTAAGACATCGCCGCGTATGACCATAGCGTTTTATGTGATTTCGGGAATTATGCTGTTTTTTTCCAGGGCGTTTGCCGGTAATTTTATGCAGCAGGGAGAACTTAAAACAACTTACGATAAAATGGAAAAATGGGAGCCTTATTTTGTCGCTTTTCTTCTGTTGTTTACAATGGCAATAAGATTTGCGTTATTAAATGATATTCCCGCAGGAATACAGGGACACGAAAAAGTTCAGATGGGGGATATAGGAGGCATGGCTGCGCACAGAAATCATTATGTCTGGCATCTGGGTGCAAGCGCGGAATGGCCTTCAATGTCGGTTTATCAGGGGATTTTCTTTGCCGATATTTTCGGATGGAATATAGGAAGCTTCAGGATGCAGGGGGCGTTTTGGGGGACAGTGACTGTTATGTTTTTTTATTTCCTCGCGCGCAATCTTTTTTCAGCTTCTGCGGCGGCTTTCGCGGCTGTTTTATTTTCAACGTGCGCGGCGCAGATAAGTTTTTCAAGGAACCTTTCCCCAAGCCCTATTTTATACGGGTCAATGCTTATCGCGTCGTGGCTGTTCATAGCGGCGCTGCGCAATAAAAAATGGTACTTTTTCGGGCTTTCGGGGCTTATGCTTGGCTTTACCCTGCATGGATATATTGCCGGCAGAATAATGCCCGCGGCATTTGCGGCACTGGCGCTGTTTATTTTGATTTTCAGGCGCAAAGCCGGACTGACGCTTAAACATTTGGGCTACACGGCTGCCGGTTTTCTGATTTCAGCCGGGCCTATAGGATATTTCGCGTGGAAAGAACCTGATTTATACTGGGCATATCTGCAGAGCGTGAATCCAAACCAGACAGGCGGGCCTTTTAAGTATATTCAGACATTTATTAATAATATCCCGATGTATTTGAATGCTTTTCATATTAAGGGAGACTGCAACCCTGCCTTTCAGGCCGCGGGAAAGCCTATGCTGGAACCTGTGGCGCAGACATTATTTCCTATCGGCCTGGTAGCCGCAATACTTATGTTATTCACGCCGGTCGGTGTATATCTGGCTGCGTTTTTCTTTGTGGCTTTATTGCCGTCAATGCTTGGTTCAGGCGGTTCAGGACACCCGTCATTAAGCCGTATGCTTGGCGTGTTTCCGCCGATATTTCTGATGATAGCCCTTGTTTTTGACAGGATTCTGACAGTGGTAAAAAAATATAACAGCAAAAAACTGAATGTTATCGCGGTTGCCGTTATTTCTGTTTTTGTGGCGTGGGGTTCATATAACGGCCTGTATGAATATTTTGGAGAAATGACAACAAACTTAAGTTTTAAATCCAGGCTTGATTATGACAAATATATAGCCGCAAAAATGACCGCAAAAGCAAAAGATACAAATATTTATATGGCGGAAAGATACGCGAATTATTCTTTCCCCCCAAAAACGGCGCAAAGCACGGACGTGTCAATTGTGCAGTGGCCGGAAGAGTTTTTGATACTTAATCCTGACAAACGCAGCCTTCTTATGCTTGATACGTGTTACCTTGGTACGGAAAAGTTTTTCAGCGGCAACTTCAAAAACGCGAAAATAGGGATAATTAACGAGAAAGACAGCGAGGATAAAACCTGTATATCTTTCGGATTTGACAGGCACGCGCCTGAAACCGTAATTTATACTGTTGATATATCCGCTGACGACATAAAAGAATTACAGAAACTTATTGACGCGAAAAGCGGGCAGAAAGTTGATGTATATTCGCAGGAATTCATGCGTGAAAACGCGGGAAAACCTTTTCAGTTTAAAGGCGCTGTAATAGTAAAAGAAAACGAAACAGGGGTAAAAATAAAAATAAACTGGCCGGGATGGACAGTGTCAGCAGGAAAAGAAGCTTTTGTAAAAGAATACGCAATCAAAAATCCGGGGATACATTATTTTACAGTAAAAGGCATTATCCCGTCTGAAAGGATGCCGCGGAAAATATTTGATGTTGTTGTGGGAAATACTGCCGCGGAAAACAGGGTTGTTGGTTTAACGGGTAACTACGGATTAAAGGCGGAATTCTACAAGGAAGAAAAAGAAATAGGAAAAGTAAAACCGCTATTTACAAGAAATATACTTTTCCCGGCGTACAGGATATACGACGGTTACGCGGCAAAGATACCTGTGCCTTTTTATGTGAACCTTTCTGGATACTTTATAAATCCCGAAGATAAGGAATTAAGCTTCTTTATGCAGCTGCCGTCAAGGGCAAAGATATTTGTTGACGGCAAAAGGGTGTTTAATAACTTTATGAATGAACCTGAAGAAAGAGGTAACTATGTAAATCCGCCTGCCGGCAGGCCGGTGCCTTTTAACGCTGTGTGCAAAGCTGACGGCGGTTTATATGACAGGACTTTTGTAATAAAGGCAAACAGGCGCGGTGATATAAAAAGTTATGATATAAGTTATGACAGTATGATAATTTCAAAATAATCCAAAGCAATAATAACAGGAGGTTTTATGGTTTCTGATAATAATAAATCTGCCGTGCCGGCTCTTGCGGCATGGGCCGTTTTTGCCGCGGGTATTGTGATATTTTTTATCGGCGCCGTATTTTATAAGAAAACTCATTCGTTATTCACTGCGGTATTATTGGGTTTATCTTTTATATTTATGTCCGTGTTTTTTTGGATATTTTCAGGCAAGCCCGAAAGCAAAACTTATATAAACAGGTATGCCCCGATTATGCCGGGGATACTGGCGCTTAAATTGTTAATAACGCTTATTTTGACCCTTTTAGGCGTAATGTTTTATGAAGCCGGAATATTTCAGCTTGCGTATCTGTCTTTTGCGGCAGCAATTACGCAGCTTCTTTTAATCTTCGCTGCAGAGAAACCTGTTTATGAAGCTGAAAGTTTTGTTGTCCGGCAGGAAACTTTGGCGCTTCCGGCGCGGTATCCGGCTTTTACTGCCGTTGCAATAGCTGTTTTGTCAGTTGTTTTTTTACTGTTGGTTTCGGGATATAATCTTCTTTTATCAGTTCCTGTTTTTATGGTTATTGCCGTGATAACTGCCCTTTATTTTAGAAAACAGGAAAAGGGGCATGCTGAAATTAATGGTTTTGAAAAAGCCGAATATGTTGCCTTGGCATTAATATTTTTGAATGCCGTATTCGTAAGGCTCCTGCAATTGGATACTGTTCCCCCCGGATACACTCAGGAAGCAAGGACCATAATGTATTTTGTGGACCTTGTTAAGCAGGGCAGGGCGCTGGATTTCTTTTATCCCGGCACGGATATGGGTTCTTTTTATTACCACGTAATATTCTGGTTTGATAAAGTCTTCAATTCGGGCATTATGGGGATAAGGGGTGTTTCGGTCGTTTTATCCCTGTTTTCTGTTGTTGGGCTTTTTTTGCTGGCAAAGGAGCTTTATAATAAAAAGACAGCGCTTCTTTCAGCCGCTGTTTTTGCGATGATGTTTCTTAACGTGAATTATTCTCGCCTTGACAGCCCTGTATATACAGCTGTTTTTGCGGTGATATTTGGGATTTATTTTCTTGTGATGGGCATAAAGCGGGGCGAACCTGTTTTTTATGTGCTGTCCGGTTTAATGGCCGCTTTTTCCATGTATACATATGCGCCCGGCAGGATGGTAATTCCGGCGGTATTTTTAATTTTTGTCATGCTTGTCGTTGATACAAAAAAGATAAAAGACACTTTGTCAAACTTTAACGGTTTGTTTCTCTTTTCTGCCGCGGCAATTATCGCGGCGGTTCCTGTAATTTATTATATGACGTCTGCGGGCAGCGGATATTTTTCAAGGGCTGAATATTATTCGCTAAAAGGGCTTAACCTTCACGAACAGTACATTTCGCAGCTGATTACTTACATTTTTTCATTTTTCACTTCCGGCTCCGTTATGGCCGCGGAAAACCTTCCTGCCAGGCCGCTTTTGCACGGGCTTGAAGCGGTACTTTTTCTTGCCGGATTTGCCTATGTTCTGGCATTTTTCAGGAAAAAAGAAAATGCCGTCCTGCTGATTTGGTTTTTTGTGTCGTTAATACCGGGAATGTTTTTTGCATCTTCGGCAAGGCCGTCTTTTTTCAGAATAATTACAGCGCTGCCGTGCATAGCCATTTTTATAGGAATTGGCGCTTATTGTATTTATAACCTTATTTCTGCTGTTTTTGTAAAGAATTCCGGGCGGATTTTCTGGGGGATATTTATTACGGTATTCGCGTATACGTCAATTATCACATATAATGACTATTTTTTCAGGTATCCTGCCGACGGCAAGGTTCTGGAATATTTTGAAAACGCGGGAGCTGAAGTTGAGTCAATGGCGGTTAAGAATACCGCCCGGGGAAAAGATGTTTTTGTTTCGGCTTATTATAATCAGTTGAACCGGGGATTCTGTTCTTTCTGCAGGGAAAAGAATAAGTTAAAAATTGTCAATCCCGGGGAACTTGCTTTAAGCGCTTTTTACGGGAATAAAGATACTGTGATAATAACGGAAGGGATTTACGCGGACGCGTTAAAAATACTTGGGGAATATTTTCCGGACATAAAAATAACGGCCGTAAAAAACAGCGGTTCTTCCGAAATATGGATAGATCCCGCGGCAAAAGATTATAAGTATGTTAAAGCGGAAATTCCAAAGAAAAATATAGACGTTCTTTATGGGCTTAAGGCTGAATATTATTCGGGCAGGAATTCCGTAAAATCGGATATTTTTAAGGGTGCAATAAATCCCGACGGCACGTTTGACAGCGTTATTTTGTCCGGGCTGATAGAAATGCCCGATTACGCTTCGGTAAAAATTGATTTTGAAAATGCGGCATACTCTCTGGAAATAGACGGCAATAAATATGACGGCAGCAGGCTTTACAGGGGGCTGCACACTTTTACCGCGCGGATAGAGCCGAAAAGCAGCGGGCTTATAAGTTCTTATTGGCAGTTGGAAAACGGCAAAAGGACTTCAATACCGGTTTCCTGCATGATAAATTCAGGCAGGTTTTTTGGGCTTATCGCGAAATACGCGTATAATTTTAATGATCAGTCGGCTTATCAGCTGGAACCGCAGATAAATACAAGATTCTATAATTCCAGCAAACCGGCGATTATAAAAGATAAGCTTACAAATGAATTTTTCAGCATTAACTGGAAAGGGTATTTTAACGCGGAAAATGACGGCAATTATATGTTCGAGTTAAAGACTGCGGATCACTTCTGCAATGCCATATGGCTCAACGGCACTCTTGTTTATTCGCGTTTCGGGCAGGAAGCTGAATATGGTGCCGTTAACCTAAAAAAAGGATGGAACAAAATAGAAATAATATCGTATTCGCAGGCGTATGACAGCCTTGATACGGTTTACATTCTTAAAGCCAAAAAATATGAAGAGAAGGAATATACAGCGGTAAAATATACTGAATTAAAACCTTTTCTGGAATAATGGAGGTTAAGATGAAAACTGTAATTCTTGCGGGCGGATATGGTTCGCGTATAACCGAAGAAAGCCACTTAAAACCGAAACCTATGGTGGAAATAGGCGGAATGCCCATACTTTGGCATATCATGAAATATTATTCGCATTTTGGATTTAATGATTTTGTAATCTGCTGCGGATACAGGGGGTACGTAATAAAGGAATATTTTGCAAATTACTACCTTCACAGGTCTGATATCACGTTTGATTTTTCAGAAAGCAATAAAATGATTGTTCACAGCAATGTGGCGGAGCCGTGGAAAGTGACCCTTGTGGACACCGGCGTAAATACAATGACAGGGGGCAGAATAAAGAGAATTCAGAAATATATCGGCAAAGAGCCGTTTATGCTTACGTACGGCGACGGAGTTGCCGACGTTGACCTGAAAAGATTAATAGCATTTCACAATAAAGGCAAAAAAACTGCCACAATAACAGCTGTTCAGCCGGGAGGCAGGTTTGGAGCCCTTGAAATTAACAAATCAGGCAGGGCTGTATTTGCGGAAAAAAGAAAAGAAGACGGCGGCTGGATTAACGGTGGGTTTATGGTTTTAAATCCGGAAATATTTGACTTCATAAAGGATGATAATACTGTTTTTGAAAAACAGGTGCTTGAAAAGCTTGGAAAAGACGGGAAACTTGTAGCCTACAAGCATAAGGGCTTTTGGCAGTGCATGGATACTTTAAGGGACAGAATGAAACTGGAAGAATTAATTAATACCGGTAATGCCCAATGGATTAAGTGGCCCAAATGAAACTGAACTTTTTTAAAGGGAAAAAAATAGCAGTAACAGGAACAACCGGATTTAAAGGCGCCTGGCTTTCAAGGATTTTAATGTTAAATGGGGCGGAAGTCATAGGATATTCCTTAAAACCACCAACTGATCCGGCTTTATTTGATATTTTAAAAATAAAAAGGCATATTAAACAGCATACCGGGGATATACGCGACCTGGAAAAACTTTCAAAAACAATAATAAAAGAAAAACCGGAAATTGTAATCCATATGGCGGCGCAGCCGCTGGTGCGCGAATCCTATAAAGACCCCATAACAACTTATGAAACAAACGTAATGGGCACGGTTAATATTCTGGAAGCGTGCAAAAAAGCGCCTTCTGTCAGGTCAATTGTCAATGTAACTACGGATAAAGTATATGAAAATATGGAATGGGACAGGGGATATAAAGAAGAAGACGTATTAAACGGCCACGACCCTTATTCCAATTCAAAGTCGTGTTCTGAACTTGTCACAAGCAGTTATAAAAAAGCGTTTTACGCGGAAATTGACGCGCCTTCGTTATCCACGGCGCGTTCCGGCAATGTAATAGGCGGAGGGGATTTTTCGCAGGACAGGCTAATTCCGGATTGTGTCCGTGCCGCAAAAGCGGGCCAGAACGCTATAATCCGCAATCCGCAGTCCACAAGGCCTTACCAGCATGTCCTTGACTGCCTGTCGGGTTATCTTTTGCTTGCGGAAAAACAGTACGATAAAAAATTCTGCGGCAGTTATAATTTTGGGCCTGCACAAGGCGATTTTGTAAACAATGAAGGACTGGTAAAAATGTTCTGCGATGCGTGGGGTAATAATTTAAAATATGAAAACAGGCCTGATAACGGCCCCCATGAAGCGCATTTTTTAAAGCTTGATATTGAAAAGGCAAAGCGGGAATTAGGATGGAAACCGAAGTTAAATGTGAAAACTGCCGTTGAAATGACCGCGCAGTGGTACAAGGCATATTTGAATAAAGAAGATGTAATAAAAATCATGGATAAGCAGATAAAGGATTATTTTGAAATAGCGTTTTAAGCTATAGGCAATTAAGCAGAAGATTAAAACATAGCGATTTAAGCTATAGGCAGTTAAGCATAAGCGATAGATTAAAACATAGCGATTTAAGCTATAGGTGGTTAAGCAGAAGATTAAAACATAGCGATTTAAGCTATAGGCAGTTAAGCATAAGCGATAGATTAAAACATAGCGATTTAAGCTATAGGCAGTTAAGCAGAAGCGATAGATTAAACCATAGCGATTTAAGCTATAGGCAGTTAAGCATAAGCGATAGATTAAAGATAGGTTTCGCTATAGCTTAAATGCTTAAGCCGCTTATGCTTAATGCTTCGTTATAGCTTAAATGCTTAAACTGCTAAGGTGCTATGTTTAACGGTTTCGCTATAGCTTAAATGCTTAAACTGGTAAGGTGCTATGTTTAACGGTTTCGCTATAGCTTAAATGCTTAAGCTGCTTATGCTTAATGCTTCGCTATAGCTTAAATGCTTAAAATTTTACAGTGCTGGTATTGGAGCAAATTTTGTCTAAAAAAACAGAAAAACAGGGCCGCGCGCAGATACTTAAGCAGGTGGAAAGCTATTATAAATCCTTTCGTGTAAAGAAACCTTTTGCAGAAGGGGAACGTATTCCTTATGCGTCGCGCGTATATAACGAAAAAGAGATGAAAAATCTTATAGACTCTTCACTTGATTTCTGGCTTACCGCAGGCAGATATACCGCGCAGTTTGAAAAAAAGTTTGCGGAGTTTTTAGGGATAAAACATTGCCTTTTGGTTAATTCCGGGTCTTCCGCCAATCTGCTTGCTTTTATGGCTCTTACATCGCCGCTTCTTAAAGAAAAAGCGATTAAGAGGGGCGATGAAGTAATAACTGTTGCTGCGGGTTTTCCAACGACTGTGGCGCCTATAATACAGTTCGGCGCTGTCCCTGTTTTTGTTGATGTTACAATGCCGCAGTACAATATTGACGTAAAAATGCTTGATAAAGCCCTTACAAAAAAGACCAAAGCGGTAATGGCGGCGCACACTTTGGGCAATCCTTTTGATTTAAAAGCAGTCAGGAAATTCTGCGCTGACAATAATTTATGGCTTATTGAAGACAACTGCGACGCTCTTGGCGCAAAATACACAATTGACGGAAAAGAAAAATATACGGGCACAATTGGCGATATCGGCACGTCAAGTTTTTACCCCCCTCATCATATGACTATGGGGGAAGGCGGCGCGGTTTATACGGATAATCCGCTGTTAAAAAAAATAGCCGCTTCAATGCGCGACTGGGGGCGCGACTGCGTATGCGCGTCCGGGCAGGACAACCTTTGTGGGCACAGATTTGACAGGCAGTTTGGCCTGCTTCCCAAAGGGTATGACCACAAGTATGTATATTCGCATTTTGGATATAACCTGAAAGCTACTGACATGCAGGCGGCAATAGGCTGCGCGCAGCTTGAAAAAATGCCTGATTTTATTAAAAAGCGCGCGCATAACTGGGAATATTTAAGAAAAAATCTGGATTGCCTGAAAGACAAACTTATACTGCCGGAGCCCGCGAAGAATTCCAGGCCTTCCTGGTTTGGTTTTTTAATTACGGTAAAAGAAAACGCGGGTATAAGCAGGGATGCAATTGTCCGCCGGCTTGAATCCAAAAAAATTCAGACAAGGATGCTGTTTGCGGGAAATATAATTAAGCACCCGTGTTTTGATGAAATGCGGAAGTTAAAAAAAGGGTATAAAGCGGCGGGTAAACTTGAAAACACGGACAGGATAATGAATGACACGTTCTGGATAGGCGTATACCCGGGAATGACGGATAAAATGCTGGCGGCAATGGTAAAACAGATAAAGGCAGCATGCGGAAAATGAAATTGTTTTTTGACAAATTATTTGCCGATATGAAGGTCAGGTTTCTTTTCGTGGGCGCTCTTAATACCGCGGTTGGGTACGGGTTGTATGCTTTGTTTATATATTTTAAGATGCACTATTCCGCCGCTCTTTTTATTTCAACCGCAATAGCGGTTCTGCACAGTTATCTTTGGAACAAATACTTTACTTTTAAGAGCGGCAGCAAGTCGCCGGCAGAACCCGTAAAATTCGCGCTGGTTTATGCCGCCGGTTATTTTTTAAACCTGCTCATACTGTTTATATGCATAGAAAAACTTCTGATTAACAGTTATGCCGCGGGTATTATCAGTATGTTCTTTACGACGGTCATAAGCTATTTTGGGCATAAACATATAAGTTTTAAAGGCGTTTAAGAAATACGATGTGTTATAATACTTTTAATTAATCCGATTATTAAAAAAGGCGGAATTAATGGCAAAAGTGAAAGCTGCAATAATAGGGACGGGAAATATAGGTACAGACCTGCTGGTTAAGCTTAATCGGTCTGAACTTATAGAATGCTCTCTTTTTGCCGGGCGGAATCCGGATTCGGCGGGAATTAAAAGGGCGTCAGAAATGGGCGTGCCTGTATCGCTTGATTCCGTGCATGCGATAGAGCGTAATCCCGGGTGCTGTGACATAGTATTTGACGCGACTTCCGCTATGGTGCACGCCGTAAACGCGCCTATACTTAAAAAATTGAAGAAGTTCACAATTGACCTTACTCCTTCAAGGATAGGGAAAATGTGCATTCCTTCCATAAATCTGGATGATGCAATTAACGAAGACAATGTCAATACCGTTACCTGCGGAGGGCAGTCAACGGTTCCCATTGCTTATGCGATAAAACAGGTGCACCCTGAGCTGAAATATATAGAAATAGTATCAAGCATTTCTTCAAGATCCGCCGGGCCGGGTACAAGGGCGAATATTGACGAATACACGCAGGCGACAAAAGAAGCGCTGCGGCAATTTACGGGCATACCGGAAGCAAAGGCGATAATAATCCTGAATCCCGCGGAGCCGCCCATAATAATGCGTAATACAATTTACGCCATGCTTGAAAAACCGGACATGACAGGGATAATAGAAAAAGTGAATCAGTACGCCGATAAAATAAGAAAATATGTCCCCGGATATAAGATAATAGTGGGGCCTGTGTTTGAAAATAACAGGGTGACCACCACTATAGAAGTGACCGGGCTTGGAGATTTTCTTCCGCCGTATGCGGGGAACCTTGATATTATCAACTGCGCTGCCATAAATATTGCCGAAGAGTACGCCAGGAAAAAATTATTAAACGGGGGGATGCGGTGAATAAACTTATTTTTTTTGATTCAACTCTCAGGGACGGTTCTCATGCCGTAAAACATCAGATACCCGCGGAACATATTGAAAAATACTGCAGGGCTGTGGACGGCTCCGGCCTGCATACCGTAGTTGTAGGGCATGGCAACGGCCTGGGCGCGTCTTCGCTTCAGGTGGGGCTGTCCGCGCTGACCGACAGGGAAATGCTTTCAACCGCAAGGAAAAACCTTTTAAAGACAAAACTTGGGGCTTTTATGATTCCGGGGTTCGGGACAATAAATGACAATATGATTCCGGCCATTGAAGCGGGAGTTGAACTGTTTATTATAGGGACTCATTGCACCGAAGCGGATGTAACAAAACAGCATATCAGTTTTGCAAGGCAGCAGGGTAAAGAAGCATACGGGGTTCTTATGATGTACCATATGGCAACGCCTGAAAGGCTGCTTGAAGAAGCGCTGAAAATGCAGGAATATGGCGCAATGGGAGTGATACTTATGGATTCAGCCGGCGCTTCAACCCTTGATATGGCAAGGCGCGCGGTATCCGCACTTGTAAATAAACTTCAGATAAAAGTCGGTTTTCATTCGCATAATAACCTTGGGCTTGCGGTTGCAACGTCCAGGGAAGCAATACAGGAAGGCGCCACGATAATTGACGGCACTGTAAGGGGATTCGGCGCCGGAGCCGGAAACTGCCCTTTAGAAGTGCTTTGCGCGCTTTTGACAAAAGAAAAAATAGAGACCGGGCTTAATCTTTATAAATTGCTTGATGCAAGCGACGGAATAGTCTGTGAAATGGCAGGCAGCAGAAAAGGGCTTGATTCTCTGAATGTGGTAAGCGGCATGGCCGGGATTTTTTCGGCTTTTGCCACGCAGGTTAATGCCGCGGCTAAAAGGTATAATGTGGATCCAAGGGATATTTTTATAGAGCTTGGCGAGCGCAAAGCGGTGGGCGGCCAGGAAGACATGGTTACGGAAGTCGCGATCGCGCTTGCGAAAAAAGACAAACAGAACCAGATGTTATCATTCTGACGAAAGCGGTGGCTTATGAAAAAAAGAATCAGGGAAAAAGGCTTTGTTGCGGGAACATGGTGCGAGATACCTTCGTCATATTCGGTTAACGCGGCGGCGAAAGCCGGTATGAACTTTGTCATTATAGATATGGAACACGGCGTCATGAATTTTGAAACCGCGCAGGAAATGGTTTTTGCCGCGCAGTGCGAATCCTGTTCCGCGTTTATCAGGGTGCCCAAACTTGAAGAAAGTTTTATTTTAAGGGCGCTTGATACAGGGGCGGACGGCATTGTTATTCCTCACGTTGAAGGGATTGAAGACATAAAAAAAATAGTTGAATATTCAAAGTTTCCGCCGGCCGGGAAAAGGGGATTTAATCCTTTTATAAGGGCGGGTAATTACGGCGGCGCGGGCCGGGACTTTCTTAAAGAGCAGAATAAAAAAGTAATGACGGCCGTTATACTGGAAGGCGCGGCCGCGTTTGAAAATATTGAAAAACTTGCGTCCGCGGAACATATTGATATTTATTATATTGGCCAATACGACCTTTCAGCCGCGCTGGGATGCCCCGGGGATATCTGGAACAAAAAAGTTATGGATATGCTGAAAAAGGCCGCTGCTGTTATAAACAAAAACGGCAAGCTGGCAGGGTGCATGGTACATGACATAAGGGGCGCGGTTGAAATGAAGAAAGCCGGAATTAAATTTATTGTCAAGGGAACGGATACCGGAATACTCTGCGCTGAATACAGAAAATTTGCGGATGAATTCGGAGGTATTGATAAATGAAAGTTTCCGATTATATAGTCTCTTTTCTTGAAAGAAACGGCGTTGTGAATGTTTTTTCGCTTACAGGCGGCGGCTGCATGCATCTTACGGATTCTTTCGGCAGGTCAAAACAGTTTAAGATAGTATATATGCAGCATGAACAGGCGGCGGCTATGGCTGCTGAAGCCTGTTCGAAATTCACGAATAAACCTTCTGCCGTGCTTGTCACAAGCGGCCCGGGAGCCACAAATACCATAACAGGCCTTCTTGGGGCTTTTCAGGATTCAATACCGTGTATTTTCATATCCGGACAGGCAAAACTTAAACAGACAGTCATGAATTCCGGAATCGCGGGTCTGCGGCAGTTTGGCGTTCAGGAAGCCAACATAATTCCGATTGTTGAATCCATAACAAAATACGCGGAAATGATAACCGATAAGAACAACATAAAATATCACCTTGAAAAGGCTGTGTTTCACGCTGTGTCCGGAAGGCCGGGCCCGGTGTGGCTTGACGTTCCGCTTGATATACAAAGCGCCAATATAAATGAAAATGACCTTCAGGGTTTTAATCCGCAGGAAGAGCTTAAATCAATTAAAACAGAAGCAAATAATGAAGAAATAAGCTATGCGGTAAAAAGCCTTGCTGAAGCAAAGCGGCCGGTGATTATCGCGGGCAGCGGAATCAAACTTTCCGGAGCGCGCGAAGAACTGCTGAAACTTATCAATAAAGCCGGGATTCCTGTTGTAACGCCGGTTCTGGGGATTGACAACCTTGCAACTGATGATGAGCATTACGCCGGAAGAATAGGCACGAAGGGCACGCGCGCCGGAAATTTTGCAATGCAAAACGCGGATCTTCTTATTTCCATAGGAAGCAGGCTGTCAGTTTCCGTTACCGGGCATGAATTTGAACTGTTTGCAAGGGAAGCAAAACGCATTGTAGTTGATATTGACCCGATTGAACATTCAAAAAATACGATAAGGATAGATAAGCTGATAATTGCGGACGCCAAAGATTTTCTTAAAAAACTGTATGCGGCCATTCCTTCGGATATTTCTTTCGCGGGCTGGCTTAATACATGCCGTGAATGGAAAGAAAAGTATCCTGTATGCCTGTCTGAATATAAAAAAGAAAAAAACGGAATTAATTACTACGCGTTTGTTGATGAACTGACCAAAAGGCTTAAGCCGGATACAACCGTGATATCTGACGCGGGATCTTCGTTTTATGTTGTATCACAGTCAATAAACGTAAAACGCGGGCAGCGTTATATAACATCCGGCGCAATTGCCACAATGGGTTTTGGCGTGCCGGCGGCAATAGGCGTCAGCGCAGGATCCGGCGGGCCGGTTGCCGCGATAACCGGCGACGGTTCTTTTCAGCAGAATGTCCAGGAACTTTCTGTGATTAAAAAACATAATATGCCGGTTAAAGTGTTTGTAATGAACAATAACGGTTATTTTTCCATCAGGCAGACCCAGCAGAAATTTTTTGGGGGAAGGTCATTCGGGGAAAGCGCGGCTTCCGGATTATGGTTTCCGGACACTGAAAAAATAGCGGCCGCGTTTGAACTGAATTATTTCAGGTTTGATAATACAGAGGCGTTTGTTAAGGGCATTGAAGCGGTTCTTGCGGATCCGGCTCCGGCCCTGGTTGAAATAATATTAAGCGAAAATTTTGAAGTAATTCCCACAGTGTCTTCCGTAATAAAACCGGACGGCACAATGGTTTCAAAACCCCTTGAAGACATGTATCCGTTTCTTTCAAGGGAGGAATTTCTGAAAAATATGATAGTGAAGCCGGTGGATGAATAAAATGGCGCAGGTAAAAGCGGTAATAACCGGCGCTTCAAGCATGCTTGGAATAGCGCTTATTAATGAATGCATTAAGAATGGTATCGGTGTCACGGCTGTCGCCCGGCCGGGTTCCGCTAAAAACAGGCATATTCCGGCAGGTGACGGGGTAAACATAATTGAACTTGGACTGTCAGAAATCCAGAAACTGCCGGCGGCTCTTTCCGGGAACCATGATGTTTTCTTTCACCTGGGATGGACAAATACCGATAAAAACGGCAGGAATGATGTTTTAATGCAGAGAGAAAACATTGAATATACATTAAACGCCGTTAAAGCCGCCAAAGAAGCGGGATGCGTAAAATTTATAGGCGCGGGCTCGCAGGCTGAATATGGAAGGTATGAAAGGAAAATTAATCCGGACATGAAAGTGTCGCCCGAAACGCCTTATGGGGCGGCAAAATATTCAGCCGGAAAGTTATCGGCGATGTACGCGGAAAAAATCGGCCTCGGCCATATCTGGGCAAGGGTATTCAGCGCCTATGGCCCGCATGATTCCGATTCCACAATGATTATGTACTGCATTTCAAAATTATTAAAAAAAGAAAAACCTTCACTTACAAAGTGCGGCCAGAAGTGGGATTACATTTACTGCGATGATGCCGCTTTAGCATTCAGGCTGCTTTGGGAAAAGGGCAGGGATAAAACCGTTTATAACATAGGAAGCGGGAAAGTTAAAAAATTGTCGGTTTATGCCCGCGCCATCCGTGACGCTATAGACCCAAAACTTCCTTTGGGAATCGGCGAGCGGGATTACGCGCCGGGGCAGGTTATGCATCTGTGCGCGGGCATTGACGGGCTTGTAAAAGATACCGGTTTTAAACCGGCCGTGAAATTTGAAGACGGAATAAAAAGGACCATAAAATGGGCGGAGGAAAACTTTAAATGAAAAAAATAAGCATAATGCTGCCGACTTATAATGAAGAAGAAAACATAAGGCCGCTGTGTCAGGAAATAAAAAAGGTATTTTCCGAAAAACTTGCGTCATATGAATATGAAATTATTATAATTGACAATTTTTCTGCCGATAAGACAAGGGCGGCGGTGGAAAGTTTATGCGCGGAAGATAAAAGAATAAAAGCTATTTTCAACGCGAAAAATTTCGGGCACATACGATCCCCTTATTACGGGCTGCTGCAGTCATCAGGCGATTGCGTGATTGCGATGTGCGCGGACTTTCAGGATCCGCCGGAAATGATTGAAAATTTTGTAAAAGAATGGGAAAAAGGGCATAAAATTGTCATTGGCATAAAAAAGAAAAGCAAAGAAAATCCGTTAATGTACATGTTCCGTTCGGCATATTACAGGCTTATAAAAAGGATAGCGGATGTGGACCATATATCTCATTTCACGGGATTTGGTCTTTATGACAGGCAATTTATAAAAGTTTTGTCCGAACTTGGCGATCCCATGCCGTATTTAAGGGGAATAGTCGCGGAGCTTGGATTTGAAAGGAAAGAAATTGAATACGAACAGCAGAAAAGGCGTTTTGGAAAGACAAAAAACAACTTTTTTTCCCTGTATGATATGGCGATGCTTGGAATTACCTCGTATACAAAGGTGGTAATGCGCCTTGCGACACTGGCGGGATTTGCCATAGCCGGCGTTTCGTTTTTAATTGCACTGCTTTACCTTGTGCTTAAACTTGTATTCTGGGACAGGTTTCCTATGGGAACCGCTCCGATTATAATTTCAATATTCTTTCTTGGCTCTGTACAGCTGTTTTTTATCGGTTTCCTGGGCGAATATATACTTAACATCAATACCCGCGTAATGAAACGCCCGCTTGTGGTAGAAGAAAGAAGGATTAATTTCTAAATGTTTTTAAAAACCTGTAAAAGATTCGGGTTTTTTATATTGATAAATAGGGGAAAATGAATTATATTTATTAATCATTTTAAGGAGGTTTTCTTGATTAATACTAAAAATTTGGACAAGCGCGGCCTGGCTTTGCTTATTTCTCCGGTTATGGCGGCGTTATTTTTAATTTTATATGCTTTTGTATTTAGAAACTCGGTTACGCTTATTTTAGGTATATTAAGCCTTAACGTATTTGCTGCTTTATTGTTATTTAAAACAGGAAAACCCGCATTAAATATTCCTAAAATAGAAGTTAAAGGCGTGAAAAATACGCTTCTGGTTTATCTGGCGGTTTTTATCATAATTTTACTTTCATTTGACCTTTATCATGCAGGGCATTATGTGATGACGGCAATAATATTCGCCGCGGGTCTGCCGGTATTTTTTATCTATACAAGCCGAAAAACTGACGCGCTTGAAAATGTGGTTTTTGACGGGGAAGGAAACCTGAAAAAGACATCCGTATTAAGCGCGGTCCTGTTTGTATGCGCCTTTATATGCTTGTTTCTTTCTGTGGAAGCTTTTAAAACCGACCATATAAGAACCGGATTTATTTTATTCGTATTTTCAGCGTTAATATCTTTAAGGCATTTTAAGCTGTTTGCAGCGGATGCTAAACCCGGCAATGCTTTTGAAAAGTCAACTGTAAAAGACTATATATTTGCCGGTTTTCTTGTACTGATTGCGTTTTTAATAAGGATATACAGGGTTGTGGATTTGCCCGGCGGGCTTGCTGACGATGAATTCCTGATGCTGCATTTCAGCAGGCTCGCGTACACCGGAGCCAAGTATCCCGCATATTTTGCCGAGCCAACGGTAAATCAGGGTTCTCTGATTTTCTATATACAGGCATTTTTTTATAAAATTTTTGGCCCAACTGTTTTCACAAGCAGACTTGTTCCTGTAATTGCAAACTCTATAAATGTCTTTTTTGTATATTTTTTGGTTAAAAGACTTATTAATAGAAGGGTGGCGGTTTTATCATCGATTATTCTTACTTTTATGTTTGTTGATATACTTTGCGCAAGAATAAATATAAGTTTTTCACTTGTTGTGTTTTTTGCGCTTATTTCTTTTTTGTGTTTTTTAAAAGGTGAAGATACAAAAAAATATATTTGGTTCATTCTTGCCGGTTTGGCGGTTGGGATTAACCTGCAATTATACAACGCTGCAAAACTTTTGCCTTTATTTTATTTGGCTTTATTATTTTATAGGTTGTCTTTTAGAACTGAACGTAAAGAAGTACAGAAACTTAAAGTGCACTATTTTGTTTTTTTTGTTGCTGCGATAGTGGGATTTTTGCCTGTATTGGTTTTTGCTATTAAGAATCCTAATGCATATTTTATGAGGGTAAGCAATACAAATATTCTTGGAAGAATTGCCGTTGATTTGAATGTTCTTTTTCAGTTTTTAATGAATAATTCGCTTGAATATTTTCATTTAATGATTTCTAAAGGTGGATTAACAGAACATTGGATAGGCAAACCTATTTTTGATCCGTTTACTTCCGTGCTTTTTATGGGAGGGCTCGCGTTTTTAGTTACAAGGGTGGCAAATCCAAGGCTGTCTTTTATACTTGTATGGTTTATTATAGGAATGCTTGGCGGTTGTTTGTCTGTTATTGAAACTGGAACCATGGTCTACAGAATAGTTCTTGCTATGCCGTGTTTTGCCATACTAGCCGGAATAGGATTAGATCAGATATTAAAGACGGCGGATTATATTAAAAACAGAAAAATATCAATTTTTTCAGCTTTTGCCGTTGCTGCTTGTTTGTTGTTTTTTATTATATTTATTAATATTAACAATTATTTTTCTGTAAACGCAAATGATCCCATAAACAGTTTGAAAAGAAGAGCTCCGTTAGCGAAATTATCAGATGTGTTTTCTAAGTTAGAAATAAAAGAGGTGACAATTTCAGAGTTTTTTAGTGATCCTAAATATATATCAATGATAAATTCTTTTTTTGGTGATAAGAAAATAAACGTAAGGTCAATTAATGCAGAGGTTCTTGATATCCCGCGGATTAACAGGACAAGCGACAAATTCTATGCTTTAATCGGGGAGGAACATTTCAACAAATATTTTGGCATCTACGGGGAATATTATGAAGGCGTAAATATAAAAAGAGATTGGAATTACCATTATCTTCTTGTTAATGAAAAATCAACTTATAAGAATTCTGTTAATTTGGGATTTAGAAGAGAAGATGTATTAAGGTATATATTAGGTAAAGGATGCCCTGTTTATTTTGACTGCAATTCAATGCGCATGAATTACATGTACTGCCTTATACCAAAAGAAAGCATTGAAAAGTCAAACTCGCTGGCGGCTGTTTTTTACGGGAACGGTTCAAAAATCAGAGGTTTTGAATCATCCAAGAACCCAATATCATTACCTTCCAACGCTTCTGAAGCAAGATTAAAGGGCCTTATTTATATACCCGATTATGATACCTATTCTTTTGGCGCAACCGGTTCATCTTCCGCGATTGTTTACATAGACGGAATAAGGGCTGATACCCAAAGAAAACTTTACAGGGGATTACACAGGTACTCCGCGTCGATAACAAAAAAAGAAGGCGCTACGCCCGCATTGACCTGGAAAAAAGGCCTTGGGCAGTATGAAGCAATACCTGCGGAGTATTTTTTAAATTCCGATAAATTATTCGGGCTTCAGGCGGATTTTTACGGGCCTAAAGGGCTTGTGTATTCACAGTTGGATTCAGTCCCGTTAAAAAGGATGTATAAAGATGAAAACTCCATTTATTTAAGGTTTCCTGACCTTACAAGGTTTACATGGAAAGGCAATATTGAAATCCTGGAATCAGGAAAATACACTTTTAAAATTGAAAATAAAAATGACTGCGTCCTTAATATAGACGGGCGGGCGGTATATTCGAAAAAAGGTGACGCGGAAACGTTTAATGAAATATCTCTTGGCAGGGGAAAACATGCCCTGTCAGCTGATATTAAAATGCAGCCGACATATTTTTATGAGCCCGTTGCCATTAAAATGAAGCAGGAAGGCAAATCGCTTTTCATGCAGCCGGATTTTTCCTATTTCAAAAGATAGTTTTTTTTATTATAATAAGGTTTAATGTTTGCTGAAAGATAAAACTGTGTAATATAATTTTAGGAGGGAATAAATGGCAAAAAAAACACCAATAAAGAAAAGTACGGCAAAGAGTCAGGTTCCTGCAAAGAAACAGTCAAAAAAAGCTGACACAGCTGTTCCCGCGGCCGAAACAAAAAAAGCGGAAAATAAAACGGGAAACAAAAAAATTATTACTTTTATTATTGTGGCTGTTGTTGTGCTTCTTGCCGCGGAAATGGCGTTTGTTATTTCAAAGCAGGCGCAGGCAAACAAAAAACCCGTGCTTGTAAGCGCATGGGATGTACAATACGGCACGCAGGTGGGTATGCCTGTTTCGGGTTCCAGTCTTTATGTAATTGACAGCAGGCTGAATCAGATAAAAAGTTATGAAAAAATGGACGGAAAACTGAAAGAAACTTATCAGTTTGATTCGGTACCTAAATGGGCCGGTGAAATGTCAGACGGAAGGGTGTTTGTGCTTTTGAATGATGCGCCTGTAATATATGAAATGAAAAAAAATAAGGCTGTGGAATTTATAACTGAAGGCATGAAGCAGCCCATTAATTTTGTAATAGATTCGGAAAACAGCATAATAGTAAGCGATCAGGGCACGGGAAAAATAATAAAGTATGATTCCACGGGAAATAAAGTATTTGAAATAGGCGGAAGGGGAATGGGAAAAGGCAAGTTTCTTGGCAATGGAAGGGTAACCGTTGACAATAAGGATAATATTTACGTGCTGGAAGGCGGCGCGCCTTTTATGGTTAAAATTTTTGATAAAGCCGGAAAATTTTTAAAAGAATGGAAGATGCCCGTGAAACAGATGCATGGCATGGAAAACCTTGCGGTCACGCATGACGGCAATGTGTATATAAATGACTGGAACGATTCCACAATAAAAGTGTTCAGCAATAACGGCAAGCTGCTTGGAAAGTTTATAAATGACGCGGCAATGACTTACAAAATAGGCGCGCCCGGAGCATTTTCAGGCGGACCTGACAATTATATTTATGTAGGCAGCCACAATATGGCTGTTTTTGAACCTGTTAAGTATTAAAAAAATACGGAGACAATAATTGATATCTAAAAACACGGAAAAAACCGCGGCAATAGTAATTGCCGCGGTTCTGTTTCTTACAGGACAGTTTTTATTTATTGTTAAGGGTTCTGTTTTATCCGGAACTGTTTTGATGGTGCTTGCCGGCATAACCGCGCTTTTGTATTTTGCCGGCATATATGACAAAACTAAAGTATTTGTTATAAGGTTTCTTGAAGAGTTAAAAAACCAGAAAATAGCCCAAAAAGACACACCGGTTGCCGCGGGCGAAAAAAAAGGTAATGCACAAAAACAGGAAAAAAAGGCAAATCCTGCCGCCGTAAAACCCGTTGCTGTTCAGTCCAGATTCAGTATATCATTCAGCAAAAACTGGCTTTTGGGAATTGTCGGGATTCTGTTTATTGCAGCCCAGTTTTTCTTTTTTAAACAGAGGTTTGTTCCGGCAATAGGCATGCTTGCGGTTGACGTTATAATACTTATGTATTTTGTGCTTAATAAAAGCGGTAAAGTTGGAATTGATATAGAATTTGAAAAAAAATCCCAGGTGCTGCTGCTTCTGGCTGGTATAATGGTAATAACCGCCGGCTGGTTTTTACTTACCAACAGGTTAAATCAGGTGCAGAATATAGGCGTAATTGTCACGACAATCGGCCTTCTGCTGGCGTTTTTTGGCCTTCCTGAAAATAAAATGGCGCATGAAGCCGCTGACGCCCATTCGGAAATACTGTTTGTTGACACAAAAATACTTAATAATTATTTTGTAAAAGCGGGCCTGATTATCGCGTGCATTGCTTTTATCTGGGCCGGCAATAAGCTGATGCCAAATAATGAAATAGGCATCTTTTCAATGGCGTTCTTTGCCGCGGGAATAGCGGCGTTTTTCTTTGCGATGCCCATTATTAATTTTAAGGAAATAAAGTATGACAATGCCGTTGTTAATATATTAAAGCTGCTTGCTGTGCTTGCGGCTGTGTGGCTTGCATACAGCGGGCAGAAATATTTTACAATGAACAGGATAGGCGATGCTATTTTAAGGTACCTTGCCGCCGCTGCTGTTTTTATAACAATGTTTCCTGTGTCTTCCGTTAAGGATAAAGAAGAGCCTGTTCCGCTTAAGTTTGAATACGCTTTTGTAATAGGCCTGACGCTTATGGCGCTGTTTTTAAGGCTTTACCAGATAGATTCAAGGCCTTACGGCATAGAAAATGATGAAGCGGGCGGCATGGTGTCTGTTGTCAAGAACTTCTGGGTTGGACAGCACCCCATTTATGCCAATATCTGGGAGCTGTTTTATAAAGTATTCGGCATAAACAGGATAGGGTTAAGGATGTCCGGAATTGTGCTTGGTACGATTTCGGTTCCGGTTATGTATTTTGCGATAAGGACTGTTTTAAATGTAAGGACGGCAATGTTTGCATCTGTCCTGTTTGCTTTTTTAAGATGGAACCTGCATTACGGAAGGTCAGGGCACGGCACAATACTTGCGATTCTTGCCACAACGCTTGCCGTTTACTTTATTTTTAAAGCCATAAATAAAAGGGACAAGTTTACTTATTTTATGGCGGGCATGATGTCCGGGCTGTGCTGGTACGGGGTCTTAACCGGATGGTTTGTTGTGCTTGCGCCGCTTGTGTTCATTGTTTTTGAAAGTTTCACCAAGAAAGAGTACTTTAAAAGAAACCTGATAGGCGTTCTTGCTTTCCTTATAGGTTTCTGGATATTCGGATCGCAGCATATTAAAAACTATTTTATTTCATCAAAGACCTACTTCAGCCGCATAAGCGAAGTTTCTGTGTTCAGCCAGGATCCAAACGCGCCTGCCAAAAATCCCGCTATAGGCATAGTTGAAAACACGCAGCGGGTGCTTTTAATGTTTAACCATCAGGGCGACAGCAGGCAGCGAAACAGCGGAGGTATGCCGTACGAACCGACGGTTGATTTTGTAACGGCGATGCTTTTTGGAGTGGGTTTTCTTTACTGTATTTATTACTCCAAGTATTATGCTTTCTTTATACTGGTTATGATATTCTTTTCTCAGGCCGCGGGGTCTATTTTTGCGATTGAAGCGCCAAGCGCGATGCGCGCCGTGGGCACCATGATACCGGTTATATTTTTTGCCGCCGTTATATTTAACATCATTTTACGCGCGTTTAACGGGGTATTTAAGGGCAAGATTTTCAGGCAGGCGGTTTTTCCTCTTATAATGCTGATTGTATTGTTTCCGATAGTAAAGGAAAACTATAAGCAGTATTTTCAAAGATGGATAGGGGGAATGGATGAGCTTTCCACATCCACCGGGACATACGCGCAGAAGCTTGGGGAATCATACAGGATAAACCTTTATACAGGTTTGTATTATCCCGGACATCCGCCTTTTCGGATTTTCAGGTGGGACTACAAAATTGATTCTTCAAAGGATCCTGTTGACAACGAAGTGAAACTGACCCTGATAGATGATGAAAATTACGCGATTTTTTTCCATTATGACGTATGGCATACTGAAAACCTGTGGAAGGAAATGTATCCGGAAGCAAAGTTTGATTCAATCAGCCATCCTGGTTTTGGAAAAATGTTTGATGTATTGATGATTCAAAACGAAGAAATTAAAAAAATGCGCGGCTTAAAAGGTACTATTGCCGGCAGGGCGGTTGTAAACGCAGTTCCCGGCGCAGGGGATGCAAAACCGGCGCCGTATACAATCAGTCTTGAAGGAAAAGTAATGGTGCCGTATTCGGCGCGGCGGTTTTTGGAAATACGGGAAATGCAAGGGTTAATTATGCCGTAGACGGCATTGCGTTAAAAGAAAGAGAAAGCATAAGGCTGGCTAAGGGAATGCATAATATCAGAATCAACGTTTCTGTTCAGTCCGCTGCAGATACAATTTTTCCTGTTATGTACCTGTCAAGGTATGTCGGCAATTCAAAAACCGGCGCGGAAATGTTCCCGTTAAACGAAAAATATCTTTACACGCTTAAAAACAACGGATTAAGGGCGGTTTATTACAGCGGGGATAAATGGAACACTCCGGTAAATTTTGAAGAAATAACTCCTGTCCCTTTTTACATAAGGGGAGGCCAGTCTAATGCGGTAAAATTAAGCGGTTATTTTAACGCCGCGGTTTCCGCAAGTTATAAGTTCAACGTGACTAATAATGGTTTCGCCGCTGTTATAATTGACGGGGTCAAATACTGGGATAATGTCGCGGGAAGTAAAGTAAATACGGAAATCTTCAGGCCCGGTATGGTTAAAATCGATACATTCAGCCTTTCCGGCGGGCGGCATAAGATAGAGATATACACCCTTAATTCATCTCAGTTTTCTATGAAGTTATCAGTAAACGGAGCGGAAGCCAGGGACTTTGGTTTTGGCGAGCTGGAGCCTGATTATTCCAGAATTACTTATAATTAATATTAATTTGTAAATTGTAGGGACCGTGCTCCTGCGCTGTCCGCTTACTTAAGGTTTTTGTTTGCAGTTGTCATTTAGAAATTGGTGTTAAATTTATATGTTTTAGTTTCTTGACACAACACCGCGTTCCGATATATAATAAATTAAAATAAAAATTAAGGAGCAATTATGGGAAAAAAATCATTGTACCTCCTTTCAATTATTGCCGTAATTCTCTTGGTGTTTTTTCTTGATTTTAAAAGCAAAAATATTGGCTTGGGGAAAGTGTACGCATATTATTCACCTTTGGGAACTGATTTTGGGCCCGGCCTTGTAAATTCTTTTGAAACTGGTGGTTTTTTGGTTGCAGTACCAACACCACCATATAGTGTTTATGAAGATATTAAAGAGTGGCATAGATATGCTCCTGCAGGAATTCCAACGCCAACATATCTTCCAATAAATGGGCCTTTTTTACAGGATGGCGGTGTTCCTTCGAGAGAACATGGATTAAGTTTGATGCGTATTACCTGGACAGGTAAAGATTTATACTGTGGGCAATATATAGAACTTTTTTCAGATAAGTTTGAAAATGTCGGCTGTACCGGCCCTGTTTATCAGACATATGAGGCAAAAGACTGGTCCTGTTATGATAATATAAGGCTATATTTTTATATGAATGGGATTGCAAATGGCGGTATATCAACAGAAGAGGCGTTTCAAAGAGTCTCTTTATATGACGGACATATAACATTCACATCCGGCCCGGTAAATGTTCCTGTAAAAAGCCCTTCTTTCAGTACAACATTTGAAGATCATATTACTGTATCTTTAAAATACCTTGCAAACTATTACGACCCGGTTGCAGGCAGGTATTTTGACATTTCAAATATACAAAGTTATATAATTCATTCAATAGATACAAACTATAACAACTTTGGAAATGAACCTTTGCCTTCCGAAGGCTTTCCTTCGGGTTCAAAAAGCGTAATAATGTATTATGATGCTTTAACCCTTACGGCAAATAATATTACCAACCCTCCTCCTGTCACCAATGGCATCAGCGTATTAATGGACGGTTCCATGCCAAGGGGTGTTGAATTACAGTGGACTATTTCGCCTGCGGGCGCAGGCAAAAGCCCGGTTTCCGCTTACCACATTTACAGGGCAACAGCCGCCGCGGGGCCTTATATTTCTGTCGGCTATCAGTCAGCCACAACCAGCGCTTATGCTGACAGGGCTCTTCCGTATGGGGATGCAACGTTCTGCTATAAAATATTAACCTGTGATAACGGGCCAACGGCCAGCATTTACGACGAAAAAAACAACACAATCAACGCAACTTATAATGAAGCGCTGCTTGCAGACGCTGATGAACAGTGCGTATATGTCCCTATAATTCCAAGCCCGACGCCTACGGTTACTCCTTATTTATCGCCTACAGTCACCCCTACTTTTGATCCTTTTGCCGTGACCGCGACACCCACACAGGTAATAGGGGATGATATCAAAGAAGCGCATGTTTATCCAAATCCCTTTAATCCCAACGCCGGAACAGGCAAGTTTAAGGTTGACAACGTACCTGTTGATACAAAACTTCAGATATTTTCTATGGACGGTTCGCTTGTTATGGAAGGCGTGACTTCCGGAACGGCGGGTTTTTCATGGGACGGAAGAAATAAAAACGGTTCAAAGGTTGTATCAGGGCTTTATTACCTTGTGTTAAAGGATAAAAAAGGCAAATCAGACGTAAAGCGCATAATTGTATGTTATAAATGCGACCCGATAGATAATGAATAAAATAGGCGGGGAGACGACAATGAAAAAACTGACAATACTTGCGGTTACTGTTTTATTATCGGCATCTGTTTTTGCTGCTGAATACGGCGGAGTTACTGCATCGCCGTATCTTAACCTTGGCGTGGGCGCGCGTGCCTGCGGTATGGGTGAAGCTTACACCTCTGTTGTGGCTGATGTGGATGCTGTTTTCTGGAATCCCGGCGCCCTTGTAAAAGTTGAAGACCCCCAGTTTTCTTTTATGCATAACCAGGCTTTTGGCGGAACCGCTTATGAATACCTTGGCGTTGGTTTTCCGGCGGAACAGCTTGGCCTTAATATCTGGGGTTCTATCGGTATAATGGCAATGCTTGTAAGGGTGGATGATATAGACCAGACAAAAGAAACGCTTACCGGTACTTATGATGAAGCCTTTGCTGAAAAAGGCCGTACATACGGCGCCGGTGGAACGGTTATAGGCGTCGCGTACAGCTGGCAGGCGGCAAAGATGTTTTCCCCGGGTATTACTTTAAAGTTAATCAACCAGAAAATAGCCCTTGAAGAAGGCTGGATACCGGCAATTGATATTGGTATCATAGCGAATACAAATTTCCCTGGTTTTGACGTGGGGCTTGTATTTCAGAATATCTCGTTTATGCAGATGAATCAGGTTGACGGCGCGCCTGACGCCCCGCTTCCTTTAAACTTAAAGTTCGGCGTAAGCCAGAAACTTCCAAGGCTTTTTTCTTCAGAAAATGACCCAAAAGATTTTATAACGCTTGCGGTTGACGGAATTCTTCCCATATCGCCGGCTAATATGCCTTTCAGGCTGCATTTTGGATTAGAGTACGGCGGGGACCTTGACCATCACATATTAAAAGGCAGGGTTGGTTACCGTTTAAACGGGCAGGATTTAATTTCTGACCTTGGAGCTCTTGCAGGTTTAACCGCAGGCTTTGGGTACAGCAGAAACTTTGACGGCGTTGACCTTGCGCTTGATTACGCTTTTGTGCCTTACGGAGAACTTGGCATGTCAAACAGGATAGGGATGACAATCAAAATAGGACAGCCGACACCTACGCCGACGCCGGTCGCTGTTAAGCCGCCTAAAGTGGTAAAGTTAACCGCGCAGTCAAAAAAGATAACAGTAACCTGGAGCACGGAGTCAATTAAAGAAATCAAAGGTTATAATGTATATATGAGCTATAAGCCGGGCGGCAAGTATTACAAACTTACAAAAGAAGCAATACAAAGGTATTATATGGCGGTTGGCCCGTTAAAAAGCGGATTAAGGTGTTATTTTGTGGTAAGGTCCGTAGGTAAAGACGGCAAAGAAAGCAAGGATTCAAAAGAAATATCAGCAGTCCCAAGATGATAACAGGTGACAGGTGACAGGTGACAGGTGACAGGTAACAAGTAACAAGTAACAAGTAACAGGTAACAGGTAACAGGTAACAGGTAACAGGTAACAAGACATAAGCTGCAAGTTGTAACTTGAAACTTGTCAGTTAGTTTACTCGGGGAGGTTGGTATAATGGCAATAATTTTAAAAACAGAAAAAGAAGCAAGGGAATATTTTGACCGTGCGCTTCATACATTTAAACCCGGCGAGATAATGCTGTTTCATAATCAAAGAAGGACGGTACACGCGCTTCTTAAAGACGCCGCATCAAAAAACGGGCATAAGTTTATAGAAAAAGATATCTCCGCAATTGATGACAGCGAACTTGGCGGCGTAAAAATTGAAAACAAAGTGCCGGCATGGCTTAAAGATGTTTTTGATGAAGTGCATAAAAGCAAATTTCTGGTTTATCTGCGTGAATTCCATATGGCTACTGATAAAGTAAAGGACGAGGTTTTGAACCTTATGGCCAAAAGGGAATATGAAGGCGTTAAAATACCTGACAATACAATAATTGTGCTTGGCGTCCTTGACGTGGACGATATCGTTGACCCGATATCCAGCACGCATACGGTCAGGTTTTACAGGGAAGTTTAATTTAGAAGGTCGGAAGGTCAGAGGGTTGGAAGGTCGGAAGGCAGACCGAAAGATCGGAAATAAAACATAGAGGGTAGAGATGAATAGTTTTAAAAAGTTAATTATTTGGCGTGACAGTATTAGTTTGATTAAAACAGTATATAAAGTCGCTGATAGTCTCCCGAAAGCCGAAGAATACAATCTTAAACAGCAATTAAAACGTGCTGCTGTTTCAGTTGCTTTAAATATTGCCGAAGGAAAAAACAGAAGGATGGGCAGGGAATTTTTGCATTTTCTTTCTGTTTCATCAGGCTCGATTTCTGAAGTGGAAGCAATACTTGCAATTTCAGAAGAGTTAGGGTATGTGAAAATAGAATCTGATTTATGGCATAGTATAGAATTATTGGGTAAAAAAATTAACTCTCTCCGCGGCAATCTTGAATCTAAATGCAAATAATTTTTATGGTGTGTTAATTGCTGTTAAACTTCATAAGCGGATTGTTTTAAATTTATAGTTTTCGGTAATTGCTGCCGCGTGTCTGTGAATTATTCCCGGGTTATTGCTTCCGACCCTCTGACCCTCCGACCTTCTGATCCTCCGACCTTCCGTCCTTCAGATCTTATGATCTTCCGACCCTCTGATCTTCCGACCCTCCGACCATCGTGTTTATAATTTTCAGTTCTTTTTTGGCAATATCTTCCCAATAAAACTGTGAAATAAATTTATTATCTGGTTTATTGCCTGTGGATCTGAATACCTTTAACAATTCCTCGGCGTATTTGCCTTGGTCAAAGCAGGGGATACGCGTTACCTGATTTTTGAAAACCTTAAAGGCCGGAAGGTCATATACTACCGGCAGGCATCCGTGCTGCAGCGCTTCCAGAATGGAAATTCCCCAGCCTTCCTCGCGGGAGGGAAGAAAAAGCACGTAAGCTTTTGCAAGCATCGCGTTTAAGTTTTTATCGTCAACATAGCCGGCAATTGTAACAGAACCTGACAAGCCGTTTTTTTCAACGGCTTCTTTAAGATAGGCCATGTCTTTATCAGAGCCTTTGCCGATTACCGTAAGTTTAAGTTTTGGATTTTTTTCCCACACCTTTTTCCATACAGGGATAATATCATACAATCCTTTTGACGGGCGCAAGCCCCCAAGATAAACCGCCATTGATTTATCTTTTTTGGTTTTAAGATTTGAAATCTTATTTATTCCGTTTTTAACCCTGTGAATCTGCCCTTTATATCCGTATTTTATAAGTGTTCCTGCGATTTGTTCGCCGGCTTCTGTTTCCAGGACAAACACGCAGTCCGCCCGTCTTGCAATCATCTTAAAACTGTGAAGCTGAAGAAGGTATAATAAAGCGTTTACCGGGAAAAAACCCGGCCTTTTAAAAGGGGTGTCATATTTATGGTGCAGCATACAGAACCATTTTACTGATGGATTGGTTCTTTTATATTTGTATGAAGGGTAAATATCACAGAAATAATCGGTGCTTGTATACACAGCGTCCCGGCTGCCGGATTTCATGATTTTTACGGAATCAAATGCGGATATAAAATATCCTATAAGCCGCTGAAACCCTGTGATTTCTTTTAATCCAAGCAGCCTGTTTTTTGACGTATAAATTGTTTTAAACCGGGAATCAATTTTATTGTTTTTAACCGAAATTAAGCCGCCTCTTGTTGTTAAGAAAGATTGTTCGAATTTCAATGAAAAGTGTTTTATAAGGTTATACAGCCTGACTTCGCCGCCGCTGATTACAGGGGAATCACCATAACCGTTTGAAATAAAAAGAATATTTTTTTTACCCATAGAATTACTTATAACCTGTGCCTATAAGAAAATGGCCGTGCCTTTTATCTATTGCGCATAACATTGCTGAAAGAAAGCCCCAAAAAGGCAGGTAACCGGTGGTTTTCATTTTTACATTTTTAAAACCGGTCCTTTGAAGCATTTCTTTAAGCCCATTGTAAGCCAGAACCCTTACATGGCCGGTGGCGCCGCTGATAAGCGTGCGGGAGTACTTGTTGATAAATTCTTCTGATTTTTCATTGCCCCTTGGCAGGGACAGGGGATTGCCTATGCTCCAGCCGTTTATATTGGCAGTGGAGAATGGCTGCCAGCCGAATAAAAGCGACAGGATATTAATCCAGGACGCAAGGTTTTCAGTAAGAACCACCAGCTGCCCTCCGGGTTTCAGCATTCTGTGGCATTCGGCAAGGTAAAGCCTTGTATTATGAAGATGTTCAATATTCTGGCTGGATAATATTACATCAAAACTGTTTGTTTTAAAAGGCAGTACAGAATTTAAATCCGCTTTAACGCATTTAATCCCGGCTTTTTGCGCTTTTTTTCTTTCGGAATCTACATATTCAATCCCGTAAACTTTTTTAGCCCCTGAAGACCTGGCAAACTGCATTGTTAAAGAGCCGTCACCGCATCCAAGGTCCAGCAGTATGCCGTTTTTTTTGGTTATCAGGCCCATTCCTGTTTCGTTACATTTTGAAAGGCCAAGCATAAAAGACTTTTCACCTGCGGCTTTAAGCAAATTAGCCATCTTTTCCCCTTTGTTTTTAAAATTGAATATCAATTAAATCTACTATAATCAGCTATATTTATCAATATAATTGTCAGAAAGCCAAAACCGGGTATTAGGATTTTACCGTCTAAGATGGCGTGTTTTTAACGCTAATCTATATTGACAAATGGAAACTATGGTAATATAATCAAATAACTTATTTTTAGCCGTTAAAAAAGTATATTTTAAAGGCAAAAAACGGAATTTCGCGTTTTTGTGAACGCTATAATTCTGTTTTTATGCGTTTATATTCACAGGAGAGTTCAACATGGCAAAAGACACGGTAAAAGCCGGGCTTATTGGTTTTGGAACCATTGGAACCGGTGTTGTAAAATTATTTAAAAATTCAGCTGAGCTTATTAACGCAAAATCAGGCATTAAAGTTGAACTTGTAAAAATCTGCGACCTTGACATAAAGCGCGACAGGGGGGTTAAGCTTGCCCCCGGAATGCTTACCACAAACGTAAACGACATAATTGAAAATCCGGAAATAGACATTGTGATAGAGCTTATGGGCGGCTATAAACCCGCGCTTGATTTTGTAACCCGCGCGTTAAAAAACGGCAAGCGTGTTGTTACCGCAAACAAGGCTTTAATCTCCAAATACTGGGAAGAAATAAGCGCGGCTTCAAAAGAAGGCGACGCGGAAATTATGGCGGAAGCATCGGTGGGCGGCGGCATACCCATACTGCGCGGCCTTGATAAAGGCCTTGCCGCGAATAAAATAGAAAAAATAATGGCTATTTTAAACGGCACCTGCAACTACATACTTACAAAAATGACAGTTGATAAAATGTCTTTTGACGCCGCTTTAAAAGAAGCGCAGCAGAAAGGTTTTGCCGAAGCAGACCCCACCCTTGATATTGAAGGGTTTGATACAATGCACAAAATTACGGTGCTTTCCAGGATGAGCTTTGGCAAAGGCATAAAGCACGAAGACATTCACGTTGAAGGTATTAAGGGAATAGATTACACGGATATCAAATACGGCCAGGAAATGGGCTATGTTATGAAGCTTCTGGCAATCGCGCAGCGCTGCAAAGAAGGAATCAACGTACGCGTGCATCCTGTGTTTGTGCCGCAGATGAACCTTTTAGCTTCCGTGAATTACGAATACAACGCCATATTTGTCCGCGGCGACGCGGTGGGCGACACTTTATTTTACGGCAAAGGCGCGGGCGAAATGCCCACTGCTTCCGCTGTGCTTTCTGATGTTATCTATATTGCAAGAAATATGGCGTCAGGCGCAAAGCACGTAAGGTACGCTTCAAAGGCAAAGGCCGAAAAAGTTAAGGTTCTGCCCATTGGCGAAACCATAAACAGATATTATATCCGCTTTAATGTGGTGGATAAGGCCGGAGTAATGGGCGAAATTACAGGCGTGCTTGGGAAACACAATATAAGCATAGCTTCCGTCATCCAGAAAGAACAGAATCAGCACGCGAAGGTTCCTGTTGTTTTCATGACCTACGCGGCCAAGGAAGCCGATGTAATAAAAGCGTTAAAAGCGATAGATAAGCTTGCGATAGTAAAAGAAAAAACAGTAATGTACAGGGTCATTGAATAAAAACACTGCGAAAATGGAGAGTTGAAGAAAATGGAGCGCTACACGGGACTTATTAACAAATACGGAAAATATCTGCCGGTTTCACGCAAGACTCCGGTTATAACCTTAAACGAAGGCAATACGCCGCTTATAAGGTTTTACAGGCTTGAAAAAATGGTCGGCGAAAATGTTGAACTGTACGGCAAATACGAAGGCTTAAACCCGACCGGTTCCTTTAAGGACCGCGGTATGACAATGGCAATATCCAAGGCCGTTGAAAAAGGCGCGCGCGCCACAATCTGCGCGTCAACCGGAAACACTTCCGCTTCCGCGGCGGCTTATTCCACCCGCGCGGGAATTACAAGTTATGTTGTGATACCAAACGGCTACATAGCGCTTGGAAAACTTTCACAGGCATTGATTCACGGCGCGAAAGTAATTGCCGTTGAAGGCAACTTTGACGACGCTTTAAGGATAGTCCGCGAAGTATGCGAAGAGCTTCCGATAGAGCTTGTGAACTCCCTTAATCCGTTCAGGATACAGGGGCAGAAAACCGCCGCTTTTGAAATTGTGGATTTTCTTGGCGAAGCGCCGGATTACCACTGCATACCCGTGGGCAATGCCGGCAACATAACGGCTTACTGGATGGGTTACACAGAATACAAAGCCGATAAAAAATCAAAAAAACTTCCAAAGATGTGGGGTTTTCAGGCAGCGGGTTCAGCGCCCATTGTGCTTGGAAAGCCGGTGGAAAAACCTGATACAATAGCAACAGCGATAAGGATAGGAAATCCGGCAAGCTGGAAACAGGCGCTTGCGGCCCGCGATGAATCTGAAGGCATGATAGATATGGTGACTGACGCGGAAATTTTAAACGCGTACAAACTTTTGGCGCAGAAAGAAGGCGTCTTTGTTGAGCCTGCTTCGGCGGCTTCTGTTGCCGGGCTTTTAAAGTTCGGAAAAAAGAACCTTCCAAAAAAGAAAAAATTAAAAATTGTGTGCACGTTAACCGGCAACGGCATCAAAGACCCGGACTGCGCCATTAAGAACGTTGAATTCAAACCGATTGTCGTTAAAGCGGAATTAAAACAGATAATGAAGATAATAAAATAGGGATTCTGCATATTTCAGGAGGATGATGATGAAAAAGACATTATTTATCGCTGGGCTTATTTTAACATTATGTACTTGTGTTTTCGCGGCAGAGGCCGGCGAAAGCGCGGGTGCGGCTGAAGGCGGAAAAAGCCCGCAGCTTCAGGGCGGGGAAAAACAGTCTGCCGCCGCGTTTAAAGCCTATAATGAAGGGTATACAAAATATCTGGCGCACAATTATAAAGACGCCCTTAAAGATTTTAATAAGGCGATAAAACTTAAACCTGAATACGCAAAATCCTATAATTTTGCCGGGCTTGCGTACGCCGCGATGAAAAAAAATAACCACGCCATACACATGTATAAAAGGGCAATTAAGGCGGATCCGGTTTATTCCGAAGCATACCATAATATGGGCATAGCTTTTGAAATTAAAAAGGACAGGGCTGCCGCTGAAAGTTTTTACCGCAAAGCAATTGAACTTGATAATGACAGCCATATTTTTGTAAGGTCTTCTTTAAACCTTGCGGAAATGCTCCGTCAGGACAAAAAATTTGATGAAGCGCTTGAGATATTAAGAAAGGCGATGATTTACGAACCTAATTTCGCGGAGCTTCATAACGCCGCGGGCCTTGTTTATCTTGACAGCAGGGATGTGGTTGAAGATGATGAGGCTTATAATTACGCCGTTAAGTTCTTTAAAAAAGCCCTTGAATTTGACCAGCACTATGTTGAAGCCGCCACAAACCTTGGCGTGGCATATTTAAGAAAGGGAATGCTTGAAAAGGCAATCACCCAGTTTGAAGCGGCAATTAAGATAAATAAAAATTTTGCGGGCGCCCATTACAATTACGCCGGCGCGCTTGTCATAAAAGAATACTATAAGAAAGCCATAGCTCATTTTAAAAAAGCCATAGAATTAAAACCTGATTTTTTTGAGGCGTATTACGGAATGGGAAAAGCACAGGAAAAGATAAATCTTTTTAAAGAAGCCGAAGATTCCTATAAAAAAGCAGTTGAAATCAATAAGGAATACGAACCTGCGGTACAGGCAAAAGCCAATGTCAGGGAGATAAGAAAAAGTTTTGTCAGCCACATAGAGTTTAAGAAAAAAGCCGCTGAAGGCGAAGAGGGCGAAGAAACAGAAGAAGAAACAGCCGAAGGCGAAGAGGGTGAAGAAGGTGAAGACGGCGAAGTTGTAAAGAAAAAAGCCGTTGATGAGGAAGACGTGGAAGATTTAAGGCTGGAAGAAGAGAAGGTAAAATCGGAAGAAGATGAGGAAGAGGAAGAATAATTACCGAGGGACGGATGCACAGATGCACGGATGTACGGAAGGTTTTATGTCCTTCAGATCCTTATGGTAGGATATGTTTTATTTAAGGGCTATGGCTTAATACGCTTTGGGCTGACATATAATCTTCTATTTAATGGATGGATGGTAAATATATGAAATACATAATACTTCTTGCCGACGGAATGGCAGACAGGCCGGTTAAGGAGCTTAACGGCAAGACCCCGCTTGAAGCCGCGTTTAAACCAAATATGGATGCAATTTTCAGGCGTTCAAAATGCGGAATGGTAAAAACTTTGGTTGACGGTTATCCGCTGGGTTCTGATATTGGAAACATGTCTGTTCTTGGAAATAACCCTGAATTACATTATACCGGGCGCGCGCCGATGGAAGCTTCAAGCATGGGTTTAAAGCTTGAAAGCGACGATGTGGCTTTTCGGTGCAACCTTGTAAGCATAGACGGCACAAAGATGAAGGATTATTCCTGCGGGCATATAACAACAGCGGAAGCTGATGAAATTATAAAAACTATAGACAAAGAACTTGGCGGCGGGGCTTACAGGTTTTATACGGGCAAAAGCTACAGGCATATTATGGTTACAAAAGGCGGAGAAGATACCAAAGCAGTGCCTCCGCACGACATAACAGGCAGGGAAATAAGCGGCAACATGCCGGCGGGGAAAAAAGAAAAAGAACTTATTTCCCTTATGGAACGTTCGCGTGAAATTTTAAAGGACCATCCTGTAAACAAAGCAAGGCGCGCGGCCGGAAAAAATACCGCGGATATGATATGGCTTTGGGGCCAGGGCAGGCGCATGGAAATTCCGGCTTTTAAGGATAAGTACGGCAAGTCGGGCGCTGTTATTTCCGCAGTTGACCTGGTAAACGGAATAGGCATGGCAATGGGGCTTGATGTAATTAAAGTCCCCGGCGTTACGGGTTTTATTGACACCAATTTTAAGGGCAAGGCGCAGTACGCGCTTGATGCCTTAAAAACCCATGATTTTGTTTATGTGCACGTGGAAGCTACAGATGAAATGGGCCATATAGGCGATTATAAAGGCAAGGTGCTTGCCATAGAAAAGTTTGATTCAGAGGTATTAAAGACAATTATGGAAGGCATTGGCGCCATTGGCGACTGCAGGGTCATGATTACTTCTGACCACGCCACGCCGATTTCAGAACGCACGCATACGGCGGAACCTGTGCCTTTTGTGATATATGATTCGCGCGCAGATTATAGTAATAAAGTGCAGGAGTATTCGGAAAAACAGATTGCCCAAAAGAGCGGTTTGTATTATGACAAGGGCTGGATTTTATTCGGCGATTTTATAAATAACAATATCTGACATCATATATTTGTAAAACAGGAGGATAACATGGCTTTGGTGGTACAGAAATACGGCGGCGCGTCACTTGCCACGCCGGAAAAAATGCTTCACGTGGCCGACAGGATTATTAAAATGAAAAAGAAAGGCAATGATATGGTTGTAGTTGTTTCGGCGCCGGGGGACACAACAGATGACCTTGTGTCATTCGCGGAAAAATTATCGGAAAATCCTCCGGAACGCGAAATGGATATGCTTTTATCCACGGGAGAACAGCAGTCAATCGCGTTAATGAGCATGGCGCTTAATCATAAGGGGTGCCCCGCGATTTCTTTTACCGGCCAGCAGGTTGGAATCATAACGGACAAATCGCATACGCAGGCAAGGATTAAGGCGATAGAGGGGATTGGAAAAATTAAAAAAGCTTTAAAAGACGGAAAAGTTGTTGTTGTGGCCGGTTTTCAGGGCATAACGGAAGAAGAAAACATCACCACCCTTGGCCGCGGCGGTTCGGACTTAACGGCGGTCGCGCTGGCGCACGCGTTAAAAGCTGATGTGGCTGAATTTTTAAAGGACGTGCCGGGAGTGTTAACGACAAATCCGTCGGTGTGCCCTGACGCTTCCAAAATTGATTTTCTTTCATACGATGAAATGCTGGAACTTGCAAGCAGCGGCGCGCAGGTTTTATACAACCGCTCCGTGGAGTTTGCCAAAAATTACGACGTGGTTCTTCATGTAAGGGGGACTTTTACCGAAACAAACGGCACAATAATCAAAAAGGAGGATTCCAAAATGGAAAAAATAGTGGTAAGCGGAATAACATACAGCAAGAATGAAGCAAAGGTGACTTTAAAAAGCGTTCCCGACAGGCCGGGTGTGGCTTCAAAAATCTTTTCAACCCTTGCAGATGCAGGCGTAAACGTTGATATTATCATTCAGAACGTAAGCGAAAAAGGGACAACAGACGTTTCTTTCACGACAATCCGCAAGGATATAAAAAAGACAATTAAGGTGGTTGAAGATATTGTCAAAAAAACAGGCGCCGCAGGTTATTCTGTTGATGAAAAAGTGGGCAAGGTATCAGCCGTCGGCGTGGGGATGAGGACGCACACGGGCATAGCTTCCAAAATGTTCGGCGCGCTTGCTGACGCCAAAGTGAATATAAATATGATATCAACTTCGGAAATAAAGATATCGTGCGTTGTGGCTGAAGACGACACTGAAAAAGCAGTAAAGGCGCTTCACGCCGCGTTTGGACTTGGCAAAAAAAGCGGTTCCAAAAAATAAGGGGTGCGTGATGGAAGAAAATATAAAGCAGGAAGCAATACAGGCGCAGGCCGGTGAACCGAAGAAAGAAAAAAAAGACGCGGAATTTTCCGTGGCCTGGCACCTGAAGGTTCTTGCCGTAATTTACGCGGCGCTTGCGGTTTTTTACGTGCTTTTAAAGATATTTCTTAAATAGATATTTTAAATTTTATCAGGGGAGAAAACGATGGCGGCAAAGAAAATATTTATATATGACACGACCTTAAGGGACGGGTCCCAGAGCGCAAGAATCACATATTCGCTTGAGGACAAGCTTGCCATTGCGAAAAAACTTGATGAACTTGGGGTTGATTACATTGAAGGCGGATGGCCCATGAAGGGCGTAAATTCCAAGGACTTTGAATTCTTTAAAAAAGCAAAGAAAATTCAGTTTAAGCACGCGAAACTTGCGGCGTTTGGATCCACAAGGCGCGCCAAGAATAAAGTGCAGGATGACGCAACTTTAAATTCGCTTCTGGAAGCCGGAACAGGCGTCATAACTGTTTTTGGAAAGTCATGGCCCCTTCACGCGGAAAAAATACTTGGAATATCCCTTGAAGAAAACCTTAAAATCATAAGTGAATCGGTTGCATACCTTAAGGATAAGAAAAAAGAGGTAATTTTTGACGCTGAACATTTTTTTGACGGATATAAGGATAATCCGGAATACGCCATAAAGTGCCTTCTGGCCGCGCAGAACGCCGGTGCCGACTGCGTATGCCTTTGCGAAACAAACGGAGGAGCGCTGCCTCATGAGGTTGAATCAATAACAAAGGCGGTAACTGACGCGGTAAAAATAAAAGTCGGAATTCACACTCATAATGATTCGGAACTTGCAGTGGCAAATTCAATAGTGGCTGTCAAAGCCGGGGCGGTTCAGGTGCAGGGCACAATGAACGGATTCGGCGAAAGGGCGGGCAACGCTAACCTTATGTCAATAATTCCGATACTATCATTAAAGATGGGTTACGATACAATACCGGCTAAGAACCTGAAAAAACTGACAGAAACGTCCCACTACCTTTATGAAATTGCAAATATACCGCCGGATGACAGGCAGCCCTTTACGGGGAAGAACGCTTTTGCCCATAAAGCGGGCGTTCACGCGAACGCCGTGTTAAAAGAAGCAAGGGCTTATGAACATATGGCTCCGGAACTTGTAGGCAATACAAGGCAGATTCTTATATCAGACCAGGCGGGCGCAAGTTCGCTTATGTTTAAGGCAAAACAATGGGGCATTGACCTTGACAAAGACGACCCAAGGACAAAAGATTTTATAGTTCAGATAAAAAAAATGGAAGAACAGGGGTATGAATTTAAGGATGCCGACGCTTCGCTGGAAATGTTTTTAAAGAAAAAAATGTCAAAGCACAGCAAGTTTTTTGAACTTGAAGGGCTTAAAGTTATCGTTGAAGACAAAGGCGGGGTAATGGTGTCTGAGGCCACCATAAAATTAAAGGTTAAAGGGCAGACAGAACACACCGTGGCGGACGGAATAGGCCCGGTTGGCGCGCTGGACAGCGCACTGCGTAAAGCCCTTATTAAATTTTATCCAAAAATAAAAGATATGCACCTTGTGGATTTTAAAGTAAGGGTGATTGAAGGCTCCGCGGGGACAAGCGCAAAGGTGCGTGTTTTAATTGAAAGCTCCGACAAAAACGATGTCTGGACAACGGTTGGCGTATCGGAAAATATAATAGAAGCAAGCTGGCTTGCGCTGGTTGATTCGGTGGAATATAAACTTTTAAAGAAATAAATAAGGAGCATAAATGAAATCAGAAGTATATTTCACGCCCTTTGGCGCAAAGCATTTTGATGACAGCATTTTATCGCGCCTTGAAAAGATGTTTGACCGGTCCGGCGCGGGAAGCATAATCAAAGAAGGCGACCTGGTAGCCGTAAAAGCGCATTTTGGAGAGCACGGCAATGTATCTTTTATCTCTCCGGTTTATTACAGGACAATAATTGACAGGATAAAAATGTGCGGCGGAAATCCTTTTATAACAGACAGCAATACATTGTATGTCGGCGAAAGAAACAACGCGGTAAAGCACCATAATATCGCGGCCAAACACGGATTCACGATAGAAACTGCCGGGGCTCCCGTAATTATCGCGGACGGCCTTATGGGCACTGATTTTGTTGAAGTTGAAATAAACGGCAAACACATAAAAAAAGCTAAAATAGCATCCGCTGTCTATTGGGCGCCAAAAATGATAGTCGTGTCGCACTGTAAGGGCCACATGCTGACGGGTTTTGGCGGAACTTTAAAAAATCTTGGAATGGGCGCCGCGTGCAGGGCGGGAAAACAGGAGCAGCATTCGGGCCAGGTTCCAAAATTCATAAGCGACAAATGCACCGGCTGCGGCGAATGCGTGGAATGGTGCAACTTTAACGCGATAGAAATTAAGGGAAACAAAGCGGTAAATATGCCGGATAAATGCGCAGGCTGCGGCGAATGTATTGCCGCGTGCAGGTTTGACGCCATTGAAAGCAACTGGGATGTGGATGCCGGTATTATGCAGGAAAAAATGGCTGAATACGCGGCAGCCTCCGTTAAGAATAAAAAAAGAGGGGTGTTTTACTTTAATTTTGTAATCAACGTCACCCCGGAATGCGACTGCGCGCCTTCAAGCGATAAATACCTTGTGCCTGACATTGGAATACTTGGATCTTTTGACCCTGTGGCGCTTGACGCTGCTTGTGTTGACCTTATTAATAAAGCTTCTGTGATAACAGGCAATGTGTCGGACAAAGAAAGCTATGAATTGAAGCACGCGGAACATGACAAGTTTCGGATGGTTCACCCGAAAATGGACTGGAACTCTCAGTTAAAACACGCTGAAGAACTTGGAATGGGAACAAGGGAATACGAACTTATAGAGATATAATAATCGGAGACGAGATGAACAATAAAGCAATTGGTGTTTTTGATTCCGGGCTTGGCGGCCTTACTGTTGTAAAAGAGATTATGAAGACAATGCCCGATGAAAAAATAGTGTATCTTGGGGATACCGCAAGGACGCCTTACGGGACGAAAACAAAAGAAACTATAATACGTTTTTCCGTTGAAAACACAAACTTTCTTCTTAAAAAAAACGTAAAAGCAGTGGTGGTGGCCTGTAATACGGCTTCGGCGCTTGCTTTAAATGAAATAAAAAAACAATTCGGAATAAATATAATAGGCGTTATTGACGCCGGCGCAAGGGCTGCCGTGGCCGCGACTGAAAATAAAAGGATAGGAATAATAGGGACAAAAGCGACCATAGGCAGCGGAATATACGAAAAAACTATAAAGAAATATAATCCTGATATTAAAGTATTTTCAAATCCGGCGCCATTGCTTGTGCCGCTGGTGGAAGAAGGCTGGCTTGACAGAGAAGAAACCGAGGGTATTTTAAAATATTACCTTGCGCCTTTTAAGGGTAAAAAGATAGACACGCTTGTGCTTGGCTGCACGCATTACCCTCTTTTAAAACCGCTTATCCGCAAAATAATGCCCGATGTAAGCGTTATAGATTCGGCAAAGGAAACCGCGGCTGTGGTATCCAACCTTCTTATAATGAAAAATCATGTTGCAAAAAAAGGCAATTCAAAAACATCCGCTTTCTACGTTACCGACACGCCTGCCGCCTTTAACAGGGTGGGAGCGATGTTTTTAAAGGGAAGAATGATTAAGGCAAAAAAAATAACTTTATAAGCTTTAAAAGGCGGTTTTAAATGTATGAACTTATGGTAAAGGACAGCTTTGCGTCAGCTCATAATCTGCGTGAACACAAGGGCAAATGTGAACACCTGCACGGCCACAATTATATGGTGGAAGCATACTTTAAAAGGTATGACCTGCAGGCAAACGGGCTTGCTGTTGATTTTAATGTCTTAAAAGCCGCCCTTAAAAAAGTCACGGAATATCTTGACCATAAATATTTAAACGAGGATATTGAATTCTTCAGGACAAACAACACTTCTGCCGAGAATATTGCAAGGTTCATATATGAAGAACTTGAAAAAGAGGTAAAAGAAGCGTCTGTCTGCAGGGTTAATGTATATGAATCCGAAAAGGCGATGGTTTCTTACACAAAATAATACGCGGGGTGTTAAATGCGCGGCAACAGGGCAAAAGATGAAATGAGGGCGGTAAAGATTACCCGCGATTTTATAAAGTACGCGGAAGGTTCGGTGCTTGTGGAATTTGGCGATACAAAGGTAATATGCACCGCCACTGTTCAGAATGACGTACCTCCTTTTTTAAAAGGCAGGGGCACGGGATGGGTAACGGCGGAATATTCAATGCTGCCGCGTTCAACCAATACAAGAAACCAGAGGGATTCCGTAAAGGGCAAAACCAACGGCAGGGCGCAGGAAATACAAAGGCTTATCGGCAGGTCGCTGCGCGCGGTTGTGGATGTTAAGAAACTTGGGGAACGCACCATTATAATAGACGCTGACGTTATGCAGGCGGACGGCGGCACAAGGACCGCGGCCATTACAGGCGCTTATGTGGCGCTTTATGACGCGGCGGAAAAACTTATGAAAAGCGGGGAAACCGAATCCAATGCCGTAACCGGTGTTGTGGCTGCCGTATCCGCGGGGCTTAAAAACGGGGAAGCGCTTCTTGACCTTAATTACGCCGAAGATTCATCGGCGGATGTGGATATGAACATTGTTATGACCGGCACAGGCAAATTCATAGAGCTTCAGGCAACCGCTGAAAGAAAACCTTTTACACCCGAAGACTTAAACAGGATGACAGCGCTTGGAAAAAAAGGCATAGAAGAGCTTTTCATCATTCAGAAAAAAGCGCTTGGTATATAAAAATGACAGAAATAGTGCTTGCTT